>Ga0247772_1000062_pt1 | contig 57186 bp, 59 predicted proteins | sample UWRJL151409C6_FD_179945 | JGI IMG/M metagenome (GOLD analysis project Ga0247772, IMG submission 179945) | Plant litter microbial communities from Arlington Agricultural Research Station in Wisconsin, United States - UWRJ-L151-409C-6 | ecosystem: Environmental > Terrestrial > Plant litter >...
TACCGGGCTTAGGTGCATCAGGCCAAAATACCGGATCCCGGCCGGGTGACCGGCACTCTCCCCCCGTGCCCGTGCCCGTGCCCGTGCCCATGACCATGACCGTGCCCATGCCCATGCCCGTGCCCGATCCCCCGCTCTCCCTCTCCCCTTCGTCACCCGGGTCGGGCGTGACCGCAGCGATCCCGCCCCCCTCGCCGCGGCAAAAAGCGAGTTGGAATTCGAACTCGCCGCGCGCCCCGCCGAGCCCCGGATGGCGCTCGCATTGCCAAAAAAGCGAGTTGGAATTCGAACTCGCCGCGCGCCCCGCCGAGCCCCGCCGAGCCCCGCCGAGCCCCGCCGAGCCCCGCCGAGCCCCGGATGGCGCTCGCATTGCCAAAAAGCGAGTTGGAATTCGAACTCGGTTTTCGCCGTGCAGGGGGCTGCCCCGCGGCGGCCCGCGTGCACAGGTGCGGGACCGCGCGCGGTCTCACTGTCCGATTTTCGGGCACGGGCACGGGCATGGGGAAATGAGCGACGGTGCGCGGCGTGGGCCATCGGCGTATGCTGCCTTTACACATTTCCGGAGGTTCGAAGCACGAACGCGATGAGCGATACGCCCATTTCAGACCGTTTCGAAGTCGACAACACCTCGGTGTTGATGTTGCTCGCTGGGCCTCAGTCGAGCCTGCTCGCGGAGGTGGCGCGCCAGAGTGGAGCGGAGGTGAGCCTGCGCGGTAACGTGATTCATTTCCTCGGTTCGGAGCACGACGTGCGCTTGGCGCATCGCTTCGTGAGCGACGCCGCGGAGCTCGTCGGCAAGGGCTTCGAGATCAACTCGAACGACGTGGTGAGCTCGATCCGTGGCCTGCGCGCGGACCCCAATCGATCACTGACCGAGCTGCTCGATGAGACGATCATCGTCAACACCAAGCGCAAGCCGATCCGGCCCAAGAGCGCCGCGCAGCAGCAATACGTCGAGGCCATTCGCAAAAACGATCTCACCTTCGGCATTGGCCCGGCGGGCACCGGCAAGACTTACTTGGCGATGGCGATGGCCGCCGCGGGCCTGATGCAGAAGCGCTACAAGCGCATCATCTTGGCCCGCCCCGCCGTCGAAGCCGGCGAAAAGCTCGGCTTTTTGCCAGGCGATATGGCGGAAAAGGTGAACCCCTACCTGCGCCCCTTGTACGACGCGCTGAACGACATGCTCGAGTTCGAGCGCGTGGAACAGCTGCGCGAACGCGGGCAAATCGAGGTCGCGCCGCTGGCGTTCATGCGCGGGCGCACGCTCAACGACTCGTTCGTGATTTTGGACGAGGCGCAGAACGCGACCAGCGAGCAGATGCGAATGTTCCTGACCCGGCTCGGCTTCGGCTCCAAAGCGGTGGTCACCGGTGACATCACCCAGACCGACTTGCCGCACGGCGCGCGCAGCGGCCTGCGCGAGGCGCGCGAGCTGCTCAGCAACGTGAACGGCATTTCGTTCTGCGCCTTCACCGACGTGGACGTCGTGCGCCACCCGTTGGTGCAAAAGATCGTGGTCGCTTACGAGCAACGCGACGAAAAAGTGCGGGTCGAGCGCGAGCGCGAACGAGAAGCGCGCGAAGAGCGACAGCTGCGCGAGCGAAGGCGCGAAAGCGAGCGCGAAAGCGAGCCATGAGCGAGATCCGCGCGCTCAGCCCGCACGCCCGCGCCACCGTGGATCGGCTGGGCGCGCTGGCCGAGTGGCTCTCACGGCACCCGGACCAAAGCGGTGACACGCTCACGCGACCGCATCCGCTGCTCCTGCTCGTACGACGCGCCGGCTTCTTGGTCCTGATTGCGCCGGCTTCGCTTTGGGACAAGGGCCGCGACCTGCTCCGTCCGTACTTGGACAAGTTCGCGAGCGTCGAAGCGCGCTTGGTGCTGCTCGGCCGTCCGCGCGATCCGGATTTGAGCCAAGCCCTGAACCTCGGGCTGTGCGCGCTGCTGGCCGACGCGCCCGCGCCCGAGGAGGTGTTCGTCGCGTTGCATCGAGCCTTCGAGCTGATGGACGTCAAAGCGCGCAGCGAGAGCCGCGGCAAATGGCTGACCCGCTATCGCTACGAGCTCGGTGAGCTGATCGAGATCGCGCGCGCGCTGACCACCGAGCGCGAAATCGACAAATTGCTGAACCTGATCCTGGAAAAGGCGCGTTTCATCTGCGGCGCGGACGCGGGCAGCATGTACGTGGTGGACGGCGACGACCCCGTGCTCGCGCGCCGCCAATTGCACTTCAAGCTCAGCCAAAACGACTCGGTCTCGTTCGACTCGCGCGAGTTCACGATGCCGATCAGCACGCGCAGCATGGCCGGCTACGTCGCGCTCGAGCAAAAAACGCTGCGCATCGACGACGTGTACGACATGCCCGCGGGCTCCCCGTTCGGCTTCGATCGCTCTTTCGATCAAAAGGTCGGCTACCGCACGCGCAGCATGCTGGTAACGCCGCTGATCACGAGCAAGGGCGAAGTGATTGGCGTATTGCAGCTGATCAACAAAAAGCGCGAACCCAAGCAGAAGCTGCTCTCGGCCGACGACTTCGAGCATGGCGTGGTGCCGTTCGACGAACGCAGCGAACAGCTCGTGGCCACGCTCGCCGCGCAGGCGGGGATTGCCCTCGAAAACGCGATTTTGTACCAAGAGATCCGCAAAATCTTCGAAGGCTTCGTGAAAGCCTCGGTGGACGCGATCGAGGCGCGTGACCCGACCACCAGCGGCCATTCGCGGCGCGTCGCCGACCTCACCGTCAACTTGGCGGCCGCGGTCGAGCGCACCGACACCGGGCCATACCGGGACGTACGCTGGCAACGCGAAGATCTGCGTGAGATCGAGTACGCCTCGGTGCTGCACGACTTCGGCAAGATCGGCGTGCGCGAGCACGTGCTGGTCAAAGCCAAGAAGCTGTTCCCGCACGAGGTGGGGGCGATTCAACAACGCTTCGAGTTCGTGATTCGCACGATCGAGCTGGAGGTCGTGCAGCGAAAGATGCAGGCCATGAGCCGCGGTGCGTCCAGCGCCGAGCTCGCGGATCTCGATCGCGAACTCAGCGAAAAGCGCGCCGAGATCGAAGAAGCTTGGCGGATCGTCGAACAGGCGAACGAACCTTCGTTGCTCGCCGCCGGCAATTTCCAGCGCATCGAAGAGCTGGGGCGTCAATCGTACGCGCGCCTGAGCGGCGAACTGTCGACCCTACTCAGCGCCGACGAAGTGAAATCGCTGAGCGTGATGCGCGGCTCGCTCACTGCCGAAGAGTTCGACGAAATCCGCAGCCACGTTTCGCATACCTACCGCTTCTTGTCGCAGATCCCGTGGGGCAAGACCTTCTCTCGGGTGGCGATCATCGCCGGCTCGCACCATGAGCGCCTGAACGGGACTGGCTACCCCAATCGATTGCGCGCCGAAGAGATCCCTCTGCAATCCAAGATGATGAGCATCAGCGACATCTTCGACGCGCTCACCGCCAGCGATCGCCCGTACAAACGCGCTGTACCCGTACAAAAAGCCCTCGATATCCTGGGCTTCGAAGTGAAGGACAACCACGTGGACGGTGAACTCGTGCGCATCTTCACCGAAGCCAAGGTCTGGGAACCAGTGATGGCCGCGCGCTGAGCGCTCGCCTCGTTACTTCTTCTCCAGTTCCCCCGTGTCGGCTGAAATCTTCGGCCCGCTGCCACGCAGTTGCAGCGCTTTGCCGAGCACGTCGAACCAGAAGTTCGCGCCCAGACAGGTGGCCAGCACGGTGATGATCCAACCCGCGACGAGCAGCGCGCGATCCCCGTTGCTCGCGTCCCAGCACTGCTCGGGGGCGGCGTCGGGGTTGGGGGGGTCAGCAACGCCCGGCTCGGGCCCCGCAAGCCGCGCGCAAAGCGTCGAGTCCACCCAGTGCCAGCCGATCGGGAAGCCCGCGTTCAAGATTTCAGCGCTTTGTTGCTTCAGCTTTTCAGCTTGTTCCTTCACGCCACCGCTCCCCGCGTCAGCGTCCTGTCGCTCGATCGCGGCCGCCGTCGCGACCACCGAATCCCTCAAGGCGCGGTCGTTCCAAAGGCGAGTCGCAACGTGGATCGTGTCGGCATTGAAGACGACCACGACGAAGCCGGCGATGATCACCGACCAAAGCTGCGCCCTCCGTTTGTACCAGCCGGAAGCACGCGCCATGCGATCGTTGAACCAGCCTTCCACACCATCCCGCATGCGCTCGAGGTGTGCGTCTAACTCCTTGCCGGTGGCGGTCGTGTTTTCGATGAACAGCGAAAGCACGCGTCGGAGGCTCGGATCCTGGATCCGATCGATCGTCGCGTGCGCGCCCATCAGTAGCTCGGTGGCGGAAATGCCGCCCGCCTTCGGCCCGCGTAGGATGTCCAGGAGCGCCAGGGCAAATGTCTTGCTCGGGATGTAAGAAGGCAGGTTTTGCCTAACTCCGGCGCTCAGCTTTCGAGCAACTGCCCGTTGTTCGGGCTTCGAAGCGTCCGCTTCCTGTTTCGACAGCGCCTCCTTCAACTTGGACGGGCAGCGGACGAGGTTCGTGATCAGGGGGTGTTGGTAGAGCTGCGTGACGAGATCCAATGGAGCTGCGGCTTTTGCATCCGCCGGCGCGCTTTGCCCTTCGGGCGGAGCAGCCACCGGCAGCGTGAACGAGCCGTTCAACATGCTCTCGATCGCATCGTACAAGTTGGCCGCGCGCCAGCCGAGCAAGGTCGCGATCAGCTCTTGAATGGTGGTCACCAAGAGCGCGAGCAGCAGGAACAGAAATACGACCCCGATGGCGACGTCCAAGACGATGCTCATCCGTCTGCAATTATCACCGAGCTCCGCGTCACTCGATGGTCATTTGTTACACCCGTCCGCGTCGCTCATTGCGCATGACCGGACTCGATTCCTGCGGTCGCGGCGGGTCCACTCGCCGCCCAATTGCGGCCATGATACAGCCGCGCATGCCCGAAATTCTACAGGTCAACGCACGTGAAATCCTGGATTCACGCGGAAATCCGACGGTCGAAGCCGAAGTTCAAACCGACAGCGGCCTAGGCCGCGCCGCGGTGCCGAGCGGCGCTTCGACGGGAGAGCACGAAGCCATCGAGCTGCGTGACGGCGACAAGAAACGTTACCTCGGCAAGGGCGTGACGAAAGCCGTCGCCAACATCAACGACCAACTCGGTCCGGCCCTGATTGGTCTCTCCGCGCTCGATCAGCCGGCGATCGACCGAGTGCTGCTCGACGTGGACGGCACGCCCAACAAGTCGAAGCTCGGAGCCAACGCGATCTTGGCCGTTTCGATGGCCGTCGCGCGCGCCGCTGCCGACACCGTGGGCCTGCCGCTTTGGCGCTATTTGGGCGGTATCCAAGCGCGCGTGTTGCCGACGCCGTTGATGAACATCATCAATGGCGGCATGCACGCCGATAGCGGCTTGGAAGTGCAAGAGTTCATGGTCGTGCCCATGGGCTTCGACACTTTTGCCGAGGCCCTACGCTGCGGCACCGAGATTTTTCACAGCCTCAAAGCCATCTTGAAAAAAGAAGGCATGACCACTTCGGTGGGTGATGAAGGCGGCTTTGCTCCGCGCTTGTCCTCCAACGAGGAAGCCATTCAGCGCATCATCACCGCGATCGAAGCCGCGGGGTACAAGCCCGGCGAGCACGTGGGCATCGCCCTCGACGCCGCCGCCAGTGAGTTCTACAAGGACGGCAAGTACACCTGGGACAAGAAGCCGCACACCGCCGCTGAATTGGCCGAAGTGTACGTCAAGCTGGCCGACAGATACCCGCTGGTCAGCATCGAAGACGGCTTCGCCGAAGACGATTGGGACGGCTGGAAGCTGATCACCGACAAGCTCGGCAGCAAAGTTCAACTCGTCGGTGACGACCTGTTCGTGACCAACAAAGAGCGCCTCGCGCGCGGTATCGAAAAGAAGATCGCCAACTCGATCTTGATCAAGCTGAACCAAATCGGTTCCCTGACCGAGACCCTCGACACGATTCGCCTCGCCAGCACCGCGGGCTACACTTCGATCATCTCGCACCGCTCTGGCGAGACCGAAGACTCGTTCATTGCCGATCTCGCGGTCGCCACCAACGCCGGCCAAATCAAGACCGGCAGCCTGAGCCGCAGCGACCGCATCGCCAAGTACAACCAACTGCTGCGCATCGCCGAAGAACTCGGCGACGAACAAGTTTACTCGGGTAAAACGCCCTTCTCGAAGCGCTGAATCTCTCCTGCCCCGGGGTGGGTCACTCGTTACACGTGACCCACTCTTGCCGATTGCGAGAGTGGGCGATCGCGATCCAGCAGCGCACCTCGCAGCGCGCACTGTTCTCGGCGCATCACGCTACTCGCGCGCAGGCAGAAGAGCCGGGCTCATCACTGCCTAGCGGGCCCTGAACGGCTCCCTGATTTCTTACCGCCGAGACGCCAAGTCCTCATGACGGTCGATCGCACCATCTATCCACCTCAGGACGCGATGAAAGTTCGTGGGTTCGCGATGTGCGGCGCGCACCGCTGTCGTTAACGGGCAGCCGGACACGGAGTCATGGCGTTGCCGAAGTCGCCGCCTGGCCGCGCCCGTCTGTACAACGCGGGTGCACGCCAAACCTCGTAAACCCCAAAATATCTCCGGGAGTTCTTAGCTGGAGAGATCGCGCGCTCCGTCGTTTTGCGGACTCCGCGCCTTGGCGGTAAAAAATCTGGGAGCCGTCGAGCGCGGTGGCTTGGCGGCGAAACTCTGGGAGCCGTTCGGTGCGGCAACTCGGCGCGATTCGAGGTGCGATGCGGGACTGCGATCGCCCCTCTTCCGGGACAGCCGTTATTGGCCTTTTTTGGCCCAACTTCGGGGTTTGCGGCCGCGCAGGCCGAGCACGTTGAGTGGTTCGTCGGAGACCCCGAAAGACACGACGTCGCCGAGACGCACGCTTACGGTGCGATGGGGGCCGTCGAGGTAGAGCGCGGCGTCGTCCATTTTGCTCTGCACCGAGACTTCAGTGGAAGGGCCGACCACGAGCTTCAGCAACTTGAATTTGCCGTACGGCGAGTACGGCTCGCGCACGACCAATTGCAGCTGATCGGAGCTGAGCGGCAGAATGCGGCCGCCGGCAGAGCGTTGCGCGGCGGTGGAGCCGGCGGCAGGCCCGATCCAGATCCCGCTCGAGCGCTGTTCTTCCTTCTTTTTCCCGACATGCAAGATGTAGCGCGAGGTCGCCGCGGGACCCGAGTGGCAATAGAGCGCTTCATTCAAGACGCGCTGTGAACGCATGCGACCGTTCAACGACACGGTCATGCGCGTCAGCAATAGGCTCTTGAGTTTGCCTTCCAGCGCGCGCTGCAGGTGGCTCTCGAAGTCACTGCGCTGGGCCGCGCAGAAGAAACCCACGCTGTGCGAGGGGGCGCTATTTACGCCGAGCACGGGCACGTTGCCGACGTTGTGCGAAGCGGCGAGCAGCGTGCCGTCGCCGCCCACCGCGATCACCAGCGCGGCGTCCGAAGTATCGAATGCGGCGTGCGCGCGTTGCAGGAACAGCGCTTTGGCGCCCACGCGCTCGAGTACGCGCGCGACCTCTTCCATCGTGCGGGAATGCTCTTTGTGTGACGCGAGCCAACTGGCAACGCTCGGATCTCGCTTTTTGATCAGGTTGCGCGCCCGCGGATCGCCTTCGTCTTCGACGAAACGGCGGTAGGCGGTGCGTTTGCCTACGACGATCACGTGTGGACGGCTCAATAGAATTTCTCCGCTAGGCGCCTGAGCGCAAGCTCGGTTTTGGCGTCCTCGATCGCGCCGCTTCGGCACAGCTCGAGCGCTTCGCGCAGAGGCAGCTCGATCACGGAACCGAAATGCTCGAGCGCCGAACCGTCGAGCTCCGGCTCGCGGCGAGCGGCGGGATCGACGCGAACCTCGAAGAAAAAGTGCCGCTCCGCGACGAAGCCGGGCGCGGGAAAGGTGCTGGGGCCGAGCGGCAAAAGAGCGCTCAGGCTGACCTCGAAACCGAGCTCTTCGAGCAACTCGCGTTGTGCGGCGCGCACCACGCCCGTGGGCGAGCGCTCACTGGTCTCCACCAACCCGGCGGGCAGCTCCCACAAATGGCCATCACAGGCCTCTTCGGGCAGCGGCGAGACAGCGCGATCCCGGAGAGTGAGCGGAGGACGAAACGCGCTGCGCAAGAACACGTGCGGCGCCCCGTCCGGCGCCACGAAGTGCGCGGCGATCACCACCGCATCAATAGCGGTGCGATCGACTGCGTCGTAAACGAAGGGCGCGCTCTGCGTCCCATCCGGGTAGCTCGCGCGGTAGCGACGGCGCAAGAGCCGCAGAAAACCCGTCTGGTTGGGCGGCGAGAGATCCTCCAGCAGCTCGAGCTGGATGTTGGGGAATGACAGTTCGGCGCTCTGGGCCATACGCCGGGCATTCTACAGCGGTTCGCCCAAGATCCAGCGCGAAGCGCGGCCGCACACCGGACAATCCAGCTTCTGACGCGCAAAAACACGTGCTAAGAGCCGGACGTTCCGTCATCGCGGAGGAGGACCCATGTTGCAGAAACTCGCTGTCATCGGCCTGTGCTTGGGCACCCTCGCGCCAACCGTGGCCCTCGCCGCGCCGGCCGAGAAACCCAAAGCGCATTCCACGCTCAACCTAGACAACAGCAAAAAGGCGTTGGAGAGCGGGGACGAAGCGCGCGCTCTCGCCGCTCTGGACGAGATCGAGCAGGCTGCAGACCGCCGAGCAGCGCCGCTGGTCGAAGCTTTGCTCAGCCGTGGCGCGAGCAGCAAGCTGCTCTTGCGCGCCATTTTCGTCGCGGGCGCGCTCGGCGCGCAGTCGTCGAGCGGCGCCATCGCGCCCTACGTGAAGCACCGCGCGCCGGACGTGCGCCGCGCCGCTGCGCAGAGCTTGGCGCGTACGAAGGGTAGCGTCGCAATCAGCGCGCTCCGCGACGCGCTGCGTGGTAACGACGCAGCGCTGCGCGGGACCGCCGCGGATGGCTTGGGCGCACTCGGAGCGAAGGAAGCCGTTCCGGATCTGTTCGTGGTGTTGCCCAAAGAGGTCCCCGAGGCGGCCGGCGCAATCGGCGTGCTGTGCAGCGCGGACCAATGCCAGCGCTTCGTCGGCCTGCTCGGAAAGCTACCCTTCGAAGTCATGGAAAGCGGATTCTTACCGCTGCTTTTGCGCACCGATGCAGACGCACCGGACGCCGCCAAGCTACGGCTGATCGAGCAATTGCGGCGCATGGCCACCCAGAAATCCAGCGCACTCTTGAGCACCGCGCTCGCTTCCTACCCTGCGGGCGGCAATCAAAAAATTCGCACGGCGATCGACGCCGCGCTGCACGGTCATCCCGTCACGAGCACCGAACCATGAGCCTTCGATCCATCTCTTTGCTCGCACCAACCGCGCTCTGCCTCGTCGCTTGCGGCGCGGCCAGCGTCAACTCGAGCAGCAAAGCGCTCGACACCGATTGGCAGAATGACTCGGGGGCCTCGATCGCAAAGGTGGAGCAACGCTTGCGCGCGCTGCCTTTGGTGGCCAATGCGCGCGTTGCGGTCGGCGTGAGCGAGGCCGGCCTCGCGGGCGCCACGCTCGATGGCGATGCCCACTGGACGTACGCTGGACGTCCCAGCTCGGCGCCGATCATCGCAGGGCCATTGGTGATCTTCTCCGAAGGCGATCAAATCGTTGCGCTGCAGGCCAGCTCCGGAAAGAAGGTCTGGAGCATTGGCAACCGCGGGCTCAGTCTGCGCGGCGCGGCGAACGACGGCACGAGCAGCGCGCTGGTCTTGGCGGATTCACACAAGAGCCTTTTTCTCGGTGTTTCCAGCTCGGGCTCGACGCTCGGCTCGCTCGAATCCAAGGCCGAATTGGGCGTCCCGGCCGCGCGCGGCGGCGTGGCCTTCGTGCCCTGGAGCAATCAGTACGTTTCCGCGATCGATCTCCGGAGCGGCGACGAAAACGGTCGGCTATTGGCGCGCACGCAAGTGAGCCAAGCGCTCAACTACGGCGGGCAACTCTATTTCGGCGAGCAAGGGCTGATCCGTTTCGACGAAAAGGTGCGCTTCGCGAGCACCAATCAAGACAACCACGTCGGCTTGCCCAAGGTCGATTTGCCCGGCAAGCCGAGCTGGCTCGGCAGCGGGCTCGTGAATTCGTCGAGCCAAGCCAACGCGCGCACCAAGATCCGCATCTTCGCCGCGCCCGCGAACACCGCCAACGGCGAGCTGACGCTCGGCGCGGGGACCTTCGCCGCCAGCTATTTCCGAGTCGTGTTCGGGCTCGACAGCAAGAGCGGCGCATTGCGCTGGGTGCGGGCGCTGCCCGCGGACATCGTGGGCGGCGCGGCCGCGAGCTCCGGCTTCGCGCTGTGCGACGCGAACGGCAAGCTGTGGGTCTTGGATAACGCGGGTGCGGACGCACAAAGCTTCGATTTGGGCGCTAAACTGCGGCTGTGCACGGTCGATACGGGCGCGGAAGGCGTACCCGGCGCGCCCGCGCGCCCCGGCCTCGCGCAACAAATCAGCGAAGCCTTGGACGGCCTGGAGCCGAACATGGCCGAAGCCGAGCGCTACCTGGTGAGCGAGCTCGGCAAGCAAGAAGATCCGATCGTGACCAAGAGCTTGATCGATCTTTCGAGCAGCCCGCGCATCCCCCCCGATCTTCGGCTCGAGACGCGTCGCTTGCTCGCGCTGCGCAAGAACGGCGCCGAGTACATGCTGAGCGCGCTCGGTCGTCACTATGATTTCGTCTCCGGCGTGCTCTTGCCGCCGCCCGTAGGCCCGCTCGCGGATGCGCTCGCGGCCAGCGGCGAAACGCGCGCCGCGCCGCTGCTCGCCAAGCACCTGAACGACCCCGCCAACTCCGCAGAAGACGTCGCACACGCCGCCCGCGCGCTCGCCAAATTGGCGACGCCCGCCGAGTACGAAGATCTGCGCACGTTCTTCGCCCTGTACCGCGCCACGGCGGATGACGAAGCACTGGTGGCCGCGGTCGTGTCCTCGGCCGAAGCCTTGCTGCGCATCGGCGGCGCGGACGGCCGCGCCGTCGTGGAACGCGCCGCCCAAGACCCGCTGACCCAGAGCGATGTGCGCCGCGCTTTGCCGGCCGTGCTCGCCCGGCCCCCGGCGAACCCCGCCGCCCAAGCCGCTCACTAAAAACGACCGCCGCCGCGGCCTCCGCTGAAACTTCGAGAATCTGGCCACCGTAACTCATTGCGAACGATTCAATCGCATACGATTCAAATTGGGAGAGCCGCCATGAGCACAGAAAAAGTGTTGGAAAAACGCATCTATACCGCCAAGGCCAGCGCCACGAACGGACGTGAAGGGCGCATCAAGAGCGAGGACGGAACGCTGGATTTGCCCGTCGCTCTGCCGCCCGCTCTGGGTGGCAACGGCGCGGGCACCAATCCCGAACAGCTGTTCGCCGCGGGCTACTCCGCCTGCTTCGGCAGCGCGTTCAGCCACGTGGCTCGCGCGCAAAAGATCAAGACCGGCCCGGTGACGATCACCGCGAGCGTCACCATCGGCACGGTCGGAGAAGCTTTCGGGCTCGCGGTGGAGCTGGTCGCCGACGCGCCCGAGCTGCCGCGCGAACAAGCCGAAGCGCTGCTGCACGCCGCCCACCAAGTGTGCCCGTATTCGAACGCAACCCGCGGCAACATCGTGGTCGACCTGCGCTTGGCCTGAGCCGAGGAGAGCATTTGCCCAGTCGCACCGATCTACCGAGCCTCGACCAGCACCTGTGCTTTGCGTTGTACCGCGCCTCGCGGGCGATGATTCGCGCGTATGGGCCGCTGCTCGAGCCACTGGGGCTGACGTACGCGCAGTACCTGGTGCTGGTCGTGCTCTGGGAAGAAGACGCAGTCTCGGTGGGGCAACTCGGGGAACGGCTCTCGCTCGATTCCGCCACGCTGACTCCGTTGCTCAAACGCCTGGAGGCGCAAGGAGCAATCGAACGACGCCGCGACGCGGACGACGAGCGCGTAGTGCGCGTGCACCTGACCAAACAGGGCCGCGCACTGCGTGCCGAGTGTCGCGATCTGCCGACCGCGGCCGCGTGCCGCTTGGGTGACTTCGGCGATCAGGTGCTGGTGGCCCGCATCACGCGCCTGCGCGCAGAATTGACCGAGCTCGCCGATCAGCTGGAAGACACGAGCAACGTCACCTAACGCACGAGCCCGACGCGGCGTCCGAGATCGGACACGAACATGCCGCGCGGGTCGTACTTGGCCTTCGTCTCCAGCCACTGATCGAGGTTCGGGTACATCGCGCGGAAGGTGGCAGGAGCGAGAAACGAATCCTTGCCCAGATACACGCGCCCCCCCGCGTTCAGCACCAGCGTGTCCAAGCGCTTGAGTAGCTCGGCCGTGCCCTTACGGATCGGGAAATCGATGGCGAACGTGTAGCCCTCACGCGGAAAGGAGAGCAAGCCATCGCTCTGTTTGCCGAAGCACTTGAGCACGTTCAAGAACGGTAACTCGGTGGACGAAAGAATGGTGCCCAAGATCTCGCGCAAGCGCCGCGGGCCATCTTCGAATGGGATCACGAATTGGTACTGCGCAAAGCCGGCCGGGCCGTAGCCGCGGTTCCAGTGCGCCAGCATGTCCAGCGGGTACGTGAACTGCTCGTAGTGACTGAACGCCGAAGCGCGCGCTTGGATCTGCTGCAAGAGCGCGTTCACCACGCGAATCGTCAAACGATTGAGCGTCAGCGTCGGTAGTTCGAAGGGAACGGTCAGCTTGGGTGGCCCGGACACGCGCAGCGGATCCTTGGCCAACTCCGCGGGCAATTCTTCGAGCCGAGCGTGTTCGCCGAGCGCGAGCACCCCCCGTCCGAGCCGCGCCCCGGTCGCAAATACGTCCAAAGTAGCGACGGAATAGGGAAATGTGTGATCGTATTCCTTGAAGGCAGCGAGCATCCCATCGAGGTCGTTCACCTTGATCGAGCGTTGACGAAAGTAAGTCGTCTCGATCTTCTTCAGCCGGATGGTAGCGGTCAGGATCACGCCCAAGAGGCCCATGCCGCCGAAGCTGGCCCAAAACAGATCGGGGTTCTCCGTGCGACTCGCGGACAACACTTCACCGCTCGCCAGCAACACGGTGAAGCTATCGACGCAGCTACTGAAAGAGCCCTGCACGTGGTGCGCTTTGCCGTGGATGTCATTGGCGATGCAGCCACCAATGGTCACGAACTTGGTGCCCGGGCTGACCATGGGGAACCAGCCGCGCGGCGCGAAGTCACGCAAGACGTGCTCGAGGCTCACGCCCGCCTCGCAGCACAACGTGCCCGTCGCATCATCGAAAGCGAGGTAGCGGTTGAAGCTCGTCATGCCGAGCACGCGCCCGCCCGAGTTGAGCGCGGCATCGCCGTAACTACGACCCAAACCGCGCGGCGCGGTGCCGCGTGCGTCGAGCGAGGCGCGGACCTGTGCTTCGAGCTCCGGCACACGCAAGTCGCAGTCGGCGCGCGTGTTGGCACCCCAACCCGAAAGCTGGGTCAGGTAAGGCTTGGCGACGGGCAGGGTCGCGAGCGGGCCCCTGGTGTGTTGTTGTTGCTGCTGCTGCAAGCCAAGGCTCTTACCCACGCCATCCATCCGCACGGTCGTAGCAGGCCGCTCGCCGCTCGGCAAAATTAGGCCTCTTGGGCCCTTTCACGGCCGCTCCTCAAGAGTGATACGCTAGGCCTCGAATGACCTTCGAGCGCATCCGGAATCGGCTCCAGAATGGGCGACCGCTGGTCGTCGACTCGGACACCGCGGCCTCCTTCCGCGCGCGCGGGGTCGAGCTCGACTCACCCGGGGCCCTCGGTTTGATGCTGCGTGAGCGCCCGAGCGAAGTGCTGGCGCACTACCGCACGGAGGTTCACTCCCGGGTCGACGTACTGTCTGCGCTCACGGCAGATACGACTCCGCGCGCGCTCGCTGAAGTGGGCATGGAGCACCGCGCCGCACAACTCACGCGCCGCGCAGTGGAGCTCGCGCTCGAGGTTGCCGCCGAGAGCGCCAATCCAGTCGCGGTGGCTGGCGTGTTGGGCTCCGACATGGTGAGCCCAGTCGCAGCGGATCGCCTGCACGACGAGTTCACCGAGCACGCAGCTCGCCTAGCCGCCGCGGGCTGCGAGTTGCTCTTGGCGCGCGGCCAAGGCTCGCGCCTCGGCCTGATGGCCGCGGTCGTAGCCGCGGCGCGCACGGAGCTACCGACCTGGGCCGTGCTGGAGTTCGCATCGGGCGACGAGCTGACCAGCGCGGGCACCGCAGAAGATCTCGTCGCCACGTTGGCCGAAGCAGGCGCCAGTGTGATCCTGTTCGAGGTCGCCACCGTCGATCTGGGCTTGGCCTACCTCCAGCGCTTTCGTCCGGCCTTCGAGCTGCACGGCATCGCACCAGGCGTGCTGCTGGCAGGCAGTGAGTCGAGCGTGCGCGGGTTCCATGACGAAACGTCGAATCCCGAGCACTGGGTCGAGCGCGCAGTCGACTTGAGCCTGGGCGGCGCGCGCGCCATTGGCGGCGGCGCCGGAACCACCGAGGCGCACACCCGCAGCTTGTCCAAGGCCCTGGGCTCCCTACATCCATCGCTGCCGGTGCCAGCGAGCAAAGGCGACCTCGACCCGGGTCCGCGCGACTGGTAAACGCCAAGCCCGACGTTTTTTAGTTCGATCGTCCACAGGCCAGCTTGCACTCCGTCAAGCTTGCTCCAGGACTAGCCTTCTCGAGACCAGACACCGTGGATTCAACCGACGACCTTCGCCCGCTCCGCACGAGCGATGATTTGCTCGAGCTCTTCCACAACGCGGAAAAGCCGCCGTCCGCGTATCGGATCGGGACAGAAGCCGAAAAATTCGCGGTCGATAGCCAGACCGGCGCGCCGCTCGAGTACGACGGCCCGCGCGGCGTCACGCGCATCTTCGCCGACTTCATCAAGCGCGGCTGGCGTGAAGTGCGGGAAACCCCAGACGGCCCGGTAATCTCGCTGCTGCGTGATCAGCACTCGATCACCCTCGAACCGGGTTCGCAGTTCGAGCTCAGCGGCGCCGCCGTCAGCAGCATCCACGAAACACGCGCTGAGCTGGACGAGCACTTCGCGGAGCTCGCCTCCATTTCGAAGGAGATGAACCTGACTTGGTTGGGGGTGGGCTTTCACCCCCTCGCCAAGCAATCGGACCTCGGTTGGGTGCCCAAGCTGCGCTACCCAATCATGCGTGACTACCTACCGCCGCGCGGCAACGGCGCGTGGGACATGATGCGCCGCACCGCGACCGTGCAAGGCAACTACGACTTCTCGAACGAAGAAGACGCGCTGAAGAAGCTCGTGGTGTGCCTCAAGCTCGCCCCTTTGGTAAACGCACTGGGCGCCAATTCGCCGTTCAGCGAAGGCAAGCTCTCCGGCTACAAGAGCCGCCGCGGCTACACCTGGCTGCACATGGATCCCGAGCGATCCGGGATAATCTCTGCGCTGCTACGCAACCCCAAGCCCGGCTATCGCGATTATGCAGAGTGGGCGCTGGATGCCGGCATGTTCCTGTTCAAGCGCAACGGCCGCGTGGTGCACAACACGGGCCAGAAGTTCCGGGACTTCATGCAGAACGGCTTCGAGGGCGAGCGGGCCACGTTCGGTGATTGGAAGATGCATCTCAACACGCTCTTCCCCGAAGCGCGCTTGAAGAGCACGCTCGAAGTACGCAGCAGTGATTCGCTGCCCTCGCGCCTCGGCTGCGCCGTGCCCGCCCTGTTCACCGGCATCCTTTACGACGAACGAGCCCTCGCCGAAGCCGACGCCTTCGCGCGCGAAATCGACGTCGATCTGCTCTCGAGCGCACGCCCCGCGCTCGTCAAAGACGGCCTCGCCGCCAAAGTCGGCGATCGCCCCATGCAAGCGCTCGCCGAGCGTGTACTCGAGATCGCCAATGGCGGTCTCTCGCGCCGCAATTTGCTGAATGCGCAGGGCCACGACGAGCGCGTACACCTCGAGCTGCTCACGAGCCTCGTGCAAAGCGGCAAAACTCCGGCCGACGCGATCACCGAGGGCCTCGACGAAAGCTCGACGCCCAGCGTCGCCGACGTGATCGCGCGCTGCCACCTCTAGCGAGCAGTGGCTAGCGAGCAGTGGCACAGGTTGAGCCGCCCCCTCCGACACTGACGTCGTAGTTTTCAGCGCGCGCGATGCTTACCTTGCCGCTTCCCCGCGCGGCAAAGCGCTTCCGCGTTTGCGCATGGCGTGTCGCCTCGAGCTGGCTCGCGAATTGCACCGGGCCGAACATGGACAATCGCATTTGGGGTGGGGTGCTCGCGGCTTGTTCGCTGCTCGCTTGTGGGGGAAGTGCGCGCTCGAACAACGACAGGAGCACCGGGGGTGGCAGCGGCAGCGGCGGCAGCGGCGGCAAAAGCGACATGACGACCCAGCCGATTGCCGGGGAAACGGGCGCGCCCGTCGCAGGTGACGGCGGCAAGGGCGGCGAAGCCGGTACGACCGGCGGCGAAGCGGGCGCTGGGGGAAGCGGCGCTGAAGTAAGGCTGCGACCGGGCTCTTGGGATGTCACAGGCGTCGTCAGCGCAGATCCGAAACCGCCCTACTTCTGCGGTAGCGTCGACTTCGCGCTGACGGTCGAGGGGAACACCATGACCGTCGGCCGCAGCGGAGTCATGTCGTCGGCCCCCGTCCAGATCGTGGACGGAGCGTATGTGGCGACCTCGATCGATTTACCCGAAGGGTCGTGCAACGCGGAGCGGCTCTTGGTCGATCAATTGCGCCTGCGCGGCGTCGATCGCGATGGCGATGGCGAGGCCGACGAACTCGAGGGAATGGCCACCCTCGATCAAGTGACCATCGTAACAGGGGACATTCTTTACAACGCCACGGTGAGCATAACGTTCAAAGCAGTGCCGGACGCGTCGCAACCGAAGCTATTCACCGCGGGCAGCGATGCGTGGGCGATGTGGAACCCGATCGACCGCGTGAGCGTTACGGCGTCTGAGCCACTCGCTGCGTCGGCGACCGCGACGCTCACCGGCACGAGCACTCTGCCCTTGGTTGCGAGTCCGGTCAGCGATCCGCCCGCGTCTGGACCCGTCACCGCCTTCTATTTGCCGCAGCTCCTGCCCTTTGGTGGCACCTGGCAACTCAGCGCAGAAGGCAAAGACTTGGCAGGCCACGCGCTCGCCTTGGGCGCCACGGTGGGCACTCTGAGCACGTTGGCCGATCCGGGCGTCTACACGCCAGACGGCTTCGAAGGCGCGCTGAGCGGCATGATCGGCTCGCCCAAGACGGTCACCGGTTATGGCTCCATCCCGCCGATCTCGGGAGCGCATTCGCTTTGGCTCGACCCTAGCTCGACGCTGTTGGTTCACCTCCGGCGCCAAGGCACCGAGAAAAATTTACACTTCGCCGTACGCGGTTTCGCGGGTCCCGGCCAGAACGGGTACGAAACCAAGAACGTGCGGGCAGGGGTCGTGGGCGGCACTCGCGTCGTCTCGCTGAACCCCAAGCTGCCGGCGCAGACCTCGACCGACGCCACGGGCGATGCGACGCTACCGCAGGTGGGCGGCATCATCGAGTTCGACGCGCTGCTCGACGACCCCGGACAAGACGTGCTCCTGAGCATCAGCAACGTCTATTGTTCGTCGCCCTTCGGCTGCGAACCACCCGGAGCGTGGATGATCGACGATCTGAAGCTAGAATGAACTGCTACGCGGCGCTCGCGATCCGGATCTTGTCCGCTTGGCCCGCGCGGTAGAACGTGCGCAGGCGTTCGCGCGCGCGACCGCGATCGTTCGCCACCACGACGCGCGAGACGAAGCGCGCGGCGAGGTGGTGCGCGAGTCGATAGCGCTCGCCCGCTTCGCTATCCTCGGGATCGAGAAAGCGCGGGCTATCGAACATGCGCTCGAGCAGGCCGCGGTCGTCGTTCGAGGTGAAGCCGAGGGAGAGCACGAATTTGTCGACCTCGGCTTGCAGCTCCAATTCGAGCTTTGTGACGGGCAGCGAGACCCGCGCCCGCTCGACCAAATAAACAAAGTGACTGACCCCTTCGGCGACTTGCAGCCACACGTCGTTGAGCGCGCCTCCGGCCGTGATTTGCCTGGATTCGGGCGGCAAGACCAGGGCAATTTCGAGCTCGTCCCCGGACTCGCGCAGGAGCACGACTTCGCGGCTGCCCTGATCGCCGTCGCGCACGAAGCGGGTCACGTTGGGTGCGCGCTCGAGCCCGTAGAAGCGCTCGAGCTCACTTTGGATGCGCCGCAGCTCGCGCTGCCGGCGCGCGAGCGACTGTCGTGGTGGGCTCAATGGATCCCCCCGTGGCCCTTCTGCGGCGTGAGCCCGCGGCCGGCGAGTGCGACGGCCAGCGGCGCGGATCCGGTTTTCACCCAGCGCTCGTACAAGCGCACCACTTGGCGATTCGAGTTTTGCGCGGAGTTGGCCTGCAAAACGTCGGCCACGCGCGCCACGATTTCGGCGAACATCGCGAAGTTGTCCGCGAGCTCGCGGAACACGTCGGGCGCGCCGGTGCCATCGCCTGCGGTTTGGCGGAGCATGGTGGCAGCGCCATCGTAAGCGCGGGCGCCCAGCGTGCGCACGTAGCGCAGCTCCACGCCGCGCGTGGATAGGTGGTCCGCGAAGAAGCCGCTCGTGTACAGCACGCCGTCGCCCAGGGACCTCAACCGCTCGAAGCGCTCGCGACCCGCGGCGTGCAGGGCCTCGTCGAGCAGCAACGTGAGCGGGCGCTCCATGGCTGCCGCGTCGAGCCGGTCGGGCTTGGCGTAGTCGGCCAACAAGCCGGCCAAGTAGTACTCCGCGGCCTCGGTGGCGGCGCAGTGCTGGGTTCGGACCGCTTCGTCGACCAAATGATGGAAGAACGACTGCAGGTCACTGCCAAGGTCGATATCGGGCTGATCAGTGCTCATGGCAAAGCTCCTTGCGAAGGTGTGCACGCGCTGAGGGCTCTGACCTTCGAGCGACACCTGGGCCCGACGCAGGTAGCGTCAGCGCTCAGACTTCGAAGGCATCCGCCAAAAACCGGCACCTGTCTTCAGGGTACGGGCAGAAGTGTTTCGGCGTTATATAAATGCGCTGTTCTTCTGAGCAGGTAGTTGGCGCTTCCTCAGCACTCTCAATCGTCGGCTGCCAGCCGTCGGCTGCCAGCCGCGCCTCTGCAGCTCCTCCTCGGAGTGGGTGCTCGAGACGCGCGTCAGCATTTGGCCCGGCGCAGATTTGCGAGGTAAGCCGCCCCTCCGCTTGAATCCTGTTGGCGCTCCCTTGACAGCGGAGGGCCGCTGGCTAAGTTCCTGGCGCGTTGTTAGCACTCGCCTTGGTTGAGTGCTAATCACCAAACCTAGAATAAATTCAGAGGTTTACAGTGTTTCGGAGCCCTCCGAAGCCGCTCGTAAGGCCTCACGTAACCGCAACCAACACCCGATCGAGGGATCCAAAATGGCTACCAAAATCCGTCCGCTGCAAGACCGCGTGATCGTTCAGCGCGTCAAAGAAGAAGAGAAGACCAAGGGCGGGATCATCATCCCGGACAGCGCCAAAGAGAAGCCGATCGAAGGCAAGGTCCTCGCCGTCGGTAACGGCAAGGTTCTGGAAGACGGCAAGGTCCGCGCGCTCGACATCAAGCCCGGCGACCGCGTCCTGTTCGGCAAGTACTCGGGTACCGAGGTCAAGCTGGACGGCGAAGAAGCTCTGATTTTGCGTGAAGACGACATCCTCGGCGTCATCGAAAGCTGATTGGGAGAATTAAGAAAATGGCTGCCAAAGAAATCGTTTACAAAGAAATCGCTCGTAACCTCATCCTCAACGGCGTGAACGCGCTGGCTGACGCGGTGAAGGTGACCCTGGGACCGCGTGGTCGCAACGTCGTGATCGAGAAGAGCTTCGGCTCCCCGACCGTCACCAAAGACGGCGTGACCGTTGCCAAAGAGATCGAGCTCGAGAACAAGTTCGAGAACATGGGCGCACAGATGGTGCGTGAAGTTGCCTCGAAGACCAGCGACATCGCTGGCGACGGCACCACGACGGCCACCGTGCTCGCGCAAGCCATCTTCCGCGAAGGTTCCAAGCTCGTGGCCGCCGGCCACAACCCGATGGAAATCAAGCGCGGCATCGACAAGGCCGTGGAAGTGATCGTCGAGGAGCTCAAGAAGAGCGCCAAGTCCACCAAGGACCCGAACGAGATCGCTCAAATCGGTACCGTCTCCGCCAACGGCGACACGACCATCGGCAAGCTGCTCAGCGAAGCCATGGAAAAGGTCGGCAAAGAAGGCGTGATCACGGTCGAAGAAGCCAAGAGCGCCGAGACCTCGCTGGATGTCGTGGAAGGCATGCAGTTCGACCGCGGCTACCTCTCGCCCTACTTCGTGACCGACCCGGAGCGCATGGAAGCCTCGCTCGAGGATCCGTACATCCTGCTCTCCGAGAAGAAGATCGCCAACATGAAGGACCTGCTGCCGGTCCTCGAAGCGATTGCTCGTCAGCAGAAGCCGCTCTTGATCATCGCCGAGGACATCGAAGGCGAAGCCCTCGCGACTCTCGTCGTGAACAAGCTCCGTGGCACGCTGAACTGCGCCGCCGTCAAGGCGCCGGGCTTCGGTGATCGTCGCAAGGAAATGCTCAAGGACATCGCGGTCCTCACGGGCGGCCAGGTGATCGCGGAAGAGCTCGGCCTCAAGCTCGAGAACGTGACCATCACCGACCTCGGCCAGGCCAAGCGCGTCAAGATCGACAAGGACAACACCACGATCGTCGACGGCGCCGGCAACAAAGACAAGATCAAGGCCCGCCAGCAAGAGATCCGCAACCAAATCGAAAACACCACCAGCGACTACGACCGCGAGAAGCTCCAAGAGCGCCTCGCCAAGTTGGTCGGCGGTGTTGCCGTGATCAAGGTCGGCGCTGCCACCGAGGTCGAGATGAAAGAGAAGAAGGCTCGCGTCGAAGACGCCCTTCACGCCACCCGCGCGGCGGTCGAAGAAGGCATCGTCCCCGGCGGCGGTGTCGCTCTGATCCGCGCTCAGAAGGTGCTCGACAACCTGAAGCTCAGCGATGAGCAACAGGTCGGCGTGCGCATCATCCGTCGCGCCATCGAAGAACCGCTCCGCCAGATCGTGGCGAACGCGGGCGAAGAAGGCTCGATCGTCGTGCAGAAGGTCAAGGAAGGCACCGGCAACTTCGGCTTCAACGCCGGCACCGGCAAGTACGGCGATCTCGTCGCCGACGGCGTGATCGACCCGGTCAAGGTCGTGCGCTCAGCCCTGCAGAACGCGGCAAGCGTCTCTGGCCTGATGCTCACCACCGAGGCCCTCGTGGCAGACGCCCCGAAGGACGAGAAGCCCGCAGCCGGCGGCGGCGGTCACTCGCACGGCGGCGGCATGGGCGGCGACTTCTGATGTGCGGGAGCTCAGCTCCCGCCCCGCTGGAGTGAATCCAGCGGGGCCCCACCCTCTGGTTTTGGGGCCCCAACCCCAAAACTAACGGCGTGGGAAGCTGAGCCCACTGAACGTCACTAGCGCGTTCGGCAAAACGAAGGCGGACTCCTCACGGGGTCCGCCTTTTCTTTTTTGTTTGATGGGGCCGCGTTACGGCGCGCCACGTCACAGCCTTCGGCGTCGCGGTTCGGCCTTCGAGAATCAGCGCGCTCGCGGGAGCCTCTTAGGAGCACGGAGAGAGACCGCAAAGCGCGACGTCCACTGCGCCCACACCAGGGAATCGCGAACGCGCAGCGGCCAGGCCAAGGGCCATTCAGTGCGCAACTGATCGACGCCCCGGCCGATCACTCGAAGTGGACCCGCAGCCGCCCGCCCCCAAGAGTCCGCCGCGCCTATTCGATCGAATGCGAACGGAGCTGCGAGCTCGCCACTACAGCCCCAGAACGGAGAAGGCATACGTAGCCTGGGCACGACGGCTGGTGCGCTTTCACAAACGTCACCCTCCAGCGAATGAGAACGGAACACCGAAGCTCATGGCGGGCTTGCTCTACGGCTCCGGCCTGCGCGTGCTCGAGTGCGCCCGACTGCGCGTGAAAGACATCGACTTTGCCTCAGCGCAAATCCTGGTTCGCCAAGGCAAAGGGCGAAAAGATCGGTCGACAGTTCTACCCGCAAACCTGCGCGCCCCTCTGACCGCACATCTAAAGAAGGTGCAAGCCCTCCACCGAGCTGATCTCGCCATCGGAGCCGGAGCAGTTTCTTCGCCACGCACCTATTCGAAGCCGGCTACGACATCCGCACCATTCAAGAGCTACTCGGTCACCACGATGTCTCCACCACCATGATCTACACCCACGCCCTCAATCGCGGCCCGTTTGCGGTCCGCAGCCCCCTCGACTAGCCCCCCCTCCACGACAATGCCCGCATACACTGCGCGGACCTTATCCACATACACAGACCAGCGCGGTTATCCCGCCTTACACCGATAACGGCCGGTATTGCGGACCAGGGGATCGCCTTAGCTTGCCGCGCGGCTGTAGCTCAAATACAAGCTGGGCGGACGGGGTGATCAGGATGCGAACATTGAGCGTCGATCGAGCAGTCATCCGTCGCGCTCGTCAATCCGACGCCGAGGGCATTGCTCGCGTTCACATCGCGTCTGCTGACGACTCTTTGGCGCCGCTCGCGCGCGAATGGCCAGCGTCGGACCTCCATCGACGTACCGAGCGATGGACGGAATCACTACAGGCTGCAGACCGACTCGACATGGTCGCCACGGTCGCGGACCAGGTAGTCGGATTCATCGGTGGTGGTCCACCGCGTCAGCAGCACATTCCCGGGGGCGTCGAGATCTATGTTGTTCACGTTCTTCCAAAGCACCGCTGCGCTGGAATCGGCAGCCAGCTTTGGGACCTTGCCTGCACGACCCTGCGCGGCCCCGCTCACGCGCCTCTCTATCTCGAAACCCTTGCCGAGCTCCCTTGTTGCACCTTCTATGATGCGCGCGGAGGTGAAGTACTCACCCGTACCGCAGGAACCTTCTACGGAGGCGCGGTCACGCACCTTGCTTACTATTGGCCCGCCGGGAAGCCGCACGAACGTCGTGCCTGACGAAGTGCCGCCCACACAAGCCGTGCGACCCGCAGCGACCGCCGCCCAACAACGGCTTGAAGCAGACGCGGATCTCGCTTCGCTCGACCCGCACTGCTTAAGCCTGGTACGTTGGGCGGACAGGAATGTGGCGTCGCATGTCGGCGTTTGGCACCAAGTGGCTCGTCGCCCGCTACTCGCGCTGGCCGTCGTCTTGGTGATAAACACCGCCGAGGCTTCGCAGTCGCTATGTGACCAGGTACGGAGTGACCTCAGCACGCTTCGTTCCGCCGTAAGGATCTATCAGATCGAGCACAACGGTCAGCTGCCACCTGGTGAAGGTTTGCAGGTCCTCAATTCGTCCGGCGTACTCGACTCGCCATCGCTCTTACTGGACCCTTGGGGCGGTCCCTATCTCCTTGTTGTGGAGGGCGACGATTTTGAGATCATAACGGAGGGGCCCGATCACGTCAGAGGCTCAGCCGACGATCTCTCTAGCTCTTCTCTGGGGCCATGTCCTCCTTGGCCAAAGCCGCACTCGAACCGTTGGCTCGCCATGCCAGCGCTCCTAATGGCTGCCATCAGCGCGGTGGGTTTGCTCACCTGGTTCTTGGCGCGATCTCGAGTCCCGAAACCGCCACGCACTGGCTTGAACTAGCCCCTTACGCGCACCTACAACTCTCGACCAAATTCAAGCCGCGCACGAAGCCCTGGGCACAACACGCTGCGAGGCGCCGCCCAACTACGGCTTGCAGCAGACGCGGATCTCGCTGCGCTCGACCCGCGCAGCTGCAGCCTGCTACGTTAGCCAGACCACTCGATTGGTTATGACTTAATGGCCGAGACCAATGAACCTGAAAAAGACGCCGCGCATCGCCGAGGATCGGCTGGCTTTTTCCTGAACCTGGATCTCGACATCGATTCGCCAGACGATCTACGACCATTGGTCCTGGCTCTGGGCCCAAGCGCTTACTCTCTCGAGCGGCCTGACGGTCGTGCCTCCTTCGAGCTCAACCGGCCCGTTGCACCGTTGAGCCCGGAGCCGTTGATCCTCGACTTCGTGCGTCTCGTCGCCGACTTGCCGCCGGCTGCGCGCTCCGTCTGGGACAGGGCATCGAGGCGCGTGTTCGACATCGGATTTCAGAGCGGCGTCCTGCCGCCCCAAGAGACTCACCGCCTGGCGCCGGAGACCCTCAGCGCCATTGCCGCCATCGGCGCAGAACTCGCCGTTACCATCTACGCGATTGATCCCGCAGATGCGCGGAACGGGCTTGGCTAACTCCGTGTTGAAGCTGACGAAACCCTCGCTTCGCTCGGGCTTTCGCAGCTTAACACTGCTACGTTGGGCAGCAGCGTGTCGACTGAACTGGCGAACGCGGGCTTCGTGCTCGTTCAAAGCGTAGTGGACGACCAGAAGCGTCAAGACTTACTTCGATCGATTGACTCCGAGCTAACGGCAGGTTCCGCGCTCCACCGGAAGGGCAATCCCTTCGCTTCGCGAGGCCTGCTTTGGAAAGTTCCCAAGCTGACTGCGTTGCTCGAGTCTTGCGGCCTGACCGCGATTGCCGCTCAACTGCTTGGCACCCCAGCATTCCCGATCGATGCGACCTATTTTGATAAGCACGCGCGAGCTAACTGGACCGTACCGGGTCACCAGGATCGGATCCTGCCCGTCGACGACGGCTCACCTCGGAAGGACCGCATCCGAGATGGAATCGCTTACGCAGAGCCTGACGCTCACACCCTCGCTCAGCTAGTTGCCCTTCGCCTCCACTTTGACCGGACCGACGCTGACACCGGCGCTCTCGGTGTCGTCCCCGCCAGTCACCTCGGCGGCATTCTTACGACGGCGCAAATTCTCGATACTCCAATCGGACGATACATCCAGTGCCCAGCTGCGCCCGGCGACGTCCTTGCCATGCGACCACTTCTGCTGCATCGCTCCTCGCCGTCACGGGGCGAAGGCCAACGTCGCGTGCTGCACGTCGTCTACGCCGCAGGAGACCCTGACGATGGCATCCGGTGGCGTCGCTCTGCCCAACAAGGCGTTGCAGCAGACGGGCTTGTCGGTCGCTCCGCTCCCTCTGGCGCCCGCAGCTGAACGCCGGTACGTTGGGCGGACGGATGCCGATTGCTAGGGAACGGACAGCGCACCAAACTGGCCGGAGTAGCTGCTTCGCCGAGGTCGAACTTGACATTGCACTTGGCGAAGAGCCTGGCCCGACCACTTTCGAGCGAGCGACCGACGCGGAACTCACCCAGGGCGACTGGTACCTTGCGTCGGTGCGGGTTGGGGTTGACCTTGGTCTGCGCATCGCACCACAGCCCAATCAAGTGCACGTCATTCTTCGACGCCTTCGAACCACCACCGTCGATTCTACTGAGATGATCGTCCTGCGTACGGCGGCCCGCGCTACGTTGCGCGCTCTCGGGGCCGATCCTGAGCTCGCCGGCACCCTCGACCTGGCGTCGCGCACTCTGACGATTCCTTTCTGACAACAGGGATGATGGCTGACGCGCTTCCAGGCATTCTCATTCTAGGCAGCGTCATCGCCGGATTTGTGTGGGGCAGGATCAGCTCGCGGTCGCCAATCCCTGAATGGATGCGCTTGTTGACGACACCCGTGTGGACCGGAGCGCTGATGGTCATCGCCGGCTGGTTCATCAGCCTAGCTCGTATGGACTGGAACGCGGCGCGCTTCGTCGACGCGGCGACGCTTGGACCGGCGTCGATCGTGAGATTGGCGCTCGGTTACGGTATCATGTGCTTTCTGATTGGAGCCGTCTTCGGTCTCCCGGCGACGCTTGGCTGGGTTTTAGGTTATCGCCACCCCGCAAAGCGCTAAGGCGCACTGACATCGACCGAGCGAGCTGCCTGTCGCAGGTCGCCGCCCAACAAGGTGTTGCAGCAGACGGGCTTGTCGCTCGCCTACGGCTCGCTCTGGCGCCCGCAGCTGAACACCGGTACGTTGGCCAGACCGGAAGGATAGCGCTGTGACCGAACTACGCGAGCGAACCCGCCACCACTTACGGACGATGTTTGCGCCGGACGACGTTGGCAGCGTTGAGCGAATCCTCGCGGAGAGATGCGGCGCCACCTTGCCCGGCATTTCCCCAGGGCATCCCGATCTGATCGAGCGGATTCAATTGGCCGCTATTCGGCTCAGCGCTGGACGCCTTGATGGTTTGAACAAGGCGGTTGACCTGGCGGCACTCGACTGGCGGGATCTGCTGGTCGCGGCGGGCTTTGCGGATGACCCTAACGCTTACGCGCATTGGAAGCCTCGCACCCTCAACGCGGCCGACCTCAATCACTGGTTTGCCGACGGTTCCCTGCCGGGCGTCGAATTTTCGCCGAACCAGCCGGTCATCGTCACGACCGGACCTGGTGTGACGCAAACGGGTTCGGTCATCAGTCTTGAAGCTCTCGAGCCTGAGCCCCAATACCTAGTTGAGCTGGCGTCAGGCACTGACATAACCGTATTTCAGCGGCACCTCGAAAAAGCTGACTGACCGCGGCAGCGAAGGCAGGCCAACAAGCTGTTGCAGCGGTCGGCGCGCCTTGTTGCTACCGGCAACGCCTTCCTGTCGCCCGTGGTGCAGTACCACGGGCTCGGTCACGGCCACCTGCTGCCTCGTGGTTTGCTGATGCGGCCGCAGCTGAACAGCGATACGTTGGGCGGACGACTGGTGAGCCGTACATCCTTCATCAACGTTGACCTCGACGTCTACTCCGCGAGGCCGCTTCGTCTCCTGGCGGACGCGATGGAGGGAGCCAACGCCGTCGCACTTCATTGTGGCCGGATCGCCCCCGGTCGATACCGCGCCTCGTTCGAACTTGGTCGAAGCCCTCGCTCTGCGGACGCCGCTATTCGCGGTCTGGCACGGCTGATTGATGGCCTTCCGCCGCCGGCACGGAGGCTCTGGGACAGCGCCACGCTGCGAGATTTCGCGGTCGGTATCAACGCGGGGAATAAGCCGTTTTCGTACACATCCGCAGTCAAACCGAGCACGGTCGCCATGGTCTCCAAACTGTGCGCACAGATTTCCTACGTTATCTACGCGCACCAAACTGAATGAATCAGTGTGCCTGACCTTGCGGTAGCCAGCGCGTGCGCCTTCCAGCCTGAGGCCAACGCTCCCGGTTCCGTCTCGCAAGACCTGCAGACGATTGGGCGTTGCTTCACCGGCGCCGATCGAAGACGCCGCCCAACATCGGCTTGAAGCAGACGCGGATCTCGCTTCGCTCGACCCGCGCTGCTTAAGCCTGGTACGTTGGGCGGACCGAAGACGCAACATTCGCACAGACCCCGCACACAACGATGCCGGATTCGATCGACAACCTAGTCCGGGACCTTCGAGGGACGCGCGACGTAAATGCACACTACGAGGCGATCGACCGCCTTGTGATGAGGGGCGAGTTCGACGCGGCCGGGGCGCTGGCCCGAGCAGTCGAGGAAAGACCGGATATCGGCGCGGATCCCTGGGCACTTGAGGCTGTATTCGATCGTGTCGTTCGCGCCCTTGCTCTTTGCAACGCACATGAGGCGGCATCTGTCGCACTCCAGCTCGGCTTGTCACCGCGCACGCAATCCACACAGAGGGCGCGCGCGCCGTTAGCAACTGCCCGAGAGCTCGCGTTTCTGCTCGCGACTGGACAGTCGAACGCGACACTGAGCAGTTTGCTCGACCAGCTAGGACATCACCCTGACTTCAAAAACGTATTGAGCTGCTGGATCCAGGAGGTCGTTGTTCGTGGAACCGACTTCTCTCACGAGCCGTCAGTCAGACGATTCTGGGGTCAGCTGCTGGAGTCCCATCACCCCCTCGCCGTTCTACCGCTCAGCATCGAGCGCATCGAGGCCGAACTGAAGGACTGGCTTCCACAGGTGCGTGTCGGTGGATCGAGCTGTGGCATGCCGTACGGCCCGTCGCGGTGCTTAGACAACGAGCCGGGCTCGTTCGAACAAATCGTAGCAACCGAGGTCCCGACAACGACAGGTATCGCGTCGGTCGTCGTGAATTGGCAGGAAGAATCAAACGGCCGTGCCGAAGCACGTAAGTTCAGTTTCGATCGCCCGACTAAGCCGAGTGCCGTGAGCGCCGGGTTCATGAAGGCCCTTCCACTCCTCTGCCTCGAGGGAGTAGCGGTCGAACAAGTGGTCGTCCGTCCAGTGTCGATAGAGCGCGCGCTCTCCATTTTATTCGCAGCCTCCGCCAACGGCGGCGCATACAACCATGGTCGTCGAGCTGCCTACGGCCGGCTTGAACTCTGGCAGTCTGTCGCCTCGTTGATTGGACACGATAGTATCGAGCTTGAAGGCATTGCCAACGCTGCAGCAGACTGGAGCTGGTACTCCTTCGATGCCGCAAGTGCCTGGTTCGAACAGGTCGCGTGGGACTTGGGCATCGCTGCTCTTTCACCCGATGCAACGGCTATGTCGATACTCGCCGCCACCGATACTGATTGAGAGCCCGTCTGCCCAAACCGCGACGGCCCGCCCAACAAGCTGTTGAAGCTGACGGCCGCGCCTCGTCGTGACCACCACCGCCCTCATCTCGCCCGTGGTGAGTAGTACCACGGGCTCGGTCATCGCGGCCTGCTGCCTCTCGGTTTGCTGATGCGGCCGCATCTTAACAGCGGTACGTTGGGCGGACGACACGGAGTGCCAATAGCGTGAACGCATCAGCAACCATCGGGATTCTCGATCTGGAACTCCGGCTTGCCGGGAAGGTGCCGCGAGCATACGTCGAGCTGGTTCGGACAGAGAGCGCGGCATTGTTAACGCAGCGCGGATTCGACCCGAAAACGCTGCTCGTCCTCAACCTCGAGTTACGCAACGTCGGCGACCATTTGGAGGCTCGGGGCCGGCTCTTCTTGAATGGAGACGGATGCGGGAACTATTATTTCGCCGCGCTTGAGTTCGGTGCCGATTCCGTTCTCCTCTGGTCGCACGACCCGCCAGGAATTGAAGATCCCGAACTGACGCTCTCCTCCTACTTGCATTCTGCCGAACAGACCTGTCGAATCGACTGGCCGGTGCAACCGGGGCGGATCTACATCTGTCGAACTTCGGCCTACGCTGAGTCGATTCTGGACCCAATAGATCTCAGCGAATGGGTGGCGGTGGTGAAGTCGAACGGCGACCTTGAGTATCGTGGTTGTCGCGAGGGCAAGAATCCGTTCACGGGTGAAGCAATTCGGGTTCCGAGTCCTGGACTGGCCGCGGTGCTCGGCAAAGATAAGGACTTCATCTCGTTCCACCACGGACGAGCAACCTTGGCAGACTCCCCGCTGCATCGAGTCATTGCAATGAGCCTCGCTGCGAAGCTTGGGGCGAGGGTGCTCGCCAGCGGATGACGGACGCATCACTACCGGCCGCCGCCCAACAAGTTGCAACTGACGGGCTTGCCCAACAAGGCGTCGCATGTGGGTCCCTCGGGATCCGCGGCCGGGCTCTTGTGCTATGTTGTGAGCATGCGTCCCGTCGAAGCGCTGTGCGAGAATGGCCTCCTCCGCCCTGCCAAGCCGCTGAATCTCCGGCCAGGTGAGCGTGTTGGGGTTATCGTGGTTCGACAAGCCGATCCGTCGCGTTGGGACCTCGCGCGTCTTGCGGCTACTTCCAACGAAGACGCTGAACTTGCGGCTACTTCCAACGAAGACGCTGAACTTGCGGCTGCTGGGCTGGACGGGTGGGCGGCAAACCTCGATCATGAGGATCTCGGGTGAGACGCGGCGACCTTTGGTGGGCGGATCTCGGCGCTCACCGCCCGCAAGAACAGACCGGTCGCCGTCCCGTCATCATCTGGCAGAGCGACGCCTTGAACCGTGTGCTTCAGTCCGTGCTCGTCGTACCACTTACGACCAACCTCGATCGTGCGCGGCTCGCGGGAACGGCGATGATTTCGGCAACTCGGCAACGCCTGACGGTCTTCCCCAAGATTCGGTCGCTCTCGCATTTCAGCTTCGTGCGATTCCGAAGTCATCCCTACACAGCCGAATTCGAGCGCTCGCCGAAACCGAGCTCGCCGAACTCGAACTCGCCACCGATGAAGCCTTGGGCCGTGTCGAACCTGAGTGACGTGCTGCCCAACTAAACGTTGAAGCTGACGAAAATCTCGCTGCGCTCGACTTTCGCAGCTTAACGTTGATACGTTGGGCGGACGGGAATCGAGCCATGTTCTTCGGGGTCGTCGCAGCCGCATTCGCCATCCTGGGCATTGCGTATCGGATCTACTTCATGCGCACGCGGGAGGACGTCTTTCGCGGGCCACACCTGCGTGCTCGCATCGACGCCATGTTTGAACCCTACACGGGCCAACGTCTGAGCGCCGACCGGTTGCGCGCTCTTGAGTCCGAAGCCGACGTCTTGTTCCGCGATATCGTCACTGGGGTTGGCTTGGTTCCTGACGGGTGGACCGTCCAAGTACACATTGATGATCTGCTCGGGCCCGTGCCTCGATTGAAAGGCCCCGACGGTCAGCTTCTTTACCCGGCTGATTTCGAGCAGCGTATTCGCGACGGCAGGATCGATCTTGCGAACGACTAGCCCAGTCAACGCGGGCTCGTCGCCGATCAACGCCAAGAGGCGAGCTCGCGTCCAAATCGCTCTTTGAGCCAAATCGAGAACCGGGATTCGCGCACATCGCTTCCTAGTGCTGTAGCGAGCGCCGCCCGACAAGCCGCTGAGCAGACGGCCGCGCGTCATCGCTACCTGCCGTGCCACCCTCTCGTCGCTACCTGTGACCGCCTCGTTTCCTGGTGCGGCCGCTGCTTAACGGCGGTACGTTGGGCGGGCGCGCGATGAACCTCCGACGCCAATCTGACGACGTGATCGTTCGGGAACTACTCCCAGGGGATGTCGAACTCTTCCGCTCACTGCGTCTGCAAGCGCTCGAGGATTCACCCGACGCATACGTGGAGACGCTCCAAGGCGCGCGCGATTGCGATTGGGAGGCCAGAACGGGTCGTCTATTTGTTTTAGATCCCCCGACTGGCGTCGCGTACGTGGCGCTGGTGCGCGACCTTCCCGTCGCAATGATCATCGCGGGTCACAAGGACCACAACGACTCACCGTTCCTGGCAGCGATGTGGGTTCATCCAGACTTCCGGCGCCGAGGCATCGGTCATTCGCTTGTCGAGCGAGCGCTTGCATTCCTGAGCTCGACTGATCAGAAATACGTTTCCCTCTGGGTCACAGAGAGTCACGCCGACGTATTTCAGTTCTACGAGAGTCTCGGATTCCAGCGAACCGGTGCGAAGGCGATTCTCCGGCCAGGTTCCAAGATATCGATTCTCGAGATGGCTCGTGCCTTGTCGAAAATCTGAGAAGCTGCGCTGCGCAACTCGCGCCCTGAGGGGGGTCGACGTCCCAATCACGAAGCGGTCCTGGCGACGGCGTTTAGCGGGCGCAGCCCAACAACGGCCTGAAGCAGACGCGGATCTCGCTTCGCTCGACCCGCGCTGCTTAGGCCTGATACGTTGGCCAGACGGAAGATGCTTGCGTGGAGCGAGGTCAGCGATGAGTTTGCGTGGGAAGGTTCCTGGCGCGACATCTGCATTACCGACACGTCCATCTCGGACTGGCAGGCTACCTGGGAAATGCTCCGCAGTGGTGACCGCGACCTCAATTACTTCGTCGACGGAGAGAACGCCGCTCCACCGGAAAACGTCGTGGAGATTTTCGCGCGGCCACGCGAACGCACCTTCTTGCTCGCGGTCCTTGTCGCGGGTGCACGGCTCAACTGCCACTTCTTTTGCGAACTTGAAATTGAGTTTGATCTCGATCCCCGTCAGATCGTCGGCCAGGCGCAGCTCGATGCCGTGTTGGCGTTCATGGCTGACTTGGCGGCCGTCACCGGCAAAATTTCCACGATGACTCCGGAGAACGCTCACGATGCGCCCTTCTTGAGCGTGACACCGTCGGCAAAATCGAAGTACATCTCCACCCACGGATTCTTCCGAGATTTAGCGTTCCAAAAGCCGTAGCGCCGACGCCGCCCAACAAAGGCGTCGCAGCTGACGGGCTCGTCGGTCCCTTCGCTTCCTCTGGCACCCGCAGCTGAACGCCAGTGCGTTGAGCAGACCGAGAATTCAGCGCGGTTCGCGGGCGTCGTTTGCACCCACCTTGTCGCACAATTCCTACTGTGGTAGGAATTAGCTATGGCACAGCCTGCCGCCAAACTCTCTGTGAGCGTCCCCGACGAGCTCGCACGCGCGGTTCGTAAGCGAGTCGGGGCGCGCGGTCTGTCCGGTTTTGTTGCCCGGGCTTTGGCCCATGAGCTTGAGCGCGAGGGGGTGCGGACGCTTCTCATCGAGCTCGAGCAAACTCTGGGGACTCCCTCGAAAGCTAACCTTGCCCGCGTTCGCAAAGTATGGCCGAAGCGCTAATTCTCGACTCCGAAGCCCTCAACGCTCTTGCCCAGCCCCGCGAGCGTAAGGTCCTGGCTTCACGCGCAGCGACCGTGCTGCGCTTCGCGTTCGAGCGGAGGGCCCTGATCCGCGTGCCCGCCCCCGTCCTCGCCGAGGTCTGTCGAGGCACTCGCTTCGACTCGGCCATCAACCACTTGCTCAACAATCCGGGCGTCTGCGTCTTCGAGCTCACACGCGCTGTCGCTCAGCAGGCCGGTCATCTGCTGGCCCGAGCAAAACTGTCTTCCGCCCACGCCGTCGACGCCTTCATCGTTGCTACCGCTCTCCAGTTCGAAACCGCCGTGATCGCTACCGGCGACCCGGCTGACATTCGTCGTCTTGCAGCGCCGTTCAGTCGAGTTGGCGTGCTCGCCTTGTAGCCAATCGGGACGAGGCTGCCCAACGAGCTGTCGAAGCTGACAGCCGCATCTCATTGTGACCTGCACCGTCTCCCTCTCACCCGTGCAAGTAGCACGGGCTCGGTCTTCGCCACCTGAAAGCACTTCTGGCCAAGCAGGTGCCAAACCTCAAGTATCTCCCCGAGCGAGTTCGACGCTTGTACGGCGAGTACTCTCGCCTGGCCCACTCGGCAGACCCAGAATCGATTCGCCCGCTGGGGTATCTTCCGGGCGAGGACGGTAAGATCTACACGCCCCTCTACGCCGAGTTCACGGCCAATGCTTACGTCGCATTGAACCATGTCCGCCTTGCCGCGTTCAAGTTTCGCGCGGTGGTCGCCGCCGTTTACCAAAAGTACTTCCCCGAGTACGAGCCCGACGGGGACCGGGAGATACGCGACTGAGTTTTGGCCCTCCTTGGTTCATCGACGCTGGCCCGAGGGGCACACCAGTAGCGCCGCTGCCCAACAAGACGTTGAAGCTGACGAAAATCTCGCTGCGCTCGGCTCTCGCAGCTCAACGGCGGTACGTTGGCCAGACATCGCAGATGGCCACCAATTCGGTTGCTTCAGTCGCTTCGAGAAAGCTGGCCAAGCGATGAGCTACACCGGCATGGTGTCGTCCGAGCACACAGCGGCTGCATCGTCGCTACTGGGCACTCCAGAACAAGAGCAAGCCGAGCGCGAAGATCTCGACCTTCGAAAAATGGGCACCAGCGATGGCGCGATCACCTCGCATTGCACGCCCAATCGCGTCAGGTCCCAATAGAGCGCGTAACCGGTGGGCCCTGCTTCGTGGCAAACTCTGAACTCGCTCGGCTTGCCGAACTTCTCTTCAGAAGCCGCCGTACCGCTTCCGGTCGCTTGGCATCGTACCGAGCGACCGCACCTGATTGCGTCCCTCGGCTACCGCCACCGCGATCGTCTCCGCAGGCACATCCAGCCGTACAAATCGTGTGCTCTTGGCCAATGTCCGGCTGCTTTCACCATGTGGCTCTGCTCTTCTTGCCTTGCAGCTAGGAGCGTAACGCACGCCTTGGTGACTCGAGCCGGTCGTTCCACTATGACTGGCCAGACGAGTGATGATCAACTGGACCGGACTCGACGGGGGTGAATTCGTGCTCACAGTGTCTGGCTATGAGTTCCCGGCAACACCGGACGGGTACGACGCTAACTGGCTCATCACTGGTGTCTCCGTGTCGTCCAAGCGGTCGTCGTGGACGGCGAGTTCTCCGTGCATTCTCAGCTGGAATCTACTCTCGCTTACATACTGGCTTGCTGACCTGGAAGCAGGTGACGCCGAATCGTGGTGTAGTCCTGAGACGGACCTTCTGCTTACGAGCCTTGGTTGGTCTCGCGGCCGCGCCGTCGTCGCGATCGCGCTATCCAACTCACTGTCCGACCCCGCTGCCCACGATCAGGAGGGACCAGCTCGAGACATCGTGGTGGTGGCGCCGTCAGCGGTCGAGATTGCTGCGGCCCGAGTAGATGTCGAGCGAACCGCTGAGCTCTTTCAACCGCGCGGCGAACAAGGCCGTCGTGGTGTGGACGCAATGCAGAATGGCCGCGCGAGGAAGCTCGCCAGTCGGCCCCGCTGAGCATGCGTGCTGCAATAGGGACGTCGCCCAACAAGACGTTGAAGCAGACGAAAGTCTCGCTGCGCTCGACTTTCTCAGCTTAACGTTGATACGTTGGCCAGACATTTGCAGATGGCCACCGACGACTCAGTTCGTGCTTTCGCCGAGGTGGCAGAGTGGCCACGTCGTCCACGTCCATTATTGCGGCTCCTTGCGGCTGACAAATGGCGGGATGAAGGTCCGCGTGGTGGTACCGTCCTTGTGGTCCTCATGGACGCAGACGGCGCTCGCATCTACCTTTTCTTTGACAACTTCGTTGGTCGACTCTGTCTCGGGGGAGGTCCGAAAGATCCGGATGCGGTCTTCGTCAAGCACGGATCCGAGCTCGAACGCGAACTGTTCATTGCGCTTTGCACGACCGACGCGACGCTCGAGCAGCGCGCGATTCTTCGCCAGGCCGTCGCACACGCCTCCGCATCGACCGAGATCCCGTTTCGTACATGTATCGCCCTTCCGACAGAACACGCCTGGGACGAGTTGGACGTGCTGATCTTGAAGAATCACAAGCTCAGGTTCTTGCGGCTCCTTCGTACGATGGGAATCGATGATCAGGGCCGTCAACTCGAGCTCCTGACGGATCGCTACGCTTACCTGCGCGCCACTCGCGATTCAGCGTTCGCCCACCCTCACGAGACGTATTGGAAGGCCTTCTCCACGTGAAGGTGGTTCCTCTACTTCGACAGCCCCCTCCGTGGTGTTGTCAAATCGATGAGCCGCTGGCTAACTACGGCTTGAAGCAGCCGCGGCTCTCGCTGCGCTCGACCCGCGCAGCTTACGCCTGGTACGTTGGCTAGAAGAGAGCGCTCCGTCGTGATGCGCTCGCAGGTGGTGACCTATGACTCTCTCGGATGAATACAAGCGTCAGTTCGCTTGGCGACCGTGGCCGGAAGTCATAGCCCTGCTTCCGCCGCTTGCCGGGAAGACCGTGCTCGATCTCGGATGCGGCGTCGGTGACCAAGCTGCTCTGCTAGCGGACCGGGGCGCTCGCGTAGTCGGCGTTGACACGAATCAGGAACTGCTCGCCGTGGCCCGATCCAGAGGAATTCCAAACGCGGAGTTTCGGAGCGCGGATCTGCGGACCCTTGACGACGTCGGTCGCTTCGACGGCATATGGTGCAGTTTCGCAGCAGCGTACGTCCCGGATCTAGGACCGACACTCACATGCTGGAAGCAGCACCTAAACCTGCAAGGCTGGATCGCGCTTGTGGAGATTGACGATCTATTCGGGCACGCGCCCGTCGAACCCGGAACCAGTTCGCTCCTGGCGGGCTACGCGCAGGACGCGCTTGCCGCGAATCGCTATGACTTCCACATGGGGCGCAAGCTGCGATCCCACCTTGAACGAGCAGGCTTCACCGTCGTGGATTCGCGCATACTGGTCGACGAGGAACTCTCTTTTGACGGCCCTGCCGCACCCGAGGTGCTCGAAGCCTGGAAGGATCGACTGAACCGCATGAAGGGCCTTCATCACTTCTGCGGAGTGATGTTCGAGCGTGTCCGAGACAATTTCCTCGAAGCCTTGTCGCGCCCTGATCACCATTCCGTAGCGAAGCTCTACGGCTGTATCGGCACGCTGTAGTTTTCAGCGGAACCGCGGGAGGGGCGCTGGCCAACAAGGTGTTTCAAGGTGCTGCACCTGTCAATCGCCGCTGTGCCGGTCGCTTCGCTCCCTCTGGCGCTCGCAGTTGAACGCGGTACGTTGGCCAGAACGCATGTGGCGGGGGCTATCTCGAAGTGTCGGCTTTTGGGTTACCTGTACCTTGTGCGCGTCGGTGTTCGTTGCCGGCGTCGTCGACCAAGCCTTTGGCGGCCTGATGGGATTCGTCCTAGTCGGCGCGTTCGCCGTCGGCCTGACATTTCTAATCAACCTTTTCAACGTCGCGGTCCGGTTTCGGAGCCTCGGCGTCCGCGGGCTGATCCCACTTGGCATCTGCTTGGCAGTGGTTCCCGCGATCGGGACCGTGGGACCAATACTCTTGCGTGCCCGCTTTTCTTGGAACCGTGACAGGTACGAAGCTCTCGCCCAGGCAGTCCACGCTGGAAGGCACCCGGAGTCGCTTATGGGCGACGAGACCCAATTGGCATATTGGGTGAAGGTAACGCGCTACGGCCAACTCGACGACAAGGACGAGTGGCCTCGACAGCGCGCGTCGTGTCTGGACACTCACGACCTCGGGTCGTCGCGGGCTGACAGCATTGTCGCCGTGCATTTCCTGACCGTCACCCACGGATACGCTGGACATGCGGGATTCATGCGAGCGTTCGACGCGGCTGCGGAGCGCTGCCTGCAACGTGGTCACGGCCTCGACGGTTGGTGGGCCAGCAGAGCGTTGCGGGACCATTGGTATCTCGTCGCGGATTGATAGGAGGCCGCCCGACAAGCCGCTGAAGCACTGGCGCGCCCCGTCGTGACCTGCACCGCCTCGCTCTCGCCCGTGGTGATCCGCGCTCTTATGCTATCCTGTGAGCATGCGTCCCGTCGAAGCGCTGTACCAGAATGCTCTCCTCCAACCTCGAGTAAGGCGCGGCGACCTTTGATGGGCGGACCTTGGGGCTTCGCCGGTTGGAAGTTCTTGAAGATCATCCCTCATCTGCCAGTGACGACTCGGTGCACCGGCGTCCTCGCGCTCGTCTCGGCTAGCATCGCCGTAGCCTGTGCAAGCCCTCACGTCGCACCGCCCCAAGCTACCGATCAGCAACTCCAGCCGGAACCCCAGTTCGAAATGGTGGGGAATCTGGACTCCGCCGCTGATACTGAGCCAGTCGATCCGAACCTGATTGTCAAAGGCCCGCTCCCGCCAGTCGTTATTAGGCAAATCCTGGCGTTGCATGAACAGCAACTCCGCGATTGCGCCGCCCTCGCCAAACTTGCTCGGCTCGTGCTCGACTTCAGTATCGCCGTAACGGGTAAAGCTGACACCGTGACAACCCAGCAGAGTTCGCCTTCGGACGTCGCGGCATGCGTAAGCGCAGCAGCGGTCGCTTGGCGGTTTCCAGAGCCCTCAGCGCCAGTTGCCGTGCACTACGAGCTGCTCATCGACTAGCCGAGAGTTCGTCCAACTGGGGTAATTGTACAACGAGCCCATCTCGCTTTCGACGATCAGCGTTGCTAGTTGCTAGTTGCTAGTTGCTAGTTGCTAGCGCGAGATTGAGGGCGGGGGACGGGATGGCGAGGAGCATGGGTCCGCTTCCATGGTTCCTCAACGCAGCGTGCGGTCGTCCACCAAGGAGTCGAAGCGCTGGAGTGAAGCTTCGAGGCCGCGGAGCTTGCGCGGCAGGTGAAAGAAGAGCGCAATGAGGGTGCCGAACAGGAGCCCCAGCTCGGCCGCGCCCAGCCAAGGATGGCTCCGGTACAGGGCATATCGGTGAAGAAATGCCCAGACCGTCCACGGCACCACGAGCACCGTCATTACGTTCAATGAACGGCGTCGGAATGTCTGCCACTTGATCTCGTCGGTCAGACGCTGACGCGTGAGTTGGATGAACGCGTCGAGCCCAGCGACCTCTGCGCCCGCGCTAGTGCGCTTCAAGGTCAGAAGCCTCGTCACCCAGACGCCCGTGAAGAGCAGCACGCCGGCGCAAGCCACGGCGACCACGGGCTTCCCGCGTGAATCTACCAGTAGCCACACGCATAGAGCTGTCGAGGCCACCGCCGCGGCCACCTCCAGCGCCAGCTCGCGGCGAATCTTCTGACCGTCTCGTGCTACTCGCTCGGCGAGCGAGCGAGCGAGGTCTTCGCGGCCGCCGAGTGCGTGCCACTGCTGCTTCCAACGCTCGAGTTCGACGTCTGGCTGTTCCATTACCGTTCCTCCTTCTGTTGCTCGTCCCCGAGCAGCACCCGTAGCGCCGCGCGAGCTCGGGTGGCGCGCACGGCTACGTTGTTCTCGGTGACGCCGAGCACGTCGGCAATCTCGCGATGCGAGAGCCCCTCCAGAAGCAGCGTTACCACTTGGCGATGCGGCACCGGCAGCGCGCGCGTTGCCGTCAATAGCCGATTGCCACGCTCCTTCCGCTCATAGGCGATAGCCGGGTTGGCGCCGGAGCTGGCCTCGGCGCTCTCCTGGTATTCTTCGACAGCCTCGCTCTTGGGACCGCGCTTGGAGAGGAAGGTAACGCTTCGATTGTGCGCGATTCGCAAAATGAACGTGCGCTCGCTGCAATCGCCCCGAAAGCCAGGCAGCGCTAGCCAAAGTGCGAGCGCAAAGTCTTGCAGCAGGTCCTCGCGCTCGGCCACGGTCCGGGCGTAGCTGGCCGCGACGCGTTCGAGCGGGCGAGCGTGCTGGGTGAGCAGGCGCTCCAACCGCTGTTCGGGGCGTTCCTGGGCCGGGGGGACGCTCTGCTCGAGCAAATCAGCTGTCACCCATGAATAGTCCTCCGCGCGGGCAAAACCTTACAGGTCACGAGCCTTCCTTAGGTAACCAGCCGGTAGGCGGAAATTCCGAACGTGCCGGTGCGAGCGAATTGCCGGAATACGCAACCGCACTAACGGCGAACTGGGCTCGGCGGGCGAATCCCGACTTGCTTTCGGATCTTCTTCAAGAAGGTCTGCGTGCACAAGCCATGGCTGGCCTCGTGCTCGATGATCTCGCGCGTAAGTCGATTTTTGATGTCCGTCGCACAGCTCGTGCTGTCGCGGATTTCGCTCGCCAACTTCGAGCCTTCGGTCGTGGACGGCCAAAGTTGCTTTTCGACAGTCGCGAGCAGCCCATTCGAACCTCGGTGATGCGCGGGCTTGGTCTTGGTCACGTCATGAAAACCGGTGTCTGCCGAACGGTGCCCCGATCCGTGACAACCAGGGCAAGTCGTGGTTAGGCCGAAGGTATTACCAATTCTGCCGTCCCCTCCGCAAACTCCACAGCTTTCAGACGCCAACGGGGACGCTCAATCTCTGAGCATCGAGTGTTCGCATGATCATGGACACATCGTACCCCGCCCGGCGCCACGAAGCTAGCTCCAGCCCAACAAGGCGTCGCGGCACAGACGCGCTTGTTGGGCGCTTCGCTCCGACTGGCGCCCGCAGCTGAACGCCGGTACGTTTGATCAGACCGGGAGCGCTGATGCGAGACACGAGACTCTTCAGCGCAGGATTTTCTGCCGGTGCCCTGTCGCAAGCGCTTGCGAACGCAGCATTCTGGGGCCTCTGTCCACAACTCATCCTCCAGTTGCTGCGATCGCGCGCTGACAAGTCTGTTCGATGAGGGAGCTGTACATGCCGCCTGACCTTGCGCCAGGCGAATGCCGGATCACTCGCTGACGACGGGGCTATCGCCGAGGCTGACGGGAGCATGCGATCTGTACTGGAGAATAACTCGCTCGCGCACCTTCAGCAGACGCCGAGACCGTGCGAGCCCGGACCGGCAGAAAGCTTACGAGTCGGCCGGGTGACTGGAGCCGGTCGTGCCACTATGACTGGGCGGACGGAGCAGATGACGAGGCGATCCAATCGGTCAACGATTCGGGCAATCGTCGCAGCACTCGTCAGCGCGAAAAATGGCTTGGCGCCTGGCGGTCAACCGCAAGCCGTGACAATCATCGCGGCAACGTGTCTACACCGCGGGATCGCCTCTCGAAATTCCTCGAGCACCTGGATGCGATTTTCGAAACGGAACCCGAGTTCTTCCCGTTCGAGTCCAAGATCCCGGGCGCGCCCAACTTGGCTTGCATGGTCTATCGCGACATCCCCGAAGCCGACCACGTGACAGGCGTGACCTATGGTCTGTCGGAGGTAGCTCACCCGCGCTGGAAATCCAGCAGGCCAGAGCTGATCCTCTCGGTCCAATCCACGGATACGGCATGGCCGCTCGCTGTCGCCGAGATAGCCAATCGACTGCGCGGCACGTGCCCGTTCGGATACGGTGACGTCATCGGGTTTGGCGGCAAGATCGCCGAAGAATCGGAGCTGTCCGGCTTCTTGGTCTTCACTCCTTCGATCTTGGCGCCAGACATGGCCCTCGGCATCGATGTCGGCGGCGAGCTACCGATCGATATCGCAGGCGTACATCCCATCTATGACGGCGAACGCGCAGTGCTCGCCGAGCTGGGCCTCGATGGCTTCTGGAAGCATCCTCACTTCGATCGCTACGACGTTCATCGACCCGCAGTGACTGGCGCGTCGCCGTCCGAGCACGGAGGCGGCGCGCGGGCGAAGCCGTGATACGTTGATCGGAACGCGATGACTTCGTCTCCACCCAATGTCACCCATGCGCCATCCACCGAGACGCTCGCGCGCGGGCGCGAGGTTCAGCTACTCATCAACATCGCCGAACCGGACCCCGAGTTCCAACCCTTCGCACTCACGGATGAAGCCTCGCTCCTGGATGCGGTGAGTACGCCCCCGACCGAGATCGCGAGGCGTCTCGACGCTTACTTTCGAGGCAATTTAGAGCTGAATCTCGCGCTGCCGCTGTGGCGCTTGGTGGATGCGGTCAAACGTTTGAGGCCCGGCTGGCCCGACGATTTGAAGCCCAACTAAGGCTGGTGCGCCGGGGGCTCGGTTCGATCGCGCGGCAAGCGTCCGCCGAGGCATTTTTGAAAACGAGCATCCCATGCGGAGAGGTCCCTCGGCAGACGCGGCGCATCGAGCGCGGAGCCGTAGCGAGACCAGTCGTAGTCTTGCGCGGCGTCTAGACCTAAAAACAAGAAGGTCGGACGCCCTTCGAGGCGCTCGAAGCGAACGCCTCGCTCGTCGATTGCAGGCGAGGCACGGAACTCGTCGCGGTTGCTTCGATCGTCGTCGAGCAAGACCGCTTCACCCGGTCCGGCAACCCACGCATGCGGCTCCATATCGTGCGATCGGTCCCAACGCGTCAGATAGGCGCGATCGCTCAGCAACTCCAAGTACAATGTCCGCGTCTGTCCATCGCCCCGGGTATATGTGCCGACCTCGCAACGTGGCACGGCCCAGCCATTGATGAACAACGCGCCGTCGCTCCGTTCGACTCGATCGCCCGGCAAGCCAATCACTCGCTTGATGTGACCAAGCTCTGGCGAGTCGACGAGCGAAAGCTCGCCGCGCAGCGCTGGCCGCGAACGGTAGGCCACCGGGTCGAGCATCACGCGCTCTTGCTCGAACAGTGTCGGCTGCATCGCGCTGGACCGCACCGTCATGGTCGCCGCCACACTGATGCTCTCGAAGGCGGTCACCGCAAACGCGAACACGAGAATCCCGAGGACGAACAGGAGCAAGGCACCGGTCCCACTCCTACCAGACGCCCGCTCGGGCAACGATCGTACCTCCCAGAATGCAGCCACGCGCGGCACTACCCAAGCGCAAACCGCGACGGGTAAGGCGTAGCCGTACACGGCCTGCAGCTGAAAATGCAGCGTGAAGAAGTAGAACACCAGGTGCACGAGCAGCGGCAGAGTCGCCCACAGCACAGCACGCCGCCAATAGCCCCAATACGCCTGACCGAGCCCAGTTACGAATAGCGCCAGCAGTAGCGCGACCCGCCGCTTCGGTGTGCGCCGGACAGGTGGGTGCTCCACTCCTACGGCATACTGCGGCGCGACCGACGGCATCCGCCGAGCTTAGGGCCTGGGACCTCGCGCCCGCAATCCGGGAGCACGTATCGTCCGAGCGGAGCGCCGCTCGTGCCTCGAGCGCTGATCGAATATGCCGAAGCCGCCGCCCAGCGCTGGCTTCCTGCCGAGGTAGTCGTCATGGATCTCGCGCGGCACAACGGGGTCTGGAAGATCGTCGAGTTCAACTGCTTCAATGGCAGTCGCTTCTATCTTGCCAACGTCGAGGCGATCGTCTCGACGTTTCTCGGTTTCAAAGCCGAACGACGCTAGACGGCAGGCGCGCTTCGGAATTCCAATCCTGCTGAGCTGCCGAACAACGTCGAACTCAGCGAACTTCGATTTGCGAACGATCGTACAACTCTGACGAGGCGCGACGCACGAACATACAATACGGGTTCGTTCGTGATCGATAACGTGGTCAGTGCATGGCTCGCACGGGAGCGAGTCCACAATCGGGAGAAGTCACGATGCACGAGAAATACACGGCATTGACCGCGCTTTGTCTGTTCGTAGCCACGGGTTGCGCTGCGGGTGATCCAGCAAATTTGCAAGCCAACAGCGGCGCCGCAGACGAAGCTGCGGAGACCTCGGCTCAGGCGTTGGGAACGATCGATGCCGGCGAAGAGCAAGTCACGTTCTACGATGATGGGAACGGCGGGATCTTGATCGGCTCTGCGAAGCCGAATTCCTACGTGGATTTCGCCATCACACAGTTGGAGAAGACGGCGGGCACACAACTCACTCCGCTCGAAGTTTTCTCGGCATTGGCCCCGACCCAAACCCCGCCCGATCGGCTCGTCGCGGATCACACGGCGCGGGTGACCGAACTGGGGCGCGCGAATGGAGCCATGCTCCGCGTCGCCTTCGATCCACAGCGCCAGATCGAGAAGGTTTGGAACTCGACTCAATGCATGAACACGCTGGGGTTGAATACGATCGTGGGCATCCACAAGGACTCCGCGATCGCGGTCGACGGCTGCACCTCGATGGAGAATGGCTATCCCAAGGGATCGTGCAACGTGTTCATCAAGACGGCGCGTCATCGGGCCGGCGTTTGCAACAATAGTTCGGTCGGCGCGATCAACACCACGCTTTACACCAGGCACGACGACAGCAATTGGGCGACCGCGACCGCGAGCGTGCCCCGCAACGGCTCTTACCTGTGGACCGTGAACCCACGACTGAACTACAAACTCACCGGTTGGCAACCGAGCAAGCTGCGCATGACCGCGTACGCTTACGATGGCAGCGGCTTCAACGCTCACTGGGCGCCCCACTGAGCTGAATCACGCGACGTTTAGCGACGCCAGAGGGTGCCGCTGAGTCGAGGCTCAGCGGCACCGGCGAGGAGCCGACGTTTCCCGACTGACCTCTACGGCGGTCCGCCGCAAAAGCCGCCGTTACATTTCACGATCAGCGCGGCCGCGCATTGCGCGCATTCGTTTGTGCAGTCCTTGAGGCCCTGACTGAGCCGCTGCCACTTTGCCGAAACGGCGGCCCCGCGATTGAGTTGGGACTGAGCACAGATACCCCGCGCGAAAGTCTCGCAGCCCGTCGATACGACCACGCAGTCCGCATCCGTTTGGCAGCTCAAGTTTGCCGGCGTGTCTAGAAACGATCGGGCCGCGTCGATCTCGTCGCCGCAATCCCCACATGCAGCGAGCAGACCGACCGCCACGATCAAAAGCCCGGCCACAATGCCCGTGCGACGCCCACGCGCGTGCGCTTTGAGTTGAGTCTTCGACATCCGAACCTCCCGACCAGTTCAAAGTAGCACGGGCCGGTCGCGCCCTGCCCGTTTCGTGCTGCGGTCCTCGTTCAGCGGCGATACCGTCGCAAAGACGAATGCCAAAATTGACCTGCTCAATCGGCGGCACTGTCCTGTGGCTTGCGCTCAGTTGCTCGTCGGCGCCTCCTGCGGCACCTCGAACAAGCCACGATTTCACGACCGCACCAGCCCCCGTCGCGGACCCGAAGAGCCGGACTAGTTCGCGGCTCGGCTACTCTTGGCTGCTCCCCGACGGCTGGACCTTCCGTCCGCCAGAGCCATTCTGGAATTCGCTACCTTTGCCGGCATTGGACGTCTACGCGGCACAACGGTCTTCGGAAGGGCCGATTTTGCTCGTGATCGCGAGGGACCTGGTCCACATCGTCCCCGGGAAGCACCCGGGTGATGATCCGAAGGACTATGACCGACTCGAGCAGTCTGGAGCCGACACGCTGCGAGAGGCGAACGCGGAACTGGTGAGCACGGCACGCCTACAGATGTTCGATATCGATACGGTTCAGGTGACCGGAGACAGCGGAAACGTGAGAATTTCCATTCGGTTGCTTTACCGCGGGTACCGGCGCTTCGAGTTTCGATGTTTCGACCTCAAGCGCAACCCGGGCTGGCAATGTGCCTCCGCTTTGAGCGCATTCCGAATCGAAGACTTGCCAGAGAGCGGAACGGAGTATGATCCGCCACAGGTGCTGCATCTGCGCGACGCTCGTTATGGCGTCGCTTTCGATGCGCCGGATGATTCATGGCTTTCGTTTGGGCCACATCAGGGCTGGGGTGGGACTCAAACTGTCTGGGCCTGGAATCACGCAGGCCGGCAAATTGACGTTCAGATCCTGGACCTCAGCGCACTACCAACGCAACCGGACCAAGCTATCTTCGCCAAGCGCATGGGCGACGCGGAACGCGCTTCTGGCGCGAGCATCGCGGAGAGCCAGGTCACTTTCGCCGGGCACCTGTGGCACCACCTGGAAATGAGCGGAGGAGGCCATGGCAAGCGCGACCTATTCGTGCTCGTGGCACAGGGCGTCATGTACAGCCTGTACGTTACACAACCGAACCGCGATCAGCGCCTGATCGAGGCGGCCAAGAAAGGCTTCCGGCTGATACCCAAGGCGCCCTCGCCTCGATAGGGATACACGCAAATGCTGTTCCGCTTTCGGATGCCCTAACCGACTATCGCTCACGAAGAATGACATTTGGTTCGTGCCTGATCCGGGGTCGGGAAAGAAGCGCGAGAGTGGTCGAGTCGAACAGCGCGCTTGTCGAATCCGCCAGCTTGACACACTAGACAGATCTGTTGCTCTAGGTGAGATGACGGAAAAGCATTCGCGAATCGCGTGCTTGGTTGTAGGCGGGTTCCTCGTGCTCGAATCACTCGCAATGCTGCTCATCGCCTTGTTTGCGGGCGTGATTGGTACGCTCGTGGGCGCCCTGGCGATCGGCGTGGGGGCGGGCAACGCGACGAACGAGCAATTCGCGAAAGGCATCGGCGTCATGATCCTCACCCTCGCGTCGCCGTTCGTGGTCGCCGCGGTGCTCGGCTTGCAGGGCGGCTTGCTCTTGCTGCGTAAGAAGGGCGGGTTAATCATCGGCGCAGGCTTGTTTGCGATTGCCGCGCAGTTCGCCTTTCACCCGCTCTTCGAGCAAGAGTTCCGCGTCGCTGATCTCGCTCTGTTGATGGTGCAATTCACGGCGATCGCTCTGGCCGTCGCGTTGCTTCGCTCAACCACCGGGCAGCCCGCGAGATGACATCGGTCTCTGCAATCCGATCCATCTTCTAGGCCGGGCACGACGAGCGCTTCGTGGAAGTCCGCGCTCGGGGCAAAGCCCAACTCACGCGCATAGTCCAAGGCGTGAAAGATCAATGATTGCGCGACGAGCGCGTCGCACTCCTCGATACCGCCGTGAGCTTCACCGACGAGGTCGACGAATTCCTCGAGATCATCTTGGTCCAGAGGGGGCGAGAGCATCGCAGCCCGAACTCGGAGCGCCCGCGCGAACCAACAGCACCTCCTCACTCGGCCGACGCGCCGCGTCTAGCAATTCTGCGCTGGGATTTCTTCACGCCGCACAGGCGCGCTGGTACAAGCTGCCTAGATGCGATGCATACGGACACGGCGAACTGCTTTCGTTGCAGCGCTGCTAGCCATTGGCTGCGGCGGCAAGGCGCAGGAAAGCGCGGCAGAGCAGTCGGACGGCAACGGCAGTAGCGCGGGTAGCGCTGGAACAGGTCTGGAAGTCTGCGATCAGATGCGGCTCGCGGCAGACCAAGCACTTCAGACATTGGTCGAGACGAACAACAGCTGCGACACGGACGGCGAGTGTGCAAGCCTGGCTGGCGTAGGCGAATGCTTCACATACTGTTCCGTGCCAATACTCAATTCCAGCACGGAGGCCGCGAGTACTGCGGCACGCGAGATCTGCCGGCCGTTCGTCGAACAGGGCTGCGGGATGGATTTCGCGTGTCCGAATTACCCAGGGGCGGCGTGTCGCTCGGGGAGATGCGCGTTCGAGTTCTAGGGTTGGCAAGGGGAGGTCATATGTGGGTCGCAATCACTCTCACTTTCACGATCTGGGTAGCGGCATGGCAGATCATGCGTCGCCGAGACCAACGTCTCGACGCATCCGCACGGCTTGCAGCTCGTCGGCGCATTCGCTCTCGTTCTTCGGGCAAGCCGCAAGCGCCTGCTTCTCCTTCAGCAGCAGATCCAATCGATTCCGTGGACCAAGATGCCAATTAGCTATCACTGAGCTCGGTTTCGCCGCGAAAGACTGATATCTTCCACAGATAACGAGATGACAGCGGTCTCTGCAATCGATCTCACGACTTACAAGCAGATCGTGATCTTGACCGGCGCAGGCATTTCCGTGGCGTCGGGCCTTCCCACTTATCGCGGGGCGGGCGGCCTTTGGGACGAGGTTGATGTGGCGAACCACGCCACCGCCGCGGCGATAGCGGCCGATCCCGTACCGGTCTGGGGATTTTTCGGCGAAATCCGCCGCCAAATCGCCGCCGCACTCCCCAATGCCGGGCACATCGCCATCGTACAAGCAGAGGCTCGTCTCCGTAAGGATCAGAAGCTGACGGTGCTGACCCAGAATGTGGATGGCCTGCACAGCTTGGCGGGTTCGACGAACGTAGTCGAACTACATGGCACGCTTCGTCGTAACCGCTGCACCCGTTGTGACTATGAGGCGTCCGAGGACCTTGCGTCGTCGCCCGTGGATTGCCCACGGTGCCCGGCTTGCTCGGCCCTGCTGCGCCCCGCCGTCGTCCTGTTCGACGAGCCACTCCCAGTAGACGCCGAGTGGAGCGCGAAAAAAGCGCTGCGTTGCTGCGATCTGTTCGTAGCAATCGGCACGTCGGGCTCTGTCTCACCCGCGTCCAACTTCGTGCGGGCCGCGGAGTATGCGGGCGCGCGAACCGTCTACGTGAACCTCGAACTCATGAAGCCACATAATCCGGCTTTTCGAGAGATCTTGCTCGGACGTGGCGAAGAAATCTTGCCGCGACTCTTCGCCTCGAGCTGACACTCGGTCGCGATGCAATCGATACTTCTACCAGGGTGGACCTCGAGCGGGTTCGAGGGAAGATTCACTGGTTGGCACTATGTCTCCGCGGTTGAAGCAAAGGGCGAACTTTGAATCGTCGGACGGCGCTTGCCGTGCTGGCCGCGGGTGTGGTCTTCGCTACGGCCTGCAAGCGCCACGCGACGCCAAAGCAGCGCGCAGGCGTGGCTTCTCAGGCAGAAGGAGCCCGCGTGAGTGAGACACTCCCACCAATGCTCCGAGACGGTGACCTGATCTTTCAAGAGTCCACATCCGGCCAAAGTGAGATGGTCGGGGCGCTCACCAAGAGCCACTGGACTCATATGGGCGTCGTCTTCAAAGACCCTGCCGGACCGGTCGTGCTCGAAGCGGTCTCGCCAGTACGAAAGACGCCACTGCCGAGCTGGATTGCGCATGGTCGCGACCAACGCTACGCGGTACGAAGGCTCCGCGATGCCGACACGAGGCTATCTCCCGAGACAATAGGGAAGATGCGCACGCTGGGCGCAAAGTGGATTGGGCGCCCCTATGATGTGCGCTTCCGCTGGGACGATCAAACGCTGTACTGTTCGGAACTCGCTTACAAGCTCTTCGACGTCGCCGCAGGCATCCGCCTCGGAACCCTCCAGAAAGCGGCCGACATGAACCTGGATGACCCGCGCGTTCAAGAAGCCTTAAAAAAGCGGTTCGCGAACATCAGATTCGATCCCGACGAAACGGTGGTGACCCCGGATTCAATCTTCAACGACGAGCAGCTCCTCGATGTCGAACCGTAGGCTATCCATCATGTGCGAAGCGATGTGGCGATCGATTCCTTACCGCTGCCTCGATTCGTTCCTTTTTGATCGTCGGGAAGCCGTCGATTTCCAAAGCGGATAGCGATGCCCAAAGAGAAGGCCGCGAGCAAAGGACCGACTCAGCCGCGCACGGCGAGTGTCGGTGTCGCCGAAAATGGGAACTCGGCGGTCCTCGTCACTGTGGCGCCGGGCGGTGAGTTCCTCGACCGTCGCAGTATCGATCTCACCGAACGCGGCATGCCTACCCACCCACACCACCACGAAGGCTCCTGGGCGATGGGGCGCTACCTGAATAGCCCGTGGGCACGACCCATTTCGCTGGCGGACGCTGTGCAGCTCGTCGAGCGCGTGCGCGAGGCGGCCGAGCGGGGCGCGCGCGAGAGCCTGGAAGCCCTGGCCGTGTCGCTCCCCGTGCCGGTTGCGAACATCGCGATTCGCGTGTGTCCCGCGCTGCCACCTACCACCGAGGAGCGCATTGCCGACAATCGCGCGCAGACGTTCGCCGATTCCGTGATGTATCGTGAGGCCCTGGCAGGCGCCGCGCGGGCGCGTGGCTGGTCCGTGCATTGGTATGAACGCGAGCAAGTGTTTCGCGACGCTGCGTTGGCGCTCGGAGGCACGGAGATCGATGGCTTCCTGGAGGCAATGGGTCGCGCGCTCGGAGCCCCTTGGCAGGCCAAGCACAAACTGGCGGCTGCCGCCGCGATTGCAGCCACACGACACGGTAGCGCTTGAGCGCGCGCTCGACGCTGACCGAGCCCCCTCTAGCGTGAGCGGCGCTCGACGCGATATCTTGCCGCGATGGCTTCGTCTTCTGGTTACCTCGCGTTCGCCACGCTGGGCTTTGTGTCTGCCGCGTGCGCGGCGCGGGACGCGCAGCCCGTGTCGAAACCGACGAGCACTATCCCCCAACGAACAGCGGCAGCTCCGCCCGCAGCGCCAATGGCGCCACGCGATGCCATCTTCCTGGCGGAGTCCGGCGCAGTCACCTTCGCATGGACGATAGAGGTTCCAGGCTCCGAGGTTCAACGTGGGCAAGGGAAGCTCGTGTTCGATCGCTGGGGCCATCGCCAGGCGACCTCCGGCTATCCGGGGCCGGTGGCAGAAAAGGTCGTGCTCTTCGACCAGAAGGGCCTGACGAGCTACTTCCCTGCCATGCACTCAGCCGTCACCACACAGTGGAACGCGATTGAAGCTTTTTCCCCTGAAGAGCGGCGCGTCCTCACCCAAGCGCTGCCCCCAAGCAAGGAGACCCAAGGCTCGAGTAAGACCGTCGCAGGCCTTCCGTGCGTCGAAAAGACGACCGAGCAACAACTACCCATGAAGGGCGTGGCGATTCATACCGCCTGTATCGCGCGCGGCATCGAGCTCGAAACGAGTGACACCGTTGCCGGTGGCATGATGAACGGGTTCAAGACATCAATGGTCGCAATCGAAGTCGACCTCAGCGAAAAGACAGACGACGCCCGCTTCGCGATCCCAGCGGACGTCAAACGGATCGACATGGGTGAAGGTCTGGCCGACGCCAAGCATCGCCAAGAAGTGCTCGACGCGGTGCGCAGCATGACTCACGACGGCGGGTCCGACAATGAGCGTTGAGAGAGTCCTCGTGGATAGCGATCACTGATGACAACTGAATCATTCATCGTTCGCTCTGCCACTCTTGGCGACTATCACGAGATGTGTGCGTTGCTCACCGAAGTCGACGAGCTGCATCGCTCGAATTTGCCTTGGATGTTCCAGAAACCGACCGTGGAACCTCGATCGAGGGAGTTTTTCGAGGAGCTGCTCGACGGCGAAGACTCGGTAGTATCGGTCGCACATTCCGGACCTGAGCTGATCGGCGTCGCGACGACATTGCTGCGGAGTGCGCCGGATTTCGCGCTGTTCATCGCGCAGCGCTGGGGCGTGCTGGACAACATCGCCGTTTCGAAGTCGTGGCGTCGCCGAGGCGTCGGAACGGCGCTGATTCGCGACGCGGAGCGTTGGGCAGAGCGCCACGGCGCAAACTGGATCGAACTCGGCGTGTATGAATTCAACGACGAGGCGCGGGCATTCTATCGCTCGCTCGGCTACTCACCGGTTTCGACCAAGCTCCGCAAGCCCTTCGCACCCTAGGCTTGCGCGCGGTCGCGCTCGTGGCCGCCTCAACGCTCCGAGAAGCGAATGTCATCGACCCAGAAGTCGAACGGAGTTTGCTCCGGAGCAACCGTGAACTCGAGCGAAAGCAGCGAGCGTGGATCGAAAGGCACGACTTGACCGAAACCTTTTTGCTTCAGCTCGGCCCAAGTCACGCTGTACTCTCGCCAGTCCTTGCTCAGAGCAACATTGGCACGATGGCTATCGTAGCAATCGTGAGTGCACGAGCCGCCGTACTCTTCGGGCGCAATTTGCGTCATTTTCGCGACGACATAGAAGCTGCCGCGGCCGCGCGCCCAGAACCGGAGCCCCGCATAGGCAGAGGCGTCGTAGCAGCGACGCGCACTGAAATCAGCGGCGAGGAGCGCACCCCACTTCGTGAATTTGCCGCCGCTGGTGTGGAGCGCAAATTGGCTCGCGCCGCGCCCCCCGGGGATGCGCGTCATCGTGAGTGGTCCCCCCGGTGCGGGGCGTTGGCTGCCGGTAGCGTCGTTGGATGCGCTCCAAAAACCGGCGCGATGCTCGAGCGGAGCAAGCCGGCCGTCGTTGTCTTCGAAATCGTCGATCAGCGGGTTCTTGCCCTCGGCGCGCATAGCCGGTGTGCACGGCTCCAGCTCGGGCGCGCGGGTGGCGGCGCTCGCCGCAACGGCCGGCGCGTTCCTTGCTGATGCGGTTGCCGGCGACGCGGCACTGCTTTGACTCGGGGCTGGCGGTTGCTCGCGTGCCAGCTGCGTTTCTGGCGGCGAACTACTACGCAGCCAAAGCGCTAGCAATGCGGCGAGCGCGATGCTTGCGCCCAGCGTGACCCAGGCCGCGCTTTGCAACGTGCGTCTTCTCCGGTAGCGCAGCAGCACCTGCTCGATGGCCATCTCACGTGTGACAGCACTGGGCGCTTCGCCGCGAGTGGAGCGCACGAGCTCGCGCGCGTCCGGCGCTGCCGAATGCGACAAGCGCGGCGGTTGAGATGGGGCTTGGGACGCACGTGGCACTTGCGATGTCCGCGGCACTTGCGATGTCCGCGGCACTTGCGACGTCCGCGGTAACTGGGACACGCGCGGCGGCCGGTCGGGATCGGAGGGATCGGAGGGATCGGAAGTCATGATTTGACTCCAGGAAATTGCTCGCGCGCGCGCAGCCGGCGCAGCGAGAGATCGAATTCTTCGCGCGCGACGCGCAGCCGTGAGCTCACCGTACCGGCTGGCAGATCGAGCAGGTCCGCGATTTCCGGCACGGTCAGCTCTTCCAGCTCGTAGAGCACGAAGACCGCGCGCTGCTCGAGCTTCATGGCCGCCAGAATCTCGTTCAAATCACGGCGAGCACGGGCTAGCTCTGCCAAGCGCTCGGGCCCCGGGTCGCTCCGCTCACGCTCCGCCAGCGGCTCTTCTTCGCCCAGCCAGGGGTGCGGCTCTTCCCGGCGGCGTTTCAGGCCGCGCCTGCGCGTCGAAGCGACGCGCAGGGCGGTCGCGAACAGAAACCGCCTTTCACTCTGTGGAGCGATCAGGCTCAGCTTGCGACTCGCGACGACGAACACCTCTTGCGCGCCGTCATCGGCGTCATCCGCAGAGAGGCCCAAGCGACGCAAGCTGCGCCACACGAAGTCGAAGTGCGCGGTCATCAGCGCGCGAATGCGCAGTTCTGCCGAATTTTCGCTGGGCCGGGGCTGCGATCGAGATCCGAAAAATGCCAAACGTACCGGGGCGCGATTGAGTTGGAGCTCGGGGCCAGCCACTAGCAGTTACCATGGCCACGTCGCTGCCAGACGATCAAAAGAACGTCCGCAGCCTCGAAATTCTCTCGACCCGACAACGAGTCTGCGGGCGCAGCGCGCGGGTCAGACTCAGATTTTCGCTATTTCGAACTCGGGGTCGCCGAGCTGACCGGCAAACGTGAGCAGGACCGCGATACGACCCGTTGCGTCAATCTCGCCCGCGTCGAAGCTCTCGGGGCTCGTCCCGTCTTTGCGATCCACCACTCCGCGAAAGCGAAACGTGGTGCGCTGCGCATCGATCGCGCTGATCACGCGAACTCGCAAGAACTGCGGATCGGCCAGCAGACGCGTGGCGAGCTCCGCGATGGCCGCGTGACCGACGATATCTCGGTTTCGTGTCACGATGCGCCCTTCGGGCGCGAAGCAAGCCTCGATCAGAGCCGCTCGACGCGCGGGATCGCGCTCGCCCCAGACCCTGATGTACGTGTCCACGGCCATCTCGACTGGGCTCGGCATACCCAATCGTAACGCACGGGCGGTACGCAGCCCACGTGGCAGTTTTGCTGCCACGTGGCTGTTTCACTCGCGATTGAGAGACGAACCGACTTCAGGGAGCGCTGGCGTCGATGATCGAGAAGTCCGAGATCGAGAACACGGACGTCTTGTAGTCGTAGACCGGCACCGGGCCGCTGCCACCCGCACCGCCACTGCCGCTCGCGCCGCCAACACTGGCGCCGCTGCTGCCGCCGGCACCGCCGCTCGCGCCACCAACTCCGGCGCTGCCGCTCGCGCCGCCCTTGCCCGCGCTGCCCGCGGAACCGGCCGTGCCGCCGCTGCCGCTGAGGCCGCCAACGCCGGCAGTTCCGCCGACACCCGCCGTGCCACCCGCGCCGCCCATGCCCGCAGGCTGACCGTTCGAGAACACGTTGTAGATGCGAATGTTGATCTTGATCACGCGCGATGGATCATATGAGCCGACCTCGGCGGTCTTGGCCGGTAGGGCAAAGGTCACCCGGGCCTTGTCGCCCTTGAAGCGAAGCGTGGCTCGATCCGCAACCGGAGACTCCGCCTCGGTGTAGCCGGTCTCGGTGGCCACCATCGCGCCACCCGTGCCAGCAGTGCTATCGCCACCGCCGCCGCTGATTCCGCCGCCACCGGCCGTTGCGGCGCCACTAGCACCGCCGCTCGCTCCACCCACGCCGCCGCTCGCTCCGCCACTGCCGGCTGACGCGCCACCGGAACCGCTCGCTCCGCCCGCTTCAGTTCCACCCGCGCCACCGGCGTTGACGACCCTGTCGAAAGTGGACACCGAGACCAGTGACACGGTGTACGCGCCCGCGGTAGCGGCAGGCCCGCGCACATCATCGGTGAGTTCAATCGTGAGGCTCAGCTTCTTATTCGTGAGATCGACCGAAGAGTAGGAGTCGATCGTGAAATGCGTCACCTCGTGATTCGACTCAGAGGGGTCTGCATTCTCCCAACCGGCCTCATGCGGCCAGGTCACGGCTGCGCGCTTGGGACAAACGTCCTGGGTGAGCACGACGTCACTGAAGTCATTGTCGTCCCAGCTTTGGTCCGTGTCCGAGCGCTGGAAAACCTCGAGCGACGGCACGGGGCAAGCGCCACCACTGCCACCGGCACCTGCGATCGCTCCACCGGCCGCGCCGCCCGCGGCAACGCCTGCCGCGCCTGCTACTGGGGGCGCGCCGCCTGAGCCGGCAACGACTGCGGCGCCCGCGTGCCCGCTCGCACCACCCGTACCGCCCGTACCGCCCGGCGTCACTTCATCGCTACTTCCACAGCCAACGATGGCTCCACCACTAACGATGGCGGCGAGCAAACCAAGGACCAGAACTGAATGCTTCTTCATGTTATTTCTCTCGATGCGCGCCGGTGAAGGCAGATTCAAGATGGGTCAGCCAGGTTAGCCGACGGCACCAATATGACCTCACCCCCCGGTACCGGTCAAGGCACGGTATCTGGCCCGCAAGCTCACAAAAATTGCTCGTGCCGAGGTGTTAAAAAACTCACCGGTACGGTGTGGAGAGCGGCATTGCGGTCACACCGCTACTTAGCGAAGAACTAGGCTCCGGCCAACTATCCGTCTCAGGGAGTCCAAGTATGAAGTCAGTCGTGATCGGAATCGGCAAAGGCGCCCGCATGGCAGCCATCACGGCCGATATCCGCACATAAAGCCGTGGTTGATACCTTCATCGCACGAGCGAGGCGACCGACATCGGCCCATTCACCAACAAGGCTGGGAATCTGGCGGCTCTGGTCACAATCAATCTTTGTCTTCTGCCCGCTGTGACTCGATGATGAGATCTTCGTCATCCAAGTAGATCGTGCGTTCCACGGGGCGCAGCAACGCGGGTCTGAGCGTTGGGGGCACGGGATGTAGATCTGCGTCGCCGAGTTCGATCGTCGCTTCCGGGATCGTGCTGATGCGATAGGCGCTACGAGCCAGCGCGTCGCGGGTGAATGAAGGCTCATTGGCGCCAAAGGCACGCGCCACTGGCGAGACGGGCTCCGGGCTACGCACGAGCTTCTGCACCGCGCCCTTGGCGGCCGACCAAAACGACGGCCGCAAGCCACTTCGTCTTTTGGCGAGCCACAGCGCCGATTCGAAAGCGCTCCAAAGCGCGCCCACGTTGGCGAAGCGTTGATCGCGATCGAGCGCCAGCGCGCAGCTGACCCAACCGTCCATCGCGAGCGGCAAATCAGGCCGGTATTTGAGCAAACTGGGCCTGGCACCGGTGGTCGCGCTGAGGAATTTCTCCTGCATGCTCGTGCCGGCAAAGGGCAGCTTGCCAGCGAGCACGCGAAACAACACCACCCCGAGTGAGTAAACATCGACGCGCGCGTCCATCAAATCCGACACGCCCTGCCAAGCCTCGGGCGCCATGAAGCTCGGCGAACCCATGACCGTGCCCGGCGCAGTGAGCGGCGCGGATTGCTTCAGGCGAGCCAGACCGAAGTCGAGCAGCCGCACTCCGCCGCCTTCCAACAAGAAGATGTTCGCGGGCTTGATGTCACGATGCAAAATCCCTTCGGCGTGCGCGAGCTCGAGCGTGCTCACGATCGGCTCGAAAATTTGCACCACGCGGTCGATCGGAATTTTGCCGCGGCTCAGCTCGATGGTGAACAAATAGTCGTCGAGATCCATGCCCTTCAACAGTTCCATCACCAGGCACAGCTCGCCCGCATCGCCACGAAATAGGTCGAATAGCTCCACCGCGGAGGTGCCTTTGAGCGCGGTCATCGCCTGCTGCTCGCGCATCAGTCGTTCGACGACGTGCGGCTCGCGCAAGGCTTTCACGCCCAACACTTTCACAGCCACCAGCCGCTGCATCCAGCGATCGGTCGCGCGATACACCGTGCCTTGTCCGCCGCGCCCAATCACCTCTAGCAGCTCGTAGCGCTGGCCAACGACCTCACCGCTTCTGTCTTGGAGCTTCGCCACCGAGAAACTGTATCACCGAACCGCAAATCCCGCGTTCGTGGCGCATTTGTTCAACATTGTTCGACACCTCGGCGTCGCCCGAACTCCGGCGCCCCAACCCGGCGCCGCGGCGTTGCAATTCGGCGTTTCGAAGATGGGCGATCGCGATCCAGCAACGCAGCTCTCGATACGTCGCCGTCCTCGGCAGTTGCGCGCCGAGAGAACTCGAGCGGAAGAGCGGCACGATATTCGCGAGGATGCGCCCTGCGGCCGGCGCGAACGACGCACTGCGGCAGCCAAAAACCAGCGTGGAAACAGCGAGCTCACAGAGCGCCCACGTGCACGGTTAAGCGCAGGTCCAAATTGCCGTTCTGAGGCGTGAGGGCAGTGGCAGACTCCGACTCATTTCGTTTCGACATCGTGGATCACGTGATGCTGGTCGTGCACGCCGACATGCCGCCGAGCGATGCGGATTGGGCGCGCATGGTCGTGGTTCGAAACGCAAATCGAGACCGCATCCGCAGCAACCTGGTCATCGCCCCGCCCCGCGCCAGCATCAACGCGAGTCAGCGTTCAGACGTCGCTCAGTTCATGAAAGCGACCGGCACCAGTATCGCCGTCGTGACTGACTCTGCGCTGATTCGCGGAGTGGCGCGCGCAGTCGGCTTTCTGGGCGTGCAAGTGCGAGCCTTCGCGCCCAACGAACTGACCAGCGCGCTCAATTTCTTGGTCGTGTCCCCGTCTCGGCACCCGGAATTTGGCCGGCGCATCGAGATCATGAAAGCGCAGCTCGGCGGAAACGCACGAAGCGCTTCGCTGTAGGCTCGCTCGCTCCGCGCTGGTGTGTGACAGTGCGTACTGTTACCTTCCGTGCCACCCGCATGCGCTCGCCGCTCGATCGAATCCTGCGTCACTTGGAGCTGGTTCGAGACAAAGTGAGTGACTGGAATGCCTACCCCTTCTCGATCCCGGCCGTCGCTTCGCTGAAGAAGCTCGAATTCCACCCCAGCATCACCTTCTTCGTGGGCGAGAATGGCTCGGGCAAATCGACGTTGATTGAAGCGATCGCGGTCCGCGCCGGCTTCAACGCGGAAGGCGGAAATAAGAACTTCGTTTCGTCTCACCGGCCGAGTGAATCGTCGCTGAGAAACCACGTGCGCCTGGCTCGCGGTGCACGCCGCGAGCAGGGCGGCTTCTTCCTACGCGCCGAAACGATGTTCAATGTTTCGACCGAAGCAGAGCAGTATCGGGCATACGGCTGGGCCGACATGCACGAGATGTCGCACGGGGAGGCGTTCCTGTGGCTCGCCATGAACCGCTTCCGAGACGGGGGGCTCTTCATCCTCGACGAACCCGAAGCTGCGCTGTCTCCGCAACGGCAGCTCGCGCTATTGGCGCGCATCCACCAGCTCGTGTTGACCGGCAGCCAATTCGTCATCTCGACCCACTCACCCATCTTGATGGCGTATCCCGGAGCGAAGATCTTCTTGCTCGATCGAGCCGGGATCCACGAGGTCCGCTACGAGGACACGGAGCATTTCGCCGTGACCAAGGCATTTCTCCAGGATCCAGCGGGCATGCTTCGTCGCATCTTCGATGATGTGGAGAAGGACCTGAAGGGCCAGGCTACGCCGCGCTGAGCGGGCATGGTGAGGAACCCGCAACCCGACGCCGAAGGCTACGCCGCCGCGCGCCGGTATCCGTCTAGGTGGCCCCGGGGGATTGCTCCCCCAGGGCTCCCACGGACCCGGACGTGCGGATTTCCCGCATCCGGTTCGTCAGCTCATGGTTTCACTGAGAGATAGACCGAGTGCACGACACGAGGGGG
>Ga0247772_1000064_pt1 | contig 55859 bp, 36 predicted proteins | sample UWRJL151409C6_FD_179945 | JGI IMG/M metagenome (GOLD analysis project Ga0247772, IMG submission 179945) | Plant litter microbial communities from Arlington Agricultural Research Station in Wisconsin, United States - UWRJ-L151-409C-6 | ecosystem: Environmental > Terrestrial > Plant litter >...
GATATAGCCGTGGTCGGGTGCCGCGTTGGTCGCGACCGCGATCGACGACCAGCTGAGCGAGCCGGCTGGCCCAGGCGTGCCCATAGCGCCAGGCGTGCCCATCGCGCCAGGCGTGCCCATCGCGCCTGGTACGCCCATCGCGCCCTGCACGCCAGGCACGCCTACGGCGCCTGTGGCGCCTATCTCGCCTGGTGCTCCCCTCTCGCCGGTCTCGCCAGTCTCGCCAGTGTCGCCAGGCTCGCCTTTCGGTCCGACCTGGCTGCTCGCACCCGCTTCGCCTCCTTCACCACTTGGCCCCGCTTCACCCGGCTCACCTTTCGGTCCGGTCTCCCCCACTGGGCCATTGCAAGCGGCGAGTGCGGTGGCGACGGATAGAATGCTGATGCCTGAGAGCAGGCGAGTCGTACGAATGATCATGACAGAAGCTCCTGGGTTCGTGCTCGAGCCTCTTGTCCGAGCGCAACGAGCCAACGACCGAGGTGCACCTCGCGTAAGTGTGCGCGCAAATTGAAGCGAATGAGTTGAGTTGCCGAGGAGCAATCGTGTAGTTGCAACAATGGGTCTAGCTATTTCCAAAACGAGCTTTGCGCAGAACGTGAGCTCGAGAACGCGGTTCTTCTAGACGCGAGCAGCGGGCGGGGAGCGACGTGCGACGCAGGACCTGACGATCGTCCACTGATCCTGCGAGTGGGCGATCGCTGGGCTCGCATCGCACCTCGGCCTGCGTCCTAGGTGCTCGCGAGGACTGGGCAGGGAGCTCTCTGCGGTCGCGGCCGAAGAGTACGACGCGGCTCAGGCCGCGATCCGACGGCGCATCGCCATTGCCGATGCGCAGAATTCTCGACAGTGGAGGGAACTCTACGGGTTGCTTGCCGGTCCTCGCGGAAGCGCGAGCTGGAGATAGCGCTTCACCGAATGCGCCACTGCATTCAACGTGCCAGCCCGAGCACTGTCTGGGCATGATTGCCGCCCCCACACAGCTTGGTGGGGAGTCGAAAACTACTCATCATTGCTGCTCGCAGCGGCATCGGCTTCGGCCGCGCGCATCGACTGCGGCGTCGTCGCGCAGGAATTGCGCCCCAAGCAGACATCCGCGCTGCATGTCCAGAGAAGGAAGCTCCGTTCACGCGATCGCACCCAACGCCACTTGCGTTCCGCCAGCTTGGGACGGTGGCGCGCTCCTTGCTGCGCAAGGTTGGCATGAGCGAAAAAAACGCCGTTGGCCAAGGATTTGCAACCTTCATCTCGCAGGCACCCCGTCACGCCAAGGCTTGGATGGCGGCGATCGACGGTCTATCGAACGCGAGCGCGCTCGATTCGAAAACTAGCCACCTTGCTTATCTCGCCGTTCTTGCCGCCCTTCGTCTCGAAAGTGGCGTTCCGTTTCACACCGGCCTTGCCAAACAGGCGGGCGCCTCGCGCGAAGAGATCGTGAGCGCGATCCTGATTGGACTGCCGGCAGCAGGCAACGGAGTGACTCAGGTGCTACCGACCGCACTCGCCGCGTACGATGCGGCCTGAACGGACGATGCTGCTTTTTGCGCACCCCTCGTGCGCGCTCCTTCCCGTGGACAAGACGTGCCAGGCAATCGCCCCGAGCAAGCCCTGATTGGCTATGATACGGAGGCTGTCTAGGATTCGTGTTTGCCGGGCACTGGCTCTACCTCTCTGCGCGATTCTTTGGCTGTGTCGATACTGAGAACGCAAGACTCGTCTCTTCGCTTCTGCTTGGGTGGGTTGGGCACGAAACGTGCTGAACACCGCGCGTTCCGATGCATCCGAGACACGAAAATGGCGATCAACGGTATGGTTCGAGTGGCAGGTATTACATATCGACTCAGGCACACGGAAACGGGGGTGTACGAGGTCACGCGCATTCTCGATGATGCACCCGCCGGATCATTCGTGCTCGGCCCGCCAATGCAATTGACACCGGGCGTGCTCGACGCGAACGAACTGTATCTGGTCGCCCGAGCCGCGGTCCAAAATGCGCTGACCGGCTAGCTCGTGAAAGGGTGCGGTCCCCTCTCGCAGCGAGTGCGTGGTTCCGTGCGGAAGATCGCTAGGGCGCGACCCAGCGCGCCGCCGCGCTTCCCGCATTTCGGCCATTGCTCGGCAAACGAGTCGAGCTGATCGCATTGCAAGCGCAGGCACGCCGGCGAGCTTCGTTCGCTCGGGCCCGGAGAAATGCTGATCATTCCGCAAGGCGCGCCCCACGGTTTCGCGTGCACGTCGCCCGAGCCTGGCGGCTGCTGACCATTAGCAGCCCAGCTCGCGCCTTCGAGGCATTTGTCGCAGATACGAGGGCGGGCAACAGCGATCCAACGGTCGACATTCGTGTCGTCTTCGAGAGGCACGGCCTCGAGCTCCTTTGAGCTACGATCTCGTGCCCCGGGACCTGCCTGAGTCGTGGCGACGAAATGCGACGCCGAGCGACAGCACGAGCTCGACCACGGTTTCCACCCTACCCTTGAAAACGAAGTCGAGGCTCATGATCGATCAGCCGGCCGTAGAGTAGAGGCTCGCCTCGGGCGGCCGCGGCGAGATGGGTAGGCGCGAGCTCTGCTCAGGCGTCTCGGCAATGCCTCAGAGCTACGGAGAGTTGGCGGGGGATGGCCAGGCGACTCCACGCTTCTTGCCTGCACTACCCGTGATTCGATCGTGCTCTTCGGTATCGAGAGGAACGCCGCTCCAGCAGCCGAGTCGTGTTTCGTCTCCATAGTTTCTCCGCTTATCACGCCTCGCCCCGTGCCGATTGGACTGGCCTGCGGCATCGGACGCTAGCTCGATTCGCCAAACATCGACCGCGCGGCTTCGCCTCCATCGGCGAAGCCTCCGCGTAAAGGGAGTGCTCTCGACGAGATCCGTCGCGAGCTTACTTGCCGGAAAACGTCGTGACCGAGGTGCTCGGCAACATTGCCGTGAACGAGCCGCTGCTGAGCATCACCGCCGGTAGGTCCCTGAGGTTATCGGTGCCCGACGTGACGGTCGGCGTCAGCATGACCGGGGCGGTGCCGCCCGTGATTGTGATCGGGATGGCGACCGCCGCGCTGCCTTTGTTGACCGCCACCACGACAACGCTGCCATCTGGGCCCTTGAAGGCCGACAGCAACACGTCCTGGTTGCTGTTCCCGACGACCTCCACCGCCACGAAGTCCGGGCGCACGAACCGGCTGTAATTGCCGAGCGTGTAGTAGCGCTTGGCAATCGTCGAACTCCCCTGGATCACGGCCAAGCCTTGGTTGTCGTTCAAGAAGAAGCTTTCGTAGAATCCCCAAAGCCAGGCCGAGGCCTCGCCGACCGTGAGCGCGGAGTGAATCCAGCCCGCTACCGCGACCGCATTGTCGATGTCAGTCGACGGTCCCTCTTCGGGCCAGTACTTGAAGCCGGACATTTCGGTTTGCCAGACCTCCTTGTCCCGCTTGCCCCCGTTGACGTCGGCTGGCCACGCATACGCAATCTGCGAGTCGTGCTCGTGCACTCCGAAAATGTCGAAGGCGTGCCATGCCTCCTGATCCTTCCACAGCCAGTGGCCGTAGTCGTAACCATTTCCGTCGAGGCAAGTCTGAGCACAACCGGTCTCGCTCAGCGCGTTCGCGAAGCATCCACAGTTCAGCGGATCTGAGCTGTGCGGATGGGTAGAGACCAGCGATCCCGTGGCCGATACGTTGCTCCAGGCGTGGTTCCATTCGTCAACTTCGGGCGCAATGACCTTGATCCCCTGTGCCTTGAGCTTGGGTCCAACCACTTTCACCCAAGCCGCCAGCTGTTTCGCGGTGAATGTCGTCGAGTCGAAGTCTCCCGTGCACGGTGGGCCCTTGGCTTGGCACGAAGCAAAATCGGGTTCATCCCCGATCGACATGGCATACAGCCCCTGAACCTGAGCGAAATTGGCGAGCGTCGTCGACCAGGCGTCGAAGCAAGTCTCGAGCAAGAACCCACCCTGCTGTGTGTTGCCGTTGCTCTTGCACTTCGCTGGTGGGCTAAAGGTCGAGCCGATGATCTTTGCGCCTTTGGCCTTCGCTTCGGCGATGAACGACCCGATCAAGCTGCCGTCTGAACTCATGCCGACGCGCAGGATGGACAAGCCGATCGCGTCAGCTCCAGTAGTAGTGAACAGCTTGTCCGTGGGCAGGCTTTTGTTGCTCGGCATCCAAAGCGTGTTGATGCCGAACCCCTGAATGGTCTGGTGTATCGCACCCAGCTTGACCGCCACGCCATCCGGCGTGCTGCCACCTGAACCGCTGGCTCCCGCGCCACCCGAACTGCCTGTGCCGCCTGTGCTTGCACCGGCTGAACCGTTGGGGCTGCCGCCGGCCGAACCGTTGGGGCTGCCGCCAGAGCTATTCGCGTTCGAGCTGCCCGAGCTGCTACCGCCGGATCCGTTCACGTTCGCGCCGCCTGGACCGCCGGTGTTCGCGCCGCTCGAACTCGACGAGCTACCGCCGCTGGCGGGGTTCCGCGCAGTCGCTGGAGAGCAGGCGACGCTCGCGTATGCGCAAATGCCCGCCATCCCAACGATACTGGTTCTGCTCATTCTGGGCTCCCTCGAGGTCGACTCGGGACACCCGAATTCACGCCGAGCGCTCGACACTAACTGCTGAGTGGAGGGTCGAAGCACGTGCGATCACTGTCGCCACTCAAAAACGTCGAAGGCATTCCCCCTATGCGGAAGGCTGCAGTTCCGGACCCGCAAGTCGGTTAAGGCATTCGACAGGCCAAGATTGCCTGGTCGCAGGCGCTAGCCACGCTCTCGTCCAGCATGAAGAACGCACCGGTACTACACGCGCAGGAGCTGCTCCCGTCACCGTTCTGCTTGCAGTGCACCTCGTAACGCGGCTCCTTGCCACACTGCATATTGATGGTGCAGCCAAAGCTATTGCCGCTGCCGGTGCCGGTGCAGTCAGAGGGCAATGGCGACGGCCTCGGGGGCACCGGCATACCCATTGGGGCGCCTGCACTCGCGCCGCCCGCCGGGCCGTTCCCAGCGCCCCCATTGCTCGTTGCGTTGCCACTGGCGCCGCCACTGCTCGGGCCGCCGGCGGCGTCGCCCTCGTTGGGATCGAACAGCGCACGGCCTCCGCAGGCTGGCAGCGCAAGGACAAGCATCGCGCCAGAACCCACGATCATTCGTAAACCACCCATTCGGGGCAGTGTACTCGATCGCAAACGCTCGGGCGGGGCTGAAACAGCGATGACACCGAGCTTGCTACCTCGAGCCCCGCGGAGACGGAGCGGTCGCTCGTGGTAGCTGAAATTTGGAGCGTCGCCCCACATCACCCCTCGGCATGACGCGGGGCAGCGCGCCGCGCGCCCAGAAAATCCAGCGCTTCCGCAACTCTGGCGGGTGCCATCTAGGCGTGACGCGCGAGAGAGGTCACGATGCGCCCCATGACCGCTTGGCAGCTCAAGAAGCTCTCTCAATTCAACGGCCCGACGGGCCCCGTGATCACCTGCGTGATGGATGGTGTGGGTCTCGGCAAGCAAGACGAATCCGACGCCGTCTTCCTGGCGCGCACGCCCAATCTGAACTGGCTGCAGAAGAACGCACTCTACACCCAGCTCAATGCGCACGGCGTGGCGGTGGGCATGCCCACCAATGCCGACATGGGTAACAGTGAAGTCGGGCACAACGCGCTCGGCGCCGGACGTATTTACGACCAAGGCGCCAAGCTCGTGCAAGAGGCCATCAACGATGGCTCGATTTACAAGAGCGAAGCTTGGAAGCTGACCACCGCACGCGCGCGCGAGGGCGCTACGTTGCATTTCATCGGCTTGTTGTCGGACGGCAACGTTCACTCGAACATCGGCCACCTCAAGGCGATGTTGCAGCAGGCCGACGCAGAGGGCGTGCAGAAGGTTCGCATCCATGTGCTGCTCGACGGTCGTGATGTGCACGAGACGAGCGGGCTGATCTACGTCGACGACTTGGAGGCCCTGCTCAACGCCATCAACACCAAAGGCCGAGACTATCGGATCGCTTCTGGTGGCGGCCGCATGAAGGTGACCATGGACCGCTACGAAGCGGAGTGGCACATGGTGGAGACGGGTTGGAAGACCCACGTGAAGGGCGAAGGCCGAGGTTTTGCCAGCGCACGGGAAGCCATCGAGACGTTCCGGGCGGAGTCACCGGGCATCGGCGATCAGAATTTGCCATCTTTCGTGATCAAGAAGGACGGCAATGCGGTCGGTCCGATCCAAGACGGCGACGCCGTTATCTTGTTCAATTTTCGCGGCGATCGCGCGATCGAGATCACTCAAGCCTTCGAGCAGGAGACGTTCGACAAGTTCGAGCGCGGTCCCAAACCGAAGGTGCTGTATGCCGGCATGATGCAATACGACGGCGATCTCAAGTTGCCGCACCTGTTCCTAGTGACGCCTCCCCACATCAGCGAGTCCGCGGGTGAGTTCCTGGCCCGCAACGGCGTGAGCCAGCTGGCGATTAGCGAGACGCAGAAATACGGCCATGTCACCTACTTCTGGAACGGCAACCGCTCCGGTAAGTTCGACGACAAGAGCGAGACGTACATCGAAATCCCGAGCGACACGCTGCCCTTCGAGGAGCGCCCTTGGATGAAGGCCGCTGAGATCACCGACCGCCTGATCGCCGAGCTGACGACGATGAAATACAAGGCGGCTCGCCTCAACTACGCCAACGGGGACATGGTCGGTCACACCGGACACCTCCAAGCTGCCATCTTGGCGGTAGAGGCCGTGGACCTCGAGCTCGGTCGTCTGATGCGCTTTACCGAGAAGGCCAAGGGGATCCTGATCGTCACCGCCGACCACGGCAACGCGGACGAGATGTACGACCACAACAAGGACGGCAGCATCGCCAAGGACGAGGCTGGCAAGTTCAAGGTCAAGACCAGCCACACCCTGAACAAGGTGCCCTTCATCATCTACGCGCCAGGCATCGACGTCCTCAAGTTCGACACCAAGCTCGAGAAGCCGGGCCTCGGCAACTACGCGGCCACCGCCTTCAACTTGCTCGGTTACGAAGCGCCTGCCGACCACCTGCCGTCGCTGCTCGCGTTCTGAGGGCTAAGCCAAGACGCGCTGCGTCGGCCTTTCGAAACTGCACACTTTGGGCTCGGCACCCCTTGACCTGACCGGTCGCCGAGCCTAAAGTTTCACGAAGTTTTGAAAGCTCAAAGAACAAGCTGATGTCGGGAGCCGCCTCAGAGCCCGTTTCCCAGACCGAACTCGAAGTCGCCGACACGATCGGGCGACTGATGGAGTTCTGGGGATTCAAGCGACCAATGGGGCGCATGTGGACCCTGCTCTACCTCTCGCCTTCCCCGCTCGGCGCCGCCGAGCTCGGAGAGCAACTGAAGATGAGCGCGGGCGCGGTCAGCATGACGCTCAACGAGTTGCTCAAGTGGGGCGCGGTCAAGAAGAGCTGGCGCCCAGGCGAGCGGCGCGATTTCTACGAGGCCGAGACCAGCATCGGTAAGTTGGTGCAGCGGGTGCTCCGCGAACGCGAGCTGGAGCTCGTACGCCAGTTCGGCGAAGCGTTGAGCAACGCGGAACTCGAACTACCGCGCGCTGCGCAGGCCGGCAGTGCCCCCGATTTCAAGCGCGACCGCGTCCACGAATTGCAGCGCTTGGCGCGGCTCGGCGAAACCCTGCTCACCGCGCTGGTCGCCGGCAAAGTCGTCGACCCGACGCCATTTCTGAAAGTGTACGGAGATCCATGACCGAACCTGTGACCGCCCTGGCCCGCGACGCCGCGAGCACCGCACTCACGCGAGAGGGCTCGGGCGCGATGTTCGACGGCATCGCAGCCCGCTATGATCTGGTAAATCGCGTCATTTCTCTGGGAATCGATCAGAGCTGGCGCCGCAAGACGGTGCGCGCGTTGGAACTGGGTGCCGGTCACCGGGTCCTCGACCTTGCAACGGGCACGGCCGATCTCGGCATCCAAGTCGCCCGCACCGAGCTCAGCGTGAGCGTGGTCGGCCTCGATCCATCGGCAAAAATGCTCCAGGTCGGGCGCGAAAAAGTCGAGCGTGGGGGGCTAACCGCGCGCGTCGAGCTGGTGCAAGGGGATGCCCAAGCCCTGCCCTTTTCCGATGCTTCGTTTCATTCCGTGTGCATCGCGTTCGGCATTCGCAACGTGCCCGATCGCGCGCAAGCGCTGCGCGAAATGGCTCGCGTGACGCGCCCCGGCGGCCGGATCGCAATCCTCGAGCTCTCCGAGCCGCGCGGCGGTTTGATGGGGATGATGGCGCGTTTTCACATTCACACCGTGGTGCCCTACGTCGGCGCGCTACTGTCCGGGGTGAAGGAGTATCAGTATCTGCAGCGTTCGATCGCGGCCTTTCCGCCGGCCGCGGAGTTCGCGGAGCTGATGCGGAGCTCGAATTTGAACGTGCTCGGCGTGCATCCGCTGACCTTCGGCGTCTGCCACTTGTACGTCGCGGAGCCTCGAAACCAGACATGAGCGAGCAGTTCGCGATCGGCGCAGCCAGCGTTCGAGTCGCTGACAGCGCCTTCGACGCCCGCGAGCTGATCGAGCGAGTCGGCAGGGATCTGGCTCGGCTCGACGGCGCAGCCGAGTGGGCTCTGCTCACTTGGCCGGTGCCGCGCGTGCCGAGCGAGCGCCTGCTCGGCGCAGAAGTCAGTGGCAGCGCGGTGCTTTGGGCGCCGCCGGCCGATGAAGAAGCGTGCGGCCTGGGCGCCGCATTCACGCTGGAAGCACAAGGCGACGCTCGACTTCAGAGCATTCAGGCGCAAGCCCAGCAAGTTTGGAGCAAGCTCGACGTCAGTCGCTGTGACGCGGCGGCTCCCCGTCCTCGCTTCTTCGGTGGCCTCGCGTTTCAACCGGGACAAGCCGAGAGCGGGCTTTGGCGAGGCTTCGGCGACGCGCGCTTCGTTTTGCCCGAGCTCAGCTACCTGAAGAACAAGGCGGGAGCCTGGCTGCGCCTGATCGTGCGCGGCGGGGGCTGGGACAATGCGACATTTCGGAGAGAGCTCGAACCGCGCCTGGCGCGCGCGCTACAAGCTTTGTTCACACCGACTCCCTTGCGCGAGACGGCACGCGAGCTTTCGCGCGAAGAGCGCTCCGAATCTGCATTCGCCGAGCTCGTGACGGAGATTCAAGACGAGATCAGGAGTGGGCACGCGCAGAAGATCGTGGCTGCGCGGCGCGTGAGTTTGACCTTGGACCGCGAGCTCTTGCCGGAGGTGGTTCAGAGCCGGCTGCGCGATGACGCACCCGAATCGACGCGCTTTGCGTTTCGCGTCGGCGGTGCGACGTTCTTGGGGGCGACCCCCGAGCAATTGCTGCAAAAACGTGGCATCGAGCTATCCACCGAGGCGGTCGCGGGCTCGGTCAGCGCGGACGATGCCACCAGCGCCCTTTGGTTGCTCGAAAGCGGCAAGGACATCCGCGAGCACGAGTTCGTCGTGAGCGAGATCTTGCGCTTACTTTCGCCGCTCACGAGTGAGCTTACCCCGGCGCCGAAGCGCGAGCTGCATCGCTTACGTACCGTGCTTCATTTGCGCACGCCGATCACGGGCAAGCTGCGTGCGCCGAGCCATGTGCTCGAGCTGGTCGGTAAGTTGCACCCGACGCCAGCCGTGGGCGGCGTGCCGACGCGAGCGGCGATCGATTTCATCACTCATCACGAGCCCGATCAGCGAGGCTGGTACAGCGCGCCCTTCGGTTGGTTCGATGAAAACGGTGACGGGCGCTTCGTCGTGGCCTTGCGCTGCGGCGTGGTCGCCGGCAAACACGCCGAACTGTATGCCGGAGCCGGCGTCGTCGCGGATTCGAACGCCCCGAGCGAGTTTGCCGAAACGCGCTGGAAGCTGGCCGCCCTGCTCGGAGCGCTCGGAGTTTCCGGATGACGACCACGCTGCTGACCGAATGGTCGCGGCTGCTCCTCGGAACTCTGGCTCGAGCAGGCGTCGAAAACGTGGTGCTCAGCCCGGGTTCGCGCTCGACCCCGTTCGCCTGGGCCGCGCTGAATGAGCCCCAGCTCAGCTGCCATTCGGTTTGGGACGAGCGCGTCGCGGCCTTCTTCGCACTCGGCCAGGCGCGCGTCAGTGGACGGCCGAGTTTGCTTTTGTGCACTTCGGGCACCGCCGCCGCCAATTACTACCCCGCGGTCATCGAAGCTTCGCTAGCGCGCGTGCCGCTCTTGGTGTTGACCGCGGATAGGCCTTTCGAACTGCAACACGCGAGCGCACCGCAAGCCATCGACCAGATCAAATTGTTCGGCGATTCCGCGCGTGCGTTCTTCGAGCTGGGCACCCCCGACGCTTCGCCGAGCGCGCTCTCCGGAGTCGTACGGAGCGTCGCGCATGCGCTGCACGCGGCGCAAAATGGCAACCCAGGGCCGGTGCATTTGAACGCCCGCGCGCGCAAACCGCTCGAGCCCGTCGAAGCAGACGATCTGGCTTCGCTCGGTCTGCGCGAGAGCGTGGACGCGCTGCTCGCGCGCGGCCCCACCGTGGCCGCCCGAGCCGCGCTGCACGGCGACGTGACTCGCTTGACGCGAGCTTGCACCGAGACCGCGCGCGGCCTGATCTTGGTCGGCCCCGAACCCGCGTATCGACCCGAAGCGGCCCGTGCCTTGGCTCGCTTGGCGGAGATCACGGGCTATCCGCTGCTGTGTGAGGCAACCAGCCAGTCGCGTTGGCAATCGGAGCTCGCGCCCGGGGTGCTCTGCATCGACGCCTTCGAGTGGCTCTTGCGCTCGCCGAGTCTGCGCGATCGCCTTGCCCCCGATCTACTGCTGAGCTTCGGGGGAACGCCCACGTCGGGCAGCTACGAGCGTTGGCTCAACGGCGGCTTTGCCGGTCGGCGCTTCGTGATCGCTGAACACGGATTCCCCGATCCGCACGGCCTGGCGAGCGAATTGGTCAATTCGAGCACCGCGATCGCCGCCGATGACAGCGTGCGCCAATTGCAGCACGCACGCTTACAGCACGAAGCCGAACGCGAACGCTTTCGGCATGCCTGGCGCGAGGCCAATCGCCAGGCGTGGCTGGCCGTCGAGCAGGAACTGGCTCGGCCTTCCGCGCAACTGAGCGAAGCGTGCGCGGTGCGCGAGGTGCTCGATCATTTGCCCGAGCCGTGCCAACTCGTGCTCGGCAACAGCTTGCCTATTCGCGAGGTCGACGCTTACGTACCGAGCGGCGCGCGCACGCTGAACGTGCTTTGCCAGCGGGGAGCCAACGGTATCGATGGGCTGATCTCGGGGGCCGCAGGGGCCGCGAGTCTGCGCAAAGAGCCCACCGTGCTACTCCTCGGCGACGTCAGTTTCATGCACGATTTGGGCGGCTTGGCCGTTGCGCGCGAAGCCGCCGGACCGTTCGTGATCGTCGTCATCGACAACGGCGGGGGCCGGATCTTCGAACAGCTACCGATCTTCGCGCAGCTCGAGCAGCGCGCCGACGCGAGTCGTTTCTGGCTCACCCCGTCCGGCGCGGAGCTTTCGCACGCCGCACAGTTGTTCGGCTACCGCTACACGAAGATCAGCGAACGTATGGGCATCGCGGGAGCGTTGCGCGAGGCCACCAGTCAGCCGGGAGTGAGCGTGCTGCAGATCGTGGTCGAGGGGAACAGCGCGCGCGAGTCCGAACAGCGCGTGCGCGCGACGCTCGAAGGCCTGACCGGAGCTCGCGGGTGACCGCGCTCCTCGCGTTGCACGGTTTCACGGGCAGCCCGCGCAGCTGGGATTTTCTGCCCGATCAGCCGAACGTACGCCGCTTTGCGCCGGCACTCGTGGGCCATCTCGACTCCCGCGCCGATAATTCCGTGCTCGATTTCGAGGCGGAGGTAGATCGGCTGGCGCGCCTGAGCGCAGAGGCGAGCGCGCTGCACGTCGTGGGCTATTCGCTGGGCGCCCGCTTGGCGCTTGGCCTCGCATTGCGATACCCCGCGCGCGTGGCGCGGCTGACTCTGATTAGTGGCCACCCCGGTCTGGACTCCGACGCCGAACGCAGTGAGCGCCGCGCCGCCGACGAGCGTTGGTGCGAGCTGCTGCTCACGCGCGGTTCGCACGCGTTCGTGGACGCTTGGCAAGCTCAGCCGCTGTGGAACACGCAAGCGCGCCTCGATCGAGCCACCCTCGATCGAAAACGCGCGGAGCGGTTGAGTCACGATCCAGCTGGCTTGGCTCGCTCGCTGCGCGTCACGGGCCTTGGGCAAATGCCGAGCTACCGCCGGCATTTGACGCAAATCCAGGTTCCGTTGACGCTCATTGCGGGCGGCTTGGACGACAAATTTCGGAACCTCGCCGAGCAGATGGCGAAAACCGTAGCGCACGCCGAATTGACCATCGTAGACGGAGCGGGCCACGACCTCTTGCTCGAGCGCCCCGAGTTCATTACCGAAGTGATCCGACGAGGAAATCAGCCATGACCGACATCGAATGGACCCGCAGCCAAAGCTTCGAAGACATCATCTACGAAAAGTCGAGCGAGGGGATCGCCAAGATCACCATCAATCGGCCTCAAGTGCGGAACGCTTTCCGCCCGCTCACCATTCAAGAGATGGAGCGCGCTTTCGCTGACGCGCGAGACGACAGCGAGATCGGCGTGATCATCCTGACCGGCGCCGGCAAAGAAGCGTTCTGCTCCGGCGGTGATCAGAAAGTGCGCGGCGACGGCGGCTACGTCGGCAAAGACGGCATCGCGCGTTTGAACGTGCTGGATCTGCAACGGCAGATCCGCACCTTGCCCAAGCCCGTGATCGCGATGGTCGCCGGTTATGCCATCGGTGGCGGGCACATCTTGCACTTGGTCTGCGATCTGACGATCGCCGCCGACAACGCGCGCTTCGGTCAAACCGGGCCAAAAGTAGGCAGTTTCGACGGCGGCTACGGCTCCTCGTACTTGGCGCGCATCGTGGGCCAAAAGAAGGCGCGCGAGATCTGGTTCTTGTGTCGCCAGTACGATGCCGCCCAGGCGCTGGACATGGGCTTGGTCAATCGCGTCGTGCCTTACGACAATCTGGAAGCGGAGACGGTTCAATGGTGCCGCGAGATCTTGCAGCACAGCCCGCTCGCCCTGCGCTGTTTGAAATCCGCGCTGAACGCCGACTGCGATGGCCAAGCCGGACTGCAAGAGCTGGCGGGCAACGCCACGCTGCTCTATTACCTGACCGAAGAAGGCAAAGAGGGCAAAACCGCGTTCCTCGAGAAGCGCAAACCCAACTTCAAGAAGTTCAAGCGCCTGCCCTGAGCACGAGCAATGAACGCCTCCGCCCCGATCACTACCGCAGCTCCGTCGCCGAGCGTTCGCCCCGGCTCGCTCGGCGCCTGGGTTTTGGCGAGCCGTCCGAAAACGCTGAGCGCGGCGGCGGCACCCGTGTTGGTCGGTACCGCCTGCGCATCAGCGCGCGGTGAGGTGAAGTGGGGACCGGCGCTTGCCGCGTTGCTAGGCGCTTTGCTCCTGCAAATCGGCGCGAACTTCGCCAACGACGTGTTCGACTTCGAAAAAGGCGCGGACACCGCCGAGCGTCTCGGGCCGACTCGCGCGGTGCAGGCCGGTTTACTCAGCGCACGCAGCATGCGCCGCGGCATGTGGCTGGTGTTCGGCCTCGCGCTCCTGATCGGCTTGTACCTGACCAGCGTGTCCGGGCCGGTGATCTTACTGATCGGCTGCGCGTCGATCGCCTCGGCCATCGCGTACACGGGCGGACCGTATCCGCTCGGGTATCACGGGCTCGGGGATGTGTTCGTTTTCATTTTTTTTGGTTTGGTGGCCGTGTGCGGCACTGCCTTGGTCGAGATCGGGCACGTGCCGGCCTTGGCGGTGGCGTGCGCCATTCCCGTAGGCGCGCTGGCCACGGCGATCTTGGTCGTGAACAACCTGCGCGATCGCGTCACTGACTTGGGCGCGGGAAAGCGCACCTTGGCCGTACGCTACGGCCGCGGTTTCGCGCTCGGCCAATATCGCGCGCTGATCGCGGCCAGCTATCTGACGCCCGTCGGCTTGGCGTTGAGTGGCAGCACCGGTCCGGAAGTCTTGGTCACGCTGCTCTCGCTGCCCTTGGCGCTCAAGACCGAGCGCGCCGTGACCGCGACCGAGGGGCGCGCTCTCAATCCGTTGCTCGCGGCCACCGCCAAGTTGTTGGCTGTGTTCGGGCTGTTGTTCGCCCTCGGGCTTTCCCTGCGCGGCTTGCTCTCGCACTTCGGGTTGGTGAGCGGCCCGTGACACTGACCGTGTCAGTGGTCTCCACTGCGCGGACCCTGTCTCGCCCGGCAAGAAACGCGCGCGCCCAATGGTCGCAGCGAGCCGGCTGCATCATCACCCTCGTGGGTGATACAGGGGTGCGCGGCCAAGGCGAAGCCGCGCCGCTGCCTGGCTTCAGTGTCGACAGTGTGGAAGCCTGCGAGCGCGCCTTGCTGACACTCGATCTGAACGGAGTTTCCGATCATCTGGAATCGGACCAAGACCTGATCGGCGAGCTGGGCCGCGCCAGTTTGCGCCTACCCCCCAATCTCCCCGCCGCCCGCGCGGCACTCGAAGGCGCGCTGCTCGATCTTTGGGCACGCGTCGCCGGGGTGCCCGCATGGCGACTACTCATGCGCGGAAAGCCGACGCCGAACGCGCGCTCCGTCGCGGCGCTGCTTTCGGGCGAACCGGAGCAGGCGGTGAGCGAAGCCTTGGCCGCACGCGCGCGGGGCATCACGACCTTCAAGTTCAAGATCGGGCGCCCGGGCGCTCTGGACCGTGAACTCGCTGCAGTGCGTGCGCTGCGCACCGAACTCGGCTCTTCGTGTCGGCTACGCCTGGATGCCAATGGGGCGTTGAGCCTAGCGGACGCTCGCAGCTATCTGCCGCGTTTTGCCGCCTTCGAACTCGAATTCATCGAAGAGCCGTGCCGCCCAGATGAGCTTTCGAAGCTGCACGAGCTCGGCTTGCCCTGCGCATTGGACGAATCACTCGCGACAGGTGCACAGCCGCGCCAGGGTGATTCGGCCGTGATCTTGAAGCCAACCCTGCTCGGCGGGGTCTCCGCTTGCGTTGCGTGGGCTCACGCCGCGCACGCCGTGGGCGCCGAGGTGATCCTCTCCCACGCATTCGAGGGCTCGCTCGGTCTCGGCCTCAGCGCCGCACTCGCGTTGAGCATCGGTTCGGAGACGAAGGCGCACGGGCTCGATCTCGAGGGTGCCCGCCTCGATCACCTGAGCCCGCCCTTCTTTTCTGGCAACGCGATCCAACCCTGGACCGAAGCTGGATTTGGCCTCTCGGAGCAACCATGAGTCTGTCGGTCTGCGCCGCGGCCCGCGAAATGTCGGAGCGCGAAGCGCTGGTGTGCGACGGCGAGCGGCTAAGCTTCGCCGCGCTGGCTCAGCGCGTGCAGGCGCGTCGCGCCCAATTCACGGCGCTCGGAGTGCAAACACTCGGTGAGCGCCCGGTTGCCCTAGTGGTCGATGGCAGCCCAGCGATGTTCGAATGCCTGTATCTGTGTTTCGAGCTCGGTCTGCCCCTGTTGCCGCTGCATCCACGATTGACGGCCCCCGAGCGCGAGTACCTGATCGGCGCCAGCTCGGCCCAGTGCACGATCGATCCCGCCCAACTCGAATCAATTGCCGAAACGTCGGGAAGCGTCGGTGATTTTCCGCCCGTACCCGACGAGCGCGCGCTGGCATTCGTGCCGAGCTCGGGCTCCACGGGCCGCCCCAAGTTGGTCGAACTGAGTCGCCGCGCGTTCTTCGCCCTTTGTCGCGCGGACGCCGAACGCGTGCCGCCGCGGGTCGACGATCGCGCGCTACTGTGCTTGCCCTTGTCGCACGTGGGCGGGCTCTCGGTGGTCACACGCGCACTGTCGGCGCGGCGCTGCTGCGTCGCGTTTCGAGCCGGAAGTGGCGGTTTGCTGGCTTCCATGTCGGAGCTCGCGCAGTGCTTGGTCGCGGAGCGGATCACGCTGCTCTCGTTGGTTCCGCCCGTGCTCGCCCGACTCGTGCGCGATGCGCCAGAGATCGCTTCGCAAGCGCCGTTGCGGGCGATCTTGCTCGGCGGGCAAGCTTGTTCGGCGGAGTTATTCGCGGCCGCGCGTGCGCGCGCCTTGCCTGTGCTCACCAGCTATGGGCTGACCGAAGCTTGCTCACAGGTCAGCACGCTCGCGCTTCCGCCCCCTGAAACCCCACCTTTGAAGCAGGGTGTCGTCGGTGTTGGCTTTCCTCTGCCTGGAGTCGAGGTGCGCATCGTGCGCGGCTCGATCGAGGTCCGTGGCCCGACGCTGTTCAGCGGTTACCTCGGCCAAGGCGCGGCCTCCCTCGACGAAGATGGTTTTTTCAAGACCGGTGACCGCGGCGAGTTCGATTCGGAGCTCGGGCTGTTCGTGTTTGGCCGCGAAAGCGAGCTGATCATCAGCGGCGGCGAGAACGTCGATCCAAGTGAAGTCGAGCACGCCTTGTTGGCTTGCGCGAGTGTCGAAGCCGCCATGGTGTTCGGCGTTCCAGATCCAGAATTCGGTGAGCAAGTCGCCGCCGCGCTGGAAGTGCGCCCTGGGATCTTCGACGAACAGGCCCTGTTCGCCGAGCTCGATCAGCGGCTGGCATCGTTCAAGCAGCCGCGAGTGCTCTGCCGCTTGGAAGCGTTGCCACGGCTCGCCTCGGGCAAGCTCGACCGCCCGCAGATCCGCGCCCGAGCTACCCCTGGACTTCGGCCCGCGCAGCGAGCGCCACGCTTCGCCAAGCGCTGAAAATCGGCTATCCTAGCGGTCCCATGACGCTGCCTCGGTTCCGTTTCAGTGTCGTGCTCTTGCTCGCGCCGCTCGCCGGCTGCGAGACTCGAGCGCGCCAAGTCAGTCCTCCGGCGAGCACGGAGCACGCGCTACCAGCGGCAGCATCCGCCCAAGACAGCAAACCTGCGGAAGGCGAACCACCAGCCGCCAAGCCCAAAACATTTGGCGCGCCAATCAACGGCGGCGCCGAGCGGCCATTGGCCGACGTACTGGCGAGTCCCGAGCGCTTTCGCGATCAAACTCTGATCATCGAGGGCCACGTACGCAGCGCCTGCACGCGCCGCGGCTGCTGGATGGAACTTGCAGAAACCGGCGATCCCAAGATGCCGGGCTGCCGCGTCACGTTCAAGGACTACGGCTTCTTCGTGCCCACGGATTCCGCCGGCGCGCGCGCCAAGGTGCAAGGCGTCCTCGGGGTGAACACCCTGCCCGCTGAGCGGGTCGCGCACCTCGAGAGTGAGGGGGGCAATTTCCCTCGCAAGAACGCAGACGGCAGCGTCGATGAGCTGCGTCTGGTGGCGACCGGTGTCGAGCTTTGGCGACTATAGGCCGACTGGCCGACGCGCAACCGAGTGAGTCTTTTCTGCGTTTCGGCGAAGTTGTGATACGCCGGTGGGTAATGCGTTTCCTGACTCGCCTCTTGGGCGCGGCTTTGCTGCTGCTCGCGCTGCCCGCTCGTCCAGCCAGAGCCAGCGAAACGCACGTGGTCGCCTCCGGACAGACGCTGGGCCGGATCGCCGATCGCTACAACGTCACCATCGCGGCGTTGTGTGAAGCCAACGGGCTGCAGCGTCGGGCACCGCTGAAGATCGGCTTCAAGCTCCGCATCCCTGAGGGGAAGGACGCGGTCGTCGGTGAGGATGCAACCGATCCGAGCGAGAGCGCCACGCCGAGTTCCAAAGGTGGCGACGACTCCAAGGGCGAGATCGACAAGAGCGACACCGTGCTGTCCGGCGGTATGCACGTCGTCACCCGCCCGGGTGCTGCGCCTGCCTACTACTTCGAGCCCACTGGTCCGGGGCGGCACAGCATGCGCCCGATCTTGGTCTACCTGCATGCGCGCGGGGGGCATCCCGAACGCGACTGCCAGCGCTGGGCGCCGGTCGCGCGTCGACTCGGCTGGCTCGTCTGCCCAACCGGTCCCGCCGCCTATGGTGATGGACGGGCTTGGGACAACAACTGGCCGTCCGCTCACACCGCAACCATGTCGGCCATTCAAGTGCTTCGAAAGAAGTATGGCCGCCGCGTGCAACTCTACGGCAACACCTTGATTGGCTTCAGCGAGGGCGCCTACGCAGCCATGAACGTCGGCGTGCGCGAACCCCACGTCTTCAATCGCTGGCTGATTTTGGCTGCCACCGACCACTACTGGGGCGGCCCGGGCCTCGAAGCGCTACAGACCGCAAAAGAGCGTGTGCGCCGAGTGTTCTTGATCACCGGTGAGCACGACGGCGTGATCGACGGCACCCACCAAGTGGAAGACTGGCTAGCGCGAGCAGGCGTCGATACGCGCGTGGTCACGCCGGGCGACATGGGCCACGAGCTAGCGCTCGATCGCAAGCCCGAGCTCTATCACCAAGCCCTGGCTTGGCTCGATCGCGGCGACAAGAAGAACAAAAAGAACAAGAACGGCGCCGAACGCGGCGAACGCATCGCCCGCAAGTAAAGGTTCTCAGTTCGGGCGCAGCGCCGCGCGCTCCGTCCGGTGCGCGCGCAGCGCCGCACGCTCGCGCCGGGCGCGCGGAAGGCAGCTCAGCCGACTGCCCGGAACTAAAACGACCGTGAAGTCTTGGATGACCAGATCACGATCAGCGAACGAGATGGAGGCCTACGAGAGCTGACCGACCAGGCGCATACTTTCCACGGGCTTCAGCGCGAGCGGCCCAGCGCCCCCGTCCGAACCTACACAAACGTGAGTCTCCAACCGCGCCCCGCAGGCGCCGCGCGTCAGTCTCAGTGCCAGGCGGCGGCCTGTTGGATCGGCTTCCCCGTCCGGTCATGATCCGCAATCAGCGTACGCGCCAGGACATCGCAATCCACACACGCGGGGAAGCGCGATTGGTGCTCGCAGATCAACTGCTTGGCCGTCGGCGGATCGGCGGTGAATTCTTCCGGATCGAGGTGCCGACCGCAGGCGATGCAGTGAATGTGCGCCTGTTGCTGGCCGCTCGGACCGGGCGAGAGATCTTTGCGTTCGCGTTTGGTGAGGCGTTTCTTGCGCTGCATCTTGGCGGCACTTAACTCAAACTGGGGACTCTCGGTCAAGCGCGTTCTGTCGACAGCTCGGCGAGCAGCTGTCGGGCCGCAGTGTGCTCTGCGTTCTCGGCCAGAGCCTTGGCGAGCAGCAGCTTGGCTTTGCGTGGATCGTTCGATTTTCGAGCGAGAACCGCCAAGTAGTAGTTGGCATCCGCCTTGGCATCGACCGGGGCGCCGTCGGTGCTGCCTGGCGCCGCCGGTTTCATGATTGAAACTGCGCGGAACGCCTTTTGCGCGACGTCGTCTTCGTCGATCTCGACGGCCAGCTGCCCAAGCCGCATCGCAAGTTCGCCGTTCTTCGGATCGAGCTCGAAGGCTTTGGCCAGCGCCGCCATGGCATCGGTGAGGTAGCCCTCGTCCAGGTGGATCTGGGCCATCGTCGAAAAAATGCCGCCCAGGGCTTTGGTGCGGCGCCCCTTGTTGGCTTCGGCGATCGAGTTCAGGAGCGCCAGTGCCTCTTCGGCGCGTTGCGCGGCGGCATAGGCACGCGCCAAGAGCACCACCACCTCGACGCTGTCCGGGTTGTCTTGGCGCGCCGATTCGAGCACTTCCACGGCCGCAACCGCATCGCCCGAGGGCGCCAAGAGCAGCGCGCCCACCCGTAGCAAGCCGGCCATGCGCAGCGCAGGATCCGGCTCGTTGCTCGCATCCTCCAGCAACAGATCGGCGAGCTCACGGCGCGCGCCGAGCGTGTCGTACACGACGGCCAGGCGCTGTCGAAGCTCGGGATGCAAGTGATTCTCGGCCAAGGCACGCTCGAGCGCGGGGCGACAATCCGCGAGCCGCCCAGCGAGTTCGCAGGCTTCGCTGTAGCGCAGCGCCGTCTCGATCAGTGAATCGCCCTGCTCGACGTCGACCAAGCGAGAAAGCGTGTCGATCGCGCCTTCCAAATTGCCGGTGCGTGCCTCGAGCGACGCCAAGCGCCGCAGCGCGCTCAGATCATCGGGATTTGCACGCACGAACTCGGCCAAGCGCGCCCGCGCGCCCGACAAATCGCCCGAGTCTTCGAAGACCGCGACCAAGCGCAGCGTGAGCCGCGCTTCTTCGGCCGCCTCGGCGCGCACAATCGCTCGCTCGATGGCCTCGATCAGCTCCGGCGCCACGTTTCGATCTGCCGCATAGGCCTGCTCGAAGGCGACCACCGCTTCGTCGTCTCGGCCGAGCTCGCCCAGCACCGTGGCTCGCTTGCGCTGCAACTCCACGCTGCTCGGATCGGTACGCAGCAGATCATCGATCACGCCCAGGGCCGCTTCCGGGTTTTGCGCCGCGCGATGGGCTTCCATCAGCCGTTCGAGGAGCTCTCGTTCATTGGGTCGATCGCGCAGGGCTCGGCTCAACAGCTCGGCGACGCGGGCAAAATCCAGCCGATCCGAGAAGCGCACCACCAACAGATCGCGTAGCGCAGAGTCGCGCGGGTTAGCCTCGAAGCCCATCGCCAAAGCTCGCTCGGCGCCTTCCGGATCGCCCAGTTCTTCGCGCATTGCAGATAGCTTGCGCGCCAGCGCCGCCGCCGCTTCGCCCTGAGTCGTGCGAAGCAGCCCTTCGAGTGCATCGGAGATAGCAACCGCGTCGCCTGTCGCCTCGGCCAGACGCAGCACGCTCTGTAGCAGTTCCTGCTGGTTGGGCTCCCATTCTAGAGCCGCGCGACACACATCCAGCGCTTCCGCGAGCCGCCCTTCACGCTCCAAATTGCCCACTAAGCGCAGGGAAAGCTGCACGATCGTCGAGATATCGCGGAGATCTTTGGCTTGGTCGATTTGGCTGACCAAAAGCGCCGACAGCTCACCGCTACGGCCTTCGCGTTCCAAGAGCTCGGAAAGCACGCGCGCGGCATCACGCTGCGAGGGATCATCGGCGATGATATCCTGCAGCAGCGCGATCACCTCGCCGGCGCGCGCCGGCTGGCCAAGCAGCGCGTTGACCTGTTCGATGCGCAACGCAGAGCGCTCGGCGGCATCCTCCACCACCGGCGTGATGCGCGAAACGAGCTGAACGAGCCGCTCCGAGTCGCCGAGCTTTCTGACCAAGTCGAGCATCGGCTCCCAGATCGAGCGGTCAGCGGGATCCGGCGCCAGCAACAAGTCGTACAAGTCGGCCGCGCGCCGCCAGAGTTCGGGGGATTGGGCAAAACGCCCGGCGACGGACAGCCGTACACTGCGCGCCTCGTCCGGGGGCAAGTGTGCCGCCGCTTGCGCTCGATACTCCAGCGCTTCGATCTCGCGCCCCGAAGCCTCCACGAGCTTCGCCAGCTCGAGACGGACCCAGGCGGCATCGGCCGGCGCCTCGGCGCTGGTATCCAGCGCGAGACCGGCTTTGAGCAAGCGTTCGCTGAGTTCGGCGTCGCCCAGCCGCACGGCCACCGCCACGCCCTCACGGACGCGCGTCAGGGTCGCGTCCGGCGCCGCGATCTGACCTGCCAAGGCATTGGCCAAAGCGCGATCGTCGCCCGTAGCGCGCGCGATACGCTCGAGCAAGGCCGCCACCCGCGCCGGATCGAGGCTGCCCGACGGTGCGGCGAGCAAAAGCCGAGCGCGTTCGAAGTCCGGCGCGATGTCGAGGGCGCGCTCCAAGAGTTCCAAGCCCTGATCGCCGCCTCTCGCGTCGGACAAGCGCACCTGCGCCAAGCGATAGAACAAGTCGCCGTCGGCCGCGCCCTTGCCGGTTTGCAATTGCGCGGCGACGCGCCGTTCGAGCACCTGCGATTCGCGGCTGGAATCGCCGAGACAATCGTAGACCCGCGCCAGAGCCGCCCAAGAGTCGTCATCGAAAGACGAAGCCGTATCCAGGCTCGCCTCGAGCGCGCGCGCCCGCTTGGCGAGGCTGTCTTTCACGCGATCCAAATCGCCGAGCCCGCCTTTGTGCAAAAGCACGAGATCCGCCAAGGCGCGCGCCGCTTCGGGCGCCGGCAAATCGCGACCGAGCCGAGTCTCCAGAGCGCGCGCCAACAGATCGTAACGTTGCTGGCTGCGCAGGGCATTTTCCAAGGCCGAAGCGTCGGCGGGACTCTCCAGCGCGGCTTCGAACGCAGACTCGATGAACTCACCCGCGCGCACCGCATCACCGCGTTTGGCCGAGATCTCGCTGAGCGCAATCAAAGCCTCGGCCTTGCTCGGGCCCTCACGTGATTCATCGCGCCCCAGGACCAAGAGCAACGAGCGATACATGCGCTCCGCGCGGTCCAGCTGGCCGTGCTCGAGAGCCATGCGCGCCAAGAGCTGCATGATGCCCGGGTGCGCAGGATCGATCTTGGAAGCCGCATCGAGCTCTTGCAGGGCCTCGCCCTCGCGCTTCGCGCCGAGTAGCGAGCGTGCCATGAGGAAGTGCGCCAGCGCGCGATCCTTCGGCCGCCGCGCGCCATAGCGCTCGATTTGTGCGGCGAGCACCTGCGTGGCCTCCTCGTAGCGTTGCGCCAAAAATAAGGCATTGGCGAGCTGCAAGCGCTGCTTCTGGTCGTCGGGTTCGAGCTCGATTGCGCGCGCCAGGAGCGGCACTGCTGCGGCGGGATCGGAGCGTTGCTCGAGGTGCAGCGCGGCCGCCTCGCGCAGTAAGGCGAGCGTCGCTTTGCGGTCCGTGGCGCGCTCGGCCTCTTCGGCGAGCAACGCGGCGAGTGCTCCGTAGTCTTCCGATTCACGGTACAGCGTAGCCAGGCGGGCGCGCAGCGCGGGCGCGTTGACCGCGATCGGAACGGCGCGTTCGAGACTCGCGCGGGCCTTGTCGGGTGCGGCGATCGAGAGATACGCCTCTGCCAGCTCGAGCGCACGATCGGTCAGCATTTCTGGCGACGATTGCGCGCACAGTGCCTCCAGCACTTCGGCCGCGAGGGAGTACTCCTTTTGGCCCAAATAGATGCGGGATAACGCTTCGAGCGAATCTTCACCGCCGAGCGCGGCACCCGCGCGATGACAGGTGATCGCGCGCTTCAAGTCATTCAGGCGTTCCTCGGCGAGTTGCCCCGCCCGCGCCCAGAGCGCCGCCGCGCCCGAGTTGTCTCCGGCCCCTGCCCGCGCCGTGGCCTGGCGCTCCCAGAGCGTCACGATCTCGCCGTGCTCGCCCTGCTCTTCGAGCAGCAAAGACAGCCGTGTCACCAGTGAGCGAGCGACTTCATCGCCTGGCTCCTCGGCCAATAGGGCCTGAAACAGCTCGATCGCGCGGGCGCTGTCGTCCAAACGGTCGGAGCACAGGCAAGCCGCGTCACGACGCAGCTCCCGGCGGCGCGAACTCTCGAAGGGCAGCTCCGCGGCGGCCAGCAAGCGCATCACGACTTCGCCGTACAGGCCGGCCTCCGTGAGCCGCTCTGAAAGCTCACTCACCACCCAGTTGGCGGCTCGAGCTTCGGCGCTGTCAGCGGCACTATGCGCCGATTGCCAAGCCTTGACGGACAAGTCCAGCAAGCGCTCGCATACTTTGCGCCCAAGCTCGCGATCGGCGTGATTGGCGCCCGCGACTTCGATCGCCTTGCTCCAGTCTTCCGCAGCCACGAACGATTCGAGCGAGGCGATCATGTCGCCCGTGCGCGTTTGATGAAGCTGTCCGAGCTCGCTGTACAAGCGACGCTCGCGCGCTGGGTCGCTCTCGACCGATACTTCTTCCGACAACAGTTCGGCCAGCTCGGGGAAACGCGACTCGGCCGCGAGCAACGAGGACAAAGCTTCGAACGTCTCGAGATCGCGGCCGTCGTGGGTTTGTACCAAGCGCCACGCGGTGATCGCTTGAGCACGATCACCCTTGACCTGCTCGTGGATCAGCGCGATGCGCACGCGATCGGCGCGAGACGCCGCGGGATCTGCGCTTTGGCGCGCGCGAAGCGCGAGCGCCGCCACCAACTCGTCCCAGCGTTCAGCGCGTTCCAACGCGCGGCACAGGCCGTCGAGCGAGGTCTGATCGAGGGGAGCCAGCGCGAGGCGCGCCTGGAAGTTACGCACCGAGCGATTGGCATCGCCAAGCACGGTCAACGACAGCTCTGCGGCTTCCCCGAGCACGAGCAGCTGTTCGGCTTCGCCGGTTTCGAGCCCCGCACGCTGCTCGAGTACTTGAGTGAGCTCGAGCAACTCCTGCGCGTTGCGCAAGAGTTCGCTCAGTTCGCGCGCGGCGTGCAGCGCCGTAACCGGTGCCTCGGGCGCCAAGCCCAGTACGCGGCGATAGAGCTCCATCGCGCGGCCCGGATTCTTCAGCTCGACGCGGCACACGTCGCCCGCCTCCGAGAGCAACGCGGCGCGCAGCGCGGGATCGGTTTCCTGCTCGGCCACGCTCACGAGGGTGTCGGCACGACGCTCCTGCCCGCCGACACGACCGGCCAGCTCCGCAAAACGGACGCGTCGGGACTCCAGCTTGGGATCGAGCACGACCAGGGTGAGTAGAGTTTCGAAGGCTCCCGCTTCGTTCGAGAGCTCTTCCAAGCTGAGCTGGACCACCTCTTCCAAGAGCACGATACGCGCCGCGCGCGGTGCGCTCTGAGCCAGGACTTCGAGCATGCGCACGACATCGATCGTGCTGGACGTGCTGCGGTAGTGGGTCTCGAGCGCGCGCGCCGCGCTTTCACGCGAGGATGCGCCGCTCTCGAGCATGGCTTCCGCCGAAGCGGGCAGCGCGACGATGCGCTCCAGCAGGGCGACCGCCGAGCGCACGTCCGCCTCGCGACCGAGCATCTTCTCTGCCCAGCCGAGCGCGGGCAGCGGCTCGTTCAGGTCGAGCCACAAGGCGGCGATACGGCCCATGGTCTCCCCCGGATCGGAGCTCTTGTTCGCGTTCAAGCGCAGGGTCAAAAGCTCGATCAACGGGCGGCGATGGCCGTGTCGCTCGTACAGGCGCTCCAGCGAGGACTCGACGCGCGTGTCGCCGGGGCTGAGCGCGTTGAGTTTTTCGAAATAGGCGATCGCCCGTTCGGGATCGCTGGCGAAATCGCGAGCGGCCATGGCGGCTTCGCGCAAGATTTCGACTCGCTCCACCTTGCCGAGCTGCTCACCCAAGCGACGGTCATAGAGCGCGAACAAGTCAGACCAACGACCGGCCGCATTGAACGACAGCTTCAGGCGATCGAACGCCCATTCCGCCGCCGGACAAAGCGCGGTGACGCGCTCCAATAGGTGCACGACTCGCTCGGAATCGTCGAACCATTCTTCGTGGAACTCGACCACCTTGCGCCCCAGCGAGTCGGCAATCTCCGCCGGTAAGTCACGCTCAATCGCGCGCGTGTACGCTTCCGCGACCGGCCCCGGCTGGTCCAAGCGGCGCGCCATTTGCTCGGCGAACTCCCAGAGTTGCTCCTCGCCCGGTGCGGCCTCGGCGCCGCGCAGGGCCAGCCGGAGCGCCTCCTCCGGCACATCCGTCTTGGTCTCGAGCAGCTGCATCAGCCAACGGCTGCGAGCTTCGGTCAGTTCGGGAGCGTCATTGGAGACGGCGAGCAGAGCTTCGATTACGTCCGCGCGAGCCGACGGATCTTCGGAGCCTTCGGCCACGCGCTCCAAGATTGCGGCGGCTTGTGCGCGCGACTCCGGCACGGACAATGCAAGATGTACGACCTTGAGTGCCTCGGCGTCACTGGGATTCACTGCCAAAATGGGCTCCACTAATGCTAGCGCGTCTTTGGCGCGCGACAGCGATCCGATCATCAAACCGGCCCGGCGCAGCTCGATCGCGCTGCGCGCTTCCGGTTCGACGCGCGTCACCAAATTGTTCAACGATTCGAGCGCACCCTTCGCGTCGCCCGAGGCGGCCTGCAAGCGTGCCAGTTCCGAGAGCGCGTCGGTGCGCTCCGGATCGCGTTCGAGCACCTCTCGGTACAGCTTCCGCGCGGCCTTCGGGCTATCGAACAGCGTCTCTTCGGCGTGCGCCCACTCGATCAACACGCCGGCGGGGTCGGAGGCGTGCTCCAGGCGATGGCGGAACAACCAACGGCGATCATCGACGCGTTTCGGTGTGGGCTCGGCGTGATTCAAGAAAGTCGTAAATGCTTCGGCGTCGGCAGCACCCTCGCCCCCTGCCCCCGAGAGCAATTTGCGAAAGACCTCCGCCGCGCTGTCGGCGCGTTCGGGATCGCGAGCCAACGCGCGCGCCTGAGCCAACTGAACATGACGAGCGCGTCCGGGTTGCAGCCCGCGCGCCAGCGCTGAATCGACGAGCGCCACGAAGGCTTTGCCGTTGCCAGTCTGCACGGCCCTCTCCTCGAGCCCCAAGATCAAGGACACCAGCTCGCGCTCGTCTCCCACGCGCAGCAGCACCTCGAACGCGCCCTGCACCGCCTCGAAATCACCAGCGCGTGCCGCCAGCTCCACGAGCCGCTCCGCGGCTTCGCGGTTGTTCGGGTCTGCATCTAGCACGCGCGCATACAGACGCTGTGCGCGGACGCCTTGGTCCGGAAGCCCCTCGCTCAACCGTCCGCCTTCGAGCCAGCACCGCGCGGCTTCGCCGGAATCCTCCAGTTGCCAAGCCAGTGCATTACCCAAGCGCTCGAGCAGATTTGCGCGGAGCTCCGGATCGCTGGTGTGCGCGAGGCGTCGCTCGAGCACGGCTCGTACGGTTTTGCCGTCGCTTTGCTCACGAGCCAATAGCTCGATGGTCTCCGACACGTCGTCGGATAGGTCGCTGCTTTGTACGAGTTCGCGGTAGTGCTCGAGCGCGCGAGCGGGGTCCTTGCGGGAGGTGGCGACCTCGGCCAAACGCAGCAACGTCACGTTGCGACGCTCGGGATCGAGCTGCGGCAACACCCGCGACAGCTCCTCGTACACGGCTGCCGCATCCGATGCTTCACCGAGCGCGTCCACCAGCGACTGATGGAGCACCAAATCACGTGGCTCTTCGGCGACGGCACGGCGCCAAATCGCGATCGCGGTAGCAGGGTCGGCAAGCTCTCGGCGGTGCAACAGGGCCAGACGTTGGAGTAGCTCGCGTCGCCGCACAGGGTCGGTTTCTCGCTCCAACATGGACGAGTAAAGCGCCAAGCGCTCGGCAGGGGCGCCCTGCTCCGTGAGCATCTCGTCGATCTTTTGCATCAGTTCACGCGACGACGGGTCGCGAGCCAATGCGCGGCGATAGGTCGCGATCGCGTGGGGAATGTCACCCGCGCTGGCCAGCGCGTCACCCGTCGCGGTCGCTAGCGCGAGCAACGCCGGTGTATCGAGCTCACGCTCCGAGAGCGCTGCGCGCAAGAGCTCCGCACTGCGCGCGCTATCGCCGGAGATGGCGGCCAATCGACGCACCTTGGCCAAGCGTTCGCCAATTTGCGCGGCTGCGTAGTCAACGGCCAGCCCCAGCGCGCGCCCGGCAGATTCGAGCGCCCTCGACGAATCCTTCAGCACGGTCTCGCTCAGCCAGCTGGCTTCGTCGAGCGCATTGCAACGAGCGTGGGGATCGGAGCCGAGCTCCGCGCGCGTTTCCAGCACGCGCACCAGGCCGGCGCTCGGTTCCTCCCGGCGATAGAGCGGCTCGAGCACATCCGCAGCGGCGAGCCGCGCCTCACCCGCGACGAGCAGCTTCTCGGTCGCCGCGCGTGCCGCGCGGTCGTTCGGATCGAGCGCAAGTGCAGCCTGAAGTGCGTGCAGCGCGCTCCGGGGATCGCCGAGACGCGCCAGGCGCATTTGACCGAGCTTGACCAGAAGCGCGACTCGCTCTGCGCCTTCCAAGAGCTCAGCCTCGCGTTCGAGTACCGTCGAGAGCTCCGCGTAGCGCTGAGCCTGTTCGAGCAGGGGCACGATGCGCTCGTTGATTTCGCGGGAGGGACCGCACAGCGCGGACAAGCGCTGCCAGGCGGCCAGAATCGATTCCGGATCACGGCTGCGCGCCGCGCGCAGCTCCGCGGCCTGGAACGCCAACTGCCGAGCTTGGGCGGGATCGCTGCTGCGCTCCGCGCGTACGAACAGCACGTCCGAGAGCCCTTCGTCGTCCGACGCCTCGCCGTACAAGGCCTCCAGCCGACGCAAGGCTTCTTCGGTCCAAGGGGAGCCGATCAGCGCGCGCCAGGCCACGATCGCCCGCGCCGCGTCGCCGCCTTCACCGTCACAAAGCCGAGCCAAACGCCGCGCGGCGGCCTGCCGCGGCTCGGGCGCGGCTTCTAGCGAGACCACGCGCTCCAGGGCGGCAATCAGCTGCTTTCGCTCGGCTGCCTCGGTATACAGATCGGACAGCTGCTTGGCCGCTTCGAGCACTGCGCTGTCATCGCTACCGGCCTCGATTACCTGTTGGAAGGCGGCTTGTGCGCGCTTCAAATCTCCGATTTTGAGGTACACGTGGCCCACATCCACACCGACGCGTGCGCGCACGCTCAGCACGCGACTGGTTTGCAGCGCGCGCGCCAAGAGTCGCGCCGCTTGCTCTGGCTGATTCAAGCTCAGGCTCAGCTCGACGAATCGGCGGCGCAAGTCGTCGTCGCCGGGATCGCCCGCGACCACGGGGGCGAGCAGCTCGAGCGCGCCGGCGGGGTCGTGCAATGCATCTTGACGCAAGATCCCGAGGCGACGTTGAACCTCGACGCGACGCGGCCCGCGGACTTGTTTGAGCTCCACGCCCAACATGGCAATCGCGCGATCGAGGCGGCCCGTCTTCTCGTACGCGTCCGAGAGCGTGGCCGCAGCGCGCAGCGAAACCGAGCGATTTTCCAGCAATGCCTCGGCCGAACGCAAGGCCATCGCGTGCGTCGGTTCGGTCTCGAGCAGCCCCTCGACGTGACTCAGGGCGCGCGTCGGATCCTTCAGCTCCGACAAGCACAGGTCGACCAACCACTCGCGCAGCAAGGTCGCCTCTTGCGCGCTCGGGGCGGGTTCGCGGCGCAACGCTTGTTCCAAAAGGTCGACGACGTCTTTGTGCCGACCACGCGCGATCAACCGCTGCACGACCACCGAACGCACGTCCTCGCGGCTCGGATCGAGCCGCAGCACGCGTTGCCCAATCTCAATCGTCGCTTCGTCGTCGCCCGTGGCGGCTTTGACCAACTCGGAGGCTTCGTGCAATAGGCCGGCGCGGCGCGCAGGCTCGGTCTCGCGAGCGCTCGCTTCCACGTACAACTCAGCCAATTTCGTGGCTTTTCCTGCGTTGCGCAGCAGGCGCTCTTGGAGCGCGAGCAGCTCCGGATTGCCGGGCACCGCGAGCGCGGCCCGCTCCGCGTGAGCGATCGCACCGTCGACATCGCCCAGCGTCTCCGCGAAGAACTCGGCAGCGCGCAAATACACGAACAGCTGCTGCTCGGGTTGCAACAGCTTGACGCGTTTCTCGGACAGCGTTTGCTCGTAGGCAAAGGCCAGCTCGGCCACCTTGTCGTGCTGCAGCGCCGCGGCGTGTAACTTCAGCCAGGCATCGACGGGTTGCTCGCCTTTCGCGACCGCGGTAACCAGCATGTCCAGCACTTCCGCTGGGTTGTCGAGTCGTTGCTCGAGCGCCTCGGCGACCTCCCACAGCTTCAACGCAAGCACGCTGACGGGTCGACGACGGCCTTCCTGAGTCGGAGGGATCGTTGACATGATTCGAACCCCAAACGCTACCAGACCTGTCCCCCGGTTGCGCGCCCCGTGATTTGCCGCCGTCCACCTACATGGCGGTCATTTGTGAGATTGCTTCAAGAGTCTGCCGATACTGCTAGCCAGAAAAAAAGGCGATCAGGTGTCGGCTCACCAGTTCGGGCAGGTCGTGATGAAGCCAGTGCCCGGCGTTCGCGAAGCGCTCCACCCGAACGTCCGGTACGTGTCGAGCAAGGTCCGGCAGAAGCACCCGCCCGGACAGCGACAGATCCTGGTCGCCCCAAAGCACCAGCGTGCGTTGAGTGACGAGGCACGGGGACCGCTCGGGGGCGCGAAACGCGGCGCGATAGTAGCTCAGGGCAGCGTGGGCCACGCCGGGCAGGCGCATGGCCGCGAGATAACGCTCCACGTCGGCGTCGGAAAAGGCGTCGGCGCGCACCGTCATACCGCGCGTCGCGAACGACATCGGCCACTTGCGACGAGCCAGCCACTCAGGAAACCACGGCAACTGGAACATGAACGCATACCAGGACCGATGCAGCTGATCGAAGTGGCGCAACGCGCTGCGAATCTGAGCCGGATGCGGCGCGTTGATCACGACCAGTCGCTCGACCAGCTCTGGATGCCGAGACGCGAAACAATATGCGAGCGGACCGCCCCAATCGTGACCCACGACATGGATTTTCGACAAGCCCAAGGCGCGAACCAAACCGGCCATATCGGCGGCCAGCAACGGCAAGCGATAGTCGAGCACGTTGGGCAATCGGTCCGATTGGCCATAGCCGGGCAGATCCGCTGCGAACACGCGGAAACCGGCGGCCGCGAGGGCCCGCATTTGGCCCTCCCAATCCGCCCAATATGCAGGAAAACCGTGCAAAAAAAGCACTGCCGGCCCCGCCCCGAGCTGTGCGACGTGCAGCCCGAGCCGGCCGACGTGTATTCGCCGATGCTCGATGTTCATGGCTTCGAGCTCCGACGACGATCGACCATGCGCTGCAGGCTGGCCAGCAAACGAGGGCCGAGCGCAGGAGCGATGCGCTTCATTGCGTGGAGCGCCCTGGCCTCGGGCGTCACGGGCAGCAAGGCCGGGTTCTTGCGCACGGCCCGCAGCACCGCGTCCGCGACCCGCTCCGGGGAGTAATTTCGCTTTTCGTAGAAGCGCTGCACGTTCACGCGCTCGCTCTCCGGGTAGTCAGCCCCGCGCATGCGCATGTTGGCGATGATCGGCGTGTTGATGAACCCCGGGCAGACCACGGACACGCCGACCCCGTGCGGCGCGAGTTCGGCACGAAGTCCCTCCGATAAGCCGACGACCGCGTACTTCGTAGTGCCGTACGCGGTCATGGTGGGTGAGTTGTAGTAGCCCGCCGCCGACGCAATGTTGATGATCTGGCCGCGCCCACGGGCCGCCATTTTCGGCGCAAAAAAGTGACAACCGTGCACCACGCCCCACAGATTGGCGTTCAAAATCCAGTCCCAATCTTCCAAGCTGGTCGCGAGCAGGCCGCCGGCAAGGCCGACGCCCGCGTTGTTCACGAGCACGTCCGGCGCTCCGGTTCGGCACACGGTTTCGCAGAACGTCGCCATCTCGGTGCGCGAGCCCACGTCCACGGTCGCGGCGAGCACGCGCCGCGCACCAGCGGCGAGTAACTCCGCTTCCAACCCAGGCAACCCTTCGCTCGACAGATCGCAGACGAAGAGCTCGGCGCCCCCGCGCGCGAACGCGATCGCGGTAGCGCGCCCGATGCCGCTGGCCGCGCCAGTGACGACCACCAATCGATCCGCGAATTCTTTCAAGCTGCGCAAGTCATCCTCCCCTTCAGCCGGCGAGCCTTCTGAAACCAGGAGCGCTCATGGTCAGGCAGGCCTCGCTATCGACCACGCCCAACTTGGCGAAGTCCGCACGGCACTTCTTGGCCAGCTCTCGCCCTGAGTCCCCGCCCAGCAAGTCAGCATACCGCCGTCGCGCGCAGAGCGCCAAATACCCCATGTCGACAGCAGAAAGGCCGGACGCCGCGCGTTCGAAAGCGTTCAGGGCGCGCTCGCGATCGCCCTGTACGGCCGCCAAACAGCCGCCGACGAAGTTGCCCATGGGAGGCGAATAGACCGGACCATCGTGCAACACCCGCTTGACCGAGCGCGCTGCCTGGCGGAGTACGTCGGAGTTCGTTTCGCCCTCGTCGAGCGCGGAGATCAAGCTCAACGCACGTTCGAACTCGGAGAACACGCGCATCAAGTGCACACGTAAGAATTGCGACGCCGCTAGCGCTCGCCATTGCTGTTGTACGAAAGTGAGCGCTCGCCTGCCCTCACCGCGATAGCGATACACCGACTGCGTCGAGATCAGGCGGCCCCAGTGACCGGCCGTGAAGCGACCGGGCTCACAAGAACGAAAGCTGGAGTCATCCGTCGCCACGCGCCAACCCCTGTCCACGTCGTTGGCGGCCAGCGCGGTGATGCAGGCAGGATAGATCAGGTGCATCAGCGCGTAGCGATCCGAGCGCTCCATTGCTTCGCGAATCAGGGCCGGCATGCGCGCCGCTGCCGCCGGCAAATCACCGCACAAAATCAGGGCATTTTGCGACCAAGCCTGGGCGTTCGTCAGCTCCCAAGTGACTGCCCGGCAACGCTCGCGCAAGATCACTTCGGCTTCGTCCAGCATGCGCTGGGCGGGTCGCCACTCCCCCGAAAAAGCGCGCACCAAACCGCCGGCAATTTTTGCCAGCGCCGTGCCGTGCGGGTCCTGACTGCGTAGCGCGAGGCCCTCGGCGGTGCGCACGAGGCGCTCGATGCGCTCGCGGGACCCCGCGCCCACCGCAGCGGCGTTGCCCGCCTCGAAAGCCAACGCGCGACAAATGCGGATTGGCTCGCCCACGTCCAACGCGAGTTGCAAATGCTGCGCGCCAAAGTCTGCGCCGCGCACCACGTCGACCATGACCAACCCTGCCGTCGCCGAGAACGCCACATCGACGCGCGTCAGATCGCTCGCGGCGCAGCGGTCCGCCGAGGTCTGCTCGAAGGAAAGCCCTCGCAAACGCAGGCGTGCCCGATGATACAGCAGCGAAGTGACGGCCGCGCCGGCAGACTCGGGGTACTTCATGCCAACCTGGAGCAGCAGGGCACGCAACTCCGAGAGTCCGTCGCGATCGCGCCCGCCCTTCAGATAGTGCTCTGCCGCGCGGCGCGCGAGCTCGATGGCTTGCTCGCCCGGCGCGGCGGTAGCCGCCTCGTGATAGGCGTCGGCCGCCTCCGCGCTGCGCCCGGCGTTGACCAGGGCATCACCCACACGGGTGAGCAATTCGTACCGGGGGCGTTCGACGCCAATCTCGAGCGCCATCCGATACAAACGCACGGCGCGCATGAAGGCCAGCCCGTCTTCGGCGGCCCGCGCCGCAGTGAGTACGTGCAAGCGCGCGTGCTCGATATCGCCCGCCGCCAAGTACTGCTCGACCAAGGCTTCCGGATCTGCACTGCCGCTGGCTTCCAGCGCGCGAGCCAGTGCACCATGAACTCCGCGCCGGCTCGCGGGGCTCAACGTGGCAGCCACGCTATCGCTGACCCGCGCATGGTACACCTCGAAGAAGTCCTGGCCGTCAGCACGAAAAGTGCGTACCAGCCGCGCCGTGCGTAGGCGCGCTCGCAGCGCATCGTTTCGTGGCACGGAAGCGCTCTGCTCTGCCACTGCGTACGGCAGCGGGCCATTGGCGACCGCCAACACTTGGAGCAGTGCGCCCGCGTCGGCCGGCAGCTCCGCGACGCGATTTTGGATCACCTGCTCGAGCGACACACCAAGCGGTTGATCGTCCCCGGAGACGCCACGCGCCCGCCGCCCGAGCTGCCACTCCGAAAGCTCGGAGACGAAGATCGGCACCCCCTGGGATTCGAGCGCGATCGCGCGTGCTAGCGGGGACGGCGAGCTTTCACCGGAAGCGAGCGACGATTGGGCGAGGTCGATCGCCTCATCGAGCGAGAGCTGCTCGACCATCAGCTCTCGAACGTCGACGCTCGCGTCGAGGCGCTTCAACATCGCGCTCAGCTCGGCCAACACGGGGCTGGTCAGCCGGACCTCCTCGCGGAAGCCACACACCAGAAGCAGCGTGGGCGCGTTGGGGGGACAGAGCAGCTCCTCGAGCAACAGCAAGCTGTCGATGTCGCTCCACTGCACGTCATCGATGTGCACGACCAAGCGAGTCATGCCGGAAAGCCCACGTAGCAACCCCTTCAGAGCCGCGAAAGCTCTCTTCCGAAGTTCGATCGGCTCGGCGATCTCGTGCTCGGGCAAGGCCACCTGGTCGAAACGGGGCACGGCGCGCAGAACCGGGAAAACACGCGCTAAATAGTGCAAGCCGAGCGGCAATGCGGCGGCGATCTCGGGCGGCGCCCGGCTCGTCAGATAGCGGCTCAGCTCATCGACCACGCTATCCATGCCTTTGAATGGCAAGGCTTCGCGCTCGAAACAGCGTCCGGACAGCACGAGCACCCCCGGCTGCTTGGCGACGCGACTCAGGAAGTGCTGCGCCAGCGCCGTCTTGCCCATGCCCGAGCTCCCCGCCATCAGCACCACCACGGGCTCGCCCCGCTGGCTCGCCTCGAGCGCTTCGTCGAGCAGCGCGAGCTGCTGCCCGCGGCCGACGAAGGGACGGAACAAGCTGCTGCCTACGGACTGCGGTGGAACGGATCGCTGTCCCGCGCCTTCCACTTGCGTCAGCCGCGCGACGATCTCTTCGGCGCGCGGACGGCGCTTCGGATCGGAATGGAGCAGCTCCAGGCACAGCGCCTCGAGATCTTGCGGTATGCCTTCGGACAGGGCGCTCGGCCGCACCGCTCGCGTTTGCTCTTGATTGAACAAGAGATCATGCAAATTGCCGCCAAAAGGCAGTTGATCGGTGAGCGCTTCGTACATCATCACCCCCACCGCGTACCAGTCGGCGGGCATGCCCACTGCGCCGCCGCGCGCTTGCTCGGGAGCCATGTAAGCAGGCGTGCCCATGATCTGCTCTTCGAGAGCTGACGGGTCACGTTCGCTGACCAGATCGCCAACAACGCCGAAGTCGAGCAGCACGACGCGGGCATCGCTCGTGATCTGTACGTTCGAAGGTTTGATGTCGCGGTGCAGCTTGCCCGCGGCGTGGATCGCCATCACCCCTTGCGCCAGCTGCTGCAATGCGTGCCGCAGCCGCCCGACGTCACACTGCCGGCCAGGACGCACCCAGCGCAGAAAATCCACGCCGTCTAGGAGCTCCATGGTGAAAAACCAGTGGTCCCCGTCAGACACCATCTCGTACAGCTGCACCACGTTCGGATGCGAAATGTCGGCGAGCGCGCGGAACTCATTCTTGAAGCGCAACAGCGCGGACGGCTCGATCCGCGCCATGGTCTTCAGAGCGACGGGCAGAGAAGACTCGCGATCGAGCGCGCGGTACACGACCCCCATGCCGCCCTCGCCGAGGCGGCCTTCGAGCGCGAAGCGCAGGTTACCTCCGAACTCAGTCGCGGCGCGATTTGCAGCCAAATTTGGGCTCTCCGTAGCAGCCCGCAGCGTAGCCCGAGCCTTCGCCCGCTCGCAAGCTCAGCGCGGGCGAACGCGCGGCTTGTTCGTTTCGGGGCGAGCCGAGCGAGACTGGCTCGTTCTGCCCGAATCACGCGCGCCGCGGCCCGGCGCTACCGGCGTCGACACGCCGTAGTCCGGCGGCACCAAGTGTTGCGGACCGCGGCCAATCAAATCCGAGCGACCCGCCTTGCGCAAAGCCTCACGCGCGAGCGCATGATGCTGGGCGTCCCACCAGAAGATCAGCGCCTTCATCATGCGTTTTTCGCGCAGATCGGTGGCGGTATACACGGGCTCATTAGTGAGCGGATCGATGCCCGTGTAATACATAGCAGTCGCAATCGCCATCGGCGTGGGGATGAAGTCTTGGATCTGCCGCGGGCGAAGGTTCTTCTGCTTCAGATACAGCGCCAACTCGACGGTATCCGAGAGCGTGGAGCCCGGGTGACCGGTGATGAAGTACGGCACCAAGTACTGCTCTTTGCCGGCGGCTTCGCTGGCTTGGCAGAACGCTTGCGCGAAGCGCTCGTACACCTCGATGCCCGGCTTCTTCATCTTCTTCAGCACTTCCGGGTTGGAGTGCTCGGGCGCAACGGAGACTTGCCCGCCGGTGTGGTGTTTGGCCAACTCGGCGATGAATTCCGGGCTGCGCTCCGCCAGGTCATAGCGAACCCCGGAAGCAATGAACACGCGCTTGACGCCCTTTTCGGCGCGCACTTTTCGCAGCAGATCGATCAACGGATCGTGATCGGTCTTCAGGTTTTCGCAGATCCCGGGGTGCACGCAGGAGAGCCGGCGACAAGCGGCTTCGGTACGCTCGTCCTTGCAGGTCATCTTGTACATGTTGGCGGTGGGGCCGCCCACGTCCGAAATCGTGCCGCTGAAGCCGGCCATGCGCGACAACTGCCGCACCTCGCGCAGCACGCTCTCGGCCGAGCGGCTCTGGATGATGCGCCCCTCGTGCTCGGTGATGCTGCAAAAGGTGCAGCCGCCGAAGCAACCGCGCATCGTCACGATCGATTCTTTCACCGTGTCGTAGGCGGGGATGCGCTGCCCTGCGTAGTCCGGATGCGGCCGGCGCGTGAACGGCATGTCGTACAAGCCGTCCATCTCTTTTTCGTCCAATGGCAGCGCCGGCGGATTGAAATACACGGCTTGCTTGCCGTGCACTTGCAGGATCGGCCGGCCATTGTGGGCGTTGGTTTCGAACTGGAACAAGCGCGACATGGTGGCAAAAGCCTGCTTGTCCGCGCTCACCTCTTCGTACGAGGGCAGCACCACGGCCTTGCCGTCACGCACGTACTTCGTCGCATCGTCAGCGATCGCTTGCCACTCTTCGGGGTTCTTTTTGACGTGCGCGGTGCCACGCACGTCCGTGAGCGCACTCACCGGCTCGCCCTCGGCCAAGCGCCGTGCGATCTCCCACGCTGCGCGCTCGCCCATGCCGAACACGAGCAAGTCTGCCTTGGCATCGAGCAAGATCGAACGCCGCACCGACTCCGACCAGTAGTCGTAGTGGGCGATCCGGCGCAGTGACGCTTCGATCCCACCCAGCACGATCGGCAAACCCGGAAAGGCCTGACGACACAAGTTCGAGTACACGATGCTAGCGCGGTTCGGACGCGCCTCGGTGCGACCGCCCGGCGAATACTGATCTTCGCCGCGCATTTTCTTTTGCGCGGTCAGCTTGTTCAGCATCGAATCCAGATTGCCCGCGGTCACGCCCACGAACAGCTTGGGCCGCCCCATGCGCGCAATGTCATCCGGCTTCTGCCAATCCGGCTGAGCGATCAACCCGACCTTGTAGCCGCGAGCCTCCAAAAAGCGCGCGATCAACACCGGCCCAAACGCGGGATGATCCACGTACGCGTCGCCGGTGATGATCAAAATATCGAGCTGCTCGATGCCGCGCTCGACCATATCCGCCCGCGTCGTGGGCAAGAACGCCGCGTTCGGCCCGCGCTTCGGAGCACGCGACGGCACGCGGAGTTCAACCAAAGACATGGCCGCCTTCTAGCACGCACCCCGCCCCCGCGCCCCGCCCCGGGTCACGAATCACCTCGGCCTGCGCCCGCCCCGGCGCTCGCCGCGCGTCCGCACGCCAAGTGGCAGGATTTGGGTTAATGGTCACGCGCCACGGCCCAACCGTCCCAGCCTTCGGCGGCGCGGACGCTGCCAGCGAGAGATTGACGAACAAGCGCGGCGCTGGGGCGAACCTGGCTCGCCCGTCGAGGAATTCGCAGCGGCGCGCCTTCCCCGCTGTGCGAGGCGCGAGCGGCGCCCAGATTTTTTTACCGCAGGGCCGCAGAGATCGCAGAGATCAGAAGAGATCTTGGGGTTGCTCTGGGGGGCGATTGCCGTCCAAAGAAGTTCAAGTTGCGCCTCACCGCCCCTCCAGAAAATCCAAGTGCTCACGTCGAGCGCCATCCGTGGGTTCGCGGCGAGCGCCGTCCGCGTTCACGGCGAGCGCCGTCCGCGTTCACGGCGAGCGCCGTCCGCGTTCACGGCGAGCGTCAGCGCGATGCGCACAGCCGATTCCGCGCATTTCTCCTCCGTTCAAAGCAAACCCAAGATCTCCTCTCCTCTCCTCTCCTCTCCTCTCTGCGATCTCTGCGGCTCTGCGGTAAAAATTCCGAGAGCGCCACTCAGGTTGCACGCGCCTTGAGCCGCGGCGTCCCTCGAGAACCGGGTGCGGAGCGTGGAACAGTGCGCGCGGAGCGTACCGCGTCGGGAACAGTGCGCGGTGAGAGGTGCGTGGCGGGAGCGCGGGCGCCCACTCTTTCAACTTTGGAAAGGTGGGTCGCGCGCGTCAGTGGCGACCTCACGCAGGTGCGGTCGTCACTGACTCAGATACGCCGCGGGGCGCGGGCTCAGTCGGCCGTGCCGAACACTTCTTTTAGACGCGCGAGGTCGGGGTCGAGCACGTAGCCGCCGAGACCGATGCGCAGCGAGATCGTGATCTCGTCGCCCCAGGGCCACCACAGGCCGTAGCCGAGCAAGCGGCCCGTGTTGTCACCGGTGAACACGCGCTGGTCGGTGCGCACTCCGCCGGTGGCCTCTGCCACCTCTTTCAGTGCGGACGGTGCGTTGACGATCGTCTTCGAACCCCACTCATTGGGCAGAAAGCGAAGCACCACGGCGCGTGCTTCGGCTTCCAGCTCGACGTTGAACGAGGAGGCCACGCACGAAAAGCGGCTATCCCAGCTCCATCCGCCCTTGATCCAGGCTTTCTTCAGTTGTTCGAACACCGCGAACAACGCGGCAGACGAACCAGCACGAGCGTCCATAACCAAAACATAGCCGAGAACTGCCTCGATCGTCAGGTTTTGAGAAAGCGTCTCGAATCGAAGCAGTTTTGTGCCCGGCCGAGCCCGCTGGGGCAGATTTCCACCTGGGCTGGGCCGGCCCGGAAGCTACCAGCCGAGATCCGCCTTGAGCGCTGCTTGCAGCTTGTCGGCCATCTTCTGGTGGGTCTTGAGGCTGGGGTGGTAGTCGCAGCCCAGACCGTCGGCGTTGCCATCTTGGATGCCGAACTCGAGCAAGGTCAGGTTCGTGTCGCCCGCCGTCGCGCGGGCCGCGATCACGGCTTTCAAATACGTAGAGGCCTTCGCATAGTCGTCGGCGCTGAGCATCGTCCCGAGGGCGAGGAAGAAGCGCGCTGCCGGATAGTGCCCACGCAGATCGCTGACGAACTTCAGATATGCGGCTTGAAACGGCGCGCCCGGATCGCCCTTCGCAAAATCATTCGTGCCCAGGTTGATGACGACCGCATCGGGCACGAACTTGCTGAAGTCCCACGTGCTCGTCGCGCGTTCGGGCAGCGTGCGCGGATAGCGGTCGGGCATCACGTCCGTGGTGGCTCCCTCGTAGTTGCGGTACATGCCGATCCCCGACCACGCTTCGGTGTAGAGCTCTGCGTTCAGCGCGCGCGCCGCAAGCGCCTCGTAGCTGAGGTAATGGTTTTCGGTGGCTGCCGTGAATGGGCACGGAAGCATGCCTTCGTTGCCATATCCGGCCGAAATCGAGTCGCCGATCACCTCCAGGCGACGCGTGGGCAATACGCTTGGCAGGTAGCTGCTCGCGGCCACGTCGAAGCCGTTGAACGTGGTCTCGTTGAAGGACGCCTCTGTGCGTCGGTAGAGCAATAGATCGTGCGCGCCGTCCGCGAGGCCCGTTCCGAGCGCATACTTCTTCGTTCCCGATTGCAGAGCCAGCACCGTGTGCTTGCCGTCGATCACGACCTCGAACACGTTGTTGCCGTTGTCGCTGAGCGTGACGCCGATCGCGGTGCCCGTGAAGCGCAGCGCGATCGCCGTTCCCGGCCAAGCGAACACGGGTGCGTCCGGCTTGGTTTGATCGAAGCGGCCAATGAAGCGCGGCCCGACTGGCCCCGCGCCACCACTCGATTGACCCGCGCTGCCACCCGAACCGCCGGCTTGCGCGCTTGCACCCGCCGCACCGCCCGCCGAGCTGCCCGCGAGCGCAAGGCTGCCACCAGCTCCCGCGTTCGCGAGCGCCCCGGCGCTGCCCGCCGCGCCGCTGCTCCCGGCGCGCCCCGCAGCGGGGCCACCCGCGTCACCGCCCACCTCCGCGGCACCGCCAGAGCCGGCACCTGCCGTGCGCGCGGGCGCCTGGGCGTCCATCGTGCACGCGCTGAGCCCGAGACCACACAGCACCAGCTGCATCGCAAAACCTGTACGCATCGTCGCCGATCCTTGCACTTGGAGACGCTTCCGTCACCGTTTTGAGAGTTGCACGTGAACGCGGGCAGGCCATTCGGCCGACAGAATCGTAAACTCCTGTGTCATTTTCTCTTGTTGAGCTCGCGCTTCCTTGTGCTATGTACCGCGCGCCGTCACGGGGCGGTAGTTAAGTTGGTTATAACGCCGGCCTGTCACGCCGGAGGCCGCGGGTTCGAGTCCCGTCCGCCCCGCTAAAATTTTACGCTGCAGCGCGCGCTGAGTAAGCCGCGTTGCCCTGCGTCTCTCCGAGAGGCAGTGAACCAGGCGGCACCCGGTCGAGTGCCGTCTCGATGTGCGAAACCTCTGCGCTAATTTTTCGTAACTCCGTGCGTCGCAATTTTCCACGTGCGCGCGGCGCGACGAATCAGCGCAGGCTGGTGCTTCGCGTCAAGCAGGCTACTGACAACGGCATTTCCGGTGCTATTGATGCTGTTAGCGGAAGAGACGATCCCTGACTCAACGGCCATCAGCCGAGCCATCGCCCGTCTCCAGCCCTATCCCCTCCAGCCACGCTGTTTCAGCTTCAGAAAAGGATTTTGTCTTGAGAACTTTGTACAGCTTCGCAACGATTTGCGTGTTCGGTGCCGCACTCGCGGCCGCTCTTCCGGCCTGTAGCAGCAGCGACGATCCGACTCCTCCGGGTGGTTCCGCTGGCTCCGCACCCACCGCTGGTTCCGCGCCCACCGCTGGTGCAGCACCGACCGCCGGTGCCGGTGGCGCTGGTATGGCTGTTGGCGACCCGGCCAAGGGCAAAGTCGCGTACGAGGGGATGGTCTGCGGCAGCTGCCACGATGTCGACGGCAAGGGCACTCACGGTCCGAACATCACCATGTCGCTCACCGCTGGTATCGGCACTTGGACCTACCAGAATTTCTACGATGCGGTACGCAACGGTAAAGACAAAGACGGCACGGATCTGTGCCTGATCATGACGCCGGTCAAGGTGTCCGAGGTCAGCGATGCGAGCATGGTCGACCTGTACGCTTATGTGAAGTCGTTCCCGGTGAACGACACCGCGCACCAGGGTGACTACTGCCCCTGATTTAGTGGGAACGTCTCGCGACTCGAATTGGGCCCGGCAGGTTTGCTGGGCCCTTTTTTTGATCCGTGGGCACTGCGATGCGCTCCGAATCCGCTGCTCCCGAGCCTGGTCTGTCGAACGAGCCGCATTCTAGCGCGCCTTCGCGACACGCCGCACGAACCCGCCTAGTCGGCGCGCTGCTAGTGTTCGCGTCGAGCATCGCGTTCTCGACCAAAGCGATCTTGGTCAAGCTCGCGTATCGCCAGGGCATCGATTCGGTCAGCTTGCTCGCGTTGCGCTTCGGCTTCTCTGCGCCGTTCTTCTGCTACGCGGCTTTCGGTGCTCGGCTGCGGGGCAAAGTGCCGAACCCACTCACGCGCCGCGACACGCTGACGCTGATTGCGCTGGGCGTGCTGGGCTACTACCTCGCGAGCCTGAGCGACTTCGTCGGCCTGCGCTACATCTCGGCGGGCCTCGAGCGCTTGATCTTGTTCGTCTACCCGACGCTGGTCGTCGTGATCGAAGCCGGTCTGTTCAAGATCCGCCTCGAGCGCCGACAGAAGCTCGCGCTGTTCATCACCTATGCGGGGATATTTTTGGCCTTTCGCGGTGAACTCGGCAGCCTCGGCTCCGATGTCCCGCGCGGGGCAGCTTGGGTCTTCGCCAGCGCCCTCACCTACGCGATCTACCTGATCGGCGCGGGGCGCATGGTTCCCAAACTCGGCTCACAGCGCTTCACGGCCCTCGCGCTGCTGTCGGCCACCGCCGCAGTCCTGCTCCACGCGGGCACCAGCGGCGCGCGCCTCCTAGGTTTGCCGCCCGTGGCTTACCTGATTGGTCTCGTGATGGCGCTGCTGGCGACCGTTCTGCCCGCATTCCTACTCGCGCGTGGCATCGCGCTGATCGGGTCAGGGCCGGCTGCCATCGTCAGCACCGTTGGCCCCGTGTCGACCATCTTGCTCGCCTACCTATTTCTGCAGGAAACCATCTCCCCGACGGAATTCATTGGCACCGGGCTAGTCGTGATCGGCGCTACACTGGTCGCGTCCAGCCCGAAGCGCGCCAAGAGCAGAACCGCAGCATGACCACCAAAGGCAAACGATTCACTGCGTGCTCGCTGTGCTTGCTGACCGCCAGCGTGGTCCCCGCTTGCGGCGGCAAGTTCAATCCCAGAGGGGAGGTCGATCCGGACCCCGGCATCAGCGCGTCCGGTGGAAGCGCGGGGACGAGCGCCGGCGGGATCTCGGGCAGCAGCACAGGCGTCGCAGGAGCAATGCCTACTGGCGGAGCAATGCCTACTGGCGGAGCAATGCCTACTGGCGGAGCAATGCCTACTGGCGGAGCAATGCCCACTGGCGGAGCAATGCCTATGCCCAGTGGCGGAGCGATGCCCATTGGCGGAGCAATGCCCACTGGCGGAGCAATGCCCACTGGCGGAGCAACGCCCACCAGCGGCGGCAGCGGTGCAAACGACGATCCTTCGACGATTGCTCGCGGCGCCACAGTTTACGCAACCCAAGCCTGCGGCAGTTGCCACGGCGCGGACGCCAGAGGCGTGCACGGGCCCAACATCACCATGTCGCAAACCGCTGGGATCGGAACTTGGACGTACCCGCAGTTCCACGACGCGGTGCGCTTGGGCAAAGATAGGGACGGCTCCAATCTGTGCGTGTTCATGGTGGCCGTTACGGAGAAGGACATCAGCGAGGCCGATATGCTGGCGCTTCACGCATACCTGAAGTCCAAGCCGATCAGCGACAAGGGGAACCGCGGGGACTACTGTCCCTGAGCTTCCCCCTTGCCGGGCCCGGCAAAGGCAGCTAGAAACCGCTGGCCACTGGGCGGGTAACTCAGTTGGTAGAGTGCTGGCTTTACACGCCGGATGTCATCGGTTCAAGCCCGGTCCCGCCTACCAGAAATCGCATGCAAGACGACGTCGTAGTTGCTCAGTTCGCCGAGGCTTGGCTAGCCAAGTTCCCGCGCATCGAGGAGCGCGGACTCGGACCTCGCTTGCTGGCGGCGCTCGCCGGAATGTCCGGCGGCCCGAACGCGGTGGACGATCTCGACGACATCGAGGTCATCGCTGCGGCGCTGCTAGAACTCGTGGCCATGCTCAAGGCGTCGCCGGGCGGCCTCGCGACGCATTTCCCCGCGCTGTTCGGCAGCGCACTCAAGGGCAAGGCCGGGCTCTCCTGAGCGCCACGGTTCTGCCGTCCAAGGCGGAACCGTTCACTTGGCGTAAGGGTCGGAGTCGTCGATTGGTCGGGCGGGCGCCGGCGTTTCTCGGCGGGTCAACGGCGCGGCGGCGGCCGCAGCCGGTGCAGCTGGGGCAGCCGCGGGCGTTCCCGGTGGCAGCGCATCCAGCGGGCGCTTGCCGGCCTTTGCCCAAGCCGCTGCGGCCGGCCCTGCAGCGCTCGCCCTGAGCGGACTCGATTTGTCGATGGGCAGGGCGATCAGCAGATCGAGATCTTGATCCAGGCGAATCATGCGCGCTTCGGGAACGCGGCCGAAGCAACGCAGCTCGAGCCGATGTAGCGCCGTATCTTTGGGGAATTGGCCCTGAAATGGGTTCGTATCGAGCTTCGCGCCGTCGAGCGAGATCTCGGTATCGGCGGGCGAAGCGGAGATCTTCACGGTCACGAGTTTCTGCTGCTGTGTGCTCGGGCTCTGTGGGGCGCCGTTGGCGGCTGGAGCCGGGGCGGTTACGGGATTGGTGGCCAACGCCACTGCTTGCGGAGGTCGCTCCGAACCGCTCAGCCAGCGTCCCGCGACGCCTGCGATCGCCGCCACTCCGACCAGGGCGGCGATCCATTTGTTCTTGCTGGTGGGCGTGGACGGCAGCACGTAAGTCGAAGCGTTGCCCGTGAGGGTTGCCCCGCCGATCCCGCCCAGCACCGCCGGAGCTACTGGAATGACTTGGGTGCCGAAGGAAGGATGGTCATCTTCCACGTTGGCTTGCTTCATGCGCTGGTCGACCAAGCGCCGGATCTCACTGCGCTCGTTGGCGTACAGGTCATCCAGAACGCCGCGCATTTGTTCCGCGGAGAACTCCAGATTGTTGGCGCGGATGTAAGCTCGCAACGCATCGCGCATCTCGAGCGCCGAAGGGTAACGGTCTTCGACTCGCTTGGCCGCCGCCCGCATGCAGATCTGCAATAGCTCGACCGGAACTCCCAGCGCCTGCCTCATCAGCTCGGGATCGACGCCGGCCATACGCGCCTGCACGATCTCTTGCTGCGTGCGATCCTGCGACAAGCGCCGGTAGGCCAAGAGCTCCCAAAGCAAGACGCCGATGGCAAAGACGTCCGAGCGTTGCTCGCTATTGCCCAGGATCTGCTCCGGGGCCGCGTAGCCGAGCTTGCCCTTGAACATTCCCGCCTCGGTGGCGTGGCTCACACCGGTGGCTTTCGCCACGCCGAAGTCCAAGACCTTGGCTGTGCCGTCGAAGGTGACGAAGATGTTGTTCGGGCTGATGTCGCGGTGCACGAGCGACAGCGGCGTACCGTCCGGATCAGTGAAGCCGTGCATGTAGACGAGCGCTTCGAGCACCTGGCAGATGAGCTCGAGGCGCGCCGCCAACGGCAACGGTGCATCCACCGTCTTCTTCAACAAGCGACCGAGAGTCTGCCCCTCGAGGTACTCCATGCAGATGAAGTAGCGCCCGCTGTCTTCGCCCACCTCCAACGTCTGCACGATGTTCTGGTGATTCATGCGCGCCGCCAAGCGCGCTTCAGCCAAGAACATGTCGAGTGAGCTTTGGTTCTCGCGCAGTTCGTCGCGCATCACCTTCAGCACGACCAGCTTGTTGAAGCCCGCGAGCCCCGACGACACGGCGACGAATACCCGCGCCATCCCGCCCTGCCCCAGCTCCAGTAACAAGCGGTAACGGCCGAGTCGAACCACCGGTGCCTGTGCATTTGGGGGAACTGAACTCAAGGAACGACCTCCGCGTAACTAACCCCGCCGCCCATGCCGACACAGGCGGTGCCCGATGTACTGCTGCAAACTGCAACCGGGCATTGTTGCGTTTTCGTGTCGATCGATGCCTCGCAAGGCGGGCCCAAGACGACCAACGTGGCGAGTGCCCCGTGCGCCCTGAGCTGCTGATTGCAAGGGATGGACATTGGACCGAGTCGGAACAGTAACTCATCCCGCGTCATCGTGGCGCGGATCGTCAATGGCGACTCGGCGGCGCCCACGCCGAGTCGCTCCGCCTGAACAGACGGTTAGCTACGGAATTTCGAGAAATCTGCCGGGTTTACTCGGCATTGACGCTCGCGGCTTCCGCTCAGCGTGCAACTGCGCGACGTGCACGAGCACGCAATTTCATCCTGGTTCCAGCGCCAATTCGCGCGTCGCCACGGGATCTGCCCCCGACGCGGCGCGCCCTGCGCTGGACGCGCTGAGCGCTTCACAAATAACCCTTAGGTGTGATACTCCTGCGCGCGGCACCCTGCTGGCGTCAACCCCCCCCCGCGACGTAGGCGGGGTGCCACTACAACCCGCGCTGAGCGCGCGGCGTGCTGTGCTCAGCTGAGACCCGGTTGCTCGCCCGGCGCTTCGCCCGGAAGCAAGGTGCGCGGAACGGAGGAAGCCGGCGCGTCCTCTTCGATCAGCTCGCCATTGCGGTACTCGATCAGCGAGCGGCGCGGGCCGAACAGCGTGTCCGGCTCGGGGAACACCATCGCCTCGCGCAGCACTTCGTCCATGTGATCGACCAGTACGACGCGCAGCGTCTTCAACACGCGGCGCGGGATCTCGCGCAGATCCTTGCGATTCTCTTTCGGGACCAGCACCGTGGTGATGCCGTTGCGGTGAGCGGCCAGGATCTTCTCTTTCAAGCCGCCGATCGGCATGACGCGACCACGCAGTGTGATCTCGCCCGTCATAGCCACCTCATTGCGCACCGGCACGCGCGTGAGCGCGCTGGCGATGCTGGTGGCCATGGTCACGCCCGCGCTCGGACCGTCTTTGCGCACGAAGTCCGGGAAGTGAACGTGCACATCGACCTTTTGGTAAAAGTCGGGCTCGAGCTTGAGGATCGTGCTGCGCGAGCGGATGTAGCTCATCGCCGCTTGGGCGCTTTCCTCCATGCCCTTCTCGAGCAAGCCGGTGATCACGAGCTTGCCCTTCCCGGCGACGACGCTGACCTCGCAATCGAGGATATCGCCGCCGTGATCGGACACGCTCAGGCCGTGCGTGAGGCCGATCGCGTCGTGCTCCTCTTTCTTGCCGAGGCGGAACTTGGGCACGCCGAGGTACGTGGGCACGTCCGCTCCGCGGATCTCTAGCTGCTGTTCTTTGCCCTCTTTGACGACCTTGAGCGCCACCTTGCGGCAGACCGCGGCCAGCTCTCGTTCGAGTGAGCGCACCCCGGCTTCACGGGTGTAGTGATGGATCACGGTGCGCACGGCGTTCTCGGTGAACTCGACCGGCACGTCTTCCAGACCGCATTCCTTCTTTTGGCGCGGGATCAGATACTTCTGCGCGATGTTCAGCTTCTCGAACTCGGTGTAGCTGGTGAGTTGAATGATCTCCATGCGATCCTGAAGCGGGATCGGGATGCCGCTCAAAGTGTTCGCGGTGGTGATGAACATCACGTCCGAGAGGTCGTAGTCGAGATCGAGGTAGTGATCGTTGAAGGTCTTGTTCTGCTCCGGATCCAAGACCTCGAGCAGCGCCGCCGCCGGATCGCCGCGGAAATCCGTGCTCATCTTGTCGATTTCGTCGAGCAAGAACACGGGGTTGTTGGAGCCGACCTTCTTCAGGTTCTGGATGATCTTGCCCGGCAACGCGCCGATGTACGTGCGGCGATGGCCGCGAATCTCGGCCTCATCCCTCACGCCGCCCAATGACAGGCGCACGAACTTGCGACCCGTGGCGCGCGCGATGCTCCGCGCAATGCTGGTCTTGCCCACGCCGGGTGGACCCACGAAGCACAGAATCGGCCCCTTCAGGCTCTTCGTGAGCGCTTGCACCGCCAAGTACTCGACGATGCGCTCTTTCGGCTTCTTCAGGCCGTAGTGATCCTCATCCAGGATCTTCTCTGCCTCGGTGATGTCGAAGCGTTCCTCGGTCTTGTCCGACCAAGGGAGAGTCAAAATCCAATCCACGTAGTTGCGCACGACCGTCGCTTCCGCGCTGGTCGGGTGCATCATCTTCAGCTTCTTGAGCTCTTTCTTGACCTTGCCCTGCGCTTCTTCGCTGAGCTTCTTGGTCTTGAGCTTCTCTTCGATCTCTTGGATCTCGCTCTTGAACTCATCGCGCTCGCCGCCGCCCAGTTCCTTCTGGATGGCCTGCATTTGCTCGTTGAGGTAGTACTCCTTCTGCGTCTTCTCCATCTGCTTCTTGACGCGGGAGCGGATCTTCTTCTCCACCTGGAGAATCTCGATCTCGGCCTGCATCAGCTCGTACAGACGTTCGAGGCGCTTCTTGGCCTCTTCCATCTCCAGCAAGCCCTGACGATCGGCGAGCTTGATCGTCGGCAGATTGGCGGCAATCGTGTCGGAGAGCTTGGAAGCATCGTCGATGCTCTGCACGCTCATCAAGACTTCGGGCTGAACCTTCTTGTTCAGCTTCACGTACACCTCGAACGTGCTCTGCACGCTGCGGATCAGCGCCTCGACTTCGACGTCGGCGGTGCCCGCTTCGGGGATCTCTTCGATCTCGACGGAGAAGAAGTCATTCGAGTCGTTGTAGCGTTTGACCCGCGCGCGCTGGCGCCCTTCGACCAAGACTTTGACGGTACCGTCGGCGAGCCGAAGCAGCTGCACGATCGTACCCACCGTGCCCACCGCGTAAATGTCGTCCGGCGTCGGCTCGTTGGTCTTGGCGCTCTTCTGCGCCGCCAAGAAAATCTCTTTGTCGTGCGCCATCGCCTCGTCGAGCGCGGCGATGCTCTTCTCGCGTCCAACGAATAGTTGAGACACCATGTGCGGAAACACGATGATGTCGCGCAGGGGCAGCGCGGGCACGGTGCGCCGGGGCGCAGCACTACGGTCGTTGGGGTCGTTCTTGAAAAACATGAATTTTTCCAGGGCCGCCGGCTGCGCCAGCTGCGGCGGCTACGCGTCGGGCAGCGCGCGCTGCCCGACTATGTTGTGCGAAGCGGGGCGGATCAGCCGACGCCAGCTTCCTTGTGATAGACGATCAGCGGGGCATCGCCGTTGGTGATCGCGTCTTCGTTGACGACCACCTCTTTGATGCCTTGCTTCGTCGGCACCTCGTACATGATGTCGAGCATCGCCTCTTCCAAGATGGCGCGTAGACCGCGCGCGCCGCTCTCGCGGACGAGCGCCTTGCGAGCGATGGCTTGCAGCGCACCCTTGGTGAACTTCAACTTCACGCCGTCCATCTCGAACATCTTCTGGAACTGCTTCACCAGGCTGTTCTTGGGCTTCGTGAGGATGTCGATCAGCGCGTCTTCGGTGAGCTCGTGGAGCGTGGCGATCACCGGCAAGCGGCCGATGAACTCCGGAATCAAGCCGAACTTCAGCAAGTCTTCCGGTTGCACGTGGGCCAGCAGCTCGCCCAGCTTGAGCTCTTTCTTGCTCTTCACGTCGGCGCCGAAGCCGAGCCGCGATTGCCCCAACCTCCGCTGCACGATTTGATCGAGGCCGACGAAGGCGCCACCGCAGATGAACAGGATGTTGCTGGTATCGACCTGCAAGAAATCCTGCTGCGGATGCTTACGACCGCCCTTGGGCGGCACGTTCGCGATCGTACCCTCGATGATCTTCAGCAGGGCCTGCTGCACCCCCTCACCCGACACGTCGCGCGTGATCGAGGGGTTGTCGCTCTTCCGGCTGATTTTGTCGATTTCGTCGATGTAGACGATGCCGCGCTGGGCGCGCTCGACGTCGTGATCCGCGTTCTGCAAGAGCTGAACGATGATGTTCTCGACGTCTTCACCGACGTAGCCGGCCTCGGTCAAGGTGGTGGCATCCGCGATTGCGAACGGCACCTTGAGGATCTTGGCCAGCGTTTGAGCGAGCAGCGTTTTACCGCTGCCGGTTGGCCCCAACAGAAGAATGTTGCTCTTGCCGAGCTCCACATCCTCCGAAGAGACCTTGGTGTCGATGCGCTTGTAGTGATTGTAGACAGCCACCGCGAGCGTCTTCTTCGCTCGCTCCTGACCAACTACGTAGTCATCCAAGATCGCTTTGATCTCGGATGGCTTCGGCATCGGGTCCGAGCCAGTCGACGGCTCGTCCTTCTCTACCTCTTCGGCAATGATGTCGTTGCAGAGAGCGATGCACTCGTCGCAGATGTAGACCGTCGGCCCTGCGATGAGCTTCTTCACTTCCTTCTGCGATTTGCCGCAGAAGGAGCAGCACAAGTTACCGTTCGATTCGTCGCGCCTTCTCTCCACGATTTACCCTCGGAAGCGCCCTACTGGGACCGGAGTTTCCGTCGAATTGCCGTCAAATTGTAAGACGTCCGTCGCTGTCCCGCAAGGAGTGCTGGGGACAAACGCCAGACGCCGCGAAGCACTAGCCAGAGCTGCGGCACAGAGCGCCGAGAAACTAAGGCCCCGGGCGCGAATTGAACGGCCCGGAGACCAGGTGGCGCTCACGTGGCCTTCTTCTTGGGCTCGAAAATCTCGTCGATCAGGCCGTATTCCTTGGCCTGGACGCCACTCATGTAGAAATCGCGTTCGATATCGCGCGCAATATCTTCACGGTTCTTACCGGTGGACCGTTGCAAGATGTCGGTGATCACGTCCTTGACGTGACGAATCTCGCGAGCCTGGATTTCGATGTCGGTTGCCTGACCACGCGCGCCACCGAGCGGCTGGTGAATCATGATCCGGGAATGCGGCAGCGCAAAACGACGGCCCTTGGTGCCGGCGCCCAGCAGCACGGCGCCCATGCTTGCGGCCTGACCCACGCAGATCGTGCTGACCGAGCAGCGCACGTATTGCATGGTGTCGTAAATCGCTAGGCCGGCTGTAACGACGCCGCCCGGCGAGTTGACGTACAGCTGGATGTCCTTGTCCGGATCTTCGCTCTCCAGGAACAGGAACTGCGCGATGATGATGTTGGCGACGTCATCATCCACCGCGCTTCCCAAGAACACGATGCGGTCCTTGAGCAAACGGCTGAAGATGTCCCAGGTGCGCTCGCCGCGGTGCGTCGTTTCGACGACGTGCGGGTAAATGACGTTGTTCCGGGGCGCATCTTGGTAGCGCTCGAGAATGTCGAGGGCTTGGGCTCGGGTTTCAGGACGCTTCGACATGATATCCTCCTCGACGTGGGGACCCGGTTGCTAACGCAACCGAAGCGAAAGAATCAGGCTTCACTGATCTTGGCCTTCGCCTCGATGATGTCCAGGACCTTGTTTTCCAAAATCATGCCAATCAGCATTTCGCGCTTCTTCTGGTCACGATATTCGACGCGAAGCTTAGCCACGTTCTTGCCGGTTTGCTCGGCGAGCTCCTTCAGGCCCTCCTCCAGCTCGGCATCGCCAATCTGGATGCCCTCGGCCTTGGCGATTTCGGCCATCAGCAGGCCAGCGCGCACTTTGACCTCGCTGTCTTGCTGAATCTGTCCGCGGAGCTCATCCCCAACGCCGGTGGCTTTCTGGCCCTGGCTGCGTGCCCTCTGCAGGATTTCCTGCTCGGTGACACGCATTTGACGCTCGACGAGCGACGGCGGAACCGGCACCGGGTTCGCCTTCACTAGCTCGATCACGAGCTGCTCGGCGAGCTTGTTGTCGGACTCTTCCTTCGAATGCTTCTCGAGGGTTCCGCTGATATCCTTCTTGAGGGCCTCGAGGGTTTCGAAGTCGCCCACATCCTTGGCGAACTCGTCGTCGGCCTCGGGCAGGACGCGCTCCTTCAAATCCTTCAAGGTGAGCGCGAACACCGCGGACTTACCCGCCAACTTCGGGTGCGGGTGCTGCGCGGGCATGTCGACCTTGGCTTCCGCCTGATCGCCGATGCTCTTGCCAAGTAGTGCCGTTTCGATCTCGGGGATCAGCTGACCGCCGCCGAGCTCCGCCTGGAAGTCGGTGGCGCCCGCGTCGTCGATCACGACGCCGTCGACGGAGAGCGTGAAGTCAATCGTGGCGACGTCGCCCTTTTCGGAGGCGCGCGGCGCCTTCGGGGGCTCCAAGGTGGAGTGGGAGCGGCGCAGTTGGTCCAAACGCTCGGTGATCTGCTCCGGGCTCACTTCGACCTTGGCGCGCGTGGCCTCGAGGCCGTCGTACTTGACGCTCTCGATCAGCGGCAACACCTCTACGCGGGCCTTGTAGCTGAAGGCTTTGCCTTCTTCGAGGCGGCGCGGCTCGATCGAAGGATCGGTCACGGGCTGCAGCTTCTGCTCGCTGATCGCTTGCGGGTAGGTCTCGTCGACCAACTTCTGCGCGACATCTGCCGCAATGCGCGGCCCGTACAGGTGAGCCAGCACCTTGCGCGGCGCGCGCCCGGGGCGAAACCCGCTCACGCGGGCGGTTTTTGCGACCGATGTGTAGGCTTTCTCGACCTCGCTCTTGACGCGATCGACAGCGATCTCCACATCGAACTCGACTAATACGGGACTGAGCCGTTGAACGTTGACCTGCATCTGAAGAGGGCGTGACGTTACATGCCGGGGGATCTAGGTCAAGGCACGTTTGACGTTTGTTTCACTGTCGCTGTTCTTGAGCGGTTCTTGAGCCCGCTCGACCCCGGCCCGCGCCCTAAAAGGTTCCGCTCAACCCGACCGAGCGGTAGCCAATCCACGGTTCTACCCGGGGCGCCAGGTGCGCGGAGGGCTCCGATTTCTGCTTTCCGCTGAGCACGAGCAGGGTCACGCCCGTGGCCAGGCCCGCGCCACCCACGATGAAACTGGTGAGGGAGAGCGTTTTGTTCGTAGCCACGCTGCTGTCGAGTGAGTCGACCGCGGCGCGATCGGGACCGGAGCAGGATTTACCACCGCAGGCGTCGAAGGCGGCATCGGCGTCTTTTTGTTTGCTGTTGGCGGAGAGCAAGAAGACCGTACCCAACCCCACGCCGACCACGCCGACGCCGAGCGCGACGTAGCCGCCGGCGCGCATTCCAGAGCCGGACGAGCTCTCGGCCGGTGTAGGGGGAGGCGTAGGCGGCGGCGCATCCGCGGGCTTGGCGGCCACGGCGGCGACCGGCGTGACCGGCACGCTCGCCGCGTTGGGCGCCAGCACGAGTTCGATGGTCTGCCGCGCCGCGGGCTTGACGTCGACCGTCTGCTCCGGGCTCGATTGCGTGGGACTGGTCGCGCGAAACTTGTGCGGGCCCGGGTTTACGGGATGCAATACGCCGATGAGCGCGCTGGGCACCGTGGTGCCGTCCATCGTGACGGTCACGCCTTGCGTATCGGTCCCCTTCACCTCCAGGGTGACGTACGGCAATTGAGCGTCGAGCGTCGCCAATTGGCGATTTGCATCCGCCACCGCGTTGGCCGCGGCAGTCGAAACCGGAGCCTCCAGTGGCTCGCGCTTGATGCGGTTGAAGATCTCGTACGCCTCGACCCAATGCCCGAGCTTCAGCTGCGAGCGAGCGATGTACGAGAGATGAATCGGCGAGTGAACGAGCGCTTCCGCGCGCGTGAACAGCTCTACCGCTTCCGCCCACTTTTGTTGCTCGAACGCGTCCGCGCCCTGATTCGCCGCAGCGCGCGCCCCAGCGCGCTCGGCATCAGACACCGCAAAGGACGGCTTGGAAACGAATGCAGCACCAAGGAGCGCGCCGCAAAGAATGAGGTGAGCTCCCGCTCGTGAATGCGCCATAACCACGCAGGCTAACCTGGTCTGAAGTTTGGTTCCAGCCCCGCCAAAGCTTACATTGTCTCCAACCCCACGACCGAGGTCTCACCCACGCAGGCGGCGTGGGCCGGCGGGCGTAGTGGGGCAGGCGCCTAAACCAAGCACGCGGGCAGTGCCAACGGATTTGGGGTAAGGGCTAGGGGTTAAGAGGAAGGGGCTTTGGGAAGCTGATGGATCTCGGGACCCGACCGTCTATATACTCGGAGATTAGTATTCAATGCTCGAGGCCGGACAAATCATCGAGGGCAAGTACCGCATCGTTCGCCTGATTGGCGAAGGCGGAATGGGCTCGGTGTACGAGGGCGAGAACACCTTCATCAAGCGACGCATCGCGATCAAGGTGTTGCACGCGCACAGCGTGTCGGAAGAAACCGTGCGTCGCTTCGAGCGCGAAGCGCAGGCCGCGGGTTGCATCGGCAGCGATCATATTTTGGAAGTGCTCGACCTCGGCTCATTGCCGAACGGCGATCGCTTCATGGTCATGGAGTATCTCGACGGCGAGACGCTCGGCGCGCGCATGTCTCGTGCTCGCATGAACCCGAACGACGTGCTGGCGATTGCCCGTCAAGTTTTGGTCGGCCTGCGCGCCGCGCACTTGGCCAACATCGTTCACCGCGATCTCAAGCCCGACAACATCTTCATTTTGCGGGAGAAGGCCGGCCGGGCTGACTACGCGAAGATCATCGACTTCGGCATCTCCAAGTTCAATGCCCTCGGCGGAGACATGAGCATGACGCGCACCGGCGCGGTCATGGGCACGCCGTATTACATGTCGCCGGAGCAAGCTCAGGGCACGCAAGGCATCGACGGCCGCAGCGACGTCTATTCCCTGGGAGTGATTTTGTACGAGGCCCTCGCGGGCGCCGTTCCTTTCGACGGCGACACGTTCAACGAACTGATGTTCAAGATCGTGCTCTCCAGCCCTCGCCCCCTCGCCCAAGTCGCTCCCAACTTGGACCCGCGTCTGATCGCGCTCGTCGAGCAAGCGATGGCCCGTGACATCACGCTCCGCTTCCAGTCAGCCGACGACATGATCCGCGCGATCGATCAGCAATTCGGCGGCGCGGACGGAACCGCAGCTCATCCCGTCGTCCCCAGCCCCGCGCTGGCGGGCCCTGCGACCGCCGGCGGCCCCGCGGCCCCGCCTGTGCCCGGCCTCCCCACCGGCAACACCTGGACGGCCTCCCACGCGGACATCCCCAAGACTTCGAGTGCCCCGATGTACGTCATCGCGGCAGCCGCGGTGCTCTTGCTCGCGGGCGGCGCATTTGCCGCGTACCAGAAATTCGGAAAGAAAGCGGAACCCACCGCCAAGGCCGACGTAGCCGCCCCGGTCGCGATCGCGCCGGCTGCGCCGCACCCGGCCGAACCCTCCGCGACACAGGAAGCACCCGCGCCCCCGCCAGTGGTGGTGCCGTCGGCGGTTGCACCCGAGCCCGCAGTCGCAGCAACGGCCAAGCCCGAAGGGGTCGAACCAGCGAACAAAGCTCTGTCGGCAAAGCCGACGGCGGCAGCCGCGAAGGCTGCAATTGCAAAGCCTGCCCCACCGAAGCCTGCTGTCGCAGGTCCGGTCAAGCCGGCCGGCCCCAAACCCGCCCGAGACTTTGGTTATTGATTCACGCGCGGTGGCCACGCCGCGCTCTCTCGTTGCCTCCCTTCCGTGCTCAACCCCGAAGCCGACCTTCGAGGAGAAACCATGACTTTGTTTAGTTCACTGGGTCCAAAGCGGTTCGCCGTACTAGCCGTGATGTTCGTGATCGCCGTAGCCTGCGCGAAGGTGGATCGAGGCTACGACGACGAGGGCTCGCTCGCCGGTGCCGACAGCGGCGGGAGCAGCGGCGCGGGCGGCAGCGGCGGCAAGGCGGCGGCCGGAACGGCCGGAAAGCCCAGTGGCGGTGCAAGCAGCGATGCGGGAAGTGCGGGCGAAGCGGAAGGCGGCAGCGCAGGAGAAAACGCTGGTGGAGCGGGCGGCGCGTCGAGCGGCACATTGAAGGTCGTCTTCGCGGGCACCGGCGCCGGTGTGGTGACCTCTGATGTATCGGGCATCGACTGCAACGCGACTTGCAGCGCGGAGTTCGATGCCGACGCCGAAGTCATTTTGACGGCAAAACCCGACGCGAATTCGACGTTCACGGGCTGGTCGGGCGGTGGTTGCTCGGGCACCGGCACGTGCACGGTAGCGGTCTCCGATGCGGTTCAGGTCACAGCGACCTTCGCGAGCACGTCGGTGCCACTGACCGTGACGCTGAGCGGAAACGGTTCGGGCGTCGTCAAATCGGTTCCAACCGGGATCGATTGCGGAACGATGTGCTCGACGTCGGTGACCAAAGGCAGCGCGGTCCAGTTGACCGCAACACCTGCCGTGGGCTCGGTATTTGCCGGTTGGTCCGGCGGTGGCTGCACAGGCGTCGGTGTTTGCACGACGACACTGACCGCAGCGACCACCGTCACGGCAACCTTCACTCTGACCACTCAGACCCTCACCGTAGTCAAGGCCGGTACCGGTACGGGAACGGTGACGTCAGTCCCAGCCGGCATCAACTGCGGCACTGACTGCAGCGAGGACCTCAATTACGGAACCGTGGTCACGCTCAGCGCCGTTGCCGCGGCTGGAACCGGTAGCGCGTTTGGCGGCTGGACCGGCGGAGGTTGCTCGGGCACTGGGTCGTGCGTGGTAACGCTCGCGGCGGCAACGCAGGTCACGGCGACGTTTACCTGCACGGGCACCGTGACGCTGAACTACACCGGTGCGATCCAGACCTACGTGGTGCCCACCTGCGTGACCTCACTGACGATTGATGCTTATGGCGCGCAGGGCGGGTCTTCCGGAAGCTTCGCGGGCGGCTTGGGCGCGCGCATGAAGGGGACTTTTGCGGTCACTGGCGGCACGTCACTGAAGGTGTTGGTTGGCGGCAAAGGACTCGATGCGCTGGACACCACCACGACCGTGCAGCAGGCTGGAGGCAGCGGCGGGGGCGGGACGTTCGTCACCAACGCGACTAATTCGGCGTTCATCGTTGCGGGCGGCGGCGGCGGCGCGATCAACGCAGGCAGCCCGTATGCAGGCGTCGGTCTGAACGCAAGTATCGGCACGTCCGGCACGTACGAGAGCGGTAATTTCAAGGCGGGCGGCGCCAGCGGCAACGGCGGCACGACTGGAAGCAATCTCAGCGGCTACCATCCCGGCACAGCCGGCGGCGGATTGCTCACCAATGGCGTCGGCACGTCCGACGGAAGTACCGCTAATTACGGTACCCCATACACGCCGGGCTTCGCCTTCGTTAACGGTGGTGGTGGTGGGCAACCCGGAAGCTGCGTCGGTGCTGGTGCAAATTGTATCGTCGGTCGGGCCGGC
>Ga0247772_1000065_pt1 | contig 55483 bp, 44 predicted proteins | sample UWRJL151409C6_FD_179945 | JGI IMG/M metagenome (GOLD analysis project Ga0247772, IMG submission 179945) | Plant litter microbial communities from Arlington Agricultural Research Station in Wisconsin, United States - UWRJ-L151-409C-6 | ecosystem: Environmental > Terrestrial > Plant litter >...
CAGGCACGCCGCGAGCTCGCTCAGCATACGGTCGGCCAGCACCAGGCCGTCGCTCATGGCTTCGTGCTCGCCCGCGCGACGCGTCAGGCGGCCGTCGGGGCTGAGGCGATAGAGCGACTTTTTGCCCGCGACCAGCAAACTTATCTTGGAGGGATCGAGCGGTGTGTCTTGCAGCAGGTGCAAAGTGGCGGATTTTGCGCTGGCTTCGCAGCCCACCGCGCGTAGCACTCGCAACTCGGTCTTGACGCGCATCAGCTCGACCAGGCGCCGCGCGGCGATTGGCGGCGGGCCGAAGCGATCTTCCATTTCGCGCGCGAGCTCGTTCACTTCGGCTTCGTCGGCGGCGCTCGACAGGCGCTTGTACAAGGACAGGCGCACGCCGACCTCGTCAATGTAGTCCTCGGGCAGCAGCGCCTCGACGTCGAAGTTGAGATCGGGATCGACTTCGTGCACGACGGTTTCGCCGCGCAGCTCATGTGTCGCGTCTTCGAGCATCTTGCAGAACAAGTCGAAGCCGACGCTTTCCACGAAGCCGCTCTGTTCGGCACCGAGTAGATCGCCCCCACCGCGCAGCTCCATATCGAGCGTCGCGATGTGGAAGCCCGAGCCGAGCTCCGTGTAGCGCTCGAGAGCCTCGATGCGCGAGCGCGCTTCGTCGCTCAGCTGGCTCGCGGGCGGCACGAGCAGGTACGCATAGGCCCGCTCGTTGGCTCGGCCGACGCGTCCGCGCAGCTGATAAAGCTGAGATAATCCGAACAGATCCGCGCGATCGACGATGATCGTGTTGGCGCGTGGGATATCCAGCCCACTCTCGATGATCGCGGTCGCCACCAGCACGTCGTACTCGCCTTGCACGAAGTCGAGCATGGTTTGCTCGAGTGCGCTCTCGCTCATTTGGCCGTGGCCGACGGCGACGCGCGCGGTCGGTAGCAGCTGTTTGATGCGCTCGGCGCGTTCGTAGATGCCGTCGACGCGGTTGTACACGTAGAAGACTTGTCCGCCGCGATCGAGCTCACGGCTGATCGCCTCTTTGACCATGCCCGGGTCGAACTGCGAAACGACCGTGCGAATCGCGCGCCGATCCACGGGAGGCGTGGTGATGATCGACATGTCGCGCATGCCGCCGATGGCGAGCTGCAGGGTGCGTGGAATGGGCGTGGCGCTGAGCGTCAGCACGTCCACGGACATGCGCATCTGTTTGATGCGTTCCTTGTGGGTGACACCGAAGCGTTGCTCTTCGTCGACCACGAGCAGGCCTAGGCGTTTGAAGTGCACGTCCTTCGAGAGCAGGCGATGCGTGCCGATCACCACGTCCACCGAGCCCTCTTTCAGGCCTTTCAGGGTGTTTTGGTGCTCGGTCTTGGATTCGAAGCGGCTCATCGCGCGCACCGTCAGCGGGTAGCCCCCGAAGCGCGCGGCGAAGGTGTTGAAGTGCTGCTGCGCGAGCACCGTGGTCGGACAGAGCAGCGCCACTTGTCGGCCGCCCATGGCGTTGAAGAAGGCAGCGCGCAGCGCGACCTCGGTCTTGCCGAAACCGACGTCGCCGCACACCAGGCGATCCATCACGCGCTCGCTCTGGATGTCTTTCAGCACCTCGGAGATTGCCGCGGCTTGATCGCGCGTCTCCTCGAACGGGAAGCTGGCCTCGAAGGCGCGGTACTCGTCGTCGGGCGGGGTGAGCGGGTCCTTCTTCAGCGCGGCGCGTTCGGCGTACAGCTTGAGCAGTTCGTCCGCCATCTGGCGCACGCGGCGCTCGACGCGCGCCTTGGTCTTACCGAAGGTCTGCCCGCCGAGCCGATCGACCTTGGGCGTGGTGTCGCCGCCCGCGTATTTTTCGATCTGATTGAGCCGATAAACCGGCAAAAACAGCTTATCGCCGCCAGCGTATTCGACCACCAAGAGGTCGACGTGCACGGCGCCGATCGCGCGCCGTTCGAGCCCCAGATAGCGACCCACGCCGTGGTCCACGTGAACCACGAAGTCGCCGACGTTGAGCGCGCGCAGATCTTGCAGCATCGCGCGCGCCGAGCGCTTTTTTTCACTCGGTCGGTGCGCACGTGAACCGAAGATCTCTTCTTCGGTGATCAGCACGAAGCCTGCCGCGGGCGCCAACACTCCGCGCGAAAGCGGCGCGGTCACGATCCGAACCTGAGCGCCACGCGTGAGCTCGCTATCCGCGCGCCACACGCTGACCGGCGCGCCGCGATGCGACAGCAACGCCGACAAACGCTCGGCTTGTGTCTCGGTGCGCGCGCAGATCACGACCTCGAGCCCCGCGTCCAAGTACGCGCGCACGCGCTCCAAGAGTGGTTCCAGCGCGCCCTGCTTGCCGTGCTCGGTGCGCGCACTCTTGACGGCTCGCGCGAGATCCGAGAGGTCTGAAAATGCCAGGCTTTGTGCGTCGGGCGGCGCGCTCTCCAGGTTTTCGAGCACGCTTTCGCTGGCCGGTCCGGCGATCGCAGTGCGATGCAGCGCGAGCAGTGAGCGCGCCTTCAGGCGCTCTTCGAGTTCGTCTTGGCTCAGGTATAGCGCGCGCGCGGGGAAGTGCGGGGTGCCGCGGCGGGCCGCTTCACCGGCCAGCCCGCGCTCCAACTCCTCGTGGATGGCGCGCACGACTGCGCTCGGATCGTCGATCACGAAGATGGCATCGGGTGCCAAGTAATCGAACAGCGTTTCGAGTTCGAAGAATGCCGGCAGGTAGCCATCGCTGCCGAAGAACGCGCGCCCGGTCGCCAAATCGTCGATCAGCGAGCGCGTCTTGGTGGACGGAAAATTGACGGCGTCGCACAAATTGCGCAGTACCTCGCGGGCGCGCGCTTCGGTCTGGGGCGTGACAATCGCGTCGCGCGCGGGCGGCGCGACCACGCGCGTGACGGCGTCTTGCGTGCGCTGATCGTCCGGGTCGAAGACCTTGATCGAGGCCAGCAAATCGCCGTACATTTCAACGCGAATTGGCGCCGACAATTGTCCCGGCCAAATATCGATGATGCCCCGCGCAGGGCGTAGCTGCCCGGATCTTCGACCACCGGGGCGCGCAAGTAGCCCGCCGAAGTGAGCTTCTGGGACAGCGCTACGACGTCCAGCTCTTGCTCGACGTTGAGCACCAAGGTGGCGTCGCGCAGGGCTCGACGCGGCGGCACGCGGCGCACCAACGCGCCCGCGGTGACCACCAAGGGGGAACGCTCGGGATTGGCGAGCAACTCACACAGGGCCGCGGTGCGCAGCATCGTTGCTCGGCGATCGGTGTGCACTTCGGCGTACGGCGTCGACTCGGACGGCGCGAGCACCAGCGGCGCGGGCATCAAGTGCCTCGGTAGATGCGTGAGCGGCAGGCCTTTGCCCAGCGCCGTCAAATCACCCGCGGCTTGCTGAGCGACCTCGTTGCCCGCCACCAGGTACACGATTTGTCGCGCCCCTTGCGCCGAAAGCGCCTGGCTCACCAATGCGGGACCCGCGCCCTCCGCGCCGACCAAGGGCGTGAGGCCGTGCCGCGAGAGGCCGAGCCGAGCGGCATCGCCGGCCGTGATGATCGTTCGATCCTCGGGCAAGCGAGGCAAGAAGGCGTTGCCTTCCAGATGGGGATCCAAAGCCGACATGGAGCGCGGGCAGTCTTACTCGGAGTCGACGCCTTGCAACGTGTGGATCAGATAATTTCGTGCCAGGAGGGCATACGGCCCGGACTCGTGTTGACCGAGGTGGGCGCGGTAGGCAGAAGCCGCCGCTTCGCGATCGCCCAAGCGATCGAACAGGTAGCCTCGAGCGAAGAACGCGGGATACTCGGGATCCTTGCGGGCCAGCGCGTTGACCACGCGCACGCGCGCCACGGCCGCCGCCGTGTCGGCGTCCGCGACGGTCGCCTCCGTCTGTTCCGGATGCAGCAGCAGAAAGCGATAGTAGAGCCGCCAGTCGTTGAGCGTGGGCGCAAACGGAAATGTGCCGCGCTTGCCGATCAGATCCGCCCAGTGCATCTGAAACAACACACGCCGCGTCGATTCGTCCGCTACGAAGCGGCCATTGCTGGCGATCCAGGCGTTGTGCCGCGCGTGCTGCAGAAAATCGCCGCCCAGCTCTTCGAGGTCTGCGCTCGGCTTCCCGTCGCGCTCGAATTGCGCGAGCGCAGCCAAGAAGTACTGTGTTTGCACGGCGCGTAGGCCGAGTAACAGCGAGCTCTGCCCCTTTTCGACCACCGCTTTCATGCGCTCACGCAGATCGTCGATGTCGTGCCCGGTATCGATGCCTTGGTTCACGGAGTGTCCGAAGTGGCGGATCGATTCCCCCACTGCGCGCAGCTCGAACGGCAAGCCGGTGGCCGCGGTTCGAAGCGACAGCTCGCGTTCGCTCGCGTCGCGCCTTTGCGCCTCTCTGCGATCAATCTGCGGTAGCGGCAAGGTCTGCGGACGGCTCGCTCGCGGCAACGCCAAAAGCGAGAAGGTCAAGACCATGCCGACTGTCAACAAACCCAGCTCATAGCCCTGGAAATGGCGTCGGAAGTCGCCGCGAGCGGCTTGCTTCTCGGCCACCTCGGGCGACTTCTTGACAAGCTCTGTGTCTCGTCTCAAGGGTGTGCTTCGGGCATTTTAATCCCGCCCGCGGAGTCAGTCGTGGAAGACAAGCGTTCGCATCCCCGAGTCATCGTGAACACGCCCGTGTCGTGTGAAGTGCGCGGTGGCACGTCGTTCGAGGGGTTGGCCAAGGACATCAGCATCGGCGGTATGTTCGTCGAATCGACCGAGGTCGTACCTTTCGGGACCGAGGTTACCATCGTGGGCCACTTCACTGGAACCAAAGGCGATTTGCGGTTGCCCGCGATCGTGCGCTGGGCCAAACCCGACGGTTTCGGCGTGCAATTCGGATCCCTGGGCGCGCGCGAGACGCACGCGATTAGCCAGCTGTTGAAGCGCTGAGCGAGCCACGATGAACATTCCTTCCTCTCCCGAATCCTTCTTCACCCAATACATCCCCGAGCGCTTCTCTGGCCTACCCGGCTTCGAGCAAGTCTCCTCCCACGGTAGCGTCGCCTTCGCGGTGCCGGAGGTCGGTGTTTGGTCCTTCCGCATGCGCGTCGGTGAGCTGCTGTGTGAGCTCGGGCTACCGAGTGATCCGGTGGTGCGCATCACCATCCCTCAAGCCAGCTTCGAGCCGATCGTCGTGCGCGGTACCGAGCGCATGGCGGGCCTTTCGTTGTCGCCCGAAAAGCAGATGCTCGCCTTCCGCGCGCTGACGCTGGACGCGGAACGCATCGCGCAGATCCGCGCCGTCGTCGGCTCCGTGTCGTTTGCCGTGCTCGACGGCAAAGACACTCACCGCGTGTACGTCACGCCGGGCAGCGCCGAGCCGAACCTGGCCAAACCCGAGTGCGAGATCAGCTGCGAGTCCGAGGCGTTTTGGGGCCTGCAAACCGGCACCCAAAACCCGATTGAGCTGCTCATGAGCGGCAAAATCAAGATCGCGGGCGAAGCACAAATCCCAATGGCCCTGAGCAGCCTGTTCGTCTGACCCGTGCGCAGGGCGCGCTCACCGTCGAGCCACGCCCCACTCCGAACTGGCTGCGTTCGATGACGATCGATTGGTGGTCACGCGCCACGGCACGACCGTCAAAGCCTTCGGCGTCCATTTCCGGCACCCAGCGCAGATGCGAGGTGCGTTGCTGGATCGCGAGCGCCCACTCTCTTGAGCCGCCGCGCCGCCGCTGTCTCGTCCCCGCCGCGCCGCCGCGGCTCGCCCCGCCGGTCGAGCGCGCTCAGCAGCGCATGGCACTGAATCTCCGCTGGCTGAGTGGGGGCTTCGCGCGCGAAACGCGGGTTCGAATTCGAACTCCAGTTCCGAGTTTGGGCGAGCTCTGCCGGGAACTTCCAAGACACCTCGGGCGCGTTCTTTTCGTTTCTGCTGACGCGGGCACTTTGACGAACGAGAATCGGTTCGAATTCGAACTCGATTTTTCCTATTGAGCGGACTCCCCCTGATCCGACAATAGCAGCTCGCGGTGTTGGCGTTGAGTTACGGCGCGCCGGGCACTGCGGGCAGAGCGGCCCAGTTGAGGCTCTCACCCTCCTGGGTAGAGATTTGCTGCGCCTTCCAGCTCTTGAGCGACATCAGCCAGATGCCGGGGCTCTTGTTGCGATTGGAGAAGAAGGCCACCAGGCGCCCGTCCGGGCTGCACGCGGGGTAGCTGTTGGAGCCCTGATTTTGGGTCAGGCGCGCCATATTTTGGCCTTTTTCGGCGGCGATCACCAAATCCTGGCGGTTGCCGCCGACGGCCACCGAGTAGATCAGCTTCACGCCGTCTTCGGTGTCGCAGAAGGTCGGCGAGGCGGCGGTGAAGCCGGCGGGCGAGACGGGCTTGCCGTCGACCCAGACGCGTTGTGAACCTTGGGCCGGCTCACCGCCGACCCAGGCCAGCTTTCCGGAGGGGCTCCAGGCGGGGCGCGTGGCAAGCTCGCTGGTCGACACTTTGTTCATGCCGCTGCCGTCCGGGTTGCCGACGTAGATGGCGCTCTTGCCTTCACCGCTGACCGCGACCGCCAGCTTGGAACGGTCCTTGTTGAAGGCCAGGCTGTACACGGAGGTGTTGAAGGGCAGGTTGAGCGGTTTGCTCGCGCCCGCGAAGTACTCCATCACGCTGAACGGGGAGTAGTTGTGGCTCACCGAGTAGAAGATGTGCCCGGGCTGGCCGAAGTTCGGCGCGATCGCGGTGTCGCTCGGATCGGTGAAGGCGAGCAGTGAATTGCCGTCCGCATCCATCCGGAAGATTCGCCGATTTTGCGCCCATTTGCCGGAAAAGGTGAGCTCGCTGGCGAAGCTGCCGTTGCGGCCGGTGAGCGCGCCCAAGAGCGCATCGGTGATCCGGTGGCCGGTCAGGCGCGCGTCGCCTTTGTTGACCACGATCGTCTTTTGATAGACCGGCTCTTTGCCGACATTCAGGAAGTACGCGATGCCCAGCACCTGGATCTGGGTATCGTTCTTCTTTTGCGCGGCCACTTTGACGATCGCTTCGGCACCGAGCTTCTGCCAGGCATCGACGTCGATTGCATCGTCGAAGCCGTACAAGCCCTGCGGCGCCTTGCTGTCCGGGATCAAGTCGAACATGCCGGTCAGCTCGAAGTCACGGCGCACCACGCCGCGCACGATCACGTCTTCCAAATCCGGCGAGAGCGAGGGCAAAACGGCGATCTTCGGCAGCGGCGCTTGGCCCGCGTTCGAGCCGGTGATCACGAACTCACCGAGCACGCCTTCGTCCGGCGCGGGCGCGCCGGGGGCGGCCGCGGGCGATTGCGCGTGCGCGGGCAGCGCGAACGAGAACAGCAGCGCTAGGGCGAGGGTTCCGACTCGGGTTGCGGTGCGGGCGCGGGCGCCGGTGCGGGCGCGGGGGCCGGCGCTGGCGCGGGTGAGGGTGCGGGCGATGAATCGGCGCATGGTGCAGTCTTTCCAGAGAAGCTAGGGGACAGCGAGCTGCCCGGGCTCAGGTCGGGGTAGAGCGGCGGCGGTGGCGGCAACTGCTGCCCCACGAAGTTGTCGAGCGCGGTTTTGACGCGCGCATCGAATTCGGAGTTGTTGCTGGCGCGGCCCATCGTCGCGCTGGTGATCGTGCGATCGGAGCCGACCGAAATCGAAGCCGACGCGCTGAGCCCATGCACGACGTCACAGGGCAGGTTGCTCGGCGCTTGGAAGCGGGCTTGGAACCAGGCCAAGAGCTTGGCGCGATACAGGTTCGCGGCGCGAGCTTTGAGCGGATCGGTTTCGGTGCCCTCTTTCACGCCATCGGCGGCGCCCTCGGTGGGCAAGTTGGCCTCGGGCTTCGCGGCGGCGTCGGCAAGCGGCTGATCGACTTCTTTGGCGAGCGCTGCGTCCGGGGGCGGCGCTGCGGCGTCGGCTTTGGCGAGTGGCGTGGTCGGGATGGCCTCCGGAGTCTTTGCCGCCTTGGGGGAGGGCGCGCTGGTCTCTTCGAAGCGCTGAACCGGCGCTTGTTTGGTCCACATGTCCGGCAGCTTGGCCTTGACCTTCTTGCTGCCGAGCTTGAGCAGAGGAAGGTCGTCCATGATCGGTTTGACGGCGATCGGGATCTCTTCCTTCACTTCCGCTTCGTGCGCGACGACTTTGGCTCTGTTTTGGCCCGCAACGATGACCAGGCCGAACAAGCCCACTTCCACGACGCAGGTGCAGAAGAACGCCAGCGCGAGCTCCTGCGGCAAGAAGGCGCGCACGGCCATCGCTCAGGGCGCCTTTTTGCTGCCCGGCTTTTTCTTGTCGTCGGGGGGCGCGTCGCTCTCGGGCTCGATTTCCGGCTGAACGAGCAGGTTGAGCGATTCCACGCCGCTGTTGCGCGCGGCGGCCACCACCGTGGCTACGATGCCGTAGCGCGCGTCTTTGTCGGCGCGGATGTACAACTCGCGCTCCTTTTGAACGCGCGCATTGTCCTTCAGCGCTTGGTCGATGTGCGAGGTCACGTCCTCTTCGCCGAAGAGCACCTTTTCGTCTTTGGTGACGGTGACCAAGAGCCGCGCGTCCTTGACCGGCGTTTGCGCGGCGTGGACTTCGGGCAAATTGATGCGCAGGCCAGTGGTGAGCAGCGGAGCCGTGACCATGAACACGATCACGAGCACCAACATGACGTCGACCAGCGGCGTGATGTTGATGTCACGGAACCCGCCGCCGCGACCTCTCTTGCGAGCGGCACCCATGCCCATGGCTAACCACGACCTCGGGCGTCGCTGGGATCGGCGATCAACGTTTCCACCCAGACTTCGGCGGAAGCGGTCAACTCGTCGAGCAAATCACCAATCCGCTTGTCGACATAATTGAAGCCGATCGTCGCGGGAATTGCCGCAACCAAGCCGAACGCAGTGGCGATTAGCGCCTCACCGATGGCCGGCGCGACCACGGGCAAGGATGCGCTCTTCTCCACGCCGATGCGCAAGAAGGCGTCCATGATGCCCCAGACCGTACCGAACAAGCCGATGAACGGCGCTGCCGAGGCGATGCTCGACAGCGTGGGCATCAGCGCCATCGTGCGTTGCTGCTCGGTCGCGATCGCGCGCTTGGCGACCGCCATCAACAGCTCCGAGGTCAGATGCCGCTGATGGTGGCGCTTGGCCAACTCCAGCACCACTCGCGCGCCGGGTGACGCCTTGTGTTGAATCGCGAGGGCGATCAAATCAGACGCACGCTCGACGGAGGCCGATGCCTTTTCGAACGCACGGTGCGTGCTCTGCAGGCGGCCGATCTGTGCGGCCTTCAAGAACCAGATCAGCCAAACCAAACAGGATGCGACGACGAGAATCGATAGGACGACCAAGACCACGCCCGAGGCGCTGAGCATCAAACCGATCGGGTCGAGGCCTTTGGGATCGGCTGAAAGCGCGGCAAAGGCGTGGATCATGGTCTCTTACTTGCCCAACACCACGTCGACACGGCGGTCCTTGGCCCAGGACGGCTCATCGGTACCGGTGGCGTCGAGCTTGCCGCGCGAGGTCGTCGCGATCTTGCCCGCGGACAGGCCCTGAGCGGCGATCGCGGTCTTCACGTTGTCGGCGCGGCGGCCACCGAGCACCATGTTGTACTCTTCTTCACCGCGCGGATCGGCGTGCCCGACCAAGCGCAGCTCGCGACCCTTGAGCGGGCCGGTGCTGAAGCAATCAGCGAGCTTCTTCAAGACGGCCTTGTCTTGGGCGCGCACGTTGGCGGAGTCGTACGCGAAGAAAGCTTCGGTATCGGTGATGCCGCACGCTTTGCGGATCTCGTCCGAGATGTTGATGTTCGATTGGCTCGGATTGTCGCCCGGCTTCTCGAGCGCTTTCGGCGCGGGAGGCGGAGGCGGCGTCGGAGCGGCGCTGGCTGTCGGAACGGCGGCTGCGGGCGGCGGATCAGAGGCGCAGCCAGCGGCGATGGCAGTGGAGAAGAGAACGAATGCTGCGGCGTACTTCATGACTAGCTCCTTAAGTTCCTTGGGCGGCGATCGGTATACCTCGATTGCTCTAACTGCCGTGCAGAAGAGCGCCTTACGCCACATGCGTCTGCAACGATGCGAATACACGGTGTATTCCAATGTGCGCAACGTTCCTCCCAGCGTGTTAAATTATCCTTTAAATACGTATATTTATGGCGCGTTACCGGGTCGACATCAAATAGGCCAGCAGACCGATTGCGGCCAACCCGAAGCATCCCGCCAAAATCAAACCGCCGATCCGTCGGCTCTGGCGAGCCACTGGGCTGCGGGTGGCGTGCAATTTGGCGAGCGCGACGATGGCGATCCCGGCCAAGCGTTTCTCGGCCACCGCGGAGCGATCGCGGTCGCCCTTCATGCCTCGGTAGCGCGCGGCGGCTTCCGCCAGCTGATCAGTGGCCTGACAGTATTCGAGGAACGCGCCATGCGCGCGTTCGTCCTGCCAGCGATCGAGAACGCTCTTCCAGAGTGCTTCGAACGCGGCGTCGAGCATGGCTCAGAGCTTGAGTTCGCGGGTCAAGTGCTCGGTGAGAGCGAAGTACTCACGCCGCTCGTAGCGCTCGTTCAGAATGTGAAAATCGCGGCCGGTCAACCCGACGCAACCAAAGCAGTACGAGCAGTTGCTGAGCGCCACCGAGCGCACCAAATAGGAGCTCGCGGAGCAATTCTCGCAATCGATGCAGTGCTGACAATTGTTCAGGCCGCGTGAGCCACGACAGTGCAGGCTGTCCGAACATTGAATGCAGCGGACGCAGAAGTTGCAGCGAATCAAGCGCTCGGAGTCGCTGCAGAAGGTGCATGAATCACAAGCCACGCAGCGCTCGCATGCGACGCAGGATTCGTTCTCTCGGTCGCGGCCAATGCCCGCCAAAAGCTTGCGAAATCGGCTCTCGAAAGTGCGCGCGCTGAACTTCGTGTCTTTGGGCATGGCACAGTGCTGTCGAGCGTCAGGTCCGAAGCACGCGGCGCAGCTCCGCCGCGCGAGCGCGCGTCTCGGCTTCCTCGGCGCCGTCTTCCAGGCGCTTCAAGCGTTGTTCGAACACGGGCAGTTTGATCGGCGCTTGTTGATCGAGCAACGCAGTGAGCACCTCCAGCGCTGCGCATACCTCGGCTTCGTCCGTGTGCTCGAGCAACTTCAACTGCACCGGCTGCTCTTCGGGAAATGGAAAGCCGCCTTTGCGATAGGCGTTCGCCGCGCGCGTCACTGCGGCGGGCCCCTCGCTGTCGAGCAAGCGCGCGAGCAAGTGGCGACGTTCGAGTTCGGTATCGTCGACGGCGACCGGGGAGCCCACGATGCGCGCCGCGCGCTTGCTCGCGGTTGGCAACGGGGCGGTCTCTGGCGCCGTCGTCACCAGTGACGGTGCGGGCGGGGCGGGAAGCGCAGCGGGGTTCACGCTGGCAGGACGCCGGGCCAGCATGACCTCCGGCAACGGTGCAGGCGCGCGGCGGGCCGGGCGGCGATGCTCGGCCTGGCCGGACTTGGCCTGGTCGGACTTGGGGTCCGTTCGCTTGCTTCGTCGGGACATGGGGAGTCGTCGAGCGTGCTCGAACTAGCACGCCCGGCCGGCGGCCGGCTCGCAGAAATCGCTGGAGCGTGCCGCGTTTGGCGGGTATTCGGGCTATCTTGGGCGCGCTTGGCTCCGCGCTTTCGCTGGTTTTTTTGCGTTTTCTTCGCTCCCTTGGCGATCGCGGCCTGCGCGCCGGCTTCGCCCAAGCCCGCTCAGCCGCCGACTCGCCCCGCGCCGAGTTCGCCGAGCGGTTTCCTCGACGGCGCAGTGGGCCGAGTTCGTTCCCACGTGCTCGACTTTCCGATCGAGCTGCCGCTCCCGGACAAACAACGTTGGCAGATCAGCGAGGGGCCGAGCTGGCTCGTGGCCGAGCAGCCCTCGAGTTCGTCGCAGCTCGCCGTGCGCACGTGGCGCGCGGATCGCGTCGTCCGGCGCGCCGAGTGCGAGGCGCAAGCGCGCCTCGGCAGAGTCACGATTCCGATCGTGCGAGAGGACGCGGTCGTCGAGCGTCGTGCGCTTTCGGCTCCCGCCGACTTCGACAACGAGCTGATCGTAGGGGTCGAGCCGAGCGCACTCGGCATTTCGGGCTATGCGCTGGTATTCGGTGCAAGTGTCGGTCGTTGTTATGCGGCAATCTTCACCACCCGCGTCAGTGGCAAGGATGCCGAGCTGGAGGTAGCAGCGCGGCTGGGCCTGGTCGCAGATCGCATTTTGAGCCATGTGCGCGTGCGCAGCGTCGATGAACGCGCGCCGCGCAGACACCTCGTAGTGACCCCAAAAGCCGCGCCGGAGTGACCCCTCCGAAACCTGGCAGTCTTCCCCACGCCATCATCGCGGCACGCAACTCGGAGACGATGAATCCGAGGTACGATGTCGTTGAAGTCAGAAGCTGGCCGTTCCGTTCGGGCGCGCGTCGTGGAGGAATTCCCGAGACCGCGGGCGACGGATTTAGCGGTGCGTCTCGCCGAACAAGTACGGCGCTTGCGCATTCAGGCCGGGCTCACCCAGGCCGAGCTCGCGGCCCGGGCAGGGGTCACGGTCGAGACCATTGCCCGCTTGGAACGAGTCTTGCGCGGCCGGCTATCGGCGAACGCCAACCCGTCGCTCGAGACCATGGAGCGCATCGGTACCGCGCTCGGGGTCGAGGTCTCGGAGTTGCTTTCCGCGCCCGGGAAACAGAAACCCAAGGACGACCGGCTCGCGTCGGTGCTTCGGGGTGTCAGCCCCGCCACCCGGCGCCGTGTGATCCGCGTGGCCGAAGCGCTCGTGCGCGACGACCGAGTCGATGCCAAGCCCGCTCCGCGCAAACGCTAGAATGCGCGCGCCGCGCGTTCCAGACGGTCGCGCACCTTGGCGCTGAGCGGGCCCACGATCAGCAGGTTCAGCGCGTCACGGGTGAAGAGTCGGGCCGCGGCGCGCTTCACGTCCGCGAGGTTGGTGGCCTCGAGCAATGCTTGGCGCTCACGCGGAGTCCGCGCGACACCCGTCAATTCGCCGAGACCATAGAAGCTGCTCAGCGCGGCCGGATCATCGTCTTGTTCCGCGAGCTGCCAGGCAAAGCGCCGTTTGGCCTTGTCCAGCTCGGCTTGGCTCGGGCCTTCGTCGCGCAGCGCGCGCAGCACGCCGAAGATCTCGGAGAGCACGTCTTCCGCGCGCTCCGGCGCGGCGTCGGCCGCGACATCGAACAGACCGGCATCGGCGTACGCCTCGTAGCTCGCCGAAACGTCGTAGCAAAGGCCGCGCACGTCGCACAATCGCTCGTACAGCCGCGTGGCCATGCCGTCGTCGAGCACGCGCAGCAATAGCTCCGTCGCGGGTTCGTCCCGGTCGAGCTCGCCCGGTGCGCGAAAGCCGACCCGTACCGAGGCTTGGCTGCCCGTGTACTTGACGTGCGAGAAGCGTAGGCCGGTTTGCGCCGCCGGCGCGACCGTCGCTGGTTCGGCGCCGTTCGGCAACGCCTTGAATACTTCGGCGACCTGCGCCAGCGCGGCTTCGGGATCGAGCGGGCCGGCGAGCGTCACCACGCTGCCCTCGGCAACGTAACGAGCCGTGTGATGTCGCTGCAAGAGCGGGATATCGAAGCTTTCGAGCGTGCTCAGCGAACCCGTGATCGGAAACCCCAACGGGTGATTCGGAAATGCCAACGCGCGCAGCAGCGTGTCGGCATCCACCGAGCGCCCGTCTTCGTCGAGGCTCTCCAGGATCTCTTCGCGGACGATGCCCTTTTCCACGTCCAAACCGCTGAAAATGGGCTCGAGCAGGACCTCGGCCAAGATGCGCACGAGCTCGCTCAGATTCTCGGGTGGTGCGGTCAGGCTGAGCGCGCCGTGGTCGACGTAGGTCATCGCCGAAAGCGCGCCACCCAGTGTCTCGATCGCGAACGCCAGGGCGTGCGCCGACGGGTAACGCGCGGTCCCGCGATGCAGCATGTGCTCGAGGAAATGACTGATGCCGTTGTCGCTCGCGCTCTCGAAGCGCGAACCGATGCGGGTATGAATGTCGATCACCGAACGACGCACGTGCGGCATGCGCACGGCGCTCACGCGCAGGCCGTTCGGCAGCTTGGCTTCGAGGCGCGCCGGCTCCGTACCCGAGCTCACTCGTCGTCCCGGGTGGACGCTTTGGGCTCTTCGCCGAAGCGCGCATCCACCTTCAGCCGATCGCCGGCTTTCTTGCGTAGATCAGCCACGTAGTTGGCGAGCGCCTCGGTGGCTTTTGCGGCGCGCATCGGACCGAGCAACTCGGCTTTGTTCTTGTCGAAGTCGGCGCGTGAAGCGGCGTTCTTCTCTTTGAGCTGGATCACGACCGCGCCTTCGCTGGTCTGGATCGGGACCTGCCAGACTTCATCCGGGGTCTTCAGCTCGAAGGCGCGCGCAGCCAGGGGCTCTCGCGGTGTCACCTGCGGCAGCGGATTGCCGGAGGACGGGAAGGGTGCCGAGATCTCGATCCGTGGGCGATCCAACGCGGCGAGGGCGGGCACCTGAGGTGCCTTGTCTTCACCCGGTTTTTTCACCGCTGGCAAAAGCAGCGCGAGCTGAGCGTCGAGCGCGTCTTCCAGCTTGGCACCGGCTTTGGCGCGACGAATCAGATCTTCGCCGAAGGCTTTGACCTGTTCGTCACCGGCGGCGTGCACGTACAGCTTGTGCGCGACATAGCGGCGGCCAGACGCTTCGAGATTTGCGGCGTCGAGCTTGGCATCGACCTGGAGCAAGTGCAGGCCGCGCGGGGTTTCGACGATCCCCGACAATTCCCCGGGTTTGAGCGCGGCAGCGGCCTTGGCGACTTCCTCGTTACCGACGCCGTAGCTCGCGCCCACGCAGCCGAGCTCCCCGCCTTGAACAGCGGTCGGCCCTTCGCTCACCGAGCGCGCCACGCTGGCGAAGGATTCGCCGCTAGTGATGCGCTTACGCGCCGCATCGAGCTTCTGGCGCAGCGCGGCGCGGTCTTCGTCGTTCGCACCAGGGCCGACCTCGAACAAAATTTCACGGGTCGGCGCGCAGCCGGCGGTGAAATTGCCTTTGTCAGTCTCCCAAGAAGCGTCGACCAAGGTTTTGTTCTCCGCGGCCCACTTGTCGACGGCGGCGGGGCTCGAATCGAGCGTGTACTTGGCGAACCAATCGCGCGTCAGTACGGCGCTGCGGATCGTGACCGTGCTGCGCGCTTGATCGTACAAGGCGAAGGCTTCGGTTTCGGAGACGCGCACCGGCTCGCGGATCAGGTCACGCATGCGCGCGGCGATCAGCTCACGCTGCTGCATCTCCTTGAACTCTTTCGGACCGCGGTTGGCGAGCATGCGGATTTCGCGCTCGTACAGCGTGTAGTCGAACGGTTCGTCTGCGGTGCGCTTGACCCGGAGATAGCGCACCATCGTGTCACCACCCGGCTCACAGCCTCGGCCGTCCTCCGAAATGCGACACATGCCGAGCTGAGCGCTCAGGCTGAGCGAGTCCTGCGCGGGCAAGGAGATGTGCGCGCGGCCGTTGAACAGCTCGCCCTCGACGTCGGTTTCACTGGCGCTGATCCCCAGGCGCTTGGCTTCGGCAACCAGTAGCTCGCGCTCGACCAAGCCATCCAGAGCCTTCTTCCGCAGGCTGAGCTGCTTGGAAGCCTTCGGGTTGATGTTGCGCATCAGCAGCCCGTAAGACGCGTAGTACTCCTTGGGATCGACACAGTCGCCCTTGAGCTCGAGCGCGCACTCCTTCTTCAGGCTGGCGGTAGGGCCGTTCCTGCCGGCACGGAACTCCAGCGCGAAGACCAGGATGATCGAAAATGCGATGCCTCCGACCAGAACCTGGGAGAAACCGCCGCCTCGGAAGATGCTGAGCATTGTCTAAAACTTTCGCCGCGAAGCAGCCTACGAGCCTCGCGGCTGCAGCGTGAAGGGCGCGGCAATACCACGCGAGCGCAGGCGGGTCCATGTCCACGAAACCCGCGCAATTCGCGGGCCGGGTTAGCGCCGGAGCTCGGTAGGTGCGGTTTTTTCCAAGGAAAGCGCGTAACGCAGCTCGGCGACTAGCTCGGTGTCGTTGGGCAGTGCCTTTTCGAAGGCGACCTCGTGCCAAACGTCCAAAGTCTTGGAATCATCCCCGGGATCACGCACTTCCACACTTTTCGCGCTGACCTCGTGGTAGCCCCGGCCAACTGCGTCATCCGCCATTTGGCGGGCACGGTCGAAAATCGCCGCCGTAGAATCATTGGGGAAGTCGCCCGCTTGCGCCCGCACGACGAAGCGCACACAGGGGACATCCCCGAGCCGCGCGGCGACTCCGCTATCCATGATTAAATTGTCCCGGACGCGATCGGCGAGGACGATCTGATCGCTGAGGGTGCGATAGACCTCGAAGCCTTCGGCGAGCAGGAGCTTTTTCAGCTCACTCGGGGTGGGTGGCGACATATATCTGCGCTAGCAGCGGTAAAAACACTCGGAACCGTACGCGGAACCGCCACCGAGCGTCAAGATCGACGAAGGCGCCGTTCCGCCACGCCCGTTGATCGCTGAGGCCGGCGGGAGCAAGGCCCCACTCGGCGGGGGCTCGTGCTAACCTCGCGAAATTCCGTGACGCGCGAAAAACCAGCCAATCCCGAATCCGAGGTGCGTGCGCCGCGTCGCCACGCGGGTGGCGCGCGCCGCGAGGCCTCGGAGCGCGTGCTCGTACGCAGCCCGGGCTTCGAAACGCACGGTTGGACGCTGAACGTCAGTCGCGGGGGGATCCGCGCGATCGTGGAAGATCCGCTGACTCAGGGCGCCGAATACCAGCTCACCGTGGGCGATGAAGAGACCAGCGCCGCGCGCCGCGCCAGCGTGGTGTGGCTCCAAGACGAGTCCGACGGCCAAATCGTCGGACTCAAATACTTGGACGTCGAAGACGGCTCTGAACCCCCGAAGGACGGGTAGCCGGCCGTTCGAATGCCCTCCGCCGCAGAGCTACTGGGTCCCGATGGGCCCCTCGCACGTAGCCTGCCCGCTTACGAGGCGCGCCCCGCTCAGCTGGAGATGGCGCGCGCCGTCGAGAGCGCGCTCGCCAACGATCGAGTGCTGATTTGCGAAGCCGGCACCGGTACGGGCAAGAGCCTCGCCTACCTGGTGCCTGCCTTACTCAGCGGCAAGAAGGTGATCGTCTCCACCGCGACGCGCGCTTTGGAGGAGCAAATCTTCTGGAAGGATCTGCCGCTGATCGAGCGCGCGTTGGGCGTGCCCGTGCGCGCCGCGCTGATGAAGGGCATCTCCAACTATTTGTGTCGTCGGCGTCTGGCCGAATTTCGTGGCAGCGAAGAGAGCTCGAGGCCGCGCCATGCGCGCTCGCTCGGCATGCTCGATGACTGGCTGCACGAAACCGAGTCGGGCGATTTGGCAGAGCTCGCCGGCATTCGCGAAGACGACCCGCTACGGCGTGAAGTGAACTCGTCCAGCGAAACGCGGATTGGAGCCGGTTGTACGTATTTCAACGAGTGCTTCGTGACGCGCATGCGCCGCGAGGCAGAGTCCGCGCAGCTGGTGGTCGTCAATCATCACCTATTTTTCGCTGATTTGGCCATGCGCGGGCCGCACCCGGCGCGCGTCATCCCCGACTATGACGCGGTGATCTTCGACGAAGCGCACCAGCTCGAAGACATCGCGACGGATTTCTTCGGCATGCGCGTGTCGCGCGCGCGGCTCGAGCGCCTGCTGGGCGACGCGGAACGCGCGATGACCGCCGCTGGTGCGGGCGATCCACTATTCGCGGTGGGTTCGAAGTCGCCCACGCTGGCCAACGCGCGCGTCGCGGCAGAGGCGCTGTGGACCGAACTGGGGCGACGCGGTCACGGTGAAGATGCGCGCTTCACCTTGGAGCGTGACGCTTGGGCGGGAGCGCTCGAGGAGCGCTACCACGCGCTCGACAACGCCCTCGACGCGGTGGGCTCGGCCGCGGAGGCCGCCGCAGGGCGCGCGGGCCTGATTCGACCCGGGGTCAAGCGCGCACCCGGCGCCGCGCTCGAAGCGCTCAAGGCCCTGGAGGGCCGCGCCCAGGTCGTACGCGAGGATTTGGCGGCGATTGTCTCCGGTGCGCCGGGGCGTATCACTTGGTTCGACATGGGCGGACGCGGGGCCGCGCTCAGCTCTACGCCCGTCGATCTGTCACACGTATTTCGCGCGCGCGTTTTCGAGAGCGTGCCCTCGGTGGTGCTCACCAGCGCGACTTTGTCGATCGCACCCTCGAAGAGCAATCCAGACGCGAGCCCATTCGCTTTCTTTCGTTCGCGCATTGGGCTCACCGGGGACGCCGTGCCGGTCACCGAGCTGGTGCTCGATTCGCCCTTCGACTTCGCGCGAAACGCGCTCTTGTATACCCCGAAAGATTTGCCGCCGCCGGGTCACCCCGCGTTCGCGGCCAGCGCGGGTGAGCGCATCGCCGAGCTGATCGAAATTACCCGCGGGGGTTGTTTCGTGCTCACCACCTCACTGCGTTCGATGAACGCGCTGTACGCGATCTTGTCCAAGCGTCTGCCGGGCCGGCGCCTGTTCGTGCAGGGCGCGGCGCCGAAGGCGGCTTTGATCAGCGCATTTCGCGCCGCGGGCGACGCCGTGCTGGTGGCCACGATGAGCTTCTGGGAAGGCGTGGACGTGCCGGGCCGTGCGCTACGACTGGTCGTGCTGGAGAAGATCCCGTTTTTGGTGCCGAACGATCCGGTGGTGCAGGCGCGCTCGCAAGAGCTGGAGCGCGCGGGCGAGAACCCGTTCATGCGGCTGCACGTGCCGGCTGCGGCGATTACGCTCAAGCAAGGCTTCGGTCGCCTGATCCGCACGCGCGACGACGCGGGCATCGTCGCGCTGCTCGATCCGCGCGTGCATCAGAAGGGCTATGGTCAGCGCTTACTGGCCGCGCTCCCACCAGCTGGGCGCACCGCGGAGTTGTCCGAGGTGCGCAGCTTCTGGGAGCGCGTTCCAGCCGTCACGCGCGGTTAGCGCTTCTTCTTCGCGGCGGGCTTGCCCGGCTTCGCAGGCGCCTTGGGTGCTGCCTTGGCTGCTTTGGGCGCCGCTTTCGGAGCGACCTTGGCGGCCTTGGCTGCGACTTTGGGCGTCGCTTTTGCGACCGGCTTGACCGGTGCTTTGGGGGCGGCCTTCTTCGGCTTGCCCATCGGCTTGGGCGCAACAGCCTTGGACTTGGCGCTGGTCTTTACGATCGGCTTGGCCAGATTGCTGACGCTCTTCGCAGCTTTCTTGCTCGCCTTTGCCGGTGCCGCTTTGGCTTTCGGTGCGGGCTTCGCAGGTGCTGCTTTGGCCTTGGGCGCGGGCTTCGCAGGTGCGCCCTTCGCTTTGGCAGCTGGTGCAGCCTTCGCCGGTGCAGCCTTCGCCGGTGCAGCCTTCGCCGGTGCAGCCTTCGCCGGTGCAGCCTTCGCCGGTGCAGCCTTCGCCGGTGCAGCCTTCGCCGGTGCAGCCTTCGCCTTAGGCGCAGGTGTGGCCTTTGCTGGGGCGGCGGCTTTCGGTGCGGGCTTCACTGGTGCGGGCTTTGCCGGTGCAGGTGTCGCCTTGGGGGCTTTGGGCTTGGGCTCGGCTTTGGGCTTCGCTTCAGCTTTGAGCTTGGGCTCGGCTTTGGGCTTCGCTTCAGCTTTGGGCTTGGGCTCGGCTTTGGGCTTGGGCTCGGCTTTGGGCTTCGCTTCAGCTTTGGGCTCAGCTTTGGGCTTGGGCTCGGCCTTGGGTTTTGCTTCAGCTTTGGGCTTGGGCTCAGCCTTGGGTTTTGCTTCAGCCTTGGGCTTGGGCTCGGGGCGGGCAACTGCTTTGGCCAACGCGGGCTTCGGCGCTTCCTTGGCCGCTTTTGGAGCCTTTTTGGCAGGCGCTTCGTCTTCAGCGTCGTCGGCGTCTTCAGCGTCGTCTTCGTCTAGATCGTCGTCTTCGTCCAGATCGTCGTCTTCGTCTTCGTCCAGATCGTCGTCAGCTTCCAAATCGTCGTCTTCCAATTCGTCTTCCTCTTCTTCGGCGTTGGGGCGGCCGAGTGCACCGGCACTGCGGCGATCGAGCGTTTCGGTGATCTTCTCGTCGAGATCGGAGAATTCAAATGGCTTGTCGAGATACGCATCTGCACCGTAAAGCGGCGAGGTCATCTCGTTCAAGTTCTCGCCAATGCCGGTGAGCATGATCACGCCGGTGTGAGCGAGCGATACGGCTTCGCGGATCTTGCGACAGACTTCCCAGCCGCTCATGCCCGGCATCATCACGTCGAGCAAGACGAGGTTAGGCAGATGTTCGTGAGCAAGCTCCCATGCTTGATCACCATCGGACGCTTCGAGCACGCTGAACCCTTTCGAGCGCAGGTGACTCGACAGCATGGCAACCATGCTCGGTTCGTCGTCTGCGACGAGCACGATGGTCTTTGAATCGTTTGGCATGGCAGCAGGAACTCCCGGGGGAAGAATCGGTGAAGAGGCGCGAATTCATTCGTATTCGAGTCCAGCGCATGGTTTCGGGTCAAGCCCCGTGACGAGCGACTCCCGACTCGGGCCGCGGGCCGTGCCCGGCAGTGGTCCTGACCCCCTCCCCCTGACATGGCTCGGCCGTCGCCCGACCACCCAAGACCTGCCGGGGTCGCGTGGTCCATTGCCTACACCGTGACCGCTGTGCTCCGCGCCCTTCGGGTGCTTAACTTGAGTCGGATGGCTCCCAGCGACGGCATCACTCTGCTTCGGCGCTCGGCACGAAGAGCCGGACGCCGAGCGCGCGCGGCAGCGATTTTAAGCCGAATTGCGCTGCTCATCCCCCTCCCGCTCGGTTACGCGGTGCTGGTCCTGACCGCGGTCAAGGCCCTGCGGCTCGACGCGGCGAGCCAGCGCGGCTGGTGGCTGCTTGGCGTCGTTCCGCTGCTCGTCTTCCTGGTTGGTGTCGGTCGCGTCATGTTCGCGCGCCGTCCGTATTGGGGGGGCTCCATTGCGCTGGACCAGTTCCACGGCTTTCACGACCGGGTGACCAGCGCTCTGACCTTCAGCCAGGTCCCCGCCGCAGAGCGCACGCCCTTGATGCAGGCGGCGATCGAAGACGGCGCAGCGCTCGCCGGGCGCGTCGACCCCCGGCGCGCGGTGCCCATCGGCATCCCGCGTGAGCTCGGTGCGGCTTTGGCTTTGGTGCTCGGTCTGGGTGCTTTGTCCCAGTTGGAAGTGCAGCACCTGCTGCCGCTGCCGCCGCCGCCTGCCTTCGAACCGATGGTGATGAGCGCCGATGACATCGATCTGTTTCGCGATGTCGCCAAGGAGCTGCAAGCGAAGAACGACGATCCGAACGCGCTCGTCGCCGTGCGCCGCTTCAACCAATTGGTCGAAGACATTGCCGAGCACCGATTGGATCGTCACGAAGTCTTTCAGCGCATGGGCGAGCTCGAGCGTGATCTGAAGGGCAACTTGGAACTCGATCGCGACGCGCGCGACGAAGGTCTGAAGGGGCTCGCGCGCGAGTTGCAAAAGAGCGGGCTGAGCAAAGCCGCCGCCAACGCACTCGACGAAAAGAGGCTTGCGGACGCGGAAAAAGCCCTGCGTGAGCTGGCCGAGAAGCTGAAGAAGAAGGAGGGTCGCCCGAGCGCGGCCGAGCTGGACAAGCTCCGCCAAGCCCTAGAGAAAGCCGCCCGCACCAGCGAAGAGCGCCTAAAGAGTATCGACCAGCGTCGTCGCGAATTGGAAGAAGAGCACAAGAGCCTGCTCAAGAAAAAGAACGACAAGGGCGACGCCGGCGCGACCCCCGATCTAGACAAGAAGCTCGCGGACAACGAACGCCGACTCGAGCACCTCGATCGCGAAAAGAACCGCGCTGAGCGTAGCCAAAAACAAATGTCGGAGCTCGATAAGCAGATCGCTCAAGCGGCGCGTGATCTGATGCGCGACGCCGGTCAGAGTGCGCAGGACTTGGAGCAAGGCGCGCAAGACATCAACCGCATGGCCAAGCAGGAGACCAGCGAAGAGCAAAAGCAGGAACTACTCAAAAAGCTGCAAGAAATGCGGGAGTTGATGCGGCAGCAGGGCAAGGGCGGCAAAGACCAGCGCGAGCGCATGCAAAAGTTCGGACAACGCGCGCGCGGCCAGAGCGGCGGTCAAGGCAAGCCCGGTGACGGCCAGGGCGAGGGCCAGCAGGGCGGTAAGAAGGACGGTCCGCTCCGTCTGGGTAGTGGGCCCGGCAGTGTCCCGATCGAAATCCCAGTGCCGGTCTCACAGAGCGGCAACGGACAAGGCAAGCCGAGCGGCGACAAGCCCGGCGGGTCGCAACCCGGCGCAAGCGACAGCTACGGCAACGGCCACGACACGAACCTCACGGGTGACGCCACCGACCTCAAAGGCAAGACCAAGGATGTCACCGCGGCGGGCGCGGACACCGGTCAAGGCGCGGCGGCGTCACAAGTGATCTACGGTGCGGCCGAGCGCGGGTTCGTCGGGCGCGGCTACAAGCAAGTATTCACGGATTACCAAACCGTCGCCGAACGGGCGCTCAGCCAGGATGAAATTCCGTCCGGCTATCGCTTCTACGTGCGTCGCTATTTCCAGCTGATTCGGCCCCGAGAATGAACCTCGATAGACCGACCAACCCCCAGGAGTCCAGATGACGGATGCCGAGCAAGCGCGCGAAGAAGTAGCCGAATTTCAAAAGCGGATCGGAGCCTTGCGCGAAGAAATCGGGCGCGTCATCGTCGGCAATCGAGAGGTGATCGACGGCGTGCTCTCGTGCATGTTGGGCTCGTCGCACGCGCTCTTGGAGGGCGTACCAGGACTCGGCAAGACCATGCTCGTGCGCACGCTCGCCGGCGTGCTGGGGCTTGAGTTTTCGCGCATTCAGTTCACGCCGGATCTGATGCCGGCGGACATCATCGGCACGGTCGTGCTCGACGAAGGCGCGGGCGGCGCGCGCTCGCTGGAGTTTCGGCGCGGCCCAATCTTCGCCAACATCGTCTTGGCGGATGAGGTGAACCGCGCCACGCCCAAGACGCAGAGCGCCTTGCTCGAAGCGATGCAAGAGCACCGCGTCACCGTCGGTCGCACCACGCACGTGATCGCCGAGCCGTACTTCGTGCTGGCCACGCAAAATCCGCTGGAAATGGAGGGTACTTACCCGCTGCCGGAAGCCCAGCTGGATCGCTTCTTCTACAAGTTGCAGGTGCCCTTCCCTTCGCGGGACGAGCTGCACGCGATCATCGATCGCACCACCACCTCCCAGCACACGGAGGTGAAGCGGGTGCTGACGCAGGACGAGATCTTGCAAATGCAGGCGCTGGTCCGGCGCGTACCGGTCGCGCGTCACGTGCAGGACTACGCGATCCGCGTCTTGCAAGCCACGCACCCGAACGGGGAGGAAGCACCGGAACTGGTCAAGCGCTTCGTGCGCACGGGTGCCTCACCGCGCGGAGCGCAAGCCATGTTGCTGGGCGCCAAGGTGCGCGCGTTGTTCGATGGTCGCTTCGCGGCATCGATCGACGACGTGAAGGCGACCGCGCTCGCCGCGCTCCGCCACCGCGTCTTGCTCAGCTTCGAAGGCGAGGCGGAGGGCATCGCGTCCGATCGCGTGATCGAAGAAATCCTCAAGAAATTGCCGGGATCGAAGGAGTAACCCCGAACGTGGGCCTCCTGGATCTGTTCCGCCGCGATACGGCGCCGCGCGCCAAAAGGCGAGAGCGTGCGCTGTTCGACGACGAGTTCCAGCGCAAACTCGAGATGCTGGCGCTGGTGAGTCGACGCGTCTTCGCCGGCAGGTTGCGCGCCGAGCGGCGCAGCAAGAAAAAGGGCAGCGGCCTCGAGTTCGCCGACCACCGCGACTACGTCGCGGGGGACGATTTTCGCTCGGTAGATTGGAACGTCTATCAGCGCTTCGGCAAGCTGCTCGTGCGCTTGTACGAGGAAGAAGAAGACCTCAGCATCTACCTGATCGTCGATTGCTCGAGCTCGATGGCCTTCGGTGACAAGAAGAAGTTCGATCAGGCTCGACGCTTGTGCGCCGCGTTGGCCTACGTGGGCCTGGCCAATCTGGACCGCGTAACCGTCGTGGGTGTGAACGACGCGGTGATCTCGCGCATGCCGACTACCCGCGGCAAAGGCCGGATTTTCAAGGTATTCGAGTTCCTGTCGCAGCTCGAGCCCGGCGGCGTGACCGACCTCGGCAGCGCCTTGAAGACCTTCGTCGCCCAACACAAGCGTCGCGGCTTGGCCGTCTTGTTCAGCGATCTGTACGACCCAGCGGGATTCGAGGCTGGTATCAACGTGCTGCGCTTCAACAAGTTCGAGCCCTACGTGGTGGAGTTGGTCGATCCGGCCGAAGCTCGGCCATCGCTCAAGGGGGACGTGCGCATCTACGACTGCGAGACCGGCGAAGAGCGCGAGCTGACCATCACCGACGGCATGCTGGACAAGATGCAGCGGGCGGTGAGCGAGTACCGCGCGGGCATCGAGCGCTTCTGCGCACAGAAGCAAGTGCCGTACTTTCCGGCCGACGTGGACACCCCGTTCGATGAACTCGTGCTGCGCGTGTTTCGGCGCGGAGGCTTTCTGCGCTGATGGTGTTCGCTGGCTTGCCTTTGGCGCAGCTGATGATGATCGCGGGCGGGGCCGCCAGCGTCACAGTGGTGCTGTACATCTTGAAGCTGCGTCGGCGCGCGGTTCCCGTGCCTTTTGCCCGCATTTGGGACGCGGTATTCCGAGATCGGCAGGCCACCGAGCTGTTCTCGAAGCTGCGTCGGCTGCTCTCGCTCTTGTTTCAGCTCGCGCTACTCGCTTTGCTGATCTTTGCGCTCGGCGATCCGAAACCGAAGCAGGCCTTACTCGAAGGTCGACATCTCGTAGTGTTGGTCGATGGCAGCGCATCGATGAAGGCGATCGACGTGAAGCCGAGCCGCATCGAAGCCGCTAAAGTCGAGGTCAAAAAGTTGGTGCGCGGTTTGGGCAGCGCGGATCGCGCGCTGATTGTGCAGATGGGCGCGCTCCCGAGCCCGCTCTCGACGATGAGCTCCGACGTCACGGAGCTCGATCCTGCCATCGATTCGTTGCGTGCGTCCGATACGCGCGCCGATCTCGAGCGCGGTCTGTCTTTCGCGCTCGACAGCCTGCGCGGCTTGCCCAAGGCCGAGATCGTCGTGGTGAGCGACGGCGTATTGGGAGACGTGACCGATATCGCTCGTCACGTCGACTTGGGCAAAACCTCGCTGAAGTTCCTTCCGATCGGCAAATCGGGCGCGAACGTGGCGATTTCCGAGTTCTCGGTGCGCCGCTATCCGCTGGATAGGTCCCGCTCCGAGGTAATGCTCGAGGTGGCCAACACCAACGATCGCACCGCGCAGATCGAGCTGACTCTGCTCGGCGATGGCGCGATCATCGACGTGAGCCGCTTTGCGCTCGGCCCGAACGAGCGCGTACCGCGCTATTACCAAGACTTGGCGGGCGCCAGCCGCACGCTGGAGGCCAAGATCCGCTTCGCGGACGGACACGCCGACGATTTGCCCGCCGACGATCACGCTTTCGCATTGATGCCCGAGCGGCATCGCGCGCGCGTGCTGGTGATCTCCAAGGGCAACACCTACTTGGAAGCCGCCCTGCTGCTGGACGAGTACCTGGACGTGACCACGGTGGCGCCTGGAAAGCCGTTGCCCAGCGAACACTTCGACGTCGCGATCTTGGATGGCGTGGCCGACGCACTGCCCGACACCGTGGGTGCGGCGCTGTATCTCAATCCGCCCGAGGGCGGCGTGCCGCTGAAATTGGGTGCTCGGTTGACCGACTTCGGCTTCGACACCTGGGACAAAAAAAGCTCGATATTGCGGTTTTTGGCGCTGGGTGACGTGCAAGTCGCGGACGGCCGCGCGCTCACCCCGAGCGCCGGAGATCGCGTCCTCGGCGCGAGCGATCAAGGTCCGATCTTGGTCGCTGGCGCGCGCTCCGGGCATCCTTTCGTCGCGCTCGGCTTCGATCCACGCAATAGCGATCTGGTGCTGCGGGTGGCCTGGCCGCTGTTCGTACTCAACGCGATCAATTCCTTCGTCGAGGAAGACACGAGCTACGTCTCTTCTTTCCGCACGGGCGAGGTGTGGCGCATCCCGGCACCGAGCTCGGTCGATTCCGCGACCGTGATCGACCCGCATGGCGTGCAGCACGTGGTGCCCGTGAAGGAAGGACGGGCCGTGTACCTAGGCGAAGAAGCGGGCTTCTACAAGCTCAGTGCCGGCTCCGGGAGCGATGCCGTGAGCAGTGAGTTTGCCGCAAACTTGTCGGACTTGGCCGAAAGCCGCATCACGCCGCAAGCGGAGCTCTCGCTCGGTAAGCAAAAGGCCGCGTCGGTCAGCATTGGTGCTCCGGGTTCGAAGCGGGAGCTGTGGGTGTACTTGCTGGCCGTGGTGCTCGGGCTATCGCTGATCGAGTGGATCACCTACCACCGCCGGATCACGGTCTAATGCCTCGCCTGGGTCGCTTGATTTGGGGGTTGTTCATCGCGGCGGTGGCCGTCATCTCGGTCGCCATTTATCGGCGCTACGTGCTCGCCGCGAACGGCGGTGAGGGCGCGTTTCATTGGCTCAAAGACGGCATTCACTACCAGCTCTTGGAACCGAGAGCGCTGGGCGTGTTCTTGGTCCTGCCCCTGCTCTTGTTCGTGCTCGGTCGTTCGTTGGCCGATCTGCCTTGGCCGCAGCGCGTGCTGTCGGTGTTGTTCCGCCTGGCATTCTTGGGTCTGCTCGGGCTCGGTTTGTCACGGCTCGTGCGCTCGGAAGAGACGCACAAAGTGTGCACGGTGCTGCTGATCGACGTCAGCGACTCGGCACCCGACGAAGCCCTCGCGGATGCTCGCAAGACGCTCGAAGCGTACGCCAAGGCCAAGGGCGCGGACGATCAACTGAAGCTCGTCACCTTTGCCGAGCGCCCGCGTTTGATCGAGATCTATCGCGACGACCAAACGACCCTGCCGGCGCTGAAGGATCTTCGACATCGCGCGCCGGACGGCAAGAAGCTGACCGCGGGCACTGACATCCGCGCCGCATTGGCGCTCTCGTATGGGCTATTTCCGCCGGGATATCTGAAACGCGCGGTGTTGCTCAGCGATGGCTTGGAGACCGACGGCGATCTGCTGGCTGAGGCGAACCGCGCGCGCGGCTTCGGGGTGACGTTGTACACCGTGCCGTATCGCCGCGCGCCCCCGGGTGAAGTCGCGCTGCGCACGTTGACCGTGCCGGACAAGGTGGACGTTGGCCAAGCATTCGAGCTCGTGGCCGACGTGTACGCCAGTCGCGCAACCCACGCCAAGGCGCGCTTGTTTCAAGGTGAGGCCTTGAATGGCTTGGATGGGGTACGCGACCTCGAGCTCAAACCGGGGCGCAACGAGCTCAAGTTCAAGTCCGTAGTGCGCGTCGGCGGTGAAGTGACGTACGCGCTCCGTCTCGACGAGATCGCCGAAGATACGTTCAAGGACAACAACGCCTTCAGCGTCACGGTGGATGTTCCAGGGCGTCCCACCGTGCTGTACATAGAGGGCCAACCACAGCGCGCGAGCTACCTGATGAGCGCGCTGAACGCCCAGCAATTCGACGTCGATTTGCGCACAGCGGCGGCTTTCCCTGCGTCTTTGCGCGAGCTCGAACGCTATGACTTCGTGATCGTCTCGGACGTGCCGCACGAGGCCTTCCCGCTGCCTGCCCAAGAGCTGGTCGAGCGTTACGTGCGCGATCTCGGGGGCGGCTTCTTGTTCGCCGGCGGCGAGGCTGGCTACGGCCTCGGCGGTTGGGCGCACTCCACCATCGAGCGCCTATTGCCCGTACGCATGGATGCGGAGCACCGGAAAGAGATGCCCGGCGTCGCCATGGCGCTGGTCATCGATCGTTCGGGCTCGATGACCGGCTTGCCCATGGAAATGGCCAAGGCGGCCTGCAAGGCCACGCTCTCTACCCTTCAGGGTGACGACCTGTTGGAGGTCATCGCCTTCGATTCGACGCCCGTGCGCTACGTGAAGATGCAGCCCTCGCGCTATCGGAGCCGCATTCAAAACGACATTCAGCGCATCCAACCAGGCGGCGGCACCGAGATTTTCTCCAGCTTGGACATGGCCTATCAAGACCTCTCCGTCGTTCAAGCTCGGAAAAAGCACGTGATTTTGCTGACGGACGGCCAGGCCCCGACGCAAGGCATCAAGGATTTGGTGCAGGCCATGCTCTCCGAGTCGATCACCGTCACGACCGTCGGTTTGGGTGAAGGCTCGAATCAAGACTTGCTGCGCATGATCGCCGACACCGGCGGCGGTCGTTTCCACGCGGTGCCCGACCCGAACAGCTTGCCCAAAATCTTCACCCGCGAGACCGAGCTGATCGCGCAGCAAGCCGCGGTCGAAGACTGGTTTCCGGTGCAGCAAGCAGGGCCCGCCGACTTCTTGAAAGGCATTGCGATCAACGCAGCGCCGCTGCTGCACGGCTACGTGGCCACCCAATTGAAGCCGGCACCCGCGCAGCTGATCCTACAGAGTGAGCGCGGCGATCCGATCTTGGCTCGCTGGCGCGCTGGGCTCGGTTGGGCAGTGGCCTGGACCAGTGACGTCAAGAACAACTGGTCGATCGATTGGTTGCGTTGGTCCGGCTTTTCCAAGTTCTGGGGACAGCTGGTGCGCGAACACATGCGGGTGAAGCATCGCCGCGAGCTGGACATGAAGACCGAGATGCTCGGCTCGGACGTGCACGCCGTGGTGGATGCCTTCACCGCGGATGAGCGCTTCGACAACGGCATCGTCTCCAAGTTGATCGTCACCGGGCCCGGTTCCGGCGCGAGCGCCGCGCGTCGCGAAATGCCCATGCGTCAAACCGCGCCTGGCCGCTATGAAGCCAATTTCCCGCTCGATCAGTACGGCTCGTTTTTGCTGCGTGCGGAGCACGCCAAGGCCGGCGAGAACGGCGAGCTCAAACCGTTGGCGATGAGCTACGGCCACGTCACCAATCCTTACCCGCGCGAGTACGCGAGCTTCGATCCCGATCTCGAGCGCCTGACGCGCGCCGCGCTGGCCGGCGGCGGCACCGTCGATCCGGTGCCCGCCAAGGTGTTCGACCCGGCGGGCCAGAAAATCGTCTCCTATCGTCCGCTCTGGAATCGCTTCGTACTCGCGGCGATCGCGATGTTTTTGCTCGATCTCTTGGTGCGGCGCGTGCGGCTGTTCGACCGCAAGTTCCTACCCAAGCGGCGCTGAGTCAAGGAGTCGGCGTGCAGCTGTACACGGCGGTTACCGTGTACGAATAGAAGAGATTGTCGATCGGCTCGAACCGAGCGCCGAAGGAGACAGCGGAACCCGAGGTAATGTCGAAGACCTCGCGCCGTTGGCTGGATTCAGCCGATCGGGCCAGCAATACGCACGCCGGCACGGATAGTCATTTATCGCCGCAAGGATTCTGCGGCCTCACCGTGATTGTCTCTAGGTGGTTAGCCGTGGACTCCGAATTCCGGATTCGAGCCTACGAACTTCGGTCACTCCGCGGAGGCAGCGACCTGGTCGCCGACGCAGGCTCCCCAGGAGCCGTACTGGTCGCAGGTCTGCATCCCCGTGGAGCACCAGACGTAATCGCCGGCGACGCGCTTGATGCGACCGCAATCGGTGGTCTCGCCAGGCTGGTCGCAGGGGCAGCCCTCTTCGTGGTTCGCACACACTTCGGTAGCTGTCGGACTCGCCATCGGCTTCGCGGCGCCGTCGCCCAGCATTGGTGGGTTGGTGTCGTCCGAGGCGGAACAACCGGTACCCAGCACAGTGCAGATGACCAACGCGGCGAAGTAGAAAATCCGATTCATGATGCGACGCTCCGATAGAGAGGAACGGGCGCGCATCAGTTGCGGTTAACGTGGGCAACTTTCGAGAGCGCAGTTTTGTGAGAACTCCCCCTGCTTGTCGTTCGGGGTATTCCGCTCAGTCTTTTTCTACCACTACGTCGCCTTCCGACTCGGAATACAGGCGATTACAGCCGGAATTCGGCGCAGCGCCGCGGCGCGCACCGAGACTCAGCATGTCGTACCACTGTGAAGAGACGCTGTTCGTGGCTCTCCAGCGCGCCTCTTGCAGGGCTGATTCCTCGTTGAAATAGAACAACGTGAGCCCGTCCGCGGAAACGCCGGTGGGCAAGCGGCGCTCCCCCGCCGTACCGTCGAAGGTGCCGGGACTGAGCGCTTTTGGGGCGCTCCAGGTTGCCGTCCCGTTGCGATACGAGAGCGCGATCGTCGACTCTGCATCCAGCGATGAATTGAAAAACAGCTGATCGTCCCCCGCTGAGATGGTCGGCGATGCGTATACCCTGCGGGTGAAGTCGGAGTCTTGGTTGATGGCCGCGAACGCGCTCGTATCGATGGTGCCGGAAAAGGCGCCTTCGCGGCTGGGGCGCGTCAATTCACCGAGCTTTTTCTGATCCGGGTCGCTGATCAGCAGCAACCGTTTGCCATCCGCGCTGAGCGTAGCGCCGTGGATCGCGCTCCAACCCGTGGGGATAGTCAAGGCGGTGCCACTCGAAAAGCTGGCGCTGGCCGACGCTCGATGAGCGACGTACAGCGCACCTTCACGCAAGAATGCGAGGTCGAGCTCGTCCGGGGTGAGCGCAAGCAGAGTCTCCGCCGCGCCGCTCGAGACACCGCTCACACTCGTCGCTGCAGACCACACTGCGCGCTTGTCGCACAGGGCGGGTTCTGTCGGTGCTTTGCCGCCCCCGCCTACAGGCTCGCTGGGCGCCACGCCGCCTTCACCGCCGTCGCTGGCGGCACCGGAGTCACCGCCTTCATCGCCGTTCGCGCCCGCTAGGTCGAAATTGCCACCAACGGCCGCTGACGACCCGGCACGCCCACCATCGCCGAGTCGACCGCCTGCGTTGACCAAGCTCGGTGCCCGCGTGCCCGAAGAACAGCCTGGGCTGCTCGCTGCCAACGCGCACGACAGCAGCGCGCTCCCGTAAAAGCGCGCCGCGAGACGGTGCTGGAAGAACCGTGTCATTCGGCGGGGACGCAACTGTAGCTCTGACGCCAGTTCTTCAAGGTCGGGCTGGCACTGAACTCGCTGTTTGGCATGAATCGAACCGTGACCTTGAGATACTCCTGAGATTTGAGCATCTTTGCCTCGAGCAACGGATCGACTGCGTTACCCGTCCACAGCGTCACCGGCGCGCCACTGGCCGAGCCGATCTTGACGACGGTGTCTGAATTGATCGGGTTCGGCGCGACCGGCAACGTGGAAAACAGGTTCGGATCCGCCTGAGTTTCGGCGAAGAACTCGAGCCTGGAGCCGGTCGCAGGGGTGACCGTCTGCCAGTCGAAGAAGCGCCACACCACTTTGCTGCCGTCCATGCAATCTGCGCGATAGATGCGCTCGTAGTTTTGCGGAAGAATGGCCGTGACCGGCGGCGGTGATGCGCACTTCGCGTCCACGCATATCAAGCCCGTGCAACAATCTGAGCTGGTACCGCAGGCGCTGGCGAGTGGCCCGCAATCCGCCGGCACTGCTTGGCAGTGTCGTGTCGCAGGGCTCTTGATCGGTGTGTCGAGCCGGCAAGCCGCCGTCTTCTTCGTTCCGACGCCACCACAGCAATCCTCGTCGAGATCGCAGCTAGCGGCGGCGTTGGTCCCGGTTGGACGGCAGGCATCGAGTGCCCAGAAGCCGCGTTCGTTGATGTAGCCGTTCGCCGCAGAAGCGGAGTAGTTCTGGCTCGGCAACCAGAATGCCGGATGACTGCGGTCCACGCCGGCCGAGGGAGAATCGTCGATCGCCGCAACCCAGAGCTGGCTCTGGATCGCGGCGGTATTGGTCATGGCCGTGTAGCTCGAGGTCGCGTAGCTCGACGTGTCACTGAAATCTTGCTGAATGCTCGGCAAATTGACGGTATTCCCGTACGGCCGAGTGCTCGTGAATACCACCCAACGGTAGCCGCCTGCGGCGACGGGAAGCATCGTGGGTTGGTAGGATTTGTTTGCGTCTTTCGCGCGCTCCCCGCTGTTCAATTTGGTCAGCGCGACCGGAACAGGGGTCGCGGCTTGCGTGTCGATCGACCACAGACGCCCCGGATCTTCGTAATAGTTGGTCGGCGCCATGTAGCCGTACTTCGTCCAGGTGTTTCGGCAGCAATAGTCGCCGGGCACGGTGGATTGAAAGATCACGCTTCGCGAATCGCTCTCGAAGGTGGGCCATTTGAGCGCGTCCCCGAGTGGCCACGTACTGGTGATGAGCCGACGATTCGAGAATACCTTGCCGACCTGATCGAAATCCAACGTGCTGAGGCCCTTGCGCCACCCCGCGCCACCCGCGGAGTCCCCGTCGATGAACACCAGCTTGGCGCTGTCGGGCGAGAACGAGGGCACCATCATGGTCGTGCCGGCAAGTCCCCAGTTGCCTGCGGACGCGCTCGTGACGTCTACGGGGGTTGGCGCAGCGCTCGTTGGCAATTGCCAGACCCAGTAGTTCGTGTTGTTGCCGTTGTCGCCGCCGTCGACCACGTATCCGGTGGGTCGGGAGTAGTCGTCCGGTGCGAACGCGCCGGTGGGGATGGTGACGAAGCCGGGTGAGCCTGCACAGGGCGTCTTCCATTGCAGGCGCGCCGTTGCGTTGTTGCTGAGTTCGTACCAATCGAATTTGAAGTCGTGAGCTCCGGCGCTGAACCAGCTTGCGCCGCTCAACGGACCGGCGTTCCAGCGAGCCATGACGCGTTGGTCATCGATCCAGAGTCGACCGCCGTCATTCACGTTGCCGTTGGTCTGAAACTCGTACACGCCGCTACACGGCATGGTGATGCGACCGGTCCAACGAGCGCTAAAATTGTCGTCATCCGAGATCACCGAATAGTTCGGGCGTCCGGTGAACCACTCGAAGTCGATGTTTGGATCGATGCGCTGAAATGCGCGCGGGTTGCTCTGAGTTGCGGGCAGCGCGACGTTGAAGGCGTCGACGTCGTAGTAGGTCGCGGTCAGGCCGCTGACTTTCGGGGGCACCGTGTACGGATACAGGTTCGTGCTCGGAATGACCTCCGTGACCGTGCTGTACTTGTATTTGAGGATCAGGCTGGCGTTGTTACTGCCCTCCGTGTGCACGATGCGAATGCGGTGTTTGTCCCCGAGCGTCCAGGTCTGCGCGGCGCCACAGGCGTTGCTGGTCGCGGCCGAGACGTTGATCAGGGCCGTAGCCGAGCCGTCCAGGTACAGCCTCATGCCATCGTCGACATCCGCACAGAGCTGCACCGAACCAGTGAACGGAGACTCGACCCAAGCGTCCCAAGTGGACGTCCAGTTGTCCGTGCCGATCCCAGGCGCCGGGTTGTGAGCAACCCAATTCGAAGCAATGTCCGGCTCCAGTACCGAAACAGTGGCGTTGGCATCTGCGTAGACGACGTTCGCGCCGTGTACGGGCTCGCTGGCGGGTGGATACAGCTGCGATTGTGGGACTAGCGCGCGGGGTGTCGACGGGCTGCTCCAAAATAGCTGCACGTTGGAGTTGCCGGTGTTGTGGATCTGATCGAGTTCGAACGGCATGAGCGCGCCGGCCGTCATCGATTGGCTCGTGATCAACGTACCCGGGCCGCTGCCCGAAACGATCGCCGGTCCAACGCTCAGACTGAAGCTGTCGCTGCTCGTGCTCACTACCTCGAATTGGTAAACTTCACTGAAAAAGGCCTGAATTCGTCCGAGCCGCTTCACGGCGAAGTTCGCGCCGATCAAGCCCCCTGGCGAGCCAGGCAGGTTGAAATTCAGCTGCGGGTCGATGCGCTTCCAAACTGCGCCCGTGTAGTCCGTAGACGGGTAGTACTGGGCGAGCAAACCGGTACCCGAGCCGCCCGACAACATCGTGCTCCCGGTGTTGACTTGACGCGTGGTCGGGTTGATGCCGAGCAGGCTCTCTTTCGTATTTCCCCAGAAGTTGTTGGCGACCAGCGCGTACTTGCCGTCGGGCGTGAGCGGGGCCCAGGCAAAGCCACGCCAATCATCGGAGCCACCCGTGTAGTTCGCTCGGTTGCCGCTAACGAAGTCCGCGATTGGGGTCAGCGAACCGTTGCCGTTGACCGTCGAAATCCCACCCAGCGTGGAGCTGAACGGACTCGGCGCGCTGAGATTGTTATTGAAATACCCGACCCGGCTGGCAGTCGCGAACACCTTACCGTTCGCCGATATCGTGTGACAGACCGGACAGCCATCGGTGCTGCCGAACGCGAGTTGCGCGGCGTTCTCCGAGCTGGGGTCGGCCACCATCACGTTCTGGGTGCTGTTGCGGTGATACTCCGTGTAATAGATTTTACCGCGCACCGGCGTAGTCGAGAAGTTGACCGTGCGCGTCATCGCGGGCCTCAGTTGCCCGCCAATCACTCGTTGCACCGAGAGCTGGGCGGATTGCCCTTTGGCCGTCTGTTCGAAGAACTTCCAAACCTGGGGCGGGATCGTGGCCGCAGCGGGGCTCCACTCCGGCAAGATCTGAGACCAACTGAAAGACGCGGCGCCGGTCGTTGGATAGCGCAAACCGATCTTCACCGCGCTTGCGCTCGTGAGCTTGGTGTCCCATTGAATCTTCGGTGCGCGAATGCCAATCGGGAGCACCGTCTGATCGTAGGGGTACAAAACCTCGGCCGGGTCCGTGCCCGTCGCGGTGGTGTCGAAGGTTGCCACGCTGCCGGGAGGCGCCGCAGAGTTGTCGGCGGTGTCGACCTTCACATTGACGATGCCTGTCGCGCTCAGTTGTCCGAGGTACGCAGTCACCGTGATCGGTCCCGCGACCGCGCTGACCAAATTCAGCTTCCCCTCGCTGCTGATCGTGGCGATGTCGAGTCTATCCAGTGCCCAGGCAGGCTTCGGCACGCCGGGGAAGCAACCAGCCGGGCTGAGTTCCACCGCAAACTGCGCCGCGCCACTCACCACGAGGCCTTGCGAGGCGCCTGGTTGGTAGAGTGCGCTGCTCGGAATGACTTGCTTCGTGATCGTCGGGGTCAACCAGCTCAGCGTTGCGCTGGCAAAGACCGCAGCTTCGAAATACTCCATGCGCACTTCGTGAACCGAACCCGAAGTCCAGTTCAGTGGGGTCGCGCAAACTTCGGCGTTCTGATGAATCGTCCAATCGTCGATCGCGAGCGTGCCATCGAGCCACAAGCGAACACCGTCGTCAGTGGCGACGCAGATTGAGTATGCCTCGCTGTTCGGCGCGACGATCAAACCCGACCAACGCACGGCGAACCTGTCGTCGGCAACTGCTCCGATTTGCGGTCCGCCGCTCCCCCAATCGAAATTGATGTTCGGATCGATGCGCGTCGCCGTTGGCGTTCCGGAGATCGGGGCGAGCGTCGCCGTGAAATTGTCGAAGTATTCTCCGAGCAAACCGTGCGCGCCCATGCCGATCGTCGTCGTCCCCGTCACGGTCAGGTCTTGCGGGGTCGGCGTGACGACCATCGACGAGCACAGCCCCGAGCTCGCTGAGGTCGTCGGCAACACTTGAAGTCCACCGTCGACTCCGAAGACTCCGCCGTTGGGCAGATCGAGATTGTCCGGGGTATCGAGCACCACTCGACAATAGGGATCACACGGATTGTCCGGACAGGTCGTGCCCTTGCCCAGCGCCAGCGTGCGCTTTTGTCCGGCTGGGATGCGCAAGGTTGCAATGCCATCGCCGATGCATGCTCCCCACCTTCCGTCGTCGCACGTGCGGCGGCCCATGGAGCACGACACGTAGTCCCCCGAGACGCGCTCGACTTGTCCGCAATCGACGCTCTCGCCCTGCTTGTCGCATTCACAGCCTTGGTTCGGGGTGTCGCAGGTATCGACCGACGGCGGGGCCATGTTGGGGCCGCCGTCGATGTTGCCCAAACCCGCGGGACGGTCGGGCGACGAACAGGCGACCAAGGTCGAGCAAAGCAGGGTCAATGCGACCCAAAGCGTTTCAAGTTGCGACAAGTGTGGGCGCCTCGCGGACCGCGGCGCGCACGTCAAGCTCAGCATGGGCGCGCTCCCTGCGTTTTCCATGCCGCACTCCTTATAGTCGAGCGGCTTCCGGGGTCGGCCCATTGGCCGCTTACCAATGTCGGTAACTGTGGGAAATTGTTGCACTTACGGACCAATGTTCGCTGAACTCCTGATCCCTGTCTAGCTTCGATGAGATGCCTGGCGCGCGCGACCATCGACGCAACGTTTGCGGCGCTTCGCACAGTTTGCAGACCCTGCCGTCCCAGCGAAACCGCGAACAGTAGTGGTAGAAGGGCTTCGGGTTTTCCGCCGCTTAGCCGAGGAGCGCTTAGATGTTGGTGTCAGGGCAATGGGCTGTTCGATTTCGTGCCGCGCGTCTTTCGTTGAGCATCGTTGCACTGAGTGCGCCGGTGTTGGCTCAGGCAACGAATCCGAAAGGACCGCTGCCAGCTGCGCCCGCGGTGGTGCCTGCACCTGCACCCGCACCCGTACCTGCACCCGTCATTGAACCGGCAGCGACCGAGGCACCTTCGCCCACGCCACCGCCACCGACTGAGCCTGCGCCCGCAGCGACGGTCACTTTACCAGAGCTGCCTCCCGCTCCCGCCGAAACTGCCGCGCCCGCGGCGAACGCGGCTGTCCAAACGCCGAAATGGTACGACTCGTTCGGCGTGCGTGTGTTCGCGGACTCGTACTTTAGTTTGAACTACAACACGCCCAAACCTCAGTCGAGCGGCAACGGAGTGATCCGCGCGTTCGATACCTCCAACGGCTTTGCCGTGGCGTGGGCAGGTCTCGATATCTCGCACGCGGCCGAGCCGATCGGCGGCACGATCTCGCTGCGCTTCGGCCCGAGCGCCCAGCGCTACAATTCGAGTTGCGTGGGTAAATGCGACGCAGACTATGGCCTAGCCAACGTCAAACAGGCATTCGCTTCGTTCCGGCCGGGCGGCAAAGGCAGCCCACTTACGCTGGATTTCGGCAAATTCGACACCATTTACGGCGCTGAAGTCGCGGACAGCCAAGACAACATCAACTACACGCGTGGCGTCTTGTACTGGCTGGGACAGCCCGCCTTCCACACTGGCCTACGCGCGAATTTGGCGATCTCGAACAACCTGAGCGCGCGCGCTTTGGTGGTGAACGGTTGGAACAACACCATCGACAACAATACGGGCAAGACGTTCGGTGCGCAGCTCACCGCCCACGCGCCTCGCAACGACACTCACGAATGGGTCTCCGCGTCGCTCGGCTACCTCGGCGGCCCCGAGCGTGACGATACGGTCAGCGTGCAGTGCCCATCCGGCAGCGTGTTCGATCCGAGCAGCGCTACCGGTTGTTCCCCGGGTACGAGCGGAAGCACGTCGGGCACCGTCGATCGCCCCGGGAACAACAGCTCCGGTTGGCGTCATTTCATCGACCTATTGATCACTTCTGATCCGACTGACTCGCTGCACCTGGTGTTGAACGCCGACTACGCCACCGAGAAGCAGCGCGATTCGGATTTCGCCACGACGTTCACCGCCCACTCCTGGCTCGGTGCCATGCTCGGTGCTCGCTACCTGGTGTGTGAGAAGTTCGCGGTCGCTGGCCGCGGAGAAATTTATCACGACGCGGACGGGGTAACGACAGGCTCGGTGAACGGCATTCCGATCGTTGGTGCGACGATTTACACGGGCACGGTGACGCTCGACTTACTGCCCAGCAAAAACCTGCTCGTCCGGCTCGATAATCGCCTGGATTCGTCCAATAAGCAGATCTTCCCGAAGGGCGTACGCGAGCTCTCTGGCACTCAGTTCACGACCACGTTGGGCGTGGTCGTGACGACCAACTGAGCTCGCGCTAGGGTCTCGCCCATGCCGTCCCCGCAACGCACCCGTGATTTGGAGGACGTAATCGATGCGGTCGTCGATAGCTACGACGGCCCCGAAGAGATCAACAATTTGGAGAGTGCCGCGCTCCCCAACAAGCGCCAGGTGGTGCAAGCCTACAACCACCTGAAGCCCGTGGTCTATATGGGCTTCTACAGTCAACGCTCGTTGACGCGGAACAATCTGCGTTACGCGTTGAGTGAGCACCTGTACCCTGCGTGCGAGATCTTGGTCGAGCAGATTGGGCGCGCGCTCGCCTACGAAGAGCGCAGCGGCCACGTGAAAGCTCCGTGGCCCGTCGGCTGGGCCGAAGAAGTCGTGCTGCGCTTGTTGCGTCGCATTCCGGAGCTGCGCCGGGTCTTGAACGCCGATGTTCTGGCGGCGTTCGAAGGCGATCCCGCTGCCAAGAGCGTGGAAGAAGTGGTCTTCAGCTATCCGGTGATCGAGGCCATCACCGCGCACCGCATCGCGAACGTGTTGTACAACGAGCGCGTGCCGATCGTGCCGCGCATCATCGCCGAGCACGCGCATGGCTTGACCGGCGTGGATATCCACCCCGGCGCGCAGATCGGTCCCGGCTTTTTCTTGGATCACGGAACCGGCACGGTGATCGGTGAAACGTCGATCATCGGTCGGCACGCCAAGATGTATCAAGGCGTGACCTTGGGTGCGCTCAGCACGCGCCGCTCGGAGTGCGACGATCCCGCGAAGCAAAAACGCCATCCTACGATCGAAGACAACGTCACGATTTACGCAGGCGCGACCATCCTCGGTGGCGATACCGTAATCGGTGAAGGTTCGGTCATCGGCGGCAACGTGTGGCTGGTGCGCTCCGTCCCTCCGAACTCGAAGATTTTCGGCAAAGCAAAGGAGTAAACGCTGGTGAAGCGCGCTGCTCTGCTCTCGCTCTTTCTCGTCTCCGTGGGTTGCAAGGCAGCGCCTCCCGAGCCGTTGCGCGTGGCCGCTGCGGCGGATCTAGCGCATGCCTTCACCGAGCTCGGTCCGGCCTTCAGCGCTCAATCGTCGAAGCCAACCGAGCTGAAGCTAACGCTCGGTGCGACGGGTCTGCTCGCGCGTCAGCTCTCCCAAGGCGCTCCGTTCGACTTATTTTTGGCCGCGAACGTGAGCTACGTCGACCAAGTCGTGAAGGCCGGCGCTTGCGACGGCACGACCGTCGCAAGTTATGCGCGCGGTCGCTTGGTGATCTGGGTCAAGGGCGCGGGCGGTGCGGAGCTCACCCCGGCGTCCTTGGCGGACGCGCGCTTCAAGCACATCGCGATCGCCAATCCCGAGCACGCGCCCTATGGCAAGGCGGCTCGCGACGCGCTCACCGGGGCGGGCGTATGGAGCCGAGTGTCCGAGCGCATGGTCTACGGCGAAAACGTTCAGCAAACGTTCGAGCTGGCGCAAAGCGGCAACGCAGACGTGGCGATCGTCGGATTGTCGTTGGCCATCGGTTCGCCCAAAGGCTCCTGGGCGATGGTGGATGAGGCGCTGTACGCGCCCATCGAGCAAGCACTCGTGGTCTGCAATCACGGTACGAACGCCGCTGGCGCGCGCCGCCTGAAGGCCTTCATCGAGGCGCCCGAGGGGCGCACAATCTTGCGCAAATTCGGCTTCTTGATGCCGGGCGAAACGTGGGCTTTGGCCCCTTGATCGATCTCGAGCCGCTGCTCTTGTCCTTCGAGGTGGCCTCGCTCGCCACCTGCATCGCGAGCGTGTTGGGGGTGGCAATCGCCGGGCTGCTGGCTACGACGCGGGTTTGGGGACGAGAGTTGATTGACGCGGCGATCACGGCCCCAATGGTCTTGCCGCCGACCGTGCTGGGCTACTACCTCTTGGTGCTCCTCGGCCGCGAGAGCGCGCTTGGTCACGCCTTCGAGGCGATGACGGGCACCGCGATCGTGTTCTCGCGAGGTGGCGCGGTGATCGCCGCCACGATTGGCGCCTTGCCATTGATCAGCAAAGCCGCGCGCGCCGCGCTAGAGTCGGTCGACGTGCGGCTGATTGGTGCTGCGCGCACGCTGGGCGCCAGCCGTTTGCGGGCGTTTTTCACGATCAGCTTGCCGCTTTCGCGGCGTGGGATCTTGGCTGGGGTTATGCTCGGCTTTGCGCGCGCGCTGGGTGACTTCGGCGTCACGCTGATGATCGCTGGCAATATTCCGGGTCAAACCCGGACCGGGTCGCTCGCGATCTACGACGCAGTGCTATCGGGTCGCGACGCGGATGCGACGCAGCTGTCGCTGATCATGACCGCGCTGGCGATGAGCGTGCTGATCTTCGTCGGCTACCTGACGAAGGAGCGGCGTGATGGCTTCTGAAGGGCTATCACCCTCGAGGTTGACTGCGCGGCTCGTTCTGCAGCGCGTCGAGAAAGATACCGGCTTCCGCCTCGACGTGGCGCTCGACTTTGGGCCCGGGCTGAGCGTGCTCTTCGGTCCGTCCGGTTCCGGAAAGACCACGATTTTGTCGGCAATTGCTGGGCTACTTCGCCCCGACGCCGGTCGTGTCACGCTCTCCGGTGAGCCGCTTTTCGACTCTCGAACGAGTGTCGATTTGCCCCCGAATCAACGCCGAGTCGCGCTGGTATTTCAGTCACTCGCGCTGTTTCCGCACCTCGATGCGCTGAGCAACGTCGCATACGGCGTGCCCGGCAATGTCAGCAAGGCCGAGCGTTCCGAGCGGGCCAATGAGTGGCTCTCGCGCATGCGCGTGGCACATCTCGCCCGTCGCTATCCGAGTAGCTTCTCGGGCGGCGAAGCCCAGCGCGTGGCGTTGGCGCGAGCGCTCGCCAGTGAGCCCCGTGCATTGCTCTTGGATGAACCATTCTCGGCACTGGACCAAGCCTTGGTGAATGAGCTGGGCGCGGAGCTCGTGGGCCACGTCAACGCGCTCTCGCTGCCGGTCGTGCTCGTCACGCACGACCGCAAGTTGGCTCGTGAGCTTGGCGGAGAGCTGACGTTGCTCCGCGCGGGGCGGGTCGAACGGATGGGTGCGGTGAGCGAACTTCTGGCCGGGGAAGGCTGAACCGATGCGCAGGGTATCCACGCGCGAATAGTAAGTTCTGCCGGCTCGGGCGGCCGGGGTGTGCACGCGTTCCAACTCGGGCATGCTTCCCCCATGACGTCCGACCCGATGCGAGCGCTGACTGGACTTTTAGTGCTGTTTTTGAGCGCCTGCAGCTCATCTGGCAGCGACCAACCAGGTGCTGCCGGTAGCAGCGCTGGCGGAGGCGGCAGCTTGGGCGGCGACAGCAGCGGAGGTGGAGAGGAAAGCGTAGCTGGTCAGAACAGCTCAGCGGGTACCCAAAACAAGGCGGGTGCTTCCGGGGCTGCGTATGGCGGCGCCAGCGCGAACGGCGGGGCCGCCTCCACCGCGGGTGCACCCGGTGCGGGCGCCGGCAACGTCGCCCCTCCCGATACCAAGTGGGTCAACTCGACCAGTAATCTGACGACGCTTGCCCCCGCCAATTCGGGCGAGGTCACGTTCCTGATTGCCGAGCCCAACACCAACCGCGTGATCGCTGGGCTCAGCGGCTCCGGTTTGTTCGTCACCGACAACGGTGGTGCCATGTGGACACACCTCGGTAGCGGCGCCGGCTCAGCGGTGATCACGCACGGCCCTTCCTCGCTCACCTTCGATCCCGAACACGCCGGCGTTTTCTGGGAGTCTGGGATGTACGGCTCCTTCGGTGATGGGCTGTACACCACGACGGACGATGGGGTCACGTTCAAGCAAATGGGCACTATCGGTCACAATGACTTTTTGAGCATCGATTTCAGCGATCCCGCACGCAAAACGATGCTCGCTGGCACCCACGAGCAATCGCAAAAGTTGTTCAAGTCGATCGACGGCGGCATGAGCTGGACGGACATCGGGATGAACATACCCGCCGGCACCGGTTTCTCCGTCTTGCCGCTGATCCTCGACACCCAGACCTACCTGCTAGGCATCAACGGCGCCGGCAACTCGCTGGGTGTGTACCGCAGCACCAACGGCGGGATGAGTTGGACCTCGACCACCAAGGACACTCCTTGGGGCTGGCCACTGACAGCGAGCGATGGCAATATTTATTGGAGCTTGAACATTGCCGCGATGATCGTCAGCTCCGATCAAGGAAAGACTTGGACCAGGACCGGCGCTGGGCCACAGCAGTTGATGAGCGCGGGCCCGCAAGAGCTTCCGGACGGCCGCATCGTCACGCTGGGCTCGACGCACGTGATCGTCAGCGCCGACAAGGGTGCGACGTGGCAAGAGGTCGGCGAAAAGCTGCCCTTTCCGACCCAGAATTGCCAGACCTACGGCTTCACCTACTCGGCGCCGACCCGCACCTTCTTCATCAACCACAACAACTGTTCGGGCAAGCTGATTGCAGATACGATCTGGACTTCCGGCTGGGACTACACGAAGTAAGCTCGCGCTCCATGACGGACGCGGACTACGATGCTTGGTTGGTGGACCTCGACGGTACGCTGTACACCCAACGCTGGGTGAGGCTGGCGATGGCCGCGGAGCTCGTCCTGTTCGGTCGCTCGGCGATCAAGACGCTGCGCCAATTTCGGCACGAGCACGAAGCGATGCGCGAAGAGCAGAACGCTGGCCGAGCCTTGGCCACGGCTCACGCGAGTCCGTTTGCCGGGCAGCTGGCACGCACCGCGGATGCGCTCGGTAGGCCAGTGGCGGACGTCGAAACGGTCGTTCGAAGCTGGATGGTCGAGCGACCGGGCAAGTGGATCAGCCGTTTCGTGCGTAAGGCACTGCTCGCCGAACTGCGCGCGTTCAAGGCGCAGGGCGGTCGAACCGCGCTGGTCAGTGACTACCCCGCAGAACGCAAAATCGACGCGCTCGGCGTGCGCAGCTTGTTCGATGTGATCGTCGCCAACGGCGAGGCCAACGGGCCACGCCGGCTCAAGCCCGATCCGGAGGGCTACCTGCACGCCGCGGAAATGCTGAAAGTGGAGCCGGGGCGCTGCTTGGTGATTGGCGATCGCGACGACGCCGATGGCGAAGCCGCGCGCGCCGCGAAGATGAGCTTTCGACTCGTCTGAGGTGCCTGCTCGCCGCTCAGGCGGCGCAGCCCTGCAGCTTCGAGGTCCACAGCGTGACGCGATTGCGGCCGCCACGCTTGGAGGCGTACAGCGCCTCGTCGGTCGACTTGAACAGCGCCTCCCAGCTTTGACCGGCGAGCGGGAAGAGCGCTGCGCCGACCGAGCAGGTGACTTTGATCGGCCCGAGCTCACTGTGGAAGGACGTGGCTTCCAGCTCGGTGCGGATGCGCTCGCCGAGCAGCATCGCGCCACGCTCGTCCGTTTCTTCGCAGACGATCACGAATTCTTCGCCGCCGAAGCGGCCCACCGCGTCCGTGTCGCGCTTCACGCGCTTGAGCACATCTGCGAAACCCTTGATCACTAGATCGCCCACGTCGTGTCCGTACGTGTCGTTGACGCGCTTGAAGTGATCGATGTCGCAGACCAAGAGCGAGAGAGGCTTCTTGAAGCGTAGCGCGCTCTTCAGCTTCTGGAGCGCGACGTCTTGCAAGGCGCGCTTGTTGAATAGGCCGGTCATGCCGTCCATCGTGGCCAGCTCTTCCAGGCGCTTGAGCATGCGCGCGTTGGCCAACGAGACGGCCACGTGGCTCGCCAGAACCTCGAGCGTGGGCCGCACCGAGTCGCCGAAAGCGCCGCGGCGGTTCGAGCCCAGCACCAAGGTGCCCAGCGCGCGATCGTGAACCAAGAGCGGCAGCACCAATAGCGACGGCATCGCGGGCGGATTCAAGCGCCGCGTGAACACGGTTTGACGCGAGGGATCGTAGTCCCCTCGGTACGGTAGGGCGTGGCGATTGGCGACCACCATCGAGACCAAGCCGGAGTTGTGCTTGAAGCGCTGGCCGACCAGCTCGTCTGCGCCCTCGCCGCTGACCGCGCAAATCTCGTGCTCACCGGAGTTCTTGTCGAACAAGGTCACGACTGCGAAGTCGAAAGCCGCGAACTCGCGCGCGCCGCTCACGCCGGCTTCGATCACCTGTGCTTCGGTGGTCGCGGAGGCCAGTGCGTTGGCAGCGCGGTACAGCTTGCCTTGTTCCACCTTGGCGCGGTCGAGCTGCACGAAAACGCGCTCGTTCTCGATCGCGCGCAGCACGAAATGGGCGGCCGAGCGCAGGGTTTCTTCTTCCTCCGCGGAGAACGGTTCCTTCGACTCGCGGTCCACGACCAAGAGTCCACGCGCGTTGCCGTGGTCGAGCAGCGGAGTGGCACAGACCGCGCCGATGGTCGGCTTGCGCGTGTAGTACGGCACGTGGGCGCCCGCCTTCGGTCCGGCAATCGCCAGCAGCGAACCCTTGGCCAGGCTGGCACCGAAGATCCCATCGCGCGCGCTGAACGGGCCGTTGGCGATGCCGTCTTCGGTACTGGAGAGCTCTTGGATGTGCAGCTGGCTCCCGCTCGCGTCCAAACCGAGCAGCAGCGCGGTGCGCAAGCCGAGCGTGCGGCACAGCAAGATCAGCGCAAACTCCACGGCTTGGTGGATCTCGTCCACACCCGAGCGCAAGAGGCGCTCTTCGGCGTCTGGACTGGACAAGGTGGCGCGCTCGCCGGCCGCGGTCGGCGCACCGAGCAGGCGATACGAACGCGCCGCGTCTTTCATCTTGCGCAGCTCGGTCTCGATGCGCTGTCGCGAAAGCGCACGAATTCGCGCAATTTCTGCGCGAAAGACCAGCATGTTCAAGAACGCGAACACGCCCAGCAAGGTGGCGTGAGGCAACAAGCTGTTCGTCCCGTGACCGCCCCAAGCAATGAAGTTGAGCGCGGCTTCCATCAGTACTGCGAAGGCGATCGTGCCCGCGGCGGCGAGGGGCTTGGCGAAGCTGGCGCAGATCATCACCAGCGCATACACCGCCGGGTAGTACGGGCCGTCCAAGCCGCCCGGGGTATGCAAGATCGCGCCGTAGGCCAGCACCACCAAGTGTGTGAACAGTTCGAGATCGAGCCGCGTGGTCTCACTCGCCGATGACGAGAGCAAGCGCAGCCGCTTCAATAAGCGGTAGCCCAGGGAACCGCCGAGCAGCACGATGGCGGCTACGTTCCAGCCCAAAGGCGGCGGCTCGACGGCCCAATAGATGAGGTAGCCACTCAGCGCGAAGCTCAAGGCCAAGCCCGAGCTGCGAGTGATCACTTGCTGCACCCAAAGGGCCGAGCGCACGAGCGGGTCCATGTCCGAATTTCCGTATCAAACCGGAGTCGAAACGGCCTACTTTTGCGCGGCTTTTCCGATACTTTCGCCACAAATCAGGACTGTGCGAAAAGGTCGGATACGGTAGCTCGCGTGCGCGCCGGCCTCCGCCTCCAGATTTTGCTGCTGCTGGGCGGGCTGTTCTTGCTCGCATTCGTGCCGCTATTCCTGGCCGTCTCCACTTATGCAAGTTTCACTTTGCGACAAGTCCGCGAAGCACACGCTCGGGCGCTGGGCCGCGCGGTCGCAGGTCATGTTTTGGAAGCGCGCGCGCATCGCACTCCAGAACAACTGCTGCGGCTGCTCGGTGCGGAAGTCGGCTCGCAAGGCGTGGCGGCGATTGGCGTGTACGGCTTGGACGGCTTGCCCGTAGCGCGGGCCGGAGAGCCGCTCATCATCGATATGCTGCCTACGCAAATCGTGGCCGCTCGTGAGCGCGTGGCCCCGTTGGAAACACATGCGTTGCTGGCCGTGACCGTACCCAGCGCGGATGGATCCGTAGCCGCCATCTTGCACACGGACGACAGCGCGGCGCGGGCCGCACCGCTCGTGCGCTTGCTTGGCCTGTATTCGCTGCTGGTCGGCTTGGTGCTGCTAGTTGCGGCCTATTTCGCCCTGACCCGGCTGATCGTGCGGCCTTTGGACGATCTCGCGCGGGCCGCCGAGCGCGTGGCCACCGGCGCACGACGCTTCTCCGTGCCCGAAGGCGGTGCTCGTGAATTGACCGAGCTCGGCCGCAACTTGCACACCATGACCGAGCACTTGATCCGTGAGGAAGAAGCCTTGCGCGCCAAGGTCGATGAAGTGGAGCGCGCTACGGTCAGCTTGAAGGAGGCGCAAGACCGTCTGATTCGTTCCGAGCGCCTGGCCTCGGTCGGGCGCTTGGCGGCGGGCCTCGCGCACGAAGTGGGCAACCCGATCGCGGCGCTGATCGGCCTCGAAGACTTGTTGCTCGAGGGCGGTTTGGATGCCGCCGAACAGCAGGATTTCTTGCAGCGGATGCGCAAAGAGACCGAACGCATCAACCGCATCTTGCGTGATTTGCTGCAGTTCGCGCGTCCGGGGGCAGCGCAGCCGGCGGCCGTCGGGGCCCACGGTGACGTGGCCACGGCGGTGACCGACACCGCCGCGTTGATCGCGCCGCAAAAGGCGATGCGCGGCGTGGAGCTCGAGCTGTCGATCCCCGAAGGATTGCCGAGCGTCGCCCTGAGCGACGAGCAGCTCGTGCAGCTGGTGCTCAACTTGGTGCTGAACGCGGTGGATGCCTTGGACGGCGGCGGGCGTGTGCGCGTCGCCGCTCGTCCGGACGCAGGCGGCGTTCGATTGATCGTCGAAGACGACGGCCCCGGCGTGGCGGCGGCCGTGCGCGACCGACTGTTCGAGCCGTTCGTAACCACCAAAGAGGTCGGCAAGGGCACCGGCCTCGGGCTCGCGGTCTGTCGCGGTCTGGTCGAGGCGGTCGGAGGCAGCATCGGCCTGGATCTCGGCTTCGAGAGCGGCGCGCGCTTCGTGGTCCAATTACCAGGCGCGAATCAGCCCGCGTCGAGCGACCCCGACCGCCCGCAAAAAGCCCAGAATTTGCCGTAAATATTGAAGAATTCGCGCTTGTTTCCGGCCGACGCGCGAAAAAACATCGCGCTCCGCCGACGCGCTTCTTGTCCATCGCGCGCCAAGCGGCGCAAAATGCTGACTCTCATGCGACTGGGCATCGACTTCGGGACGACGCGAACCGTGATCGCAGCGGTGGACCAAGGCCGCTATCCGGTTGCTCAATTCGAAACCGCGCTGGGCTATTCGGACTTCGTGCCGGGCTTGGCCGCCAACAGCCACGGCAAGCTCGAGCTCGGCTGGGAGGCGGCGGCGCGCTTCAACCAGAATCCGGACGGCGCGCTGCGGTCGATCAAGCGCGCAGTCAGTCGCGTTTCGCCGGACGAGGTGTTCGCCGAACTGGGCATGGCGCAGACCAGCGCGGTCGAGTTGGTCGCCGCCTACCTGACCCGCATTCGCAGCTTGCTCGTCGAACAGAGCAATCTGGATATCGCCCCCGACGAAACACTGGAAGCGATGGTCGCGGTGCCGGCGAATGCCAGCACGCGCCAGCGCTATTTGACGATCGAGGCCTTTCGCCGGGCTGGTTTCGAAGTACTGGGCATGGTCAACGAGCCCACGGCCGCGGCCATCGAATTTGCACATCGCAATCTGGGCACGATCGGCAAGCGCAGCCCCAAGCGCTACGTCGTGGTCTATGACTTGGGCGGCGGCACCTTCGATACGTCCGCAGTTTCACTCGAGCACCGGCGCTTCGAGCTGATCGCGAGCGAAGGCATCGGCGAGCTCGGCGGGGACGATTTCGATCAGCTGATCTTCGACTTTGCCTCGCGCGCAGCCAAGATCGACCCCCACGCGCTCAGCTACGTGGAACGCGCGCGCTTGCTGGAGCTGTGCCGCGAGGCCAAAGAGGCGCTCACGCCCTCCTCACGCCGGATGCTGATCGATCTGGGACGGATCTTGCCGGGCGCCGAGTCGATTACCCTCGATTTGGCGGATTTGTACGAAGCCACGCGACCGCTGATCGACCGCTCTCTGGCCCTGTTGGAGCGCGTGTTCGGCAAGCTCGAAGAGCGCGGGATCGACCCGAACGACGCGCGCCAACTCGGCGCGGTGTACCTGGTGGGGGGCGCTACGGCTTTCCCGATGGTCGGCAAAATGCTGCGCGAGCGCTACAAGCGCAAAGTGCAGCTCGCGCCGCAACCCCACGCTGCCACCGCGGTCGGTTTGGCGATCGCGGCCGATCCGGACGCCGGCGTATTCGTGCGCGAAGCCATCACTCGTCACTTCGGTGTTTGGCGCGAAGGTGAAGCCGGTCGCGAGAAGGTCTTCGATCCGATCTTGGACAAGGGCACCGTCAGCGAGTCGGGTGACTTCATGATCGAGCGCAGCTACCGGCCGGTGCACGCGGTCGGTCATTTGCGCTTCCTGGAATGCAGCGAGCTCGGGGGTGATGGGCGTCCGGAAGGCGACCTCACACCGTGGGGTGATATCTATTTCCCGTACGACCCGCGCTTCCTCGGCGATCAGGATCTGAGCGGTCGCTCCGCCGAGCGCTGTGACGGCCTTTCGGAGCAGATCGTCGAGCAGTACCACTACGGTCGAGACGGCACGGTCACGGTCACGATCCAAAACCAAACGCGCGGCTATCAGCGCCGCTTCGTGCTCGGAGCTTCCGGCGAACTCGCCCCGGGCTGAGCACGGGGCTCGGTTCTACAGTTCGTCCACCCCTACGGGGGTGAGCCCGCGTTCGCGCAAGGCCTGCAAAATACGAGGTAACGCCGCGATCGACGCGGGCGTGAAGTCGTCGTTTTCGGCTGCGTCGTGCAAGAGCACGATCGCGCCGTCCTCCAGCCGCTCGATCACGCGGCTCGCTACGCGCGCGGGATTCGCGCTGCGCACGCCATCCAAACTGCGCACGCTCCAGGCGATGATCTGGGCCCGAGCCCGCTCCGCGCCGCGGAACGTGCGGTAGCTGGCAAAGCCGACCGGTGGCCGAAACAAGTTCGGCGCGACGCCACACGCTCGCGCAATGGCTTGCCGTGTGCGCTCGACTTGCTGCCGCGCATAGCTCGGCGAACGGAATGAAAATAGACGATCGTGCTGGAAACCGTGGATGCCGAGGGTATGACCGGCGGCGTGGATTTCACGCACCACGTCCGGGTGCGCTTCCACTTTGTGACCGAGGACGAAGAACGTGGCCCGCGCCTGGTGAGCACGCAGCAGCTCCAGCACCGCGCGCGTCGTCACGGGGTGGGGGCCGTCGTCGAAGGTCAGCGCGATCCGACGCTTGCCCGTTTTGCCATGGGCGAGCGCGTAACCGTACATGCCGCACTGCGGCCAAAGCACGCCCCAAGTCGCGTACAGCACGAGAACGCCGAGGGCCAAGCCGAGTTCGAGCGGGCCCGGTCGCGAATGCGTCCAAGAAAAACCGCACCAAGCGAGCGATGTCAGGCTGATCAGCCAGAGTAGGAGGCGCGCTAGCGGCACGTCGACGCGGTCCGAGCATGGGATGGCAGAGGCATACGTTCTCTACTCTACCCCGAGCGCGCCGTTCGTGTAACGTGCGCCGCCGACGTGCAGTTCACGACGCTCGCCTACGCCAAGTTCTTCGCCCTGGCCTTCGTCGTGACCTGGCTGTGCGCGCGCTTCAGGAATTTGCGGCTGACCTTCCTCTTGGCAGCCAGCTACTTCTTCTACGCCCAATCCGGCGTGGCATTCTTGGCGCTGATTTTCGCGTGTTCGACCGCGGACTTCCTGCTCAGCCACGCCATCGGTCGAGCCAAAGATCCGAGCCAACGCAAGGCTTGGCTGGCGCTGACCGTGGTCATGAACTTGGGGGTGCTCGCCTATTTCAAATACGCGAAGTTCGGCGTCGATACGGCGCTGGCCGCGCTTTCTGCGCTGGGCTTGCACGTGCCGGCTCCGGTGCTGTCGATCGCCCTGCCGGTGGGCATCAGCTTCTTCACCTTCGAGTCGATGAGCTATGTGATCGACGTGTACCGCGGCGAGCTCGAAGCGCACCCGAGCTACCTCGAATACCTGACGTTCGTCGCGTTCTTCCCGCACCTCGTGGCCGGCCCGATCGTGCGGCCGCGCGATCTCTTGCCGCAGCTCGCGCGCCCGCCCGCGTGGCAAGATGGCGCAGCCAGCTCCGCACTTTTGTTGATCGCGACGGGTCTGTTCAAAAAGTTGGCGATAGCCGACTACCTCGCGTTGAATTTGGTCGATCGCGTGTTCGACGCGCCGACGCAGTACTCGGCGCTCGAATGCTACGTGGCCATGGTCGGCTACGCAGTGCAGATCTACGCGGATTTCTCGGGGTATACCGACATCGCGATTGGCTCCGCGGCGCTGCTCGGCGTGCGCTTTCCGCCCAACTTCGCGGCCCCGTACCAGGCTCACGACATCGTCGATTTTTGGCGCCGCTGGCACATCTCCCTCTCTACTTGGCTGCGCGATTACTTGTACATCCCGCTCGGCGGCAACCGGCGCGGCTCGCTGAGAACTTACCTGAACCTGATCGCCACCATGCTGCTGGGCGGCCTGTGGCACGGTCCGAGTTGGACGTTCGTGGTGTGGGGCGGGCTGCACGGTGTCGCGCTCGCGGGCAATCGCGCTTGGCGCGAGCGCTTTGGTGACGTGCTCGGTAGCAAGCCGCTGTTGCGTGTGCTGGCGACCTTCACGACCTTCCACTTCGTGGTCTTGGCCTGGATCTTTTTTCGGGCGCACACCTTCCGCGATGCGCGCGCGATCTTCGGACAATTCTCGACCTTCACCGGCTATCATCCGAACTTGGACGCACGCGTGCTGTTGGTCTTGGCCTTCGGTCTCGGCATGCATTTCCTGCCGCTAGAGCTGGAGGCCAAGCTTCGAGCACGCTTTGGCGCGTTGCCCGGAATCGTGCAGGGGGTCGCGCTGTTCGCGGTGCTGCTCTTGGTCCGACGAATGGCAAGCGCTGAGGCCGTTCCCTTCGTATACTTCCAATTCTAAAGCCGATGACCGAAGCCGAAGACGCCCCGAACCTGCCCGCGCCCGCACCTCCCACGCCGCCGGCTTCCGGTGACGCTCCCGCGCTGAATGCGGAGGGCCGCGAGCGTCCGCGCTTTCTGCTCGAATTCCCGAACGACCCCGCGTTGCAACAGTTGGTGCGCGCGTTCGAGGCGGGCAACTACCGAGCCGTCCGTGAAGGCTCGCGCAAGCTGGCCGCGTCCACCGAAGATCCCATCGTTCGCGCGGCCGCACGTGAGCTCGGGCGCCGCATCGAGCCCGATCCGCTGATGAAGTACTTGCTGTTCGTCGCGCTCGGCTTGTTCGTGTTCGTGGTTTGGCACACCTATCAGGGGCAACCTTGAAGCAGCGCGCCGCGTTGCTTTCGCTGCTCGTTGCGGGCTGTGCGGCGCCGCAAGCCGCCCCCGCAAGCGCGCCGCAAACGGCGGTGATCAACGAGGTTACTCGCTACTTACCGCTCGAGAACGAGACCGTGTTCTCGTACGAAACGTACATCGAGGACACCAACGAGCGGGGTATCGCGGTGTTCGAGATCAAGCGCCCCCGCCCCGAGCTGGCGGAGCTGAGCCTCGCCGGGCAAGTGCGCAAGCGGTACTATTTCGAACCGGCCGGCGTGCGCAGCTCACACGGCGGGTATCTGCTCAAGTCACCGCTCTCGTTGAACTCCGAATGGACGGGCGACGACGGCAAAGTGAGGGTGACCAACGTCAATCTGAGTGTGGACACGCCGGCTGGGAAGTTCTCCGGCTGCCTCCAAACCGTGGAGGATGCCCAGCTCGGCGCGGCCACCCGCAAAACCACGACCGTATTCTGCCCGGGCGTCGGCATCACGGTGCTCGAGATCGAAGCCGCGCAAGACAGCACGAGCGTGCTGCAACGGCTCACGTTGAAAGCATTCGGTCCGCGTTTCAAAGCCCCCTGATCCCTGCGCCTTCGGGCGGCGCTGCGGTGCCCCTTCCGGCGCTGCCCGTTCCGCGTTAAGACCCTCGCGTGCTACGAGTACTCCCGACGCTGGCCCTCGGTCTGCTCCTGCTTTGGAGCTGTGGCCCGGACAATCAGCGGACCTGCTCGGGAGAAGACCCGGCGTTCAAAGTCGTGCTCAAGCTTTCTGCGCGCCCACTACCCGCGGACCTGGTGGTGCGCGTCGCCTACGCGGGCGCTGGCAAAGAGGTATTTCGGCTAGCCGATCCGAACGCACGGCACGAGGTGACGTTCTGCCATCTCGCCGATGAGACCGGAACGCCGCTCGATGCCTCGACTACGGAGGGCATCGAAGCGGGCGGCGCAGCGGGTGCTGGTGGTGCGGCCCCGGACACGGGTAACCCGGGGCAGGTCGCTGCGCTTTACTGCGAGCTGTGGACCGCGGGCTTCACCGAGCTCAACGTCAGTGGCACCGGCTTCGTCACGATGGACTACGACCTCACGCCGAAACGAAATCAGTGCACGGTGCAAAAGGAGCTCGTGCTGGATTCACCTGACGCAGGCTGAGCGCTCCGCTCAACCCGGAGAGTGAGAAACGGCACCTGTCTCGCGCGTGGACGGCTTGCCGGTTACGCGCTGGATCGGTGCATGATGTATGTGCAGCTCGGCGCATGAGGGTGGTAAACACTCCTTACCCCGACGGGTTTTCGAATTTTCCGCGAGACTCAGAAAGTTCGGCTGCACGCGTCGACTTCTGTCGCTTTGGCGTCGATTAGTTCGCTCACGCGTGCGCCTCGCGCGCTACGCTTACTGGCCGATGGCTGTCACGACTTCTCGCTTTGCAGCCGTGCTTGGTCTGTGCGCTTCCGTGCTCGGCCTGGCCGCTTGTGACTTGAACCTGGGCCACGAATCAGGTGATTCCGCGGCTGCGCAAGCTGGCTCCGCTGGTGCATCCAGCTTGGAAGGCAAGACCCCGGAGGAAGTGTTGGCCTCCGCTACGTGCAAGGCACCCACCCCCGGTCGCGCCCCGCTGCGACGCATGAGCAACGCCGAGTATCGCAACACGATCACCGACCTGCTCGGGGATTCCCCGGCGACGGCTTCGCTCGTTGCCGCCGCCACGCGCAGCTTTCCGTCGGAGACCGAGTCGCTCGGCTTTCGCAACAACGCGGACTACCTCGGGGTGTCCACGCTCGTCGCGCAGGGCTACGTGGACGCCGCCGAGCAGTTCCTCGAGCCGATCGCGACCAACCAGAGCTTCTTGTCGTGCACGCCAACCGCCGGCGCGGAGATTGATTGCGCGCGCACGTTCATCGAGAGCTTCGGCAAGCGCGTATTTCGCCGGCCGCTCAGCGCGGACGAATCGGCGCAATACGCGGCGATCTTCCAAAAGTCGCTCACCGCTTACGACTTCGGTAGCGCCGTGCGTGCCACCGCGTTCGCCTTCTTGCAGTCACCGAAGTTCCTGTACCGGGTCGAGTTCGGTGCCGCACCGAGCGCGTCTTCCGTCCGCCCCACGCCTTACGAGATGGCGAACCGCTTGAGCTACCTGTTCTGGCAATCGATGCCCGATCAGTCGCTGTTCGACGCGGCGGAGAACAATCAGCTTTCCACCAGCGCGCAAATCGAAGCGCAGGCTCGGCGAATGCTGCAGAGTCCCAAGGCATCGCGGCTGCTCGAGTACTTCGACGAATGGCTGGGCACGGACACGCTGCCCACCACCTTCACCCGTGACGCCACGCTCTATCCCAATTTGGATGCCAACTTGGTGCCGATGTTTCAGCAGGAAACACGGGCATTCGTGACCAGCGTGCTGGCGCGTCCGGAAGGCAACCTGAGCGACCTGTTCACCGCGCCGTACACGTTCGCGAATGCGGACCTCGCCAAGCACTATGGTTTGCTGGGCCCCACGGGCAGCGACTTCGTGAGGGTCGACGCGCCCGGACGCGCCGGCGTGCTCACGCAAGGCATGATGCTCGCGCGGGACAAAGCCACGCGCACTTCGATCGTGCGCCGCGGCCTCAAAATCCGGCTCGACATGCTGTGCCAGCTGGTGCCCGCGCCCCCGCCGGACGTAAACCTCACGTTGGAGACGACGAACACCTCGAACCTCACGCAACGTCAGCGCCTGGAACAACACCGCACCGTGAAGTCGTGCGCCGCGTGTCACGATCTGATGGATCCGGTGGGCGTCGTGTTCGAGGGCTTCGACGCGGTGGGTCGTCCGCGTACCACCGACGAGCAGGGCGGAGCGGTCGACACCTCGAGCGTCATCGAGCGCACCACCGACGCCAACGGCCCCGCGTCGAGCCCGGCTCAGCTGGGGGCGCTCTTGGCTCAAAGCGAGCAGGTCCGCTCCTGCTACGTCACCAAATCTTTCCGCTTCTTTTACGGCAGGGATACCGATCCCGCAGATGCTTGCTCGCTCGCGCAGCTCTCCAAATCGTTCAAGGGCAAGGCGTATAGCTTGTCCGAACTGTTGATCGCGCTGACGCAGACCGACGCCTTTCTCTATCTACCGGTTCGAAGTTCGGAGTCTCCATGAGCAAGCGACTCAGTCGGCGCACGTTGTTGCGCGGGGCAGCGGGTTTGGGCATCGGCCTACCCCTGCTCGAGGCCATGATGCCGCGTTCGGCCAGCGGCGCGACGCCGACCGCGCCGCGGCGGATCATGTTCGTGTTTCAAGCCAACGGCGATCAGACCAAGCGCCGCTTCATCGACACCGGTGAGACCAGCTTCACGTTCGATGAGTTTTTGGCGCCGCTCGAGCCGTATCGTAAAGACTTACTGCTGTTGAATCGCCTCGATCGCCGTTACGGCAAGTTCCAGCCGAACGAACGCGCTGACGGCCATCAGCAAGGCGGAGCCTCGCTCGCGCCCTGGAAGTCCGGCGAGGGTGCGTTCCCGATCGGCGGCGCCGATAAGACCATCGGCTACGTAACGGGGCCGAGCGCGGATCACGAGATCGGCGATCGCGTGCTCAAGGACAACCTCGGAGTCTCCACGCGCCACTTGGTATTTCGCGTCAATACCAAGGAGAACAACATCTGGAACGTGAGCTCGCACGCCGGCCCGGTCGGTCAACAGAGCCCAGTGAACCCCGAGACCGATCCGTACAACGCCTACACCTCACTGTTCGCGGGGGATGCGAAAGACGACCCGGCCGCGCTCGCCGCGCTCGCCAAGCGCATCGCGATGAAGCAATCTGCGCTCGACAACGCGATCGGTGAAATCGGCTCGTTACGCGCCAAGCTGGGCGCTGCGGATCAGCAGCGGCTCGACCAACACACTCAAGCCTTGCGTGACATCGAGCGCACGCTGAACGCGACCACGGGCGGCGCCGCCTGCGCGCCGATGCCCTTCGCGACGCCCAAGCTGAACGTCTTCGACGACGAAAAGCACGTCGAACTCGGGCAATTGTTCTTCAAGGTCAGCGCGTGGGCATTTGCTTGCGACCACACGCGCTCGATCAACTTCAACTGGAGCGGCAACACCAGTAACCGCGTGTACAAGAACCTGGGCATGACCGAAGGTCACCACGACATCTCGCACGTGAGTGACGAGGAGGCGTTCGGCAAGATCCGCGTCATTCACAAGCACCTTTGGGAGCAGAGCGTTACGCTCCACGAGCTGCTGAAGGCCACCCCCGACGGCCCCGGCGGCACGCTCTGGGACAACACCCTGGTCGTCCACTGGAACGAGCTCGGTCAAGGCGACGTGCACTCCGAGAACGACGCGCTGGTGGTGCTCGCGGGCGGCGCGGGCGGGCACTTCAAGATGGGGCGCCTGCTCGATTTCCAGAACAAAGCCACCTTCGCCGACATGCTCGTCTCGTGCTTCCACTACATGGGCTTCGAAGACGTGATGAGCTTCGGCGACCCGCTGCTGAACTCCGGCGGTCCGCTCGCCAATCTCAAGGCGTAGTTCTCCAGGTTCGTCGCTCTTTTGTTGATGGTCATTGCGCCAGGCAAGCTTGGCCGAGGAGGAAACATGAGTTGAAACCTCGAAAGTAACCCGGCGGGTAACCAGTCCCGCGCAGCAAAGGTTGGCCACCAGCTGCAAGCGAGTCTTGCGTGGTTCGTCGTGAGGCGTGCTGCGAAGCG
>Ga0247772_1000067_pt1 | contig 54000 bp, 51 predicted proteins | sample UWRJL151409C6_FD_179945 | JGI IMG/M metagenome (GOLD analysis project Ga0247772, IMG submission 179945) | Plant litter microbial communities from Arlington Agricultural Research Station in Wisconsin, United States - UWRJ-L151-409C-6 | ecosystem: Environmental > Terrestrial > Plant litter >...
TGTCCGTAGGCGCGGAGCGCCGATCTTCGCGGTGTGGCCGCAGCGGCGGGGGGCCGGCGTAAGGCATGGCGAAGCACTTCACTCCAGCGTCGGGGCGGCAGCGTGTCGATCGCTACGAGCTGGTTGGCGCACTCGCGTCGGGCGGTATGGCCACGGTGTTCCTGGCGCGCCTGAGCGGTGTCGGCGGCTTCCAGCGCTTCGTCGCTATCAAGCGACTCCATCCGCAGCTCGCAGGTGACCCAAGAATCGTCGAGATGTTCTTGGATGAAGGGCGCATCGCAGCCCGCATCCATCATCCAAACGTGGTGCCCATTCTCGAGGTGGGAGCCGGTGCCGACGGCTACTACCTGGTGATGGAGTACATCGAGGGCGACACGCTGGCGCAGCTCGTGCTTCGAGCAGCCCAGCGTGGTCAGCGCCTGCCGATTCCGATTACCCTCCGTGTCGCGCTCGATATGCTCGCCGGGCTGCACGCCGCCCATGAGCTGTGCGACGACTCCAGTCGAGCAATCCACCTCGTGCACCGCGACGTATCTCCGCAGAACGTACTCGTCGGCGTCGACGGCATTGCACGCATCACCGATTTCGGAGTGGCACGCGCCAACCCTGATTTGACCGACACGCTGGGCGGCGAGCTCAAAGGTAAGCTCGCGTACATGGCGCCCGAGCAAGCAGCCGGCGAGGCGTCGCTCGATCGTCGCGCTGACGTGTTTGCAGCTGGCATCGTGATCTGGGAAGCGCTGGCCGCCAAGCGACTGTTCAAAGCGGAGAACGAGGCGGCGACCTTGTTACGAGTGATGGCGGAGCCGATTGCACCGCCGAGCGAGATTGCGCCTGACCTCCGCATCGAGCTATCGAATCTGGTGATGCGTGCGCTCGAGCGCGACCAAAGTCGGCGCTTTGCAACGTGCGCCGAGTTTGCCGACGCCTTGGAGGCGGCGGCAAACGGCAAGGAAGGGATCGCCACCCCGCGTGAGCTTGCCGCATTCGTGACCACGCTTCTCGGCTCGGAGCTATCGGCTCAGCGCGAGGTCGTGCGCGCGTGGATCGCGCGCAGTGAATCGAATCAACCGGAATCACCGTCGTCGCCGCCATCCTCGAGCGTGTCGTCCTCGGCAGCGACCACTCTATCCGACGCGGATGAGCAGACCGCGACGGACGGAAAGGTTCAGCCCGCGCAGCCCAGCCCCCGAACAGCGCCGGTCGGAAAGCTTGCCTTGCTGCTTCTGGTCGTCGTGGGGGGTGGCCTCTTGCTCTTGCATCAGGCCCGCCAGAATCACTCCGGAGCTGCGGCCTCTCTCACGCAACCAGCAACCACCGGGATGCTGAGGTCGAGCCTGCCACCGGCAATCACTGGCATCCCGGAGCCGAGCTCGCCGCCAGCGCCCGTCGCAGCCGCCACGCCTGCCGACAGCCTCAATCCGGGCCTGACGCGCCCGCTGCCGGCGGCTTCCCAATCGTTCGCCCCGCTACGCCCGCGCGCGGCCCCCAAGAAGAAGCGAGACAAAGACGTCGATCTGCGAAATCCGTACCGGTGAACGGGTGGTGGCTCACGACTAGACACTGCGCCGCGCCACGCGAGCGAGCGCGGATTTGGCGCGCGTGGCACTCAGCAGGCCGCGGGCTGCGATGCTGGAGCTCGACCGCCCCGCTCCCTACTCTGCGGGCGCGTCAGCCACGCGATCGACCGGATCGAACGCGGCTTGGGGCATTTGAACCTGCTCCGAGGTTTTGCCGAAGCGACGCTCTTTGTGACCGAAATCTGCGACGGCAGCGGTCAGGGTTTCGGGGCGGAAATCAGGCCACATGATGGGCAGGAAGACGAGCTCTGCATACGCGGACTCGAAGAGCAGGAAATCACTGACGCGCGTCTCGCCGCCGGTGCGGATCAGGAGATCGACATCGGGCAGTGAGTGGGTGGTCATCTGGCGGTGGAAGAAGGTTTCGTCGATCTCTTCCGGCAGCACCAGGCCTGCGCGAGCGCGTACCGCGAGAGAACGAGCGGCTTCGACGATGTCTTGGCGACCGCCGTACGACAGCGCGAGCGTCAAAGTCATGCGATCGCCATCGCGCGTGTAGGCCATCAGATCTTCGACCGCGTGGCGAGTGGCGGTGGGCAAATCTTCCAGCGCGCCGATCACGTTCACGCGGATGCCGTTCTGACGTAGATCAGCGCGCTCGTTCTTGGCGAATTCGACCAAGAGGCGCATCAACGCTTCTACTTCGGGGCGCGGGCGCGCCCAGTTGGCGACGCTGAACGCGTACAGCGTGAGGTATTTCACGCCGATACGAGTGGCGGTTTCGACGGCGTCGCGCACGGCCCGCGCGCCCTCGGCGTGACCCTCCGCGCGGTCGAGGCCTCGGGCCTTCGCCCAGCGCCCATTGCCGTCCATGATGATCGCTACGTGACGAGGAAGCGAAGCGCCGTTCGACCCGTTCTTGCCGCTGACCACTCAAGACTCTCTTTCCGCTGCCCGGGCTGAGCCGAGCGAAGCACACCAATAAAAATTCAAGCAATTCGCGGGCTGGCCACAGGGCCAGAAATTTCCCGCGTGGACCATGTTTTCCCACAGCACAGGCCCAACGTTTGTGGAGCTTTCGTGGAGATCGGCTCCTGCGCGGCCAAGATCATGATTTAATTGAACTATTATCGGTAACAATCAAGGATTCTTCGCGCACCTACTGGACCGCGTCGAGGATTTTCAGGGCCGCGCGACGCCGGGCGGGCGGCAAACTGAGGAGAAATACCACCTCCGGTGGACCGGGGTTCAGCAGTTCGACCTGGCCGCCGTGAGCCTCGGTGACCGCACGCACGATCGCCAAGCCGAGGCCGGTTCCGCCTTTGTCAGCGCGAGTGGTCACGAAGCGTCGAAACAGCCGCTCGCGCACGTGGCGCGAGATCGAGCCTTGGCTGACCACACGCAGGTTGACCCACTCCTCGCCGCGCGACACCTCCACGCTCAGAGGCGAGCCGTGCTCACCATGGCTGAGGCCATTTTCGATCAGATTGACCAACGCCCGCGCGATCCACAGCTCGTCGCCGCGCACGCGCGTGTCGCCCGAAACGTGCAAGGTGATCCGTCCTTCGACGTCGCCGAGTGAGTCGATGGTGCGGCGAGTGAGTTCACTGAGCTCGACCGGTGCAAACGTCTCGACACCGCGTGCCTCGATGCGCGCCAAGCTGAGCAGCTCACCGAGCAAGCGTTCGATGCGCGCGGTCGCTTCGCGGATCCGAGCCACGAAGCGGCGAGCCTCGACGGGCTCTTCCAGGGCGCTCTCTTCCAGAACTTCGGCGCTCGCGCGGATGGCAGCTACGGGATTTTTCAGCTCGTGCGAAAGATCGGAGGCGAAGGTTTCGACGAACGGTCGACCCTCGAGATCACGGCGCATCGAATCGATTGCGCGAGTCAGGCGCGTGACCTCGCGACCGAACGCGATCGGCGGCGCCCCACGACGCTCACCGAGGCTGACGCGCTCGCCGAATACGCTCAATGCCTCGATCGGCGCCGCGATCGCGCGCCCAATCCAGGCCGCGGCGAGCGCCGCCGCGGTGCCCAAGACCAAGCTGATGACCAACACCGTGGGCGCAAAATCCGCCAATAAATTGCGCATGCCGATGGTCGGCTTGACCACGCGCACGGCGCCGATCGAAACCCCGCGCACTAGGATCGGCGCATCGACCGAGACCACATCGCGCTCGTTGTCGGGCGCCTGCACGGGGAACAGCCGCGCGCCATCCTTATCGAGCAAACGCAGACGCAGATCCGCGCCGCGACCACGCTCGTGTTCCAGACGAACCGCCAAGTCGTCGATGCCGAGGCCCGTGCGGTCGAGCTCGCCTGCCATCATCCCCGCCAGCGCCACCGCTTCGTCTTCCGCAGCCTGCGAGGCGATACGCACCGCGCGCGCCTCGATGCGATCGATGACCATCAGACCCAAACCGAAGGCGAAGGCGCCGACGATCACGGCCAAGGCCAAGAAGATCTGCATCCGGATCGACATGCCGCGCGTCCGAGTGCGCAGCAGGCGCGACACCACGAACGCCACGAACAGCATCAGCCCGACCGAGGCTGCTGCGACGACAATCAGGCGTATCACGGCTCTTTCAAGGCGCTCGGAGCGTCCGTCACGCGATAGCCGACGCCGCGAACCGTTTCGATGAGCCCGGGTTCAGCGCCCGCCTCCGCGACCTTTTTGCGCAACGCTTTGACGTGCGAGTCAATCGTGCGATCGGTGATCGCAAAGCCATCGCCCCACACGCGAGCGATCAGCTCGACACGGCTGTACACGCGACCGGGTTGTTCGAGCAGGCACGCCAGCACGTCGAATTCGACCCGCGTGAGTTCGAGGTTCGAGCCATTGGCGCGCGCGCGCCGCGTCGCCGCATCCAGAGAGAGGACCGGTGCGGGCGCCGCCATCCCCGCGGCGAGCTCGGTCTGCGAACGACGCAGCACCGCGCGCACCCGTGCGACGACCTCGCGCGGCGAGAAGGGCTTGGTTACGTAGTCATCCGCACCGGCCTCGAGCGCCACCACACGGTCCGCTTCGCCGTCGCGGCTGGATAAGACGATCACCGGGATGTGCTTGCTTTTGCGCCAGCGCCCGATCAAATCGAAGCCGCTGCCGTCCGGCAACATCAAATCCAAGACCACCAAGTCAGCCCCATCCACCAACTCGGAAGCAGCCGTGGCGGTAGCGGCCAGGGTGACCGAAAAGCCATCGCGCCCCAGCGCATAAGCGACGGATTCGGCGATCGCCGGCTCGTCCTCGACGACAAGAATCCGCTGAACCATCCGTGCACATTCTTGCATGCCGGCGGCAATCGGACGATCTTATGAGCACATGAGAACTTTGCTCATCCTGCGCCACGGCAAGGCAGCTCCAGAAGAAGGCAGCAGCGACGCCGCAAGGCCGCTCACGCCACGCGGAAAGCGCGACGCGGAGCTGATGGGACAGCTGCTCCGCACGGCCGACCTGGTGCCGGACCGGATCCTGGCGTCGAACGCGCGCAGGACGCGCGATACTGCGCGCCAAGCAGCATCAGCGGCTCAGTTCAGCGGCTCGGTCGACGAGCTCGAGGAGCTGTATTTGGCCGAGCCGGAGGCTTATATAACGGCCGTGCGCCGGCACGCGCCGGACGCCCAGCGCGTACTGCTGGTCGGCCACAATCCCGGCCTGGAGGCGTTGGCCCTGATTTTGACCGGCGACCCCGTGTCTCTGCCCCCGGCGGGTCTCGTCGTGTGCAGCTTGCCGATCGCGACTTTTGCCGAGCTTGTGCCGCGGGTTCGTGGCGAAATGCTGAGATTCGCAACGCCCGCGGAGCTGGAAGGCTGAGGGCGGCCTGCGCGTCCCAGTGCCCGTGGCCGGCGGGATCCAACCGCCCGCGCCCGATCGCTGGTAATTTGGAACGGAGAGCGCTAAGTAACGAGCTGAATATGGCTCCGACGGCTCGCCTTCCACCGAAGAAGGACGTCGCATTGGCGTTGCTCGAACAAGCGTCAATGTACATCCACCTCGATCCCCGTGCGGGTTCGGTGCAGGTCCCTGCGTCGTTCAAGAATCAACCGCAGCTCGTGCTGCAGGTTGGCTTGAACATGGCCGTGGCCATCCCCGATCTGCACGTCGATGATCAAGGCTTGTCGTGCACGTTGAGCTTCAACCGCACGCCGTTTTTCTGCATGATCCCCTGGCCCGCAGTGTTCGCCTTGGTCGGTGAAAACGGGCAAGCCATGGTCTGGGCAGAAGACGTGCCCGCGGAAGTCGCCGCCCAAGCCCAGGCCCAGAAGGCGCCCGAGAAACCGCGCACGCATTTGCGATCGGTGGGTGACGGCGAAAGCGCCGCTCCGCCCGCCGCAAAGGCAGAGCCTGCACCCGCTGCGGAAAAGAAGCCGGCAGCCAAGGCCGGCAAGGCCGCCAGCAAAGCCAGCGCTGACAAGGCCGAAGCCAAGGGCGCCACGAAAGCCGGCGCCAAATCGAAAGCGGACGCAAAGGTCGCAGCGCCAAAGTCGGTCAAGACCGCGCCCAAGGCCGGCAGCAAATCGCCGCCCAAGGTTGGCAAGGGTGCGGCTGACGCCGTGCAGGGCAAAAAGCCCGCCGCCCCGGCTCCCGCGCCCGCCGTCGCGGCTCCCGCGCCCGCCGCCCGCCAAGCGCTACCCGCCGCCAAGAAGTCCGCGCCGTCCAAGCACGAGCCGGCGCGAAGCGCGACTGAACTGAACAAACCGAAGCGTGAGCTACCGCCCTACCTGCGCGTGGTGAAGTAGCGTTTCAGTTGCCCTGACCCGCGGATTCGAGCACGCCCGCCGTGCCCGCTTGGGTCGTGTCGTCGCTGCCTGAAGCACCTGCAGTGCCCGATGAGCTGGGTAGGCACTCCCAGGTGCCCGTGCTCGACTGGCATTCGAAGCCAGTCACGCAGCCTTGGAAGTAGCAATCACCCGGCAGACAGCGACCCTGGTCGCCGCAGGTGTAGTTCGCGGCGCAATCGGTCGGCGCACGGCAAGTGTCACGGCTGCCTTCGCTCGGCCCGACACATACGCCGCTCGCGACGTCGCACACGGCGCCCGACGCACATTCGCTATCGAGATAGCAGCCGTCGTCCGCATTGGTCTCCGCGCACGCGCCGAGCACGCCCAACACGGCGAAGAATATTACCGTGGCCACTGCCCGCATCGGTACGCCACGGTAGCAAGCCGTGTGCCCAGGACAAGCCCGTATCGGGCGACAATCCCCGCGCGGCAAAGAATATCTCTGGAAAAAGCACGACCATGCTAGGTTTTTCGCCCCTTCACCCCAGACGATATGGACGTTCGTTGTAACCGCTGTGACACTGAGTATGAGTTCGACGACGCCCTGATTTCCGAACGGGGCACGACCGTCAAGTGTACGAACTGCGGGTTTCAATTCAAGATTTATCCGGGCAAGGGCACGCTTGCTGGCCTCGCACCGGAGCGATGGGTCGTGCGCACGGCGAGTGGGCGCGAACTCGTGTACACGTCCTTACGCGAGCTGCAGCGCGGCATCGCCGAGAAGAAAGTCGTGGCGACCGATCTGCTGTCGCGCGGCAAGCAGACTCCGCGACCGCTGGGTTCGATCGCCGAACTCGAACCGTTTTTTCAGGTCACCAACACGAGTCAGTCGCGTAAATCCGGCTCGGGTGAGCGCGTGCAGCGCACGCTGCATGGCGTCGCCCCACCGCAGCCTGAGTTTCGTGGCTACCGCAGCGAGCCTCCTCCCGCGGTGCACCCGCCGACGGAAGCGCCGAGACCAAACACCGCTGCGCCTCCCGCGGTGCAAGCCGTCGTGCCCGAACCGCTGATCGAAGCGCCTGAGCAACCGGCACCTGCGACGCAACCTGTCCCGGGTACGATGCCGTTCCACGAAGCAGCGTCCTCCGCCGCTGGCTCGGAACTGATTCCCGACACCCAACTGATGTCGCGAGCCATCGCTGCCGGACAATCCACGGATTTCTCGGACACACTTCCTGCTGATTTTGCGGAAGGGCCGCACACCACGTTGCCGAACGGCTCGCCGGCACGGGTGATCGCGCAATCGCAGCCCGAGCCGCTTCCGAACCGCGCCCCCCCGCGATCGCGCAGCGCCAGCGATAGCATGCCGGATTCGGCGCGCGGCTCGCTCCTGGGCACTCCGATGTCGCCACGGGTGGCCGCTTTCGACACCACTTTGGAAGTGCCGGTCGCGCACGCGCCCGTGTCTTCGCCGCGCAATTTGCCGCCGATAGAAGTCGCCAACATCAGGGACAGCTTCAAGTCCTACGAAGAGCTGCCCGTGGACAGCTCTTCCGAAGATCATCACACGCGCGTGGCTCGCTCACGCTGGATCGCGGGTGTGGTGGTGGTCGGCGTGCTCGGCCTGCTCGGTGCCACCGTGGGGCGCCGCTTCATCGCGCAACTGATCGGCACCGCGACCGTCAACAGCTCGAGCGACGCGCGCGTCGCCAAGTTCTTGAGCGAAGGCGCACGCCTCGCGGATGAAGGCGAGTTCGAAGGCGCCAAGGAAGAGTTCGACAAAGCCGCGGCGCTCGCGGAAAAAGATCCTGCGGTACTGACCGCACTGGCGCGCCTCGAAACGCTGCGCGCTGATGTCTCTTGGCTCAAGCTGAGAATCATCGATCCGAGCTCGACCGATCTAGTGCAGGCCACCTACCGTGAACTCGGGCGGCGCGTGGGCAAAGCACACGTGGCGGTCGATCGCGCATTCGCCGTTTCGCCGGAAGATCCAGCCGTTCTGCGCGCGCGGGTCGACGCCTTGCGGCTGAACGGCGAGGCCGACAAAGCGCGTGAGTGGCTGGCCCCGCTCAGCGCCAACGCCAGCGTGCCTGAAAATGCCTACGTCTTGGCCGCGCTCGATTTGGCGGATCCGGCGCCAGTTTGGCCATCCGTGATCGACCGCTTGCGCTCGGCCGCGGCCGCGGAGCGTGACCCGGGCCGCGCGCGCGCCGCGCTGATCTATGCCTTGGCGCGTGCCGGCAGGGTGAGCGAAGCCGAAGCCGAATTCGCGAAAATCGATGGCCGCCCCAAGCCGCACCCGTTGCTCGAAGAGCTGCGCGCGTTCCTGCAGCGCGCCAAGCGCTCGATGGGCGCGACCGGTGACGCGCCGGCGAGGATCGCGGCGGTCGACACGAGCAAGCTACCCAAGCTGGATACCTCACCGGCGCCCGAAGACGCACGCCCGCTCACGGGTGATTTTCGCGCCCGCTTGGCCCAAGCCTCGGCTGCGCTGCGCCAGGGCGATGTGGACCGCGCGGCTCGACTTTACGATTCGGTGCTCACGGAACAGCCGCACAACACCGAAGCATTGTCGGGCCTCGCAGACGTGGCCAAAGCGCGTCACGACCCGGCGCTCGCCGCCAAGATGTACGACCGCGTGCTCTCGGAAAATCCCAACTATTGGCCGGCCATTTTGGCCAGCGCCGATCAAAAGTGGGAAGCGGGTGACAGGCCCGGTGCGCTCGTGCTCTACCGCCGTTTGCTCGAGCAAGCTGGACCGAATTCCGAATACGGCGCGCGTGCTTCGGCCCGCATTGCGCAGAGCAAAGCTACAACCGGCGGCGCGACGGCGGCATCGGCGGCGCCGGTCGAAACGGGAGCCACGATCAAGCCCGAAGCTCCTGCCGTTCCCGCACCAGCCATCGACCGGACCGATCTTCCCGAGGAAAAATGAACCTTCGAGCCCGTTGGCTGCTTCCGGCGTTGCTGCTCGTGGCCTGCAATGCGCGGCCGCGGCACACGGAGGCGGGCAAGTCTCACGACGCGCCGAAGGCGGACGAGCCGCGCCTCGTCGAACTCGACCTGAGCGCGGGTGCGCCGGAGAGCAGTGACGGCAGCGCGCTGTTTCGCACCCCTGCCGCCCAAACGTACACCGGTCTGGTACGCCTCATCGGCCGCGCCGCGACGGACGACAAAGTGCGCGGCTTGTTCGTGCGCTTGGGTGAAGCATCCTTCAACCTTGCCGAGAGCGAAGAGCTCTCGCGGCTGCTGGCCAAGCTGCGCGGCAAAAAGCCGGTCGTGTGTCACGCGCATACGCTCAACAATTCGAGCGCACTGCTCACCGCCCGCGGCTGCAGCAGGGTTTGGCTGAGCCCAGCGGGGGACGTCTCCACCATCGGGATTGCCGCCCAAATGCTGTATTTTCACGGTATTTTCTCGAAGCTCAAGGTCGACGTCGACTTCTTGCACATGGGCAAATTCAAGAGCGGCGCCGAACCGATGACGCGCGAGGGGCCGAGCGAAGAGGCCCGCGCCTCGCTGGTCGAGACGTTGGCGGCGATTCGCAGCGCTTGGCTCGAGGAGAGCAACGAATTCAAGAAGAGCGACACGCTGCTGAACGCCCTCGAGCACGGACCGTGGAGTGCAGGCGAAGCGCTCGAGCGCGGCCTGATCGACGAGATCGGCTTCGACGGCGAGGCGCTCGAGGCCGCCAAGAAAGCCGCTAAAGTCAGCGCGGTCGAGGCCAGCTTCGGGCCGCGCGCCAAGGGTGGCGGTGGATTCGGCATCGGTGATCTGCTGCGCGTGCTCTCGGGCTCGAGCAGCTCCGGCGATGGCCAGCCGCACATCGCGGTGGTGCCAGCCGAAGGCGCGATCACGATGGAAGCGGGCGGGCCCTTGCAGCGCGGGGGCATCACCGCACGCGCGCTCGGCAAGACCCTACGCCGGATGCAAAAGGACGACTCGGTCAAGGCCGTCGTGCTGCGCATCGATTCCCCCGGGGGTTCCCCCTTGGCCAGTGATCTGCTTTGGCACGAGATGATGGAGCTCCGGAAAAAGAAGCCGATCATCGTCTCGGTCGGCAACATGGCCGCGAGCGGCGGGTACTACATCGCTTGCGCTGGCCATTCCATCTTCGCCGAACGCACGAGCATCGTCGGGTCGATTGGCGTATTTGGGGGCAAGGTCAACGTCGCGCCCGCGCTGGAGCAGTTCGGCGTCCACGCCGAGACCTTCCCCGCCAGCCCCGAACCCGGCGCAGGCCAACGCGCGGCCTTCAACTCGCCTTTGACCGCCTGGGATGACGCAACGCGCGAGCGCGTGCGCGCACAAATGCAAGGCATCTACGATTTGTTCATCGCGCGCGTCGCGCACGGGCGAAAGCTCGGGGTCGAGCAAGTGCGCGCCTCCGCCGAGGGCCACATCTGGAGCGGCGACCAGGGGCACGAACGTGGGCTGGTCGATGAAATTGGCGGTTTGTCCGAGGCCCTGGCGGCAGCGCGCAAGGCGGCCCACTTGGAAGCGGACGCGCCAGTCACGGTGGAAGGCGGCAAGGATAGCTTGCTCGACAGCCTGCTCGTCAGTGACGACGCAAGCGACGCCGATGCCGTCGCCGCGTTCAATCGTCTGAGCGCTGCGCCCGTGAGCCGCTTGCTCTCCGAGGTTCCAGTGGAGCTCCGCTCGTTCGTGAGCGGCTTCGCCCCGTTGGCGGAGCGTGAACATGTCACGGCAGCGCTGCCGTATGGCTTGTTGATCCGCTGAATTGCGAAACCGAGCTGACACGGGGAACCCAGCTCACCCGCGCGAAATTGGCCATTTTCCCATTTCAGGGCTCGCAAAACCGCGCCTTTTCGATCTAACTAGACTTATGTCACCAGGGCGTCGAGGGCCGCTTTCGTTTCTGGATACGGAATGGCGCGCTGCGCTTTGGCGACGCTGGATCGCATCGCACCTGACCGAAGGCGCCGCTCGCGTCGCACCAGAACCCAGCGTCAGCAGCGTGTCCGTGCCCGTGCCCGTGCCCGTGCCCGTAACCGTCGCAGACGTGCGTGAGCCGAAGGAGCCTCTGCCCGAGACGAGCGTGGACGTGCTTCGAGCTGCACAGTCCGCACCCGCACGGGCGAGCGTGGTCGATGAGCAACGCAATGAACGGCGCGCCGACGTGCGCGCGCGCTTCGACGCGCTCACCGAGCGCATGCAAGGCTTGGAAGACGCTTTGGACGTCATCGCTCGACGCCTATCGCACCGCTCTCGCCGAGAGCGGCGTACCGACCGCCGCACCGCGGAGCTCGTGGAAAGCATCGCCGAGAGCGTGGAAGCGCACGCGATCGCCATGGATAGTTTGAGCTCTACATTGGAGCGTATCGAACGCCGCTTGGATCGCATCGAGCGTCCGAGCGCAGCTCGCGAAGAGCGGCCAGTTCCGGCCGTTCGTGAGGAGACCGAACGGCGTGATTCGCGCGCACCCAAGGCGCGCCACTCGGAGCCGCCGCGCAGCGTCCACCCTCCCCGCCTGGACGATACCGGCGATTTCTCGCTCGGCCGCGAGCCGTCGGAAGAGGACGAAGCATCGATTTCCGGCTCTTCGATCCGCGGCAGCATCGGCGATATGTCACTCTCGACCGTGCTCGCCATGCTCGAAATCGAGCGGCGCAGTGGCCGCCTCAAGGTGCAGGCCGAAGACGGAGCCCTGGTGGCTTTCGAGCTCGAAGAAGGCTCCGTCGTCGGTAGCCGCGTGAGCGAAAGCGACGTGGATGCGGTCGAGTCGCTGCGTGAGGTGCTGGGCTGGAAGAATGGCCGCTTTTGGTTTCGCCAGAACCCGAGTGAATCGCAAATCTCTCCGCCACGCTCGGTCAATTCCTTGCTGCTCGAGGCCACTCGTCAAATGGACGAAGCCATTCGCGTCGGCTGACGCGCGGTCAGCCGAGCGCGCGAGCGCCGCGCTCGGCGCGTTCCTTCACGGTTCGGCGATCGAGCCCCAAGCGACGGCCTGTTTCGACGTAGCTCTCGTTCGCTCGATACAAGAGCGCGCAGTAGCGATCGAGCAAAGCTTCGCTGTCGAGGCCGCTTTCGAGCAGAGCGCGGTCGAGCTCCGGCGGGGCCGGTGCGGCGGGCGCACGGCGCGCGGGACGGTAGCGCTTTCGCACCAGCACGTTGCGCACGCATTGCTCGAGTTCGCGCACGTTACCTGGCCACGGATAAGCCACGCCCAGTTCCTGTTCGACGAACGCCTGCACTTCTTTGGCGAGTTCGGGGCCGTACTCGCTGCCCGCGATGCGTTCGCTGAGGACGGACACCATCAGCGTGAGCTCGCTCGGATCGGCTTCGATGCGTTCGCGCAACGAGGGCGTCTGGATGCGGTCGGCGCACAGGCGGTAGTACAAATCCTCACGAAACCAGCCGGCTTCTAGCCCGCTATCCAAGTCACGATGAGTGGCGGCCACGATTTTTCCCAAAAACAAGCGTGGCTTGGTCTCTCCGAGCCGCTGAAACGCGCGCGTCTGCAGCACGCGCAAAAACTTCACCTGAAGATCGTTGTCGAGCTCGCCAATCTCATCCAAGAAGACCGTGCCATCCGGTCCGCACAGCTCGAGCCATCCCTGACGATCCTCGAGCGCGCCGGTGAACGCGCCGCGACGATGACCAAAGAGCTCCGACTCGATCACGCCGCGCGAAAGCGCCGAGACGTTCAGCGCGTGGTACTGGCTGGTGAACGTTTCGACGAAGCGCAGCTTGCTCTCGTCGAAGGATAGGTAGCGCGAATAGCCAATGGCCTGCGCGACGAGATCCTTGCCCGTCCCGGATGGCCCCATGATCAGCGTCGGAATATCAGCCATGTGGCGATACACACTATTCCGGTAGCGCCGCAGATCGTGAGTGAAGACCGAATGCCAAGTCTCGGCTCGGAGCTCGGCGATGGGCCGTGAAATCCCAAGCAGGTAGCGAAAAATATAATGAAACGCCCGGCGGATCTGGAAGAAAAAGGCCAAGGCGCCGGCGGCCGTCAAACCGGAAGGCAACCGCAACTCGGGCTCGACCAACAGCCGTTCGAAGTCACGCTTGAAAGCGGGATAGAAGCCGACTTTGCGGGCCTCGCCGGATTCATCGACGGCTAGCTCGTACAAGCTGAGCTCGTAACGCGCAAACAGCGCGTACAAGCAAAGATCCTCGTACAACAGCAGCTCTTCTGCGCTCAGCTCGACGCGCGAGGCATCGAGGCGTGCCCGCAGCGCGAGGGCGGTGTGCCAGGTCAGATCGCGCAAACGGATCACGTTCGGGCGCTCGCGGTGAAAGCCTTGGCGCTCGAGCTGCGCGCCATCTGGGGACCAGACCGGGCTGCCCTCGGTGAATTCTCGGCCGAGCGCGACGCGCTCGCTTTCGATGCGCTCGGGCGCGAACGGGTTGTCGTAAGCGATACGCGAGACCGCGCGCGCGAAGTGACGCTCCTCGGGCCGGAAAAGCATGTACATGCAATGTACACCTGATGGCATTAAATGCACAGACAGGCGTGCTCGACACCGGAACGTCACAAGTAGTTTCCGACACTTAGCGCATCGCGAGGCGCGGCCCGGGCTTTGCTCAAGGGGGCCTCGTGCTCCCGCATTGGGGGCGAAGGAGGCCCATTGATGGCTCGTTTCAAGCGTTGGACCCACGGCGTGGTGGCCAGCATCGACAGTCTGATCGTTCAAGTAGAAAACCACGAGGCGCAGGTCTCCAGCACTTTGCGCGAGCTCGAGCAGGGGGTGGCTCGCTCCAAGGTGCAACAGATGCGCGTCGAGCGCGACGGTGTGGCCCTCAAACAAGCACTATCGGAAGAGCGCGAGGCAGCCATTCGTTGGCGCGATCGCGCCATGCGCGAGGAACAAGAAGCTCGCGCGCTCGAGTGCCTGCGCCGTCACAAGCGCAGCGAGCGTCGCGCCCTCGAGCTCAGCCAAAATCAAACCGAACACGCGCGGGTCGAGCTGCAACTCAAACGCGACATTCAAACCTTGGAGCAACGCTTGTTCGAGCTTCGTCAACAACGGAACACCATGCGCACTCGTCAATCACGCGCGGAGGCGTTCAGCGTCGTGCAGGGCAGCGGAGATCTGGAGAACGGCGAAATCGGAGCCATTTTCGAGCGCTGGGAGACGCGCGTAGCGGAGACCGAGGTGCAGAGCGGCTGCCTGATCACGAGCCTGGATAGCTTCGACGACGAATTCCTAGATGCCGAAGAAGTGGCCTCGCTCAAGCTGGAACTGAGTGCCTTGCGCAACGAACAGGAGAAACTCTGATGCAATTGCAGGACAATCCGCGACCGATTCTGGACCAGCCGCCCACGAAGGTGAGCTCGAGCTTCGATCCAGACGCATTTACACGCGCGCTGCGTATCGCCGGGGCCGCGTTGGTGGTCGCTGCCGCCTCCACGTTCATGCTGCAGAATTGGCAGGTCGGCAACGATTTGATGCGCTACGCGATGCTGGTCGGCCAATCATTGTTGCTCGCGGCGGCCGCGTACTTCGTCGGGCTCACGGTGCGCGAGGGGCGCTCGGCGCGCACCTTTCTGGCGCTCGTGCTGGCCACCATCCCGGTCAGCTTCGCGGTGCTGGGTGGACTCGTCTATTCACGCTTTCATCTCGGCGAGCTACCGACGTTGCCGAACTATGCGAGCTGGGTCGCGCCCAGTAAGGGTTCCGCGCTGCTGGCGGTGTTCGGCACCCTCGTGCTGCTCGTCCCGCTCGCATTGGTGAGCTTCACCGCGCTCGCGCGCAAAGAGGCCAAGGCGCTCACGCTCGCCTTCTGCGGCGCCAACTTGTTGGTGCTCGTGCCTCTGCGTCAGCCTGAGGTCGTGGCGGCGATGGCCGGCGTGGCTCTACTCGGGCTTTTGCACTTGGAGCTCACGCGCTTCGCGGTCACCGCGCAGCTCGACACGCTCGAAGGCAAGCTCGCGCGCGTCATGCCCTTCGCCCCGCCCTTGATCATGCTCGGCCGCGTGTTTCACCTGTACCACGTCGGTCCCGGGTTCATCGGCGGTGTGCTGCTGATCGCCGGCGCGGCGTTGTGGCTCGCTCTGTCGCGCATGTCGACCGGCGTGCGCCGCGATCTGGGCGCTTGGCTCGCCAGCGCTTCGGCGGTCGCCGGCTGGGGATTCTGCTGGTCCGAGCTGTCGCGCCAGTTACCCTCGGTCGGGGTATCGATCCTGCTCTTGGGCTTGCCCGCCGCTGCACTGCTCTTCGTGGGCGCTGCGCGCGCGGTTGCGTCTAGAAACGCCCTGCTGGGCGTGGGCACGATCCTGGCGCTGATGACGACGTTGTCCGCCAGCGCGCTCGACCATGGCACTGCCGCTGCCTTCTGCTGCATCGTGCTCGGTGTCGCGGTCGCAGTTTGGGGCGCCTCTGTACGGGCCCCGATCCGCATCGTGGGCGGCGCGCTGGTTGCACTTTGGGGCGTCGGCCTGCAAGTCTGGCTCGCCGTTCACGCGGATAATCTACTGCGCTGGGTCAGCCTCACCGCGGTTGGCATCCTACTGATCGTCGGCTCAGCTTACATCGAGCGCAATCGCGCGCGCCTATCGCGTTTCTGGCACGCGGGCCTCGCCACGAAGTAACCAAGAGAGACGTAGAGTCCCAATCCGCAGAGCCGAGAGGGGCGCTCGCGATCCAGCGACGCAGCTCTCGGCTTTGCGTTGTTTCTGCCAATGCCGGAAGCACTCGGAGCCTGAGTTGCGGTGCTGGGCACGACGCGACAGCGGAGTGACTTCGCCAGGTGGAGCCGTCTGAGCGAACGTGCGCTAGGGATGGTGCGGACGAGATCTTCGTTGAGCGCCGCCGAGAGAATGCTTGCTCGACGGGCAGGAGGCGGCGCACGCAAAGACGCTGAGCTGCAAGCGCGCATCCGAGCGCTCTTCTCGATTCAAGGGCCGTTGCGGTGCGTCACGCATCCACGGCAAACTCGCGAAGGAGGGGGTGCGCGTCAACCGCAAGCGCGTCGCGTGGCGATGCGGGAGAGCGGACTGCGAGCCAAAACGGCCATGAAATCCAAGACCACCACCGACTCGCGACATAGCCTACCTGTGGACGCGGCAGCGCCGGCCAACCTTGGCAGTAATTGTCACGTGTATTCGCACCGGGTCGTCGGCTAAAGCGTGCGCGAACGCATGACGGCCGATCTGGTTTGCGAAGCCCTCGACGCGGCCGTTCGCGCCCGTCGGCCAGCGCCTGGCGCGTGTTTCACAGCGACCGCAGAAACAAGGGCAGCTTCAAGGGGTCGTCGCAACACGTTTTACTTTAACGACGTTTCATCTTTCGCTCAGTGCTTCCGCTGGAGTTCTCCAACCTAGAGTCTTGCGAGGTCGACGATTTAGTGTGGAAGCAACGGCAGCGATGTCACTGGCGCGGTACCTACTGAGGTCGGTGCCCTTCGGAAAGTACTGACGTAGTAGCCCGTTGCTGTTCTCGTTTGTGCCACGCTGCCACGGACTCCTGGGATCACAGAAGAAGATTTGCAAGCCCGTATCGATTCGGAGTTGGGCGTGCTGAGCCATCTCCGCGCCTCGATCCCAAGTCAGCGACCGCCTGAGTGCTCGGGGAGTTGGACTATGGCGGCCGTGATTGCCGCCCGCGCGGCTTTTGCGCCGTGCCCGGCTAGTGCGGGGGCCGATCTTGACTCTTGCCTGACCATGCTCCCCCATGCGTGGCAAGTGAAGCAGCATTGTGAATCGGGTGGTTCGTTCGACAAGAGTGCCGATTGCTGAGCTGTCTAGGCCGATTATCAAGTCGCCCTCGCAGTGCCCGGGAAGGGCTCGATCTTCAGCCTCCGCCTGCCTCCTCGCCCCTGTACGTAGAGGGCTTGATAGATGGCTTCATGCGATATTCTCGTCGAGTCGTCATCGGGAAAGTCTAGTTGAAGACGCTCGGCGATTTGTCGCGGGCTCCACGACGTTACCCAGGGTCGATCCTGCCTAGGCCCGTGGCGTCGACCGGTCCATGACTTCACCTTCGGACCCGACAGGGCCTTGCCATTACTCGTCGTGACTGCTCCGGCAAGACGGTCCTGCACGTATCGTTTCAGCCTCTTGTTGGCGGCCAGTTTGGCCACCTTTGGGCGTTTGGCACAGCGGTCGTTGTGCCACTGAGTGTAGACGCGCGGTATTCGAAGCCACCGCTACGAGTCGCAGCATTGCGCCGAAGCTCCCGCGAAATCGTCGAAGGGGCTCGGTTGAGCTGACGAGCAATCGCGCGCACGCCAGCGCCTCGAGCCTGCAAGATTGCGCTCTCCTCCCTCTCTGCGTAGGCCAAATAACGCGTCGACTTCGGCTCAAGGCTGATAGCTCGCATGCCACCGCTTCGGCGAAACCAACGCGCTCCGACCGGAAACTAATACCCCGGACCTCGCTGCAGCATTCTCGGTCGTAAGGCCTTCGGCAATCGCCATCCAAAATCAGCCTCTTGCGCTTATCGGAGGAAGCAGAGCATGAACCGCCACCGGCAATTGCTAGGAAAACGCCGTTACCGAGAGCTTGTACCGTGTCTTTCACGGTAACGAGTGCGTTGCGTGAGCCAGCGGCTCTCGACCGAAGCCTTCAACACGAACAACTGGAGTGACACTTTCACTGAGCAGTCAAGGAGCGACATGTTCACTTCGCTCTGACATTTTTGATTATTCTTCTTGACGGGTTTTGAGTCGTTTGCGACCTCTTCGTGAGGAGTGCGTTGGATTTAGGGGATTGCTTGCACGAGGTCGTGTGAGGCGAGCGCTTCGATGACGAGGTCGATTTTTGAAGCCATTTTACTGTTCAAAACGAATGATGCGCGCCAATGCGGGGCTCGAAATTTCGCATGTTAGAGGTGAGTCATGAGCAACCAATATCGATTGGCGGGGTCGGCGAATTCGGAGCTCGTGGCGGGATTGTCGGAGCTGGTTCAGCAGAGCAATGTGCTTATTGGGCAGATGCTCGCGCATTTGGTGGAGCTCGATGAGCGCAAGTTGCATCTCGAGCTGGGGTTTCCGTCGCTGTTTGCCTACTGCGTGGAAGCGCTGGCGATGAGCGAAGGCAGCGCTGGACGGCGAGTAGCGGCGGCACGGGTGTGTCGACGATTCCCCGAGGCATTCGAGCGCGTTGCTCGCGGCGAGCTGCATTTGTGTGCGTTGTGCGCGCTCGCGCCGCACTTGAACGAAGCGAATGCGACTGAGCTGTTCGTGGTGTGTACAGGCAAGACGCGGCGACAAATCGAGCAACTGCTCGCGGCGCGCTCTCCGCGGCCGGATGTACGCGAGCAGATTCGCCGGTTGCCGGCGCCCAGTCAGGTGCGAGTCGAGGTCATTTCGCAACCGGTGCCACCACCTCGCGTGCTCGACGCGCTTGGCGATGCCCGAAGCGTTGAAGAGCCGATTTCGAGGGCGGCTGGTCCGGAGACCGTCGGCGTGGCGACAATTTCCGCGCTACCAAGCGTCCCGGCTCGAACTCTCGCACGCCCTCGTCCGGGTGCTCGCGAACTCGAGCCCCTTTCCGCCGTGCGATTTGGCGTCCACTTCACGGCCGACGCCGAGCTACGCGAGCTGATCGAGCGGGCTCGCGCGCTCGCGAGTCACCGGATCCCAAACGGGGATCTTGCAGGTCTGATGAAGCTGGTGGTGGCACGCTTCGTCGAACAGGAGGAGAAGCGACGCTTCGGCATTGGGACGCGTCCGCATCGGGCTCGCTCGCAAGAAAAGCCGGAAAACTCCGCAGAAGGGGCAGCTCCACCAGGCGGAGGTTCAGCCCCGCCACGCACAAGCGAAGCGCCGACTCGCGCGGCGCGTTCCCGACGAATCGAAAAGCGCACGCGCCATGTCTCCGCACAGGTTCGGCGCGAAACCCATGCTCGAGACGGCGGTCAGTGCGCATTTGTCTCGCCCGATGGCCGGCGCTGCAGCGCGACGGCGTTGCTCGAGTTTGACCACGTGAAACCCTTTGCCAGATCCGGCGCGGCGGACACTCCGAACATGCGCCTGCTGTGCAAGCGCTTCGGGGCCATACACCTGGCGGCAAAGATCGCCGCTCGGAGTTGCTCCGAATCTAGACCTCGAGCTCGGTGACGTAGTGCCTGCTTGGCACAGCCGGCTTGACGGCCGCGCGTAGCTCGCCCGTCGGGGATCGCAACGAGTGGAAAATAGAGGGCTCGTCAGTCCGTGTGGAATCATCAGAGACGCCAACGCCAGAAGGGGGAGAGCAAGGGTTCGCCTTGCGCGTCGTGGCGCTTCGTTGAAATGCTCGCCTGTCGGCAAGCTCGGCGCATGCTGAGCATCCCGCCCGAGCAACGCTATTTGCTAGCCTGCTCCGATCTGCACCGTAGGTGGAGGCCGTTGGCCGCAGAAAACCGAGTTCAATTTCGTGAATCGTCTTCAGGGCGAAGCGGCAGAGCCGTGAACAATGCGCACTCCACTCGCATCGCGCCCCCCATCCTTCTTGCTCTCCTCTTTTTGGCGTTTTGGCGTTTTGGCGGTTCACTCCGGGAGCCGGCAACGCGGGAGCACGACGCAGCCTGAGCTGCGATGCTGGATCGCGAGCGCCCACTCCTGAACTCAGGGACGGGCTAGTGGTGGTGGTGGTGAGGCGCCTGCGTTTCGTGGGGGCCGTGCACGTCGTGGGCGTGCTCGTGTTCGTGTGGTGGAGGGCGCACGATGGTCGCAAGCCAGAGGCGCGCGCTGCGTTGCCAGATGCCGATCAGGAACAGCACGCCCAGCGTGATCGCGGCGCGGGGTCCGAGATCGCCCTGGGAGAGCGCGCCGTCGAGGGGCGATACGGAGAGGCCGAGGAGATCGCAGGCTGCGGCGACCGCGAGGCAAACGGCAGTGATGAGCAGGCGCGCCTTGAGCGCTGACTTCAACGAGTCGGCGATTGGAGCGAGCGTGGCGAAGAGTAGGATGGCGCCGGGTGATAGGCCGAGGCCAGCGAGACCGGCGGCGATCAGTACCGCGGCGGGGGCTGCGACTGGCGTGAGGTTGGCGACCAGGGCCACCACCAGTAGTTCGATGAGAGAGCCGGGGAGGCGTCGGTCCAAGGTCGCGACGGGTACGCTGGTCAGTAGCGCGCCGATCAACAAGCCGAGAACCAGCCAGGGGCCAGAGGATTCGAGGGCCTCCGAAACGCGGGCGCGCCAGTGCGGGCGAGGAGCGGGCTCGGTCGCTGCTGAGTCGATCGCCGCCTTGGTCAGGAATGCGACGGCAAGGCTCGTAACGGCGAGCCGCAAGCCGGCCGCAACGAAGCCGAATAGGGCGATGCTGAGCAGTACGCTTTCGGCGCCGAGTGTGCCCGCTGGCAACGCCGCGCGCGCCCACTTGGAGTTCCGATCGGGAGCGCGCAGGGCAAAAGCCGCGGCCAGCAGCGCGACCAGGATCACTAGCGAGGTGCGCTCGGCGAGTTGTACGAGTCCCTGCGCGAAGGCGATCGTGCCCGGGTCGGTGCTGTGCCAAACGCCGAGCAGGCTGACCGTCACCCCTAGGCCTGCGACGACCAAGTCGAGCGAACGGGCGAGCGGGCCGTGCGCGGGATCTTCGGTCAGGTCGTGAGTGACGACGTGCAGCAAGAGTCCGGCCGCAACGGCGGCGATGACCGGCGCAAAGCGCTCGATGGTCGCGGCAGCAGCCAGGCTAGAGAGGCCGATGCCGACGACGCTGGCAGCGGCCAAGCCGAGCGAGCGCAAGACGGCCGATCGTGCGCCGAAAGTGGTGCGGTAAGCCAGCGATACGACGGCGATCAGCGGTACGGTGTGGGCGGCGAGCGCCACGATCACGTCTAGATGCGAACCTTGATCGGCCGGCAAGCGCGTGTAGGCACCGAGTCCAATGCCGTCCGCCACGTGGTGTACGACCAAGCCCCAATAGCCCGCTTCGAGCACCGCGTGTTGGGCGCGTCCGCTGGTCGAACGCTGGCCAATGAAGTGCGCTAGTGCCGGAGCAAACCAGCCCGCCAAAAAAAGTAGAATCGAGAGCGGCCCGAGCTCACGCAAGGCCTCGGGCAGCAGATGCGTGACCACCACCGCCACCGCCGCCAAGGTTGCGAACGTGCGCATGTAGCCGAGCAGCGCACGCGACGTGCTGGGCACGAAGGACAGCGCCGCGCCGAGCAGCACGGAAAGGACGGCAACGAGGAGGGCGAAGAGCACGCGCGGGCCCCGGGTCTAGCTCAGTCACTCGCCTTCGCCAAAGCGGGCGGCAATTGTCGCTCAAATCCGCCACTCCAAGCTCACTTTGCCCGGCCTGGCGCGGCTTGGGCAGGGACCTTTGCGCTGCGAACGCGCTCGCGGAAAGCGCGCGGCGACTCACCCGCGACCCGCGCAAAGCTCTTGGCAAACGCGCTCAAGCTCTCGAAACCCACCGCCAGCGCGGTCTCGGTGACGCTGCTTTGGCCATTCCCGAGCAGCTCCATGGCGCGCAACACGCGGGCCTGGCAGACGAGTTCGCGAAAGCCGAGGCCGGTTTCTGCGTGCAGATGGCGGCGCAAGCTGCGCTCTGAAACGCCGATTCGGCGACAGAGTGACGGGAAGTCGAGATCCGCGCAGTGCTCGATGGTGAGCGCGATGGCTGCTTGCACCGGCTTCGTGCGCCCGCGCGGTAGGCGGTACGAGCTGGCCGTCTCGAGCCACTCTTCGAGAAGCAGCCCGAAGCTGCGAAAATATGCGTTCGCCAAGCGATCGGCTTTGCGACGCGTGGCCGGCCAGCGCGTCGCGAATTGAATCAGCTCGCGCAACAGCGGCGTGACATCCAACACGCGGACCTCGCGTGTTGCCACGCGCACCAAGCGTGAATCGAAGAACAAGGAAACGCCCTGGGCGTTGCCCATGTTGGTCACGTGGCGAACACCGGCGGGGATGAAGGCGGCGCGCTGCGGCGGCAAGACGAACGTCGCCTCGGATACCTCCAGGGTGGCGGTGCCCTGAGTTGCGTACAGCAGTTGATGGCGCTTGTGCGAGTGGAGGGCGTAGCGCAGACCGGTGGCCACGTCTTTGAAGGCGAAGGCGCTGGCGGATGCGCTTTCGAGCCGCTTTTCCTGCACGAACGCGCGTGTTTCGCGGATCGAGAGCGCGCGTTTGGGGAGCGTGGGCATGTGGCCGATTGGCGCTAATTATTGTCCGCCAGGCGTTAGCCGGCCAGGACAAAATTCGTTAAATCATGCGCATGTCGGACTCGAAAGCAGCGCACGCCGCGCGGATTCAAGATCAGTTCTCACGCCAGGCAAGGCCGTTCGCGGCCGCGCCGGTCCACTCCAGCGCGGAGGGCTTCGAATTGCTTGCGCGCTGCGCCGACCTTGGCGCGAGCGACGACCTGCTCGACGTCGCGTGCGGCCCGGGTTTGGTCGCCTGCGAATTTGCGCCACGCGTGAAATCCGTGCGCGGCTTGGATGTCGTCGAGGGCATGCTCGAGCAAGCACGGGCGCGCGCGGCTAGTCTGGGGCTCAGGAACGTGAGCTTCGACTCGGGCGACTGCACGAAGCTTCCGTACGCCGACGCTTCGTTCTCGCGCGTGCTGACTCGTTACAGTTTTCACCACTTGCTCGAGCCCGCGCTCACGCTGCGCGAAATGGTGCGCGTGTGTAAACCCGGAGGCACGGTCACGGTCTGCGACGCCGCCCCCGCGCGCGACAAACGCGACGCCTACAACCGCATGGAGAAGCTGCGCGACCCGTCACACGCTGCGGCATTGTGCCCGGAAGAGCTGGAAGCGTTGTTCGCCGAACAGGGCCTGCAGCTCGAAAATCGAGCACGATATCGCCTAGAAGTGGCGCTCGAAGACAGCCTCGCCGCGTCCTTCCCCGACCCCGGCGGCGCCGACGAGCTGCGAAAAATGTTCGAGATCGATTTGGGCGTGGACGACCTCGGTGTGGGCGCCGTACGCCGTGGTCAGGCGCTCTGGTTCTCATTTCCGATCTCGATCCTCAGCGCGCGGATCTGAGGGCAGTGGTAGAGTGCGGCTGTGCCCAACCTGGACGCAGCACGCGCGTTGCACCGCGCAGGTCGCTCGGCGGAGGCGCTCGAGCTCTGCCGAGCTCTGCTGCAATCCGACGGACAGGATGCGGAAGTGCTGGCGACTGCCGGCAGTCTGGCGCTCAAGCTAGGCGACCTTCCCACCGCAGAGCGCTACCTGCGGGAAGCCATCGCGCTCTCCGCCAATGCGCTCGAAGCGAGTTTCAATCTCGTGCCTGCCTACAGCAACCTCGGCAGCGCGCTCTTCCGCCTGCGCGATCTGGATGGCGCCCAGGCTGCGTTCAGCCGCGCCCTTGCGCTCGCTCCCGAAGCTTCGCATCTGCATCGCAACTTGGGCACGGTGTTGCACGAGCGCGGCGCCCTGGCGCAGGCCTTGGCCTGCTTTGATCGGGCGGTCCAGCTACGGCCAGATTGGGTAAAGGGCTTGCAGAGCCTGGCTACTACGGCCATGGAGCTTGGGCAGTGGCAACCGGCGCTCGACGCCTGTTCGCGCTGGATCTCACTCAGCCCTGCCAACGTCGAGGCTCTGGGCCTGGCGTCGATCGCGCTCGATGAGCTCGGCAGGCACGAAGAAGCCGACCAGCTACTCGACTTCGATCGTCTGCTTCGTCTGACCCAGCTCGACAGCGCTCCACCCGGCTTCGCCTCACTCGATGCTTTCAACGCGGCGCTGACGCGACACACGCTGGAACATCCGACGCTGCACCGCCCCGGGCTGGACGATCCGCGCTATCACTGCTCCACCTTGCGCATCACCGGCGAGTTCTGCGCGGCGCCCAAAGGGCCGGCGGCTGCGCTGGAGCAGCTCGTGTTCGACGCAGTTCACGGCTTCGCGGCGGAACTCGCGCAGACGCTCCCACGTCATCCTTTCGTGGCCGGCGCAGCGCGCCACTTCGCGCTCAAGTCGTGGTCCACGGTGCTCGATGGCGAAGGCAACCTCGAGCCGCACGTGCACTATGCGAGCTACCTGAGCGCGGTCTACTACCCGAAGATCCCGGCGCAAATGTCGAGCAAAGGGCCGGGCGCTGGCTTCCTCGAGTTTGGTGGCGGCCCAGCGCGCTTTCCGACACGCCACACGCGGCCCGCGCGTGCGGTCGAACCGCGGGAGGGGCTGCTGGTGCTATTTCCGTCCTACCTCTATCACCGCACGACACCGTTCAGCGCGCCGGAAGTGCGCATCGCTATCGCCTTCGATACCGTGGCGAGTGCTCCCGAGCACGCCGAGAACGAGACCTAAATGTCGAAAATTACTGAGCCGGGCTGGCAAGCGTCTGGCGCAGGGAAACTTATCGACACATGCGCTTCCCTTGCGCGGGGCGAGATCGGCGTAAACTACCGGCCATGTTCATTCGAATCGCAAAGCTCACGTCCGCTGCTGCCGTGTGCGCGACGCTCGCCGTTGCTTGCCACACGTCCACACCTGCTCCCACGGAACAAGCCGCTCCCAGCGCGGCGGAAGCAAAGAAGATCGTCGAAGTGACGGTCAGTGATGTCGAGCGCTTCGTCAAAGACAAGAGCGCGACGATCTTGGATGCCAACGACGGCGATACGCGCAAAGAGTACGGTGTCGTTCCAGGCGCGGTGCTGCTCACAAGTAAGGAGTACCCGCTGAGCGCATTGCCGGCCGCGAAGACAGACAAGCTCGTGTTCTATTGTGGTGGCACGCAGTGCCGCGCGTCCGACAAAGCTGCGGAGCGAGCAGCCACCGCTGGCTATAGCGATGTAAGCGTGATGCGCGCCGGCATCCGCGGCTGGAAAGACGCCGGACAGGCCACCAGCCCCGCGCCGCAGAGCTGAACCAAGCTCACGCCGCTTGGGGCTCGAGTTGGGGAGTGACGGACAGCGAGAGGGGCTGTCCGTCGCGCTGCACGCGCAGCGTGATCTCGCTGCCGCGTGAAAGAACCAGCACGCGCTGCAGATCATCGACGCTGAACAGCGGACTGTCGTTGGCGCTGAGTAACAGATCTGCCGGCTTGATGCGTGCCACGCTCGCGGGCGAATCATGAGCCACCCCGTGCACGCGCACCGCGCGCGGTTGCCCAATTTCAGCGGCCACGCGGGGCATCAAGTCGATGCCTTGCGCGGAAATGCCGAGCAGCGGCCGATCGATGCGACCATCGCGAATCAGCACCGCGGTGACCCAAGCGGCGGTGTGCGCGGGAATCGCAAAGCCGAGCCCATTGGCGCGCGGAATCACGGCGGTGTTGATGCCGACCACCGCGCCTCGCGCATCGAGCAGTGGGCCGCCGGAATTGCCCGGGTTGATCGCGGCGTCAGTCTGCACCAGGCCCTCGAAGGGGCGTCGCCCCGGGCCCGGCAAACTGCGATCGATTGCGCTCACCACGCCCAGGCTCACCGAGCGCTCGAAGCGCAACGGGTTGCCAATGGCCAGCACCAATTGTCCCACGCGCAGCCGGCGAGATTCGTCCAGAGACAGGCTGGGCAGGCCCTGCGCCGCGATGCGCAACACGGCCAAGTCGCTGGCGCGGTCTTCACCGACGACTTCCGCCCGTAGCTCTTCACCACCCGCTAGGCGCGCGCTCAGGACACCGGCCCTGCCGTGCACGACGTGCGCGTTGGTGATTACGTAGCCATCGCCCGACACGATGATTCCGCTGCCCTGACCGCGGCCGTGCTCCACGGCCACGACACTGGGCGCCGAGCTTTCCACCAAGCTCTCGAGTTCATCCGAAAATTCGCTCAAGCGTGACACGTCAGGACCTCGCGCTCGGACTGACCGATAGCTCGTGCACGATGCCGGCGCGCAGCAGACGCAGCGGCACGGCTCGGTTCGCGCGCTCTTCCAACGCGGCCTGCAAGTCGGCGATGCTCTCCACGCGTTCACCATCTAGCTCGAGCAGCACGTCGCCGAGCAGAACGCCCGCGCTGTCCGCGGGGCCGTCCGTTTGCAGCCCCGTGACCACCAGCCCCGCGCGTTGTCCGGCACTCTCCGCGGCGGACACGGGTAATTTCGCCGCCGTCGAGCTCACGCCCAGATAACCGCGCTGGATCTGACCATGCGCAAGCAGCGCGTTGACTACGCGCTCAATCGTCTCGGTGGCTAGGGACAACGCGGCCCCGCGCAACAGACCCGCCGAATTCACGCCAATTACCCGCCCGGAGGCATCCACCAGAGGACCGCCCGAGAAGCCAGCTTCGACGCTGACGTCACTCTGGATGTAGCGCTCGATTTTGCCGCCACCGGGTGCGCGCCATTGATCCGAAAGCGCACTGACCACGCCTAGATTCGAGCGTACCGTGCGCCCGGGCCGACTCAGCGCGAGCACCAATTGACCGCGCCGAATGCTGTCCGCGGGTGCGCGTTCGGTAACCGGCAAGCCCGCCGCTTCGACTCGAAGTAGCGCGAGATCGCTGGAGAGATCGGCGCCCAGCAGCGTAGCCGAGTGCGCTTCACCTGACTCCAGAGTCACCTCCAAGCCATCTTCTCGCTCCAGACCGTGCGCGGTCGTGACGATCAAGCCCTCCGCCGACCAAACCAAGCCCGACGCGGGCCGCCTGCGCCCGGTCTCGATGCGCACGACGCTGCCGCTCACACGGTCCACGGCGTCAGCCAGGGCGTTCGAAAAATCTTGTGCTGCGTTGCTGCTCATGAGAGCGATCGTAGGCCTCGTCAGGAGCGTCGGGTATTGCCCGATCGGCCAGGGAAACCTGCCCGATCAGGCGGTCTCACAACATCAGGAGGCCTCGGCGCGCCGCACTGACCACGGCCTCGGTGCGGGTCTCGGCATCGAGCTTGTTCAGGATCGCGTTCACGTGAAATTTCGCGGTATGATCGCTAATTTTCAAGCGATCGGCGATCAGCTTGTTGGACAACCCTTCGGCCATCAAGCTCAGCACCTCGGCCTCGCGCGGCGTCAGCAGCGGCCCATCCCGAGGCGCTGCACGCACGGCCAGCAGAGTTCGAAGCAGCGAGGGCTCGAACGCACCCAGACCATTGGCCAGCCCGCGCAGCGCGGCGAGCACGCGCTCACCTTCGGCTCCGCGCAAGAGCACCCCCAAAGCGCCGGCTCGCAAGAGCTCGAGCGCGGTCTCTTCGTCCCGGACCAACGCCAGCGTCGGAACGCGCTCCAGCACCGCGCTACTAGGCGTTGCAGCCGCCCTAAGCCCCACGTCCCAGAGCATGACCTCTGCGTCGGGCAAGCGACCAAGAGCGTCGTCCGGCGCCTTGTCTTGCCCCACGACGGCGAAGCCTTGCTCGGAGTCGAGTAGCGAAACCAGGCCGCTCCGCACGAGCGGATCTTCCGCGATCACGAGAGCACGCAGCAGTTTGGGCAGATTTCTGATCTAAGGCTGGCTCGCCACTTGTAAAGAGCAAGCACATCCGATGCCGTGCGGCGCGACTCCTGTTAGAAGGGCACGCAAGTGCAGCCAGTGACCGACAGAGACGACCCCACGAAAGACCCGAGCGACCCCGAGTACGGCGTGGAGCTCCCCGCGGGGCTACGCCTCGAACGGCCCGCGTCGGGCGGCGTGCGCATCGAACTGCGCCTGAATGCGGTGAGCCGCGCGCTCTCGGCGTTGCCTCGGCTGGTCTTGGTAGGCGGGGTGGTGTTTACGCTGCTTCAGGCCTGGCGACACCACGTATTCATCGCCTTTTGGTTCTTGGGGCTACCCTTCTTGGCTTGGCTGCGTGGCCCCGCGCGGCGCTCGGTGCTGATCGGGGAACGCCAGCTCGAAGTCGAAGGCACAGGGCGACTCGGGCGCGCTTTCTTGCTGCCCCGCGCACGAATCGAGCGCATCGAGATCGGCCGGGGTGGCGTGTACCAACTGTATCAACGCGCGCTCTTCGTCACCCTGGTAGATGGGCGCACTGCGGCGCTATTCGTCGGCATTTCCTCCGTTCAAGCGCAGTTCGTGAACGAAGGATTGCAACGTTGGTTGGCCGCCGTTGACTGACGGAAAGGAAGGTCAGAGCGCGTCGCGCAGCGTTTCGAGCTGGGCGTAGCCGCGCTCGAGCCACAAGCGAACGCGTTGGCGCTCGAGCGGCTTGAGCCCCTCCTCGGCGCTGCTGTGAATGGCGCCCCAGAAGCTCGAGCCCAGGCGATCCACCTTGTACATGGCCTGAGCGTCGAGCTCCGGCAAATCGATGGTCTTGCCACCGAGTTGATCGAGGTGACGCTTGGCATTCGACTCGTCGAATTGAATGAAGTTCTTGGAGCGACCCAAGTTTCGCACGACCTTGTGCTCGAAACGGTCACCGAACAGATCGAGCGAGCGCTCAATCTCACCGACCGACGCGAAGCCGCCGTCCGTCACGTGCCAGAAGCTCATGCGAATCCCAGCCTCCTTCGCGAATGCAAAGACGTTCGCTTCCGATAGCCAGGTCCACAGCGTGCGCACGCTCTGCGCGGGCAAATCGATCAACACGCGGCGATCAGCGCCCAACGCGCGATCGACGATCTGATCGGCGCTCTCCGGATTGCTCAGATCCACCGGCTGCGAGTAGTCCGCGTACATGCGAACCAACGCGCCGTGCGAAAGATCGCCGTCGACGGCCGCAAACGGAATCGAGCGATCGATGAACCATTGCGCCAGCAGGCGTGCGACCACGCTCTTGCCGACGCCACCCTTCTCACCACCAACGAAATGTATGTGACTCACGAAGCTCGTAGAATCCAGCAGCGCGGCGGGGTCAAGGGGCAAGAGCCACAAACCAGCGCCAACGAACGGCCGTTCTGACTTTTGATACCGTCATTTGCTCGAGCACTTGCGCAAGTTTCTCCAAGTCGCAGGTTTTGGTGACTGCTACTAGGCTCAGCATCAGCACCACGAGGACGATGACCGCACCCGGATTTGCACTGTTCGACACCGCCATCGGTCGCTGCGGCATCGCTTGGGGGGCAAGCGGGATCTGCGGCGTGCATTTGCCGGAAGCGAGCTCCAGCGCAACTCGCCGGCGCATGCTCTTGCGCTATCCCGAAGTGAACGAAAGCGCGCCGCCGCCCGTGGTGCAGCGCGCGATCGATCGCATCGTCACCTTGTTGCGCGGCGAGGCGACGGATCTCGAGCAGATCGCGCTCGATATGTCGCTCGTACCGGCCTTTCATCGACGCGTGTACGAGCTCGCGCGCAAGATCCCTGCCGGGCGAACGCTCTCGTATGGCGAGGTCGCTTCCCGCATCGGCTCACCGGGCGCGGCGCGCGCAGTCGGGCAAGCGCTGGGCAAGAATCCGTTCGCGATCGTCGTACCCTGCCATCGCGTGCTCGCCGCCGGCGGGAAGCCAGGCGGCTTTTCGGCAAGTGGCGGGATCGACACCAAGCTCAAGATGCTGCGCATCGAGCAAGCGCAACGCGGCCTGTTCGACGGCGACGGCGAGCTCGGCTTCGACCTGGAACAGGCCGTCGAAACTCTGCGCGCCTCGGATCCGAAGCTCGCGCGCGTGATTGCGCGTCGGGCCGTGCCGTTTGCAACTCAAGAATACGCCCAGTATTTTCGCCGCGCTCGCAGAGTCGATCGTGTATCAGCAGCTGCACGGCAAAGCCGCGGCGACGATTTTTGCCCGCGTTCGAGCGCTGTTCCCGCGAGCGCGCGGCGCGCTGACCGCCGCACAAATCTCGAGCGCTAGCGAAGCCGCCTTGCGCGGAGCGGGGCTCTCGAACGCGAAGTACCTCGCGTTACGAGATCTCGCAGAGCGCTGCCAACAGGGCTCCATTCCCACGCTGGCGCAGATTCAAAAGCTAGACGACGAAGCCATCATCGAGCGCTTGACCGAAGTGCGAGGCATCGGTCGTTGGACGGTCGAGATGCTGCTCATGTTCCGCCTCGGTCGTCCCGACGTGCTACCCGTCGACGACTACGGCGTGCGGAAAGGCTTTTCGATCGCATTCGGCACGGCAGAGCTACCCTCGAAGGCTGAGCTCGAAGCACGCGCCAAACGTTGGAAGCCATACCGCACCGTCGCGAGTTGGTATCTGTGGCGCGCGACCGACTCGCTCTAGAGCTCGGTTCGGACAGCGCTTTTTTCTAGCTCGGCTGCGCCGAGCGGGTGTGAAGCTCAGCGAGCCAGAAGGCTCGCGCTTCTCACCGGGGAGCTACCGCTGGCGGCACGACATAGTCGTCTTCGCCCTCGGGCTTGGGCTGCGGGCCCGCTACGATGCCGGCGAGGTCTGGGTCTTCGCCCTCTTCACCTGGCGCGCGCGGAACCTTGGTCGCCTTGCGTTCTTCTTTTTTGGCGGCCTTGTCGCGTGCGTAGCCCTGACGAGCTGCTTCACGTTGACGTTTCTTGGCGCTCTGGGGTCCTGGCATGCAAGGGATGCTTTCAGTGGCTAGAAGGAAAATCTGGGCCCCGGGTCAGCCACGATGAAGGGGGCCAAGCGCGACGCGCGAGAGTGCGCGTCGCGCGAGGATGTGGGGTCAGCTCACCAACGGTCGCGACGATCGCCGCCGCCGCCGCCGCCGCGGCCGCCGCGACCACCGCCGCCGCCGCCACCACCGCCGCCACCACCATAACCACCGCCGCCACCGCCGCCACCGCCACCGGCGCGGGGCTTACGTTCCTCGGCAATGCTGACGCGCAACGGACGACCTTCGAGGTCCGTGCCGTCGAGCTCGGAAATGGCTTTTTGGGCATCTGCATCGCTGCCCATGGAGACGAATGCAAAGCCGCGTGAGCGGCCCGTCTCGCGGTCAATCACCAGCTTGGCTTCGGTGACTTCACCGGCCTGGCCGAACGTGCGCAAGAGCACGTCTTCGGTGGTGTGAAAGGAAAGGTTGCCCACGTACAATCGGTTGTTCATTACTTACTACTCTCTACTGTCGTGCCCCCCTGCGGGGGCGTTGCTACCGGCGCCGATGTCATCGGCTCCGGTGTCGGTGTAAATCCACCGCGTCACACGGTCGTTGCTGGGAAACGACTATCCGCGACGCTCGTTGGAACGAGAGAGCAGCCAGGCGGTTACCGAACACGCTGTGCGGCACGCCTTGTAGCGCGAATCAATGATCCGCACAACCAAGGGCCTGACGAGTACCGGCTATTTGCCGACAAAATGGGGCGCTACTGACTAAAATTCGCAGAAACCTCGGCTAGACCGGAGACCCGATCGCGGATCGGCGCACGTTGGGCTTGGTTTCGGGTGTCGACACCCCTCGGGATGGTGTCGACGCAGGGGCTACGGCGCCGGCGGGCGTCAAATCGGACGCCTGGCTCGCGTTCGGCGAGTCCCTGCGCACCCGTACAGCACCCAGCACATCCGCGTCCGAGCAGCCGCCGGTCGGCACGGGCACGGACAGGCCTTGCGACCGTTCGAGTGCGAGCGCGTGCACGAACTCGGTTCACGCCCGCCGAGCGAAGTGTGGGCACCGCTGTGCACCAGGTCGATTCCAGGTCATCAGCCAGTTCTGCTTTTCCTCGGCTCCCGTCGAACGAGCGACGGCGCGCTCGTGCCCCTGCTTGGTTCGCGAGGGCCAACGACGGTCGTGTACGTGGCGAGCAGCACACGACCTCGGTCCGTCACCGGCTGAGCGAAAGATCGGAAACAAATACGTCACAGCGCTCATCGCTGATCGTCCTTCGCTATCGTTGACGAAGCGAAGCATAGCGCCCCCTCGGGGCTCGCGAAGTGCGCACTCCAGACTCCGCTTCTTCTCGAAGATAACCCTCGTGTAGAACATACGACAGCCTAACCTTCGTTGATAGAAAGCGAGGAAACTCCTAGGATGAAAGTGCGGACCAACCGCCCGACTTTCCACGGATTAGGACTGGATGAGCCCCCTGAAGACGACCGAGTATTTGCCGGTGGCTTACCTGCCGGGCGCTAGCGGGCGCTCGACAGTCTGGGAGCCGATCGCCAATGTCCTTGCTCATCGCCGTGAGGCGTTCCTCTTCGCCTATCCCGGGCTAGGCGATGCGCCCGATCACGAGGCGATTCACTCCCTTGCCGATCTCGTGCGTTGGATAGCATCCGAGCTCCCGGAGCGCTGCGATCTCGTTGCCCTATCCATGGGCAGCACCATCGCGCTGAGACTGGCGCTCGAGTATCCGGAGCGTATTCGCCGGCTCGTGTTGGTGGTGCCTTGCGGCGGAATGAACGCCAAGCGCTTCGGCGCACTCGACTGGCGCGAAGCGTTCGTCTCCGCGCGACCCTTCGCGCCGCGTTGGTTCGTGACCGATGACAGTGATTTCAGTGAACAGCTGAGCCAGATCAGCGCGCCCACTCTGCTCGTGCTCGGTGAAGACGACCGTATCGCCCCGCCCGCGATCGGAGAATTTCTGATCGAGCGCCTGCCAAATGCGAAGCTGGAAGTGGTGTCCGACGCCAGCCACGATCTAGAAGAGGAGCACCCGGCCTTCCTCGCGAGTTTGATCGAAGCGCACCTGCGCTGCTGAAACTTGCTTCAGAGGGTCAGGCCTACGCCGACCGCGATTGCTTGCTCACCGAGCGGAACGCCCTCTGCGAAAAGGTTCAGCGCTTTGGAGACGCGAATCGCGAGCCCCCCACCGAGTTGATAGTGGTGAGTGTCGGTTCCGGTGACCGCCTCGCCCTGGTAGCGCCAGAAGATGGGGCCACCGAACACACGCGCGACCGCGTACGGACGAACGAAGTGCGAAAGCTCGATCCCGAACTGAGCGCCGAGGCGCAGGTCGAACGCCTGAAAACTCTCGCTTGCCTCGCCGCTAGCCTGAGTGCGCGAAATAGCGAGCGAGAAACTCGACGTCAGCAGCAGGAAATAGCGACCGTCATCGAAGGCCCGAAAATCTGCCGCAATCAGCAAGGTCGGCCCCGGCGAGAAGTGGTGCACGCCATCCGGTACGGTCACCGAACCGCCAAAGGCTGCGCCAACTCCCGCCTGCAAAACCAGCTTCTTCGTGGGCATGTAAGCGAGCGAGGCCAGCGCTGCATAGCGCACTTGATCGGCGTACGTGCCGCCGCTGAAGCGCAACCGCGTAGAAGTGTACAGCCCGCTCACGCCGACCGCCCAGCGCGAGCGGAGAGCCTCATCGTGTTCGCTCAAGCTGCAAGACGCGACACCGCTCGCCGAGACGCCACAGGCGTCCGCGCGTGCTGCGGCCAGCGAGAATGACCCCAGGGCGGCCAAAGCCAATAGCCAGCAGTGGGGTCTCATCTTCGAACGCCGTTCAGTTATCGCTGGGCGGCTTATACAACATCAGACCAGTAAATAGGCAGCTCACATTGCCGCGCGTCGGCTCGGCCAGCCCCTTCTTCAGCCACACCTGGCCGGGGTAGAGCACCTCGACGGCGCCGAGCGGGGCGTCCGAGTCGGCACGGAAACCGCTGGGCGTGCTTTGATCGCTCCCGCCCACGACGCCGTGGATCTGCTGCAGGGGAAAATCCGTACCACCGAGGGTCAGCTTGTTCGCGTCTTTGGAGAGCACGAGCGAGGCTTTCTCCGCGCCCCCTTCACACGAGCAGGCGATGGTCATGCTGCCCCAATCGAACGAGCCGCCCAAGCTCAGCACACTTTGCTTCTGCAGCACGCTCTCGCACTTTCCTTTCAACTTCGTGTCGCCACCGGCAAGCGTAAAGGAAAAACCCGTGGTTTTGCTTTCCTTGCCCCAGGGGCCGACGCTGACACTGCTGCTCGAGTCCCACTTTCGGTCAACGTCCGCGATCGTGTACGGACCGAGCTTGAAGCCCTCGTTCACGAGCGCCCCCGACGCTCGACTCCGCTCACTGACCGGGAGCACTTCACTCGAGCTCGACACATCCGAAGGCGCGGCCATCCGCGGCCCCGCACACGCGCCGAGCGCGAGCAAAAGCGCGCACTGTCCGATCAACCACCCCTGTTCCCGATACTTCATGACGAGCCCCTTGATTTTCTGTCACTTCGCCGACGCCACGGACAAATGCTTGAGACGGTACGCCCGCCCAATTTATTCAGATTGCCCGAACCGGGCGCCTTTACACGAGTCTCATCCAGAGAGCGCTGGCGGGCGGTCAAGACCCCACGCTTCGAGCGGCCCGAGGCCGGCGCCTACTTTTGGAACTTCTGCGCAGTCACGTTGTCGGACTCGGGGTGGCTGAGAAAGCGCTGGCGTCGTCGCGATTTTGGCAAGCATGGTCGCTTCTCGGCGTCCTTGGCACGGCGTTGGCTGGCGCGCGCCTGTTCGCGCCAGCTAGTCAAACGGCAGGACCAGTGCAAGCGCACGCGGGTGCGGTCCTCGATCGAACACTGGAGCGACCAGCGCCGAGCTATGCTTCTGCACCAGCGCCGAGCGTCGATCGCCTGCTTGCGCGCCTCGCTGTTGCGGAAAGCGCTACTGAACGTTGCGCTTTGCTCGATCGCGTACGGCCGAGCGAGGCTCCAGAGGCAACGTACGCCATCACGGCAGTCCTCGAACGCGCACGGCTCGGCTCGGTGCGCGCCTGCGCGACTCGAGCTCTGAGTCGCCAATCAACCTCGGAAGCACAGAGCTTTCTCGTAGATTTGGCGGAAGATCCAGAGCCCGAAGTGCACCGCAGCGCGCTCGAAGCCCTGGCCACTCGAGATGAGACGGCGCGCGCGTTGGTCGTCGAAGTCACGCACGGTGAGGATCTCGAGCTCCGAATCAGCGCGGTGAGAGCGCTGCTGAAGGCCGAACGAGGAGAGGGCTACGCAGCGGCCGTCCTGGTGTTGCCCCAGATCGAGGACCCCGAAACGCTCTCCTCGCTGATCGATGCTCTCGGAGAATCCCACGATCCTCGAGCGTTGTCCGCGCTCGAAGCGCTCTTGGACAGCGCCGAACGCGACGCCCATTTGCACGCCATTGGCGCGCTCGGCGAACTCGGGGTAGCGAGCGCGGCGACACGCCTCGAGGGCTTACTGCAAGTGGGTTCGAGTGAAGAATTCAGCGCTGCTGCAGAAGCTTTGAAGAAGCTGACGCCCATGGGTGCCGCGGCCAAGCTGCGGGCCGTGCTCGGCTCCGAAAACAGCGAGCGACAAGAGCTCGCGCTGTCTGCCCTACTTTCGCTCGACCTGCCCGACTCGTCGTCGATCATGAGGGAGCAGTTGCGCTCCGGCGACCGAGGACGCGTCAGCCTCGTATTGCGACAGCTGATCAACTCACCCGATCCGTCGTTCGAATCCGAACTGATCGCGATCGCGGAGGGCGACGATCGACGCACGCGAATCCCGGCCATGCAGGCGTTGTCGAAGCTGTCCACGGCCAGCGCGCGCGACGCACTGGAGCGCGCGACGCTTTCGCTCCCGGAGACGCTCGCGCAGCGCTTACTCGACTTGAACCCGGAGCATGCCGAGCGGGCGCGTGAGCAGCGCCTCACGGCCCTGGCGCAAGAAGTCGTACAACCAAGCACGTTGCTCGAGCTCGCGCGAGATCCGTCGGACGAAGCACAGCAAGCATTGCTCGGTTACCTCGAGAGCCACGAATTGCCAGCGGGGGTCTGGGCCTCGGTGGTCGAGTTTGCGCCGTCCAGTACCGTGCAGCGAATCGTCGGACGCGGCGCGAGCGAGGCCGGCGCCAAAGAGGGCTTGGTCGAAGGTCTCGGACGACGGGGCGATCCGAAGTTCGCGAGCGCATTGCGCGCTGACTTGCGGGGTGACCCGTCACTCCGTAAGGGCGCAATTTCCGCGCTGGTAGCGCTAGGTGACGATTCAGTCTTCGGCGAGCTGCGAGAACTGGCCCAAAGCGGCGATTCCGCCGAGCGCGACCTGGCCGTACGCCTGCTCAGCACGCGTCCGGAACCAGAGGCGGCGCAGGAGCTCGAGCATCTTGCCTCCGATCCGGACGCGCAAGTCATGAGTAGCGCCTTGCATACGTTGCAATCACGCTCGCCCGAGCTGGTGGGCAGACTGGCGTTGCGCGCGCTCCGCGAAGCCGCACCCGAAGATCGCGCGAACGTGCTCTCGTCGCTGAGTGATTTGAAAGCCAGTCTGAGTCGGCCCCTGCTCGAGCTCGCCCTCGGCGACGCGAACGACTCGGTCGCGGTACAGGCCATTCAAACCTTCGGTAATATTCAAGGACCCGCGAGTGCTCAGCGGCTGCTTGCGGTGGTCAATGACGCGAGCCGCTCGGAAGAGGTGCGCAGGGAGGCCGCCAGCGGCCTCCGCACCCTGGGCGGCCCGTTGGCGCAAGCGAACCGCGCGCTGCTCGATTCCTTGAGCGAACCCGACGCGGCAGGAGAATTCGTATGCAATCCCAACTGAAGACAGCCACCCCAGCGGTGCTCGTTTGGCGAGCCCTCGCGCTCGCGTCGAGTGCGAGTGCACTGACCCTCGCGCTCTGGGCGAAGCCTGCGAAACTTCACCCGGCAGCGCCGCATTCGACGGCCCCTGTTGCAGCAACGCAGGCACCATCAGTGTCGGATCTGCCGCCGCTTCCGCAAGTGAACGCACTCCGCGACAATGGCGATGTCGCGGCGCTCGAGGCGCTGATTGCCATCGCGAACCGCGGTGAGCCCAAGTTGGCGAGCGCGGCGCTCCAGAGCATCGCGCAGATCGGCGGCGACCGCGCGCGCGAGTTCCTGGCCCGGCGCTTCGCGGCCGCGACCGATGCCGAATTGCCGGACCTTGCTTTGGCCTTGGCAGCCCTCGGTGACGCCGCCGCGCGCGCGCTTTTGACGAACGCGGCCCGTTCCAAGCGGCCGATGGCTCGCAGCGCCGCTTTCGAAGCGCTCTCGACGCTGGACACGGCGGACGTTCGCGAGTTCATGTTGCAAGCGCTGAGTTTCGTGGAGCCTGCGTTCGCCATCGGCTACTTCTCGAATTGCCGTGAGCCGCGCGCGCTCCCGGCGCTCGAACGTTTGGCTCGAAGCGGCGATTCCGCACAGCAGCGAACGGCCATCGATGCCCTATTTGCGCAGGGCGACAGCGCCCAGCCGGCGCTCTTGCGCCTACTGCGCGAAGACGACGAGCTGTGCGACTCGATGCTCCAAGGTCAGCCGTCGACGCCGCTGGCGCGCCAAGCGCTGCGCCGCGCAAGCATCGAGCGGCTCCGTGCGGGGGCGTTGAGGGGCGGTTGGGCCTACGAATTCCTGCAACGGGATCTGAGCAGCGAGGCCCGCGAAGCGCTGGTCCTGGCGGCGCGCGATCCCGCCAGCCGCGAGAGTGCACTGAACGCGCTTTCCGCGCGCGGGGACATCGACTCACTGCGATCACTCAGTACACTGGCCAACGACGTCGAGCAGGGTCTGGCTCAGCAGGCGGCCTGCGCTCTGCTCTCTCAGCCCGATTCGCGCTCGCGCCCATTCCTCTTGCGCTCGAACCGGGCCAACCTCACGAGCGAAGCCGCAGCAGCGCTGGCCCGCATCAATGCGTCGAGCGGTCGCCCAATCTGAGGCGCGGACAGGCTTACTTAGGGGACAAGCCGGGGCGGAATGCGGGTAAGCTCCCGCGAGAGTGAGTCCCGATAGCGAGCTCGTTTCAACCCGCGCGCGGCCACGCGAAAGTTTCTGGCGGCTCTACGCCGGGCTCCTGCTCACCCCGCTCGCGGTTGCGATCGCGTTCTGCGTGGCGCCGCACGTGCCGCTCAGCGAAACCCCGGCGAGCGCGATCGCATTCGCGGGCGCCACGCTCTTTCCGATCCTAGGGCTTTCGCTGGCAGCAATGGTCGAACTACGGCTCGCTCTCGCGCTGGGAGCCGCAGCGGTCGCGGTCGCAGTGCTAATCGCGCTTGCCGTACTGAAGCCTGCGCCCATCGCCGCGGCGCTCTTGGTGGACACCACCTTGGTCTGCTTGTCTTGGGCACTCGGCTGCTCGCTCGGGCGCCGAGTGCAGCACGCATCCCATTTGTTTCCCGCTTGCGTGGTCGCGGCCAGCGCGGACCTCGTTTCGCTGCTTTCTCCCGAGGGGCCGAGCCACGCCATCGCCGAGAGTGAGCCCGCGCTGTCCGTACTCGCTACGTGGTTCCCGCTTCCCGGCAGTCCAGCCCTGGCACCCGCGTTGGGCGTGGGGGATTTAGTGTTCATGGCGCTGGCCTTGGGCGTCGCGCGTGCACACGGCTTGCCCTACACACGCTGCGTGTTCGCATGCGTGGTCGGCACGGCATTGGCGGGCGTTGCCGCGGCCTGGTCCGGCCTGGCGATTCCCGCGTTGCTGCCGATCGCCGCCGTGCTCGTGCTCGCATTGCCCGCGATTCGAAAGCTCCGGCGGAGTGACCGCAGCGCGGCGCGCTGGTCGATGCTGATCGCCTGTTCGGTCGCCCTCGCGAGCGTTGCCCGAGCGCTGCTCAGCCGTAGCTAGCTTCGTACGGGGTGGTCTCAGCGCCCCGCGCGGTGCAGGGCTTTCGAAGTGGCTTCGGCGTTCTTGACCGCCTCACCTGCAGCAAGCAGGCGAAACCCGGAGCGTTCGCTGACGTAATATGCCTGTTGCTCGGTCACCAAGTACCAGCGCTCCAGTCTGCCCGCGCTGAGCACGTCGCCGATGTCGCGCAGCTGACCGGCGGCGACGCTGGCCACCGCGCACAAGGTCTCTGCGTCGAAGTTGCCCGCAGATTCGAGCGCCTCGCCGGCGTCGGAGCTGTTGGCGACCACTTGCACCTTCAGATCTTTCAAGATCGCGTCCATGTTTCTGTCTTTCACTCGTCGACTTCGATTTTGCGGCCGCGATACATGACGAACTTCTTGGCTTTGCCGGCTTGATCGCTAGTCGTCGTGACCTGAAGTGGGGTAACCGTCAGGTCCGCGCCGGGTGGCCGCGGCGGAACTGGAAGCGCCGAACGCGGCGCCGAAGAAGCCACCGGAGCCACGAGGTTGGGCGCGCTCTGCGGTGCGACCGGCGGGACGCGCTTCTGAGTCGCGGGCGGCGCAGAAATCAGCCCAGCGGGCTTCGACTGCGGTGGCGTCGGAGGCGCGGCTTCGATCGATGGCACGAGCCGCAACGCCTCGGCAGAGAATGCTTCTCGTTCGGAGGCGTCTTCGATCAGCGCCGAGAGCCGCTTCACGAAGTCCGGGTAGGCCTGCACGCTGGGCTTGCCGCTCTTGAGGCGTTGTTGAATCGCGAGCCGACCTACGGCCCCGAGCGGCTTGGCATACAGCTGCGTCAGGCGCGCGATCGTCGCTTCGGACACCGGATCGGTCGCCGCTGGTCGCACGACGAGCGCGGTCCCCGACACCTCGGAGAACTCGTTGTCTGGCAACGAGGAAATCGTGGAGCGGAAGGCAATCGCGGCGCCACCAGCTTGCTTGGCCAACGCCTGCAGCTTGGACGCGGCCGCATTGAGGCTGACGGAGAGCACCGTTGGATGCACCTGCTCGGTGCCGACGACGATTACGGCGTGGCTCTCGACCCAGCGGATCAAGACCGTCGCGCTCTCGAAGTAGAGCGCGAGCGACTGACTGCGCGTGCTTTCCAAGCTCTCGAAGGTGTCTAGCGACTCCTTCACCCGCCGCGTCACGTCCGAAAACGTGCTGGCGGGCAGCCCCATCAAGCTATGATGGGCGACGGGCTCCCCTTCCGGACCGACCAGGGCAATCCCAAGCACATTGGCAACCTCGGCGACCTGCGCCAAGGCCAGCGGCACACCGGTAGAGGAGGTATGATTCGAGACGTCGGCGTGGTGCGCACTCGGCTGCCGCGAGGTCGCCGGATTCACGTGCACGACGGTATCGCTGCCCATCAGCGGACGAGCCCCGGTCACGCCACGCGGCGCAGCGGCTGACGAAGACGAAGACGTGTAGTCGGTCGCCGAGGACGCGTGTTGACCGATGGACATGTGAAACGCCTGTGCCAAATCTTTGGCGGAGGCGAAGCGGCGCGCGGGATTCTTGTCCAAGGCTCGCTGGAACCAGTCATCCACCGCGCGTGGCAGCCCGGGCGTGAGGCGCGTAACGGGAACCGGGTCCTTACTGACGATCCCGATCAAGAGCTCTGCCAGCGAATCGCCACCAAATGGAACGACGCCCGTGAGGCAATGGTAGGCGACCACCGCTAGCGAGAACAGGTCCGAGCGAAAGTCCACGTCCAGCGACCCGTGGGCTTGCTCAGGGCTCATGTACGCGGGGCTCCCCACCAGCTGCCCAACGACGGTACCCACGAAATCCTTGCCCGTCTTTTGGGCAGACTTGGCGACGCCGAAGTCCAAGATCTTGAGCACGAAGCCTTCGTCCTCGGTGGCGCCGACCAAGAACAGATTCTCCGGCTTCACGTCGCGATGCGCGATGCCGAGCGCGTGCGCGCGACCGAGACCGCGGCAGGCATGACTGACGATCCGAGCGGTGATTGCGGGCGAAAGCCGGCCGCTGCGTTCGAGCAGCTTGCTCACGTCTTCGCCCTGCAGGTACTCCATCGCGATATACAAGCGCCCCGAGGCTTCGGCGCCGAAATCGAGCACGTTCACGACGTGCGGGCTATTGATGCGCGCGGCTGCTTGGGCCTCGAGCGCGAAGCGACTGCGGTGATCCTTCTGATCGCGAAACGCGGCATCGATGAATTTCACCGCGACGTCGACATCGAGAGTCAGGTGCCGCGCGAGCCACACCGAGCCCATCGAGCCACGGCCGAGCAGGCGTTCGAGGCGAAATCGACCGGAGATAGTAGCTCCCGGAAAGATACTGGGCTGAGACTCGGACGACGGACCGTTGGCGGGCATGCAGCGTTTCCCTGGCACCGTGACCAAATCGACACGAGTACCTAACTCGAAAGCATCATCCCAATGCCTCGGCACTGTCAAAGCCCGAATGCCACGCAGAGCATGGTACTCTTAGCGGTTAGGACGCGCGCTGTGTGGGCCGTTTTGAGACGCCGCTCCACGACAAGGCACGGGAACATTGCGGCCGTCGAAAATTGGCTTCACCCGCACTCAGACATAGCGCCGAAACAATCCAGACCGAGCCTGTAGGCTGCTGTAGTTTGCAGATTGTGACATTTATTTTAGACCCGCTCGATCACGCGCTGTGAACTGCAACAGCACGCCTTGCGCCCTGAAAGCGGGGTGATCAGCCCGGTGCCACGCATGCAAGCGCAAGCAAAACCTAAGCAGCTGTCACCCCCGCTTGAGCGGCCTGAAATCGGTCAGGGAGCAGAGGTAAACGACGTCGAGCGGCGCTGGTGAAGTCGGAGATAGCTCTCCGGATCGAACGCAGCATCCGCAGTGCCAGAGCGCGAGCGTTGTGCGTCGAGGGTCAGCTTGCAATCTTCCGGCTTGTCGCCTCCGGTGGAATCCAAGGTGCCCTTGCCGACGGTGAAGCTCCCCGAATCGGACGGGCTCTTGGTGTACGGGAAGATGCAGTCGCCGTCGAACTTGAACTCCATATCGTCGTCGCTGCCGGAAGGCGCCCAAGTCACCTCCAAGTCGTCGTCCTTGCGAGACTGATCGTCCTTGGGCTTATCGAGATCGAACGGAGCCGGCAGGGTACCCGAGTTGTCAGCGGCGGTGGTGTCGCGCGGGCGATCGAGCACGACGGTGAAAAGGGTATCGGCGGCCACATCGCTGAAGACCGCTTCGTACCGCCCGACGCGATCGGTGGTGGTCAGCACCTTCATTTGATCGCCGGCGGTGGCCAGCAACTGATCGCCGCCGTTCAGCCCGACGTATGTATTGCTATCCGAGCCGCCGACCTTCAATTCGACATGCACCGTCGCTTTGGTCGCCGTGTCTGCATAAACATCAATCAGCGCGGCGATGCCGCCGGTTTTGATGTTCTCCGATGAGGTGGTCTCTTCGCTGCAACCCATTGCGAGCAACCCCACCAACCCGACCAAAGCCAAAGAACTACGTTCGAACATTTCGTGACCTCTCTGAAAAAAGCTAACTACTCAAATCTTAGACGGGCGAGGCCAGCCTGACAATCAATGGCCATTTTCCCGAGCGCTTCCCCACCTTTTGCCAATCGCTCGGTTCTCGAGGCGTCTTCTTCCGAAGCGAGGCCGAGGCGAAAACGAACAGCGCCAAACGACAACGATGTCGGCATGCCGTTGATTCGGTTTCGTGCTCGTTGCGGTGTGCCCTCGCGGTCGTTGCGCTCGCGAAAGCAAAAACTGGGTATTCTTAAACTTGCATCCATGATCGCAAAAGGCCATGAAGGAGGGGTTACACTCGGTGCCTTGCGCTCGCGTCAGCGAGTCAGCGAGTCAGCGAGAAAGGGCTCCTGCCAGAACCTTGCGTGCCCTGCACACAAGGCAGCGCATAGCTTCATCCTTCAGGGAATCTTCGATCATGGTCATGCAATCCGGTTCAGGTTTCAGGTTTCGTGCCACTCGCTTGGTCTCGCTCGGGCTGGTCGTCGCGGTTTTTGCCGCGCCGCGCAACGCCCACACCGCCCCATTGTTCACGGACGACACGCTCAAATCCCTGGGCATCGGCACCACGCAAGCCTGCGCGGATAGCGGCGATCCAGGCTGCTACACGAATTGGTTCGAGCTCGCCGACGTCGACGACGACGGTGACTTCGACATCGTAATGGCCAACGGCGGCGGCCTGTTCGCGCCCGGCAACCTGGAGGCCGCCGTCGTCTATTTGAACGACGGCAAGGGCGCCTTCTTCAACGCCACGAATAGTTCCTTCTCGGGCGCGCCGAGCCAGGTACGCCAAGTCGCGGTGGGCGATATCGATGGCGATGGCGACTTGGACATTTATCAGCCTGGCGCCTACGGCATGGACGCCGACAAGCTGTGGGTGCAAACCTCTCCGAAAACGTTCGAAGATCGCGCCTCCACGCTGCTGCCCGCGTCTACCGCCTCACACGCGGCTTCCGCGCATTTTGGCGACCTAGATGGCGACGGTGACTTGGACTTGGTGGTGGCTGATTGGGGCGATGCCAGCGTGAGCAGCGTATCGAAGTTGATTCTGTACAGCAACGATGGGCACGGCTCGTTCACGCTCACGGAGACACAGCAGGAAGCGCCCGCTGCCACCGCGCACTTCCCGGCCACGATTGCTGCGACATCCGCCGCCGCGCCGTACTACGGTTCACGCCCGACGGATCTCGATTTCGCCGACGTGGATGGGGACTTCGATCTCGACATCTTGATCAATCATCGAGAAGGCTTCAGCCGCATCTTCTTGAACGACGGACACGGTTATTTCAGCGACGGCACCGGCTTCACGGGCACGCTTCCGGCAGACATCACCGCCAACTATGCGCCGAAGCGAGGCCCCTACGCGTACAATCAAGAGGCCTGTGACGTGGATCACGACGGCGATCTGGATCTGATCCTCGACAACGCCGGCAAGGTTCCCGATGGCGCGCCCGAAGGCATGAACGTCACGCAGCTCCTGATCAACGATGGTCACGGCGTGTTCGTCGACCAAACTGCGACCCGCATCGTGGGCGAACCGGCGACGCTGGATGGTGCCGCGAAGTGCGCCGACGTCAATGGCGACGGGCACTACGACATCGTGGTCGGCAGCCGCAACCACACCTCGGAAAAGGTGCTGCTGAACGACGGCGCCGGCATCTTTACGTATGCGGCGGACGCACTACCCAAGTTCACCGACATCACGCTGGCGATCGACGTCGGCGATCTCAACGGTGACGGTAAAATCGATCTGGTGACGGGCCAGGGTGAAGGCACGATCACGACCGCCAACGCCGCGACGCTGCGCAACAATCGCGTCTACTACGGGCTCGCCGCGGACGTTACACCGCCCACGTTGCGAGCCATCGAGGCGCCGGTGTCAGTCGTTGGAGCACCGATCGTCTTCCACGTCGCGGTCAGCGACAGCGCCACGAATCAAGCCGGTCAGATGGCAACGCTGTCGGTGCCGTACACGATCAAGGGGTCGACCAAGCAGGCCAAGGTCACCTTCAGCGGCGGCGATCTGTTCCGCGTCACGATCCCGGCCCAGGCGGACGGGACCGTGGTGGACTACGCACTTACCGCCGTCGACCGCGCGAAGCTCAGCAGCACGGTTTCGAAGGTGCTGAATGTCGGAACGCCACCTGTGGTGATCGGCGCGGGCGGAGAGGGCGGAACGGGTGATGGCGGCGCAAGCGGCGAAGGCGGCACCCCGAGTGTGGCCGCGGGCAGCGGCGGAACCGCGGCCGGCAGCCAAGGCGGAACCCCGAGCGCTCCGAGCGCAGGCGCGGGCGGCAAAGCGTCGGGCGGCACGAGCACAGGCGGCGCTTCGCACGATGCCGGCGAAGCGGGCGAAAGCGATACCCCTGCTCCGAGCTCCAGCTCGAACAGCGACGATGGCTGCAGTTGCTCGATGATCCCCGCAAATGGCAACCGCGGCCTGGTGGGTCTCGGACTCGGTCTGGCCCTGCTCGGCCTCTCGCGCCGTCGTCGGCTAAGATGAGCCGATGAGCGAAAGGGACGGAGCTCGAGCCGAGGCGCAGTATTTCGAACTCGGTGACTTCGAACTGCAATCCGGGGAGGTGCTGCCGAACGCGCGGCTGGCTTATCGCGCAATCGGCAAGCTGCACGCTGACCGTCGGAATGCCGTACTTTTTCCGACTTACTACACGGGTACGCACCGCGACAACGCAAAGCTCGTCCAGACCGGGCGAGCTTTGGACCCTGCCGAGTGGTTCGTGGTGATCCCCAACTTATTCGGCAACGGAATCTCTTCGTCGCCGAGCAACCACCCAACGCGGCGTGGGGCAGCCTTTCCTCGGCTCACCTTGCTCGACAACGTGCGCGCGCAGCAGCGCTTGTTGCGCGAAGAGTTCGGCATCGAGCGCGTCGCGCTCGCGCTCGGCTGGTCAATGGGGGCACAGCAGGCGTATCACCATGCGGCGCTCTTTCCGGACCGAGTTGCAAGCTTGCTTTCGGTGTGCGGCTCGGCTCGGACCGCGCCGCACAATCGCGTCTTCTTGGCGGGGGTGAAGGCGGCGTTGCTCGCTGATCCGGCGTTCGCCGAAGGGCACTATGTCGAGCCGCCGCTGCGCGGCTTGTCGGCATTCGGGCGTGTGTACGCGGGCTGGGCCTATAGCCAAGCCTTCTTCCGCAAGCATGAGTACCGCCTGCTCGGATATGCGACGCCCGACGCACTGCTCGACGCTTGGGCGCTGGATCACCAAGGCTACGATGCCAATGATTTGCTGTGCATGCTGCATAGCTGGCAAAGCGCCGACATTAGTGACAACCCGCAGTATCAGCGCGACTTCGGGCGCGCTCTCGGGGCAATCACGGCCCGCGCGATTATCATGCCCGCAGACCAGGATCTCTACTTCCATCCGGACGACAACAAGCTCGAAGTGGCGCAACTCACGCGCGCAGAGTTGCGGGTCATCGAGTCGTCTTGGGGTCACATCGCAGGGGGCCCCGACCGCAACGCGCAAGCAAGCGCGCTGATCGACGCGGCGATCCGTGAGCTGCTGAGCGAACACTGAGCCCGCGGCTCAGATGAACGTCAACTGAGTGCGCCGTTGCTCTTCGTGCACCGGGTAGAAGCCACGCTCCCACTCACGGAGTTTGTGGTTGAGGTAAATATCTCGATAAAATCCGCCAAACGCCTGAGAGCCAATGGCGTCTACCTCGAACGCCTCGAGGGCATGCAAGAGGGTGCGCGGCAGGAGCTCGATGCCGGCGGCCTTGAGCTCCTTTCGGCCCCGACGATAGAGATCGTCGTTCAACGGCTCACCGGGATCGAGTTCACGCTCGATGCCGTCCAGCCCGGCCGCGAGCGAGATCGCCGCCGCCAAGTACGGGTTGTTGGCCATGTCCACCGCTCGGTTTTCCACGCAGTAGCGGTTCCCCGGCAAGCGCAGCATCGCGCTGCGATTGTTCTTGCCCCAAGCCACGAGCACCGGTGCCCAGGAAAAATCAGCCAAATCTCCCTGCGCGATCAAGCCTTGGTAGGAGTTGTAGGTGGGACAAGTGACCGCCGTGATCGCCGCGGCATGAGCCTTCAGGCCGGCCACGAAATGGAGCGCCAAATCCGAACAAGGAACGCCGTACCGGCTGGCGAGCTTGCCGGGTGATCCGCTGCCGGGCGCAAACAAATTTTGCCCGCTCTTGCTGTCGGCGAGGGACATGTTGAAGTGAGCGCCGCTTCGAAAGTCGTCGGCGAAGGGCTTGGGCATGAAGCTCGCGATCGCGCCGATTTGCTCGGCCACCTTCTTGACCATGAAGCGCAAGAAGACGAAGCGATCGGCCATGCGGAGCGCGTTGGTGTAGCCGAAGTCGAACTCGTATTGCCCGCGACCGCACTCCTGATCGTAGGAATACAAGCCCCAGCCGAGCTCGCGTAAGTAGCTCGCCAGAGGATCCAAAAACTCCGACGACTCGCTGGCGAGCGCCAGATCGTAGCAAGCGTTTGGCCCTTGAAAGCGCGTCTTCGTGATCGGGCCGAGCTTGCCTTGGGCATCCGGCTTCAGCACGTAGAACTCGGGTTCGATACCGAGGTTGAAGGTGAACCCCAAATCTTTGGCCCGTGCCAGCACGCGCCGCAAAATGCCGCGTGGGTCCCCCGCATACGGCTCACCGTGGTAATATAGATCACTGCTGAACCAAGCGCGCGTCTTGTCCCAAGGCAGCACGATCGCGCTTTCCAGATCCGGAACCGTGGCGCACTCGTCTTCTTGCGGCCCCGCTAGCCCGAGGCCCTCGACGGCTCCCACGGTGTACAGCTCGCTACCGTCACACAAATGTTCGAATGAGTCGATCGGTGTCAGCTTCGCCTTCGGAATGCCGTAGATGTCGACGAACGTCGCCAGACAGGTCTTCACGCCCTCGTCGAACAAGCGCTCTTTGAGCCCCGCCACCTTGGCTCGATCTTGCTGAAAACCGTGCGGAACGCCAAACTGTGGTGCCTCGTGAGCCATCCCGAGACCGTACGAAACGGCGGAAGCCAGCGGCATGTCCGAAGTGTGTCGGCCGCGTTGCTGGCCGCGCTGAGCGTCGGGGCCGTCGCTCTGAATTTCCTTGAAACGGTCGCGTCAGCCGTGCCACGAAAGGGCTTTGCCAAACGAACGTGAAGTGGTGGAGAAGCGATGATCGGTTCGAAGTGGTTCTTGGGCTTGGCCTTGGTTCTGTACGCGGGGTGCACACCCGCTAGCGGCGCGCTGGGTCCGCAGGGTTACGAGCAATCGCTGGCCAAATACCGGGTCAACTACTCCGATGCCGCGCGTAAGAAGTTCTTGCCCGATGATTGGGTACTCGACAACTACGCTTACGACACGACGGAGAGAGAGTGGAAGGAAAAGCAGGGCGAGCGCTATCGCGCGACGCGCCTGCTCGACGAAGATGGCGATGGCACCGTCTCGGAGTCCGAGAAGAAGGAGGAGAACATCTTCGATCTGCGCTTCGTAAACTCGCGTGACGGCGCGGTGATCTGGCTCAAAGTCCATCCAATGGGCTCGAATGACGCGGGCCGCGATCTCGACGTCATCCTCGAGCACTACGCCAACGGGCTCGAGGGAACGGGGCTCTTCGAGCAGTCGAGCCTATTCGGACTACGTACGGATGTGGCGCGGCATTTCACGATCTTCACCGTAAAGAAAGAGTCACTCGCGCTCGGCGCACTGCCCGCCATTCGGGGCGTGTTCGAGATTGCAGACGTCGAGAAGCTGCGCCTCAATCCCGCGCATCGCGATTCGAAGGCAGAGTTGGTATTTGCCAAGGTCAGATACTGGCAAGAATTCCCGGCCAACAACTCGGGTAAGCCCGCGGGCGGCCGTTGGCGCAATGGCCTATTCGTGATCGGCTACTACGACGATGCGGCTCGCTTCGAATCACATCTGGCCGACTTGCACGCATTGCTGGGGCAGATCGTGATCCCTGCCAGCGCCGTACCAACGAACACCGCGCCGGCAGCACGCCCCGCGGCAACGGCGGTTGCGGTGCCTGTCGCGACCGCCGCGCCTGCGCACGAAGCCACGCCGGCAACTAGCGCCAGCGTGCCACCGCCCCCTGCAAATAAGTAGTGCGCGCCGCGGCCGGCTTGTCAGCGTTGGGGCACGAGCGTACACGTGGACGGATGAAAGAGCTCATCTCCCAACTCGTGTCCCAAGCCGATATCAGCGAAGCTCAAGCCGCAAAGGTGGCGGAGGTGGTGCGCGGCTTCTTGGCCAGCAAGCTGCCGGAGATGCTACGCGGGCCAGTGGAAAGCGCACTCACCGGCGAAGCCGTGGATGGCGCGGTCGACCAGGCCAAGGGCTTGCTCGGCAAGCTGTTCTGAAAGGCACACTCGGGGAACCGAGGGCCAACGGGTTCAATTCAAACACAACCGCGCCAACACGATCGCGACCGGCGCCAGGAACGAGCCCACGGTATAGCCGAGCAGCTTGCGCTCATCACGGATCGCGATCTCCTTGGCCCCGCCTTCGAGCGACCGGATCAATTGATCGGCGTCACCGAAGCGGGCAAAGCGCAGGTAGTTTGCCCCCAACGCGAGCGCCATCACGGCCAAGCCGATTTCACGCGGGTGGGTCGCGTGGCTCGGCAACCTCAGCACCCAGGCCAGCAAAGCCCCGAGCGCCAACAGGTTGAAGCTCATACTGATGCTCAAACCAGTAATGGCGGACCAGAGCGAGGCTTGCGACTCACCCCAGCGGCGTTTGTCACGCAAGTATGTGCGCGCAAACGCCCAGCGCCAGAATTCCCAAATGGAATGCGGGGTCATGGGCCTTTTCGAGTTCACAACCTGGTGACGAGAGCGTGAACACGCAAGGGTGCAGAACGCGCGCAGACGCCGCGAACACCTGGCGACCTCAGGCGCGCTCGGCGAGCAGCGCGCGCAGGCGCTCGAGGAGCGGGAGTTCTGCAGGGTGCAACTTCGACTCGGCGTCCGATAAGGCGAAAAACGCTGCGCGGTCGATCTCGGGGAACTCGCGCATTTGGCCAGATCGTGGTGGCCATTCCAGGGTGAAGGTGTTGCTCTTGAATGTCGCTGGGTCGAAGTCGCCCTCGAGCGCCCAGGCGTAGATCAGCTTGCCGCTCTTGTTCTTGACCGAGCCGAGCTCGAGCGGCTCACCATTCGGCGCATCGCTACCTAGCTCCTCGCGAAACTCACGGCGGGCGGCGTCTAGCGGCTGCTCACCCTCTGCCAGCTCGCCCTTGGGGATGAACCAAGCTCCATCGCCCTTCTTGCTCCAGAAAGGCCCGCCGAGGTGGACCAACAGAACCTCGAGCTCAGCCTCGCGCTGCCGATAAAGTAGGATCCCCGCGCTGCGCTTGGAGGCCATGGCCGCGCGCGCTCACGCGATGCGGCCGACCCAGGTCGTCTTCGCGCCCTGGATGGCGACGCGCGCAATTTCACGCATCAGGTCGCCCTCGATGCCCTCGGGGGCCATCTCGAAAGTAGCGCCTACCGAGAACACCCCCACGGACGCATCGTCGAGGACGCGTACGACTTTGTAGTGCCCGCGCTTGAGGCGCACGATGCGATAGGTCGTGCCTTCGACTTGAACCATGCCTTTTACGACCAAACCCATCGACACTCCTTCCCGGGGGATACCGATACTACGCGCATTTTAGCAACAAGTAACGGGCATCAGATGTCGTCCCGCTACCTACATACGTCGAAGGTGCCGTAGTAGCCGAGGGATCGCAATTGCAGGCGCTCGCAAGGGCAGCACGAACCTGCGCTAGCGCGGGAGTTACGGCGGTATCAGCGGACGCCAGGCAAGAGGTCTCAGTCTGGGTCGTGCCGCAAGCGAGCGCGAAGGGCGTTCTTTTTTCGATGAGCGCGGCGGGCACGCCCGGCTCAGCCGCTGATCCAGCTGTCGGGAGGCCGAGCAAATTCAGTAGGCGGTACGGAATGGCTGCTCCCCACGAGCGCCAAGAGCGCGTGACCGGTGACGTCGATCTGCAGGTAGTCATGCACCGGCGTCTGCGGAAAGGCGCCGTGCACGAGTTCCGGATCCGCGGTCAAGATACAACTATTTCCGTTCACTTGATGTTCGAGCAGGAAGGCTCGCGCTCGTGCGCGGGCCGCGCGCGCCGCCCCCGAATCGACCGAGAGGAGCGCTTCGACGGTGGCCGCGGTGCGAGCCAATTCGGGCACGCTGTTCGGGCCGACCCCGCCGACGTGCGGGCCGTGCTCGGGTACGGCATCGATCAGGGCAGCCGTCGCGCGGGCAAACGTCTCACCATCGCCGCGCGCTTTGGCCGCGAGCGCTGTCCATGGCGCCCACGGCTCGGCCTCCAGGTGACGTTTGCACGCATCCCAAAGCTCATCCGGGGCGCGCGAGCCGAGCGCTGCCACGACTTGCGCGGCGTGCCACGGCACCGCCAGCAATTCGGGGCGGGCTGCATAGGCCATCAGCGCGTCGCTGAGCTCGATGCCGCTCATCACTGCAAGCGCGAGTGTACCGGCGACCAGCGCGGGCTCGCTCGGAAACTGATCGACGGGGCGACCCGCGAGCGCGCGCACCAGCTCCACCTCCAACCAACGCCGTGCTCGCGTCGCCGCTCCGCGGCCCACGCGTTGCGACATCAGGGCGCGCACCAAGATCGCCGCGCGCCCGTGGAACATGGGCGATTTTCGGTGTTGCTCACCGGTGCGGGGGCTCACGCCGAATGTCACCCGGCCTTTGTTGTCCACACGGGTAGCGAGCCACGCGGCAGCGGCGGTGATCGGATTGCGCTCGAGCGTGGGCGCTTCGGTCTGCCGAACGAGGAGGCTCTCGGTTTCGAACAAATACAGGCCATCCGCGGGCCAAGCGTCGCGCGGCGTTTCCGCTTTACGCTCCAGAGTTTGAAGCATGCCTTCGGCGTCCAGCGAGTTGTCACGCGCCACGTCGGGCAAGAGCGTCACCGGACGGCCCGGCAATGCGACGGCCAGGCCATGCCGGCCCACCTCCAATAGCTCCGCAACTCGATCGAGCCCCACTCTGTGCACTTCCTGGGCGTACGAGAGCTGGCAGCGCAGTTCAGCCCGCGCTTTGGAGCCCAAGCCGCCAAAACGAGTGTCGCCCAAGGCTTGCACGAAGGCGCGCAAGATCCGCTCCCCGGGCTGACCGTCGGCCACTCCCGCGCAGCCACACAGCGCCCCTTGTGTGTACAGCGAGACGATTGGAGTCGCATTGGGCGCAGCCGCGCTGGCCGGCCATTTTTGCAAGTCACGCTGCCAAAATAGGAGGTCGCGCAGCGTCGTGCTCAGTGCTTCGCGCTCGCCATCGAGCAGGGGCGAGCCGAGCGGCGTCAGTGGAAACACGGCGCTCATGCTGCTTCGATACGGCGGCGTTGCGCCCAAGCCAGTGAACCCGAGAGCCCGAGGGCATCCAAGGCGGGCACGATTTCCGAATTCATCACGTCCGCGATCGCGTTGCGTTGCGCGGTCGAGTCGAGCACACCCAATGCGCGAGCGGCCTCCGATGCATGCGCGGGGGCATCACGCCCCTCCGAAAACTCCAGTTCGATGCCCATCACGAACTCCGCCACGCGCTCGCTGAGCCGTTGACGAAGCTCGGGCGACCAGCGCTCCGCGCGGTACTTGGCGTAGTACCAACCGAGCCGCGCGTGGTGCACCTCATCGCTGACGATGGAAGTGAACAGCGCGCGGAGCACCGGATCGCTTGCGCGACGCCGACACTCGGTGAGCAACGCCGCGGCCAGCGTTTCGCCGACCGCCGCATACTTCAGCACCAAAAAGTCCAATTCCACGAGTGACAGGGAGTGCGGGATATCGGTCGCCAGCGCTGCGGCCGGCACTTCGACCGTGACCTCGCTGCCTTGGCACAAACTAGCCATCCGCAAACAGTAGTCTGCATGCCGGATCTCGTCACTGCTGACGCGCGCGGACGCGGCAACGAAATCGATTGGGGCCTGATTTAGCGCCAAGCTCGCGGTGATCTGCGCGAACAGGGCGACCGCGCTGTACTCGCCGCCCGCCAACTTACAGAACAAATCACGCGCCAAAGCCAACGCCTCTACCGGGTAGGTTGCTCGCTCGAATGCATGCCACGGCACTTCGCGCGAACCGCGCGAAAGCGCGCCGACGATGGCTTGGTCGTGCACGGCCGAGAGCGGCGTGTCGCTCAATACCCGCGTGAGGCGAACCTCGCCCAGGTTGCCCACGGTCGTCACTGGCTCTTGCCACCGAATGCGGCCGCGGCCAGCACGATGAAAAAGCCGGCTGTGCCAATCCCAATACCCTTGCCGCCCGCGCCCGCCGAGCTGCCGCCCGCGCCCGCCGAGCTGCCGCCTGCGCCCGCCGTCATCATCACTTCAGTGCCGCCGGAACCAGCGCTGAAGCTCGAACCCCCATTGCCGAAGGCTCCGATGGCCAGCACGATGTAGCCTGAGCCCGCATGGCCATGGATCGCCCCGCCCTGGCCGTTGGAGTCGCCCGCGCTGCCCATGCCCGCGTGGTCGCCGCCGCCCCCGGGTCCCGGCTCGCTCGACGAGCCACCACAGGCGACCAGCTGGCTAGGGACGATGCTGGCGATGGCGGTCCCCCAAATCATGTTCGGCACGAAGGCCGTTCGTCGCGGTCGCATCCTGAGTCCTCCTAGCCTCGGAGACCTTAGCATGGGCGCCCCATCGGCTAGCAGCTCCGCCGCACGCGCCCGCCAAGGCGAGTCATAAAGTCTCAGTTCTCAGCGGCGAGGGCTGCGAAAATGTCGGCATTTTCCCCGCGGCTTGCAACTTGCAGTCGCCCCCCTCGATGGCATCTTCGAATTCGCCGCCCCAGGAAAGCCAGCTGACACACTTGTTGGATGAATTCCTACGCGATTCGGAAGACGGTCGTCGCTTGCCTGCCATTGGCGACGTCGTCGGGGGGGTATACCGAATCTTGGGCGAGCTGGGCCGAGGTTCGATGGGCGTGGTTCTGGAAGCCTTCGACTTGCAACTGCATCGTAAAGTTGCGATCAAATTCGTCAACTCGGCCTCGTTCGACGACGACTCGCGCAGGCACTTCGTACAAGAGGCCCGTGCCATGGCGCTCGTCAACCACCCGAACGTGGTCGCGATTCATTCTTTTGGCGAGCACGGCTCCGTTCCTTACTTCGTGATGGAGATGGTCGACGGACAAGGCGTCGACAGCTGGCTCGAGCGGAGCGACGGTCACGCTGATCTGGATGAAGCCCTGGCGATCTTGAACGACGTTTGCCTGGGCGTGTCGGCGATTCACGCTGCCGGCACCGTTCACTGCGATCTGAAGCCGAGCAACGTGATCTTGGACCAGCAGCTCCGGGTGCGCGTCGCTGATTTGGGCCTCGCGGCGCCGTATATAGACGGTGAAGTGACCAAGGTGATTGCGGGTACGCCCGAATACATGGCGCCCGAGTTGGCTTTCGAGAGTGACCTGCCCGCGAGCAAGAGCAGCGACATCTATGCTCTCGGCTGCATGGCTTATGAAATGTTGACCGGCAGCTTGCCCTTCGACGGTCGGAGCGCGCTCGCGATCATGGTCAGGCACGCCACTGAAGAAGCCATGCTGCCGAGCCGGCGCCGCCCTGGCTTGCCGGTAGCTTTCGATGACGTGATCATGAAAGCCCTGAGCAAGCGTCCACAAGACCGCTACGCCTCGGCCGATCTGTTTCGCCGTGCGCTGAAGGAAGCGCGCGTTTCCAGCGTCGAGCCGGTGCGCATCCTGGTGGCCGAAGACGACCCGGATTTTCGCGACCTGCTCGCGCTCAAGCTGAGCATGGAATTCCCAGACGCCGACATCGTGTGTGTGGGAAATGGCGGCGACTTGGTGACGGCCTTCGACGAAAAGGTGGCTTCGGTGGTGATGATCGATCTGCAGATGCCGGTGTTGGACGGCGTTGCCGTGACCACTCTACTGCGCTCGCGACCAGAAGCGCAGAACGTGCCGATCATCGTGATGACCGCCTCCGGTGGCCCACAAGAATGGAAGCTCTTGTCGTCGCTCGGCGCAGATCGCTTCCTGGTGAAGCCCGTGAACCTCGACGACGTAGTGACCACCCTGCGCAGCGCCGTGCGCGAGCGCTCGAGCAGTCCGCCCGCCCCGCCTCGCTAGCCTGGCCCCGAAGCGCGGCGCCGAAGGCTATGCCGAAGCGCGACTCGACGCGTGACCATCAATCCACCCGCTCGGGTTACGGTGCCGGTGGTCGCTAACGCAGCT
>Ga0247772_1000068_pt1 | contig 53095 bp, 44 predicted proteins | sample UWRJL151409C6_FD_179945 | JGI IMG/M metagenome (GOLD analysis project Ga0247772, IMG submission 179945) | Plant litter microbial communities from Arlington Agricultural Research Station in Wisconsin, United States - UWRJ-L151-409C-6 | ecosystem: Environmental > Terrestrial > Plant litter >...
CAAGGAATCCCGACCGGGCCAAGCTACGACGCCAGCGGTGGGCATGCGGCGAGACTTGCGACCGCCCCTGCCCCCTCGCTACACTCCGGGGTGAGGCGTTGGCACCCGTCGGTGCTCGCTCGCTGCGCGCCGCCGACCTCCCCCTCTGTCTTGTCAGAGCGTGCTCGCCTTTCGGGCTGCGCGCGGATGGGGGAGGTAGTCGTTTTGCGTTGTCCCGCTGAGTGGGCGTAGTTCGCGCTGGCGCGGCTCCGCGCCCGTCGGCGGGCACGTACTGCGTGTCCTTTGAGGTCGCCTCGCCTCTGCGTCGGCATCGGCACCGCCGGGAGGTGCCCTCTCGAACGCAAAATCGAGTTCGAATTCGAACTCCTCTCCGCCCGAGGGTGGCCTACCTAGAGCGCCGCTTTAACCAACGCGACCGCCGCGGACAGATCGCGAAGCACCAGCTCGGCGTCGAGCCGAACGATACGGTAGCCGAGCCGCGCAAGCTTGCGATCACGACTCGCGTCTGCTGCCCGGCGGCGCTCGTGATAGCCGCCATCCACCTCAACGATGAGCTTGATACTGGGCGCGCAGAAATCAGCGATGAAGCGACCACCGACCGGCACTTGCCGCCGAAAGCAAACGCCGAGCTGACCGGCGTTGAGCGCGGACCACAAGCGGGCCTCTGACTCGGTGAGGCATGAGCGGTGTTGCCGAGCGAAGAGCTCGAGCCGAGCCGCGAGTTTCGAGTTGGGTGATTTGATAACGCGCATTTGAGCCTCCATCGCCGGCGGCGTGCCGGGCGCAGCCCCCCTGGCGCAGGCTGCGTGACGCGCCCCCGCCGTGAATCACCGTCCGCGACGGGCGCGGCGCGCAGCGTGCGCCTCTCGCGAAGCCCGGCACGCCGCCGGCGATGGAGGCGAGCGTGTTGCGTATCACTCTCGAGAGTTACCAGCTGTCGCAGCGCAGGCCGCGACGGCCTCCCCCATTCCGCGCGCAGCGGCCGCTGCGGCCGCGAGCACGGAATTTGGGGGAGGCAGGAAGCGCGCAGGCCCGAAGGGCCGAGCACTGGACGGTGGGGGCACTCCCAACCGTACCGAGGGTTCGAATCCCTCCCTCTCCGCAAAAAATAAATCCGAGCGTCGAACTCTCCGAACCCGCGCCGCCAAGCGCAGGGGGATTCGAACCTCAGGTACCGAGCGGGGCAAATCGACCGCAAGAGAGCTGCACTGACGGAGGGTTCGCACCGAGCCGTGCAACGACTCACATGCACGAAGCCTCGACGCCAAGCGTCGCGACGCGCGTGAACCCGAGGTCCCGAGGAGCGCAGGCGGAGCGAAGCGACGCCGAGCACCGCAAGGAATCCCGACCGGGCCAAGCTACGACGCCAGCGGTGGGCATGCGGCGAGACTTGCGACCGCCCCTGCCCCCTCGCTACACTCCGGGGTGAGGCGTTGGCACCCGTCGGTGCTCGCTCGCTCCGCTCGCTGCGCGCCGCCGACCTCCCCCTCTGTCTTGTCGGAGCGTGCTCGCCCTTCGGGCTGCGCGCGGATGGGGGAGGTAGTCGGTTTGCGTCGTCGCGTTGAGTGGGCGTTGCGCGCGTAGGCACGACTCCACGCCCGCCGGCGGGCGCGCACTGCGGTGGGCTTCGGGGAACGGCTCGACTCCTGCGTAGGCATCCATGGGGCGTGATGCTCTGAGTGGACGGTGGGCAGCGATGGTACGAATTCACCCCCGCCTGCTGGCGCGCACTGCGGTGGGCTGTTCTGTGATCGCGCTGGTGCGCGACGCGCATTGAGGCACTGTGCAGCCAGGGCGCTCACAGGGCCGCGCGGACGAGTGCGACGGCAGATGGGAGATCGGAGAGCACCAGCTCTGTGCTTACCCGAACGACCCGATAGCCAAGGGCAGTGAGCTTGCGGTCCCGACGGGCGTCCGCCGCACGGCGGCGCGTGTGATAGCCGCCATCTACCTCAACGATGAGCCCGATCCTGGGTGCACAGAAGTCAGCGATGAAGCGGGTGCCGACGGGCACCTGGCGACGAAATGAGACACCAAGCTGACCGGCGTTGAGCGCAGACCAAAGCCGAGCTTCCGACTCGGTGAGACAGCTGCGATGCTGCCGGGCGAAGAGCTCGAGCCGTGAAGCGGCTTTTGAGTTGGATGATTTTGCAACGCGCATGGTGAGCCTCCATCGCCGGCGGCGTGCCGGGCGCAGCCCCGTTGGCGCAGGATGCGTGACGCGCCCCCGCCGTTAAATACCCTCCGCGACGGGCGCGGCGCGCAGCGTGCGCCTCTCGCGGAGCCCGGCACGCCGCCGGCGATGGGGGCGAGCGCGCTGCGAGTCCATCTCGAAACCAAGGCACGACGGCACAACGGCGAGCGCGACGGCCTCCCCCATTCCGCGCGCAGCGGCCGCTGCGGACGCGAGCACGGAATTTGGGGGAGGCAGGAAGCGCGCAGGCCAAAGGCCGAGCACTGGACGGTGGGGGCAACCCAATCAAGTGTACGGGCAACCGTACCGAGGGTTCGAATCCCTCCCTCTCCGCAAAAATAGATCCGAGAGTCGAACTCTCCGAGCCCGCGCCGCCAAAGCGCGGAGGGATTCGAACCTCAGGTACCGCACGGGGCAACTTGCCGTCATGGGACCAGCTCTGGCGGAGGGTTCGCACCGAGCCGCAACGCGCCCACTCATGCAGGAAGCCGCGCCGCACTCCGACGCCACGCGCGTGAACTCGAGGTCCCGAGGAGCGCAGCCGGCGCAGCCGGCGAGCACCGCAAGGAATCTCTCCCTCTCCGCAGCTGCCCCCTCGCTACACGACTCTGAGCTCGCTGCGCGCCGCCGACCTCCCGCTCTGTCTTGTCGGAGCGTGCTCGCCCTTCGGGCTGCGCGCGGATGGGGGAGGTGGTCATTTGGAGATGTACCGCAGAGTGGGCTCAGCTCGCATAGGCACGAACCCACGCATGCTTCCGCGTGCGTGCACTGCGTTGTCCTTCGGTTCGCGCTCGCCTCCTGCGTCGGCATCGGGCCGAGCTTCGCGGGAGGGCGCAGGCGCGAGGTGCCGTTGCTTGGGCGGTGCATCGCTGGCTATCGCGTATTCCGGCTCGAAGCGCAGCGCGTCATGGGATCGCTCAGCGAAGCCGCCGCCCTGGTGCGCGCCGCGCTTTGAGGTGCAGTGCAGTGCGGTCCGGCTCGCATCGCCCGCGCGGCGGCGGAATGATAGCCGCCATCGACCTCGACGATGAGCTTGATGCTCAGCGCGCAGAAGTCAGCGATGAAACGAGCAGCAATGGGCACTTGTCGGCGAAAGCAGAGGCCAAGCTGGACTCCGACGCCCAGCCCGTTGCCTGTCTCAATAAAAACTGACGACGAGCAGTTGATAGGAGGAGACGCTTTGCTCCGTGTTGCGGATGATGATGGTGCGCTCGACCGTCGTGTCGACGAGCACCCCCACGAGCTCGAACCACGCCGCTGGCAGCTGGAGTGTGGTCAGCTCCGAGAGCAACCCCTTCGCTTTCGCAGCGCCGTATGCGGCTTCGACCTCAGCGAGCGTCGATGCGACCGAGAGTGTGCCGAGGTATATTGCGTAGCCCTGGCCAGTGGCACTGCCGGCCACGAGCTGAGCGTAGCCGGATCCCGACTGGATGACGTTCTCGGTGTCCTTGACCAGGCTGAAGGGCTCGAAGTCAATCTCGTAGTTCGAAGCGGCGACGGTGCCCACCACCACGGTGCTGGCCTCGGTCGCGATCGTCGCCGATGTGCCACCATCGAGCGGGAACTGCACCACGTTCTGACCGCAGCCCGTCCAGAGCGCCGCGAGGCAAACGGCAAAAACAGCAGGCATCGCTCGCGCACAGCGTCGTGAAAGTTTCATGAACATGATTTCCCTTTCGAGACCCTGGGGCCACGTCGATGGCATGCAGTCGACCGATGCAACCGTCTCACTGACACGCGGCCATCGAGACTTGGTTGCTCGACATCGTCACGGCGCCATAGCGTGCCAGCACTCTACCGGGCGAGACCATCGCCCCCGTGTTGAGTGTGATGCTCGTGTAGGCGACGAGGTTTCCAACGAAGCCCGCATTGTCGAGTAGCGTGGCGGAGCTGCCCACCTGCCAGAACACGTTGCAGGGCGTCCCTCCGTTGATCACGGTCACCGAGCCTCCACCAACATTCAACGCGCCGCCGATCTGGATCACCCAGTAAGCGTCGGGATCGTGGTTGGCGTCGAGAGTCAGAGTGCCAACTCCGAGGGCTGCAGATGACGCAAAGCAATAAACTCCCGGGCGAAGCGTCATCCCGGCGAGGTCTTGGCCGCTCAACAAATTCGCTGGCGGGCAGAGCCTCGATGCTAGGTCCTGATACAGGGTCGTCAAATCGTCCTGCGCCTGCACCGCGACCACGTCAGTCCCGACGTAGCTCGTGCCCACAGGCTGACCTCCCGGCATGCCTGTCACGCTCGTGCCTGGGGAAAGCCCGAGGTTTCCGAAGATGGTGGTGGTCGCACCGGCGTTCGTCACTGCCGACCCGGCGACGACGGCGAAGGCCGCTGCGCTGCGTAGGTCCGGAATTTCACCGGGCTGACGGGCGCGCTTGAGGCCAGCGTCAGAGGCATTTGGCTGATCGGATATCAGCAGCGAGATCGTGAAGTCGGTAGCGAAAGTCAGTGCGCTAATCTTGGCGTTGCCGTAGAAGGCAAGCGCTTGGCCGTCGACGGCGAAGGCCGACGCTGACGGCGTGTACGCGTTGCTGGTGTCGAGCGCGATGGCTGGCGAGCCAACGTAGCTGCCATCGCTGGTGACGATCGATTCGAGCGTCAGCACACAATCACCGTCGTTGGTCCTGACGCTCAGCTCGTCGGCCGCCGGACCACCGGACAATGAGATCGTCCACGGATCCGTACCGGCCGCAGCTCTTCCCCCGCATGCGCCGCCATAACTGCCGGTAATCCTCGAGATCGTGGCGGCGTTCAGGGCGCTCGTGCTTTGGTCGATCAATTCGAAGCGCGGCGTCACGCGTGCTTCAGACAGGCTGGAGCACCCGGACGGGAAACGCAGGAGGGACACGAGGCAAAGGAGCTGTGCCGCGACGCGGGCTAGATCGGACATGGTTCTTTCCGCTGACAAAACGCCGAAGGCCCGACGCTCGGTCGGGCATTTCGGTTCCCCTCGTGGGCGTTGGACGTTCAAGGAATGAAAGTGATGAGGAGCAGCTGATACGAAGAGACGCCCGAGACCACGTTTCGGATGATGATGGTGCGTTGAGTCGACGCGTCCAGGTCTGACGCAATCAGCCCAAAGCCCGTCGCCGGTACCTGCAGCGTGGTCAGGGAACTGAGCAGGGCTGGCGTAGACGCCGCAAACGCGGCCTCGATCTCGCTGACTGTGGAAGCCCCCGTGAGCGCTCCCTGATAGACGGCGTAGTCCAAGCCCACGACGCTGCCGGCGGCAAGCTGTGCGTACCCGGACACGAGCTGGACGACGTTGTCGACGTCCACTTCGAGCTCGAACGGAGTGAAGAGCACCGTGTAGTTCGGCGCGGGGACGGTGTTTACCACGACCGTAGCCGACACGGTGGCGGTGGTCGCCTGCTTGTTGCCTTGTGTCAGGGCTGGCGTATCGGAGATGAGTAGCGTGAGGGTGAAGTCCGACGCGAACAGCAACGAGCTGATTTTGGCATTTCCGTAGAAATCGAGCGGGCCAGCGGCGAGCGCGAATGCCGAGGCGGTCGCTTTGTACGTGTCTGCCGTATTCAGCGCGATGGCGGGGTTACCAATGTACACGCCATCGGTGGAGACGACGTTGTTGAAGGTCAGGATGCAATCGGCGTCGTTCAGACGCACGCTGAGCTCGTCGGCTGCTGGTCCGCCTGTCAGCGATGCCGTCCACGGGTCGGTTCCGGCCGCGTTGCGCCCGTTGCAGGTGGCGCCGTAGGTGCCGGTGAGGGACAGAATTGACCCTGCGGTCAATGCGCTCTGCGTGTTGTTGATCAACTCTACACGCGGGCCAACGTCGCTTCCCGTCCCGCAGCCGGCCAAAGCCAAGGCAAGGCCAGCAACGGAGAAGAGAGCCGTGCGCCCGAGCATGCCGCGCCTAGAGGAGAATGATGAGAGCATATGATTTTCTTTCGACGAACGGCTCCGCGTAAAAACGATGCAATACACCGCCGTGGATCGAAGAAGCCAGATCGCAGGGGGAAGAACGGATGATAAGTTTAGTAGTTAATGTCCCGTCTCGTGATTGCGACATTGAACTGAGCGGCGAACGGGCGTCACGAACCGCGCCAGAGCCCGAGCGGCCGTGCGAGCAGTGGATGACGCAAAACTGCGGCGGATATGCTGCGGAGTTGCCCACCGCGCAGCACACCGACGCTCGATGCTCGCGTCACCGCCCATCGTTCCGCGACGCCTAGGGAATCGTTTCGCTACGGCAAGGGCGTGACAATCGTATTGCTGTCCAGGTTGATTGCCGCGATTCGAGCCAGCGCCCGACCGTTCAGCGTGGCGCCAGTGTTTAGTGTGATGGCTTGATCCGCCATGATTGTGCCTTGAAAGACGCTCGTACTGCCGAGCGTGGCGGAGGTGCCAACTTGCCAATAGATGTTGGCTGCTTTGGCGCCATTCGTCAGGATCACCTGACGACCTGCGGTCGTGGTCAGCGTCGTCGCCATCTGAAAGACGAAGATCGCATCGCTTTGGCCCTGAGCGTCGAGCGTCAGGTCCCCTGAAGACACTGCAAGGGAAGAGGTCGACTTGTACAGTCCGGGAGCCAGAGTTTGTCCGCCGAGGTTCCCTGCGACGGTGACTGGGCACAGCGTTCTTCCGGCAGCATCATTGTAGGCGAGAGTGAGGGCCGCGATGCCTTGCGCGGCGGTCGGATTGCCCGCGTTCATCGAACCGATCACGATGCCCGGAGGGAAACCCGTGACTGCAGTCCCGGGGCTGACTCCCAAGTCTCCCGTAATCACGGTCGGGCCGGTGTTGGTGACGGTAGAACCCGCCAGCGCGACGAAGCCCGAGGCGGCTCCGAGGACGACCGGCGCCTGACTGCAAGCTGCAGTCGTAAAGCTCCACGTATAGTCGGCCGCCAATGCGGTTCCGCCCAAGTCTTTCGCGCCGGTCGTGATTGTTGCCGTGTAACTGAGATTCACTGCGAGCGGGCTGTTTGGAGTGAAGACCGCCGTCTTGGTTAGAGCATTGAACGTCACCGAGCCCGCGACAGCCAATAGGCCCTGCTTGAGCGTGAAGGTCAGATTGGTGATGGTCGCCGAATCCATGGGCGTGCTGAATGTCGCCGTGGGCCGGGTATTGATCGACACGCCAAGAGCGAGATTGCTCGGCGTGGTGGAGATGACCGTCGGCGCAACTACGCTGACAGCGGTGGTGAAGCTCCAACTGTAGCTCGCGGCCAGCGGAGTACCGCCCAGATCCTTGGCAGCCGTGCTGATGGTTGCCGTGTACACCGTATCCGCGAGCAACGGAAGCGTGGGAGTGAAGGTCGCGGTGTTGGTCAGCGCATCCAGGCTCACCAAGCCAACCACGTTGCTCGCTCCCTGGGCCAGTGTAAATGTCGTCGCGCTGATCGTCGTCGGATCCATGGCCCTACTGAACGTGGCCGTGGGCTTGACGTTGATCGGCACATTCGTCGCTAGGTTGAACGGCGTGGTGGAGGTGATGGTCGGCGCCGCTGCGGTCGTGAAGCTCCAACTGTAGTTCGCTGCCAGCGCAGTACCGCCCAGATCCTTGGCAGCCGTGCTGATGGTTGCCGTGTACACCGTATTCGCGAGCAACGGAGCCGCCGGAGTGAAGGTCGCGATATTGGTCAGCGCGTCCAGGCTCACCAGACCAACGACATTGGCTGCGCCCCGCGCCAGTGTGAATGTCGTCGCTATTATCGTCGTCGGATCCATGGCCTTACCGAACGTAGCCGTGGGCTTGACGTTGATCGGCACATTCGTCGCCAGGTTGACCGGTGTGGTGGCGGTAATGGTCGGCGCAACTGCGGTCGTGAAGCTCCAGCTGTAGTTCGCTGCCAGCGCAGTACCGCCCAGATCCTTGGCACCCGTGCTGATGGTTGCCGTGTAGACCGTGTTCGCGAGCAGCGCAGCCGTGGCAGTGAAGGTCGCGATATTGGTGAGCACGTCGAGGCTCACCACGCCAACGACATTGGTTGCGTTCTGGGCCAGCGTGAATGTCGTCGTGCTGATCGTCGTCGGATCCATGGCCCTACTGAACGTGGCGGTGGGCTTGACGTTGATCGGCACATTCGTCGCGAGGTTGATCGGCGTGGTGGCCGTGACCGTCGGCGCAACTGCGCTGGCAGCGGTCGTGAAGCTCCAGCCGTAGTTCGCCGCCAGCGCAGTACCGCCCAGATCCTTGGCACCCGTGCTGATGGTTGCCGTGTAGACCGTACTCGCGAGCAGCGGCGCTGCAGGAGTGAAGGCGGCGGTATTGGTGAGCACGTCGAGGATCACCGCACCAACCACATTGGTCGCGCCCTGCCGGAGCGTGAAGGTCGTCCCGCTGATCGTGAGGGGATCCATCGCCTTGCTAAACGTTGCCGTGAGCTTGAAGTTCACGGGGACGTTTGTCGCCGAGTCGACCGGACTGGTGGCGATCACCGTCGGCGGAGCAGCGTTGGTCGCGGTGGTAAAGCTCCAAGAGTAGCTGGTCGCGAGCGGATTACCCGCGAGGTCCTTGGCACCGGTGCTGACCGTCGCTGTATAAACCGTGTTTGCGAGTAGCGGCGCCGCAGGAGTGAAGGTCGCGGTATTGGTCAACGCATCGAGGTCTACGGCACCAGGGACGTTGGTCGTGCCCCGCTTCAGTGTGAAGATCGCCGCAACGATCGTCGCGGGATTCATCGCTTCGCTAAAGGTGGCAGAGACAGCGGCGTCGAGGGGGACGCCGGTCGCGTCGTTTGCCGGTAGCGCGGAAATCACGGTTGGCGGCACCAGATCGACGCCGACGCTGGTAGTGAACGTCCAGACATAGTCCTTGGCTAGTGCTGTGCCTCCGGAGTCTTCTGCGTCACTACTGATCGTGGCGGTGTAAACTAGACCGAGTTCGAGCTCGGTGTCGGGAACGAAAATCGCCCGGTTCGACGCGAGGTCGAACGTCACGCTGCCGCTGATCGGCGTCGAGCCCTGCAGCAACAGGAATGTGTCGACCGTAATGGTCGAGGGATCCATCGCTTCACTGAACGTCGCGCTGGGATGGGTATCGGGCGAGACGTCGCTTGCGCCCGCCGAGGGCGTAGTGGCAATAACCGTGGGTGGTTCGTCTGTCACGCCAGCGCCCGTGGTGAACCGCCAGGTATGATTGGCGGCGAGTGCGACACCGGCGGTGTCCTCGACGCGGTTGCTGACCGTTGCCGTATAAATCAAACTCGGATTCAGGCTGACCGCAGGCGTGAAGGTGGCTGTATTGGATTGCGCGTCGAGAGTCACCGCGCCGGCGACTTTCGATGCTCCCTGGCTGACCGTGAACGTCGTCGCACCGATGGTCGCCCCAGCCATTGCCCTGCTGAATGTTGCGGAGACGAGAGTGTCAACCGCAACTCCGGTCGCACCGTTCACCGGCGTGGTGGAAATGACCGTAGGCGCCGTGCTGATACCGGCGTCCTCTCCGAACTCCACGACCTGACGTCCACAGGCCGTCACGCAGAGCAAAACGAGGAAGACGATCCCGGCCTTCAGCTGACTCATTTGGTGCTCCCAGCATTCAAGATAGTGAAGCGAACGATGAATTCAACGCGACGATTGTTCTCACGGCCGTTGACCGTGTCGTTGGTGTCGGTAGGCACTGAGGAGCTGAAGCCCTTGGAGCTGACGCGGTCTCGGGGGACCCCGTGCGCAACGATGTATTCGACCACCGCGGCCGCGCGCTTCTCCGATAGGGTTTGGTTGTGACCTTCTCCGCCAGACGAGTCCGTGTGGCCTTCGACCTGTACCTTGAAGCCCTTGTTGTCCTTCAACGCCTTGACCACCTCATCGAGCACGGGGAACGAGCGGTCTTCGATCTTTGCCTGGTCGAACGCGAAGTAGACCTTCTCTCTCAGCTCGAGCTTGTCCTTCTCGACGACGACCTTGTCGTATTTCGGACAACCCGAGTCTTCGATGCTGCCGACGACTTCCGGGCAGTGATCGACACTATCCGGTAGCCCGTCGTGGTCGCCATCAGGACAAGACGGGACCTCCTTCGTAACGATGACCTCGCGCGTGACGATCGGACGCTCTTCCGTATCGCGGCGGATACCTGGTCCGACTTCGAAGCTCACGCCCAGAATCAAGATCTTCGCGTCGCGATTGTCGAACCCCTCACGCTTGGGCTGGACGGTTTGCATATAGCGGACGAAAGGGCCAATCCATAGGCTTCTGGACGCACCTACGGGAACGGCTAAACCGACGGCTGCATCGAAGCCCGGTCGGTTGAGGTCGCCTGTCCGCATGTACAATAAGTCGGCGTCGACCCACGGCGAAATTCCGTAAAATCCTTGCGAATCCCACGGTCGCTTGAGGCGCAGCCCGCCACCGAGTCCCCACACCATACCGGACTCTGCTTGCGCGGCCGCCGCCGGCAAAAGCGTGAAGGAGGCGGCTGGTCCGATGTCTAGATACGGAGTCAGACCGAATAACAGCTTGAGCGATTCGGATCCTCCAACATCATAGATCCTAGACTGCGGCGCGCTCAACGGGACAGCCAGGCCCGGCTCCAACTTGAAGCTGACGTCGACCGCTTGCGCGTCCACGTTCCAAGTCAACAGGCCCAGCGTCAGCGAAGTGACGAGCATAAACGCATCCCGTAGACGCGAGGTAGCGATTGATTTCCGAAGCATGCGCAACTCCAAATTCTGCCGAGGGCAATCGTCGACCAATACGCACTTCGGAAAGTACGGCTCACCGGGCGCCCGCGAATTTCACCAGCACCAGAGCAGCATTCGAGCCAGTCATTCCAAGTCAGCAAGTTCAACGACTTGCGTCTGTTCACTCCACAAAACGGACGACAATTTGTCTCAACGCGACAGAACGCCTGCGACATGGTCGAGAAAGCCGCTGGGCCGCGAGCGACCCACTATTGCATTCGTGCGCTAACCACTATTGCGTTCGTGCGTTGGAGGCGTGCGCGTGCGACTCCATCTCCAAGTCGAGAGCTCCCGAGCACTGGACGGTGGGGGCAACCCCAACCGTTCAGTGGGCTCGAATCCCTTCCTCTCCTCAAAAACAAGCGCGGAGGGATTCGAACCTCAGGTACCACCCAGCTTGGCGTAAGACCGCACGCTTCGTGCCACGCAGCCGCTGCGCGCTCACTCGTCTACCGGGCGCGCGCCGCGCCGGTGGGCATGTTTCGCGATGTCGAGCTTGATGCTAGGTGCGCAGAAATCAGCGATGAATCGGTCACGCCCATGAAAGCACGAGAGCCATGGGCTGAATCTGGAATTTGGGTGACACGCCGAGGCGTGTGAGTCGTCAGAGCTTGACGTAATTGTGAAACCGACCGTCGCGAAACGCCGAGAGCACTCGCGTTGCAGCATCCGCTTTCGCGTCGAGTTCGCCGCGGTGACTGAGGTAGTCCGAAAACCCAGGCAGCGTCTTCGAAATGGAGGACATCGACACGAAGCCCATCTTCCAACCGGCAAAGTGACGGTCCGTGACCTCGCGAGCCAACAACCTCACGATCTGTTTGTGGCGCTTGTCTGCGGAGATAGTCGAATACAGCTCGTTCAGCGCCGCTTCGCCGCCCTCGAGGGCCTGCAGAAATGAGCCCTCGTGGTAGAGCAGCAAGCCGGTGACGCCGATTCGCTCATTTTTTTCCCGGGCTCGCAACAGCAACGCCGCCAAGTCCTTGTCGCTGAATGCGATACATGCCGCGCTCGCGTAGATGACTTGGTGCACGTGAGCTAGAACGGTCACCGCGGCGCCTGCGTAAGGCCCACGGCGATCGAACGCCCTCCGATGCGATCAGGGCCTCCGGGCGCCAGCGTGGAGGCCCGGGCCTGCTACAGCGGGTTGCGGGAGGAATGCTCACTCCCGACGAACTTCATGGCGGCACTATCCCCACAGCACGATCTGGCTGAAATACGGCGCGTTCAACCGGACGGCGCGCTGCTGTTCAGCGGCCCCAACCTGCGCGTTCGCTTCACGGTTCTGAAGCCCGGCGTCGTGTTGACCAGCGGGCACGGTGCCGTCGTCGACGCCGAAGACGTCAGCGCCGAGGCGGCTTTGCTGGCGGAGTTGGAGCGCGAGCTGGAGCAAGCCGGGACGCTGACTGTATTCGCCGATTTGCGTAACTCCCCGCGCCTGCCTGCCGCGTCTCGAGAGAAAATCGAGCAATGGGCCCGCTCTCACCAAGCGCGGCTTCTCCCCTCACACGTCTTGGTCCGATCCAAGATCCTGGAGATGGCGGTGTCCATCATTGCGATGCTGGTCGGCGGCGGGCTGATCAAGATTCACAGCAGTCCGCAGAAATTCTTGGCTCTGCTCAAGCAGGTGGCGCCGACGATGACCGAGCTCCCGAACGTTCCGGCGCGATAGATCTCGCGATCGAGCGGGCGCAAGTTGGCGCCTTCAGGTGATGCTCGATCGCGCTCGCATGAAGGAGATCACCGAGGGGACCACGATCGACGCCAGCGCCATCGACACGTGCGCCCGCCTCGCGGGCCTCGGGATCAAGCTTCACCTCGCCGACTTCGGCACCGGCTATTCATCGCTCAGCTACCTGAATCGGATGCACGTCCGCACCCTCTATGGCAACAGTTGAGTCAACCCCGCCGTGCTTTGGATCCCCCCTCGATCCCCTGACGCTTTTTTTGAACCGTTTTCCTTACGTCCGCGCTTCTGCAGGGAAGCGACGCACATGAAAACAAATCGTCTACAGTTGCCGAAGTTGGTCTTGGGTCTGTTGGGCATCGCCGCAACAGGGGTGGGCTGCTCCGCCAGCGACACGGGCGAGGCCGGCAATACCGGTGGTTCGCGTCCCTCCGGGACCGCCGGCTCGGGCGGGAGACCGGGCATTGGAGGTCAGTCGGCGATCGGCGGGTCAGCTGGCGCGAGCGGCGGCACGGGGCCCGGTCCCGCAACGGGTGGCAGTTCCGGCGCCGGAGGCAGCCCTGTCGGAGGCGCGGGGCCCGGTTCCGGCGGTGCGAGCGGCAAGGGAGGCGGCACCAGCTCGGGCGGCATCAGCGCGGGCGGCGCGAGCGGCAAGGGAGGCGGGAGTTCGGGAGGTTCCGGTGGCAAGAGCGGCTCCTCGACGGGCGGCAGTGGCGGACAAGGTTCGAGCGGTACCTGCACCGCGTCGAAAGCCACCGGCAAGACCGTCTCGGGAACGGGGCCGCACAAGGTCGTGATCGAGACGAACTCCGCGAACGGGATCAAGTGCGGCACGATTTATCGACCGGAGGATCTCAAAGGAACCGAAAAGTATCCCATCCTCGTTTGGGGAGAGGGCGGCTGCTCTCAAGACGGTTACTCGAATCAGGCAGCGATGGGCGAGATCGCTTCGTGGGGATACTTCATCGTCGCAGACGGGACGCCAGGGAGCGCCAATGCTTGTGCGGGTGGGCAAGATGGCAAAGCGTTCCTCGACTACATCACCTGGGCCATCGCCGAGAACGACAAGTCGTGCAGCGCGTATTACCAAAGCCTCGAGCCCACGAAGATCGCGGCCGACGGCTTTTCGTGCGGCGGCTTGATGTCGGAGAATGCCTCGGGCGATCCCCGCTTCAGTGCCATCGGCATCACCAGCAGCGGGCTCATGGGCGCGAACGCCGCTCTCTACGCCAAGATTCATACTCCGTTCAAAATCATGAACGGCGGCTCGAGTGACATCGCCTACGAGAACGGGCTGAACGACTACAACGCGATCAGCGCGCGTGGCATCCCGATCGTCTATTTTTCCAAGACCAGCCTCGGGCATGGTGGCGATTTGGGTCAGCCGAGGGGTGAGTTCAACAAGGTCAATTTGGCTTGGCTGAACTGGCAACTCAAGGGTGACACAGGCGCCACGGGCAAGGGCTATCTCGTTGGCTCGACCTGCAAGATCTGCACGGACAGCGGCTGGACCGTGAAGTCGGCGAACCTTCCGTAGTTTGCAACGCCGCCGGCTCGTCGTCGGAAGACGCGATCAGTTTGGACAGGTTGTGTGAATGCCCGGCGATCGAGTAGCCGAAGGTGTTCCAGGTGAAGGTGACCGTGTTCGCGCCCTTCACGACGTCGGCGTTGCCGTCTTGCCCGTCCCAAGACTCGCCAATGGTCGCCCCAAATGTTTTTGCTCGCGCCCTCGATGTTCGGACGTATCACGTGGCGCCTCCACCGGAGCCGACAGGAGTACCTTCGCGCTGACGAAAGATCGAGTTTGAATTCGAACCGCTTCGTAGCAAAGCACTTTGGGACAAACGAACGTCAGAAAGAAAAGTCGAGCCAATCCTCGACGACGAGGCCACCAATAGCGCCCTCTTTCAACGCAGCGTCGTGAGTCACCAACGCGGCCTCGTGCTCGATCGCGGTGCACGCGATCATCAGATCAAAGGCGCTCTTCTGCCAACCGCTGCGCTCGAGCTGGGCACGCTCTGCGCATATCTGCGAACAACCGGGAGCCCTAGCGGGAGCATCGGGTCTGGGCTGATGAGTCCGCACTGCAGAGCACTGGCGAGGCCCTGCTGGAGCGCTTTTCGGCGCTGGCAAATCACCCGTCATCGACTTTTTGACGCCGGCAGCGCGCTCTTCTCCGAGATCGCGAACGCGAGGCAGGCAAGAGCGATGCCGAGCGCGGAAAACCCGAGGATCCCGGTCGGGCCTGTGATGTTCAAGAATAACCCCAACCCTGCCAGAAGGAGGAAGGCAAGCCCCACGGCGCGCGCCCGCTCGGCCTTCAGGGTTCGCTGCGCAGTGACCTTGAGTTCTCCCTTCACCAGCGCCATTACGCCGATGAACCCAAACAGCAATTGAATCATGCCGCGCATCTGACCAGCCGAAGCGTCGGACAAGTTGAACTCGCTTGCTGCTTTTGGGATCGTCGCCCCTTTTTCAGCCCTCCGAAACAGACCCCCGCGGGCGCACCGGCCTGCACCGCGCCCATGGTCAGACTGGGTTCGCGTCGAATTGGCTGCTCCCAGGTCGGCGGGCACCCTTTGCATGACTTATCTCCCGACGATCGGGACAGCAATCCAGTGCAATTTGCAGCGGCTGAACCTGACAGAATGCGCGAGCGTTCATGAAATTTACCGCTGACGACATCTGGCACGGATGGCTGAAAGCTTGGTCCCAATGGGGTCCTGGTGATCGCCCTGCTCATCGGCGCAAGCCTGCGGTCATGCACGGCTCAGCAGTCCTCGACTGCGCCCTCCCCACCCCCGCCGCCACAGACGAGCGCGGTCGGGTAGACGACGCGCGAGTCGAAAACTTCACCCTGAGCAAGGGAAGTGAGCGGATTGCTGTCTCTCAAGACCTTGCTTCCGGTCAGCATGCGCGCCGTTTGTGCTCCGGCCAAGTCACGCTCGTTCGTGGTCTCTTCGAGTGAATTCTTGACCAACCCCATTGCCTACGCAGGCAATGGACCCGAGCTCGGACCACTGAGAGGCGACCCAGATCTGCTGATGTTTGCCGGCCCGTACACCAAGTACCTGACCAGCACGATTCTCTCGTTCAAAAACACGCTGGACTGGATGACCGGCGATGAAGACCTAGTCGACACCGCGCTGCTCGGTGGTCATCGTGGGCGAGAGCCCCGAGGACGAGCCGTTGCAGCCAAATCCAAAGCCAGCGCGCCGCTGCTCGCCGATAGTCACGCAACCGCGAACGACCCGCGTCCGCCTCCGAATGGTATTTTTAGACCGGGCGAAGCCGATAGAGCCGCCACGAAAGGCAGCCCGGCTGCGTTGACCTTGGGCAGTGACGGGGCTGAGCCGCGCGTACTCCTCGATTCAGCCGCGAAACCGGGTATTAAAGGTTCAGGTTCCGTCGACCTGGCAACGCAAAACGATCCACGCGTGGGCGCAGTCCCCATCCGGTTTGCACTCTCGCTCGAAGCCCAACAGCCCAAGAAGCCGACTGACGCGGGCGGCACGGCGACTCTCGTCTCGCTCAAGATCACTCGTGCGAAGATCAGCGCACCGGGAGTGCCTGCAGACCTGTCGTCAGCGTTGGCCAAGCTAAACGGCTCGCACATCGAATACCAAGTCGGAACCGATGGATCCGTGTCGAGCATCCATTCCCGCTCGCCAATGGCGTCGTTCCGCTCTTTAGCGATGCCGTTCGAGCACTCGCTGACTTCTTGCTCGACGTGGCATTGCCCTTTCCCAGCAGACCGTCGGGATCGGCGCCTACTGGACGGTGGCTTCGCGCGACGTGCTGATGGGGCTCGACGTCGTAACCCATCGACAGGTCAAGGTGGTCAAGGTCGAGGGCTACCTGGTCACCTTGAGCCAAAGCGCGCGCGGGCGACGCAAAAAAAACAGCGCAGGTGCATTTCGGCCGGACTACGCCCGGCGCGGAGCAAGTTCCAGTAGAACCGTGATCGTCGCGCCGGGCTCCGAGCGACTATACTGTTCTCGTGGGTTCGAGGGTGTCGGTACGAGATGGGCGTTGCGGAGGCGAAATCAAGCGCTGCTGCTTGCTGGCACTGCTTGGGCTGTGCGCAATTTCGTGCAGCGTCAACGAGCCGCCCGCGCCTCCGGTTTCACCGGCAGCTCGAGCGCAGCGCACGGTCGCGGCTCCGTTTGCCGGATGGCTGCACGGACCGAACCCCCAGTGGTCGGCGAAGACAGCAGATCGTGGGCCGGAGCAGCTGATTGGCGCAGCTTGCATCAGCCACCTCGGATGTGAATTCTCGGCGCCGCCCCTGCCCCAATGCACCCCGGCCAGTGCGTTGCCCGCTGGGTACATCGAGGTGCGCGGAGCGCTGTCGCGCTCTCCGTATATCTTCATGGGCGGCCCACAGCTCGTGCTGATGTGCGCCGGCTTGGACCGCACCACGCTCACCGTCAAGACCGCGACTGCGGAGTACGATTTGGGCGTTGGCTGCGTGGGCGACCGCACCGGCTGGTGTTGTCCCTATGCCGAGGGGACCGCCGTTCACGCGGTGGGCCACGTCTGGAACGACCGCGGAATTTCGCGTCTCGATGACTATTGGCTGTGTGCGGAGAGCGCGCCGAAAGTCCCCGACCGCGCGCCGAGCGCGGAGTTCGTCGCGCTGCGACTTGGGCAACCCTCAGGGTATGCCACTTGGTCAGCCGGCTCGACTCTAGCCACTTGGGATTTCGAGCGCTGACGCGCGTTCCAACTCCATTCAGACGGCCAGAAGCCGTTCGTGTGCGCCGATCTCGATCCCACCGGCAAGCGGTTATTCAGCATCGATCGCGCCGGGGATGGCGCGGTATGGAAGCTCGACACCGGCGAACGCGAAGCGATCCTGCAAAATTTCGCGCCCGGCGCCCGCACGCAGCCGTATGCGCCGGACGTGAGCTGCACTTATGAGCTCGCCAATGCGGTTGCCTGGGCGCCAAACGGCGGCGCACTGCTGCTCGAGTCTGCGAGCGGCGCGGCGAGCGTTTACACAGCGGGCAGCGCAGCGTTTCGAATACTGCCGAGTCGGATCCCGCTCGACAATTTCCACTTCGAGTTCTTCGCTCCCGATGGCCGAGAGATCTTGCTCGCCGCAGAAAACAGCCAACTCGAGCTGTGGCAAGCCGAACCGTTGAGAAAGCGTTTGGCGCTCGCCGGCACGTCAGGGGCGTGGTCCCCGGACGGAAAAAGCTTGCTCATTCGGGTCGGGGCGGGCTTTGGAGAGCCGGTCACCTATCAAATTAGGGACGCAGCCGATGGCGCGCTGCGATCCGAGTTGAAGGGAGCGTGCCTCGCAGAATGGAGTCCGAATGCGCGCTACGTCGCCGCCCAGCAGCCTTGCGGTACGGACCACGTGACGCTCATCGAGGCCGCGAACGGGCGCACCATCTCGAGCATGGCCGCGTCGTATCGCCCACTTTGGAGCGGTCGTCGCAGCGTGGTGCCGCAATATCTGCCGTACTTGGCTCACCTTTTGGAGCGCGGCTCGAGCGGCCGGCCGCCGCCGCGTCCAGAGCTGCTCCTCGATCCCGCCCACAACGTGCTTGCGGCCGCCAGCAAGGCCGGAGTAACGCTCAGCACGACCAACGGTCAGCGAGTCCAGCTCAAGGGTGAGGTCATCGTTTCGGCAATGGGCGGGCCGCCCAACTTCGACCCCGCCCTGGAGTTCAGCCCAGATGGCCGGAGCTTGGCGGGCGGTACCCGGCTATGGACACTCAACGCTTCCGGCGCCGCGCCGCGCACGCTGGATCTACCCGCGGATGTGAAATTCCTGCAGCTGCTGTGGAGCCCAGACTCGCGCTATCTAGCGTTTTGGAATTGGATCCAGCAGAACGAGGAACCGTTCAAGACCTCGGGCAAGCTCGTGGTGGTGGCTCGCGATACCGGCCGGGTGCTCATTTCCGAGCTGCCTGAGGCCAATGCGGCGCCCCATCAACGCTTGGTCGGGTTGCTGTCGCCGAGCTGGCTGCCCCACAAGCCGGTGCTGGTCGTGCCCGTCCCTGGCAACGATCAGCTGCTGGAACTGCGCAACGTGGCACACGGCTCGCGCCTCTGGTTCGCGCTCGGTACGATCGAGGGCGCCGCTTCGCCCTTGGCCCTGAGCGCGGACGGCCGCTTCGAGGGCCGCCGCGAGCTCGCGATTCGAATTCAGCAGCAGCACCCCGAGCTCGGGCTAGCGCACGAGCTGCATGAGGAGCCGGGCCTGCTGCAGCATTTCCTGAACGACTAATTCAAAGTCCCTGTCCTCCTGTACTCTGGGTCGCACTTTGGCCCGGGGACGGCCCTGGGCCGAACTGGCCGGCGCAGGTGTCCGCTATCGTGCGGGGCGGGCGCTGGCAGGTGCCGGCGGTGCAGTCGTTATTTTCAGCGCATTGCGAGCGCGTGCTGCAGGCCGCACCGAGGGGCAGGAGCGGCGCGCACGTTGAGTCATCGCAGTAGGTCCCGGCCACGCAGGCGGCGCCAGCGTTGCAGGGCTCGCCTTCGCCGCTGAAGGTGAGCGGCGCGCACGTGAAGTCATCGAGCTCGCAGGCGGACCCTGGCTCACAATCGGAGCCCGCGGAACTGCAGTACGTCCCTGCCACGCAATTGGAGCCCACAGGGTCACACGGCTCGCCACTGACGCGTTGAGGCTCACAGCGTTGCGATTCCGAGCTGCAAAATAGACCGTCGCTCGTGTAACAGTTGCCCCCGGGTCCCGTGCCGTTGCACGCGCCGTGCTTGCCGCCGTCGCAGGTATTGCTGCAGGTTTGACCCGCACTTCGGTGTACGCCGGAGAGTGAGGAACTCGCGCGGCACACACCGGGTTTCACGGACTTGCCGGATTCAGAGTCGTACGCGATGTCGCAGAACACAGGATTGTCGCGACTCGTGATACAGCCGTGGCCAGGCTTCGAATCGCACTTTCCGCCGAGCGGCACCGAGCCCGTGAATAGCCCATCGCAGGCTTCGGGCAGATCGCCGCCGACGCGTAGCTCGGCCGGGCAGCCGTCGCTCACCTTTCCGATGCTGTCCATGCAGCGTTGGGCGGCCGCGGTGTCGAGCTCGGCGCCAATGAACGTCTGCATCGCGAAATGTTGGATCATGCGTGGCTCGTGGAAGGCTTTGCACGCCTGCTCATCATATGGAACGTCCGCATCGCTGCAGCACGCGGCCAAGATCCCACACGCGCGCTCTGTCGCTTCATCAGCTAGCTGCTGTACGACCGCGTGGGCGCCTTCGCCTGGATCACCGGCACCACCGCAGCCGTTGATCCCCATTGCCGCGCACGCCAGGAACACCGCGCACGAGTATCGACCCACCAGTCGTGTCATGCAGACAATGCTTGCATCGCCCACCGCGTGCGCAAGGGACTCAGTCTGAAAGCGATTAAATCAGTCTGATAATGTAAGTCACGACTCGGATGTCAGAGTGATTTTATTGCCACTATTTGGGCCGCTGCAGTGATTCTCTTGCCACTACGGGGGGGCGCGTTCGAGATCACTCGGCGGTTGATGGCGGGTCGGGTGGCGCGTCTGCGGTCGTTTTCGGTTGCTCCGCAGCCGGCGAGTTGGCCGGCTCGAGCATGGGCTCCTGGCTTGGCGGGGTTGCCGGCTCCGCCGTTCGCGACTGGCCCTCGGGCAACGGAATCAGACTTTGAGTCCTTAGGTACGCGCGATACCGAGCTTCGCGGCGCGCTCGCTCCGGTTCGCTGATCGGCGTCGCGCCGTCATCGGTAGCAGCGCTGCCGTCGGCGTTCAGCTCGGGTACGGCGCGCAGGGCCAACGCACCGTTCAATTCATGTGTCGGCTCGGCAGCGTAAACTCCGCGCGCGATTGCCGGCTGGGGGAGGTCGCGGTCCGTGCGGGGCGAAAGCGGTACGTCGCGCCCAAACGGACCGGGGATAGCCAGCGATCAACGAGGGTTTGGACTCGAATCTTTCCGGTGCTGTGGGCTAGGTAGAGCGCCGACGCAGCAAGCCCCAGAGTGAAGAGCAATACGGCGGGCCAACGCGCGTGTACGCCGGGGATCCGAATCTTCTCCGCGTCCTTGTCATCTTCGAGCACGAGTGGCTCGGATCCGGGCACGAACGACGGGGACTCGAACCGCGCCGCCGGCTGTTGTGTCGCTAGGCCGCTCAAAACGGCCGCTTCGCGCCGCGCGCTGAGGTAATCCCCCAGCGCGGTGGCCAACTCCGCCATCGTTTGATAGCGCGCTTCCGGCTTCTTCTCGAGGCAGCGCGTGACGATGGCATCGAGGGCGGGGTCGAAGCGCCGCACCGGCAACGCCTCGTGCAATGATTTGGGGGCAGCGCTGAGCACGTGACTCAGTACCTCGATGATGCTCACGCCGTCGAAGGGCAGAGCATCCGTGAGCAAGTGATGTAAGACGACACCTAGCGACCAGACGTCGGTACGACAGTCAATGTTTTGCGGCGTCGTGATCTGCTCGGGTGACATGTAACAGGGCGAGCCAATGCTGTCCTGCGGGCCCGTCATGGTGATCGCCCGCTGACCGCCGAATTGTTTGGCGAGCCCGAAGTCCAGGACCTTTACGATGTCCTTGCCGGGACCACCCGACCACAGAAATAGGTTCTCCGGCTTGATGTCGCGATGCACGATGCCGAGCGCGTGAGCCTCGGCGAGCGGTTCGCAAATCTGTAACGCATAGTCCACCGCGGTGTCGACCGACAGCGGCCCATCTCGAGCGACGAGCGCGCCCAGATCGATGCCATCGAGGTGCTCCATCACCAAGTACGGTCGACCCGAGTCGAGCTGACCTACGTCCATGACCTTCACGACGTGCTCGCTGCGCAGCGCGGCAAGCGCGCGGCCCTCGTTCAAGAAACGTTCGACCACGGAAGCTTTGCCGGCGAGCGCATGGCGCAAGAACTTGATCGCCACCGGCTGCTCGAGCTGCGCATGGCGACCGAGGCAGACGATCCCCATTCCGCCCTCTGCAAAAATGCGCTCGACAAGGTATCGCCCAGCGAGGAGCTCGCCGGCTGGCACCGGCAATTCGGTTTCTCGAGCTTCGTCGACGGCGTTCGCCTCGGACGATCCCACGCCGGATTCGGAATCGCCGCTCTCGCTGCTAAACGCAAGACGAGGTTTGGCTTCACGCAGGCCCGTGCGCGCGAGTTCTTCTGCAGCGGATAAGGTAGGAACTAAGGCTTTCAAGATTGCCTCGATCCTTGCGAGACGCGTGCCCAACGTCGGCGGCACGCGCTTCCCGGCATAAACGTACGGATTCACCCGCCAGAAGCCGATTTGGCGTCAGCGCGCTCCGCGGGCATGAGATGGACTTTTTGTCACATCACGCGAGACTGCCACCGCGATCTGCTCACGACCGGTGGCGCGCCGAGCCTCGAAACGGCGCCGCGGCGGTAACGAGCCAGTCCCTTTACCGCCGCAGCCCACTCCTCTCACCAAGTCGCGAAAGAGGCCCAGGTCGGGTTGCCTGCGCTCGTCTGAATGCAGTAACCACCGTTGCGCTTGGCGGGCGGCGTGGAGGTGCTGCAACTCATCACGTTGCCGTTCACGCTGAACGTGCGCGGCGACGTGACGTTGCTGCATTGAACGCCTTGCAGATTGGCGTTCGTTTGGTGGCAGGTGGCGCTGCTTCCGAGGCTGCCGGACTGATAGTTCTGGGTGGTGAAAGTGGTCGGGTTCGTGCACAAGCCCGCGCACGGAGTGCTGCCACTGGCGGTGCCGCACGCATTCGGCACGCCACCGCCGCCGCAGGTTTGCGGCGAGGTGCAGCTGCCGCACGAGCTCACGGTGCGCGAGGTGCCGCAGTTGTCCAGCGCCGTCACGCTGCCGCAGGCGGCGCTCTGCCGCGTGCAGAAGGCTGCGTTGGTTTCGGGCGTGCAGCTCGCGCCGTTGTATAGCGCCAAAACCGCCGGGAATTGCTGCTGCGCGTTCGCGAATTGCAGCTCCAGCTCTGGCGCCCAACGGAAGGCGAGCTTGGCTTGTGCCTCCAAGCTCACGCCGGCCGCCCCCGACAGGAAGTGGATGTACTCGCCGAGGGTCATGTTCTTCTCACCGTACGTGGCATCTAGCTTCGGCAGGTATTGCGCGATGAGTTGGAAGTAGCGATTGAGGAGCGCCGAGCCTCTTTTGCTCGGGTCCGTATTGCCGACCGTGCCGTCGTACACCGGGCGAAGGAAGTCCTTGAACCAATAGTAGCCGAAGTCGTCGGCGTAGCCGTTCAGTTCGGTGATGGTATTGGATAGCCAGTTTGCCGGCAACGTGGTCGAGTGACTGAACACATCATAGATGAAGATGTCCGCCCATTTGCTGTCGCCCCAAGCGGAGAAGCTGGGAGAACCCAGCCAGCCGTTGTTGTTGGCCTCCACGATATGCGCGAGCTCATGGGTGAGCGCGTTGATGTTCCAGAGCGAGTTGGTGTCGGCCCAGTTGTAGCTCGCAGCGAAGGTCACGTTCCGGTAGTAAGCCTCAGAGCTCGACACGTTGATGATGCCGCCCACCCCGTAGATGTCGGCGGTGTCGCTCGAATGGCCGTCTTGCTCGAAAATCACGTACAATAGCGGGTCTCCCAGCTTGCCGTAGGTGGTCTTCGCGAACTGGAAGTGTTGGTTCAAGATTGGGCGGAGCCAATCCACGCTGGTCGGCGTGACGAAGGGGTCGACGTACGCGGCGATGTCGGACTCGAGCCCGCGAAGCGTGACGGTGCGAGTGTGTCCTCCGTACCAGCCCGTTTCGACCCACGAGTTGGGGGGCGCGGGGCGCGCAGGCGTCGTGAGGTTGGTCGTGACCCACGCGGAAGCCCCGGCCGCGTTCACCGCGCGCACGCGGAAATAGTAGGCCGTGTTCCCTGACAGCGACGATGCGCGGAATTCGTCGCTGCTCGCGCCAGTCGTGAAGCTCAGCAGGTTCTGGGTGAACGCGTTGTCGGTGGCATATTCGATCGTGTAGTTCGACTCGGAGTTGAGCTTTCCGGCCGCGTCGGTCCAACTCAGGTTGATTTGGTTGCTGGCGAGGGCGGTGGCGGTGAGGCCCGTCGGAGCGCTGGGCGCGGCCAGCACACTGCTGGCGGTACCGAACAGACGCCACTCAGCGAGCTGGGTCGCGGTGCCGCCATGGTTGGCCGAGATGTTTAAACGATAGTAGGTGTAGGGGGTGCCCCCGGGATTCGCGGTGAACACGCGCGTCTGTTGGCGATTGACGAAGCCTTGATTGGCGCGTGTGTCGAGCGTCACCCAGTTCCCGGTGCCGGTCGCGGAGCCTTCGAGTGTCCAGTTCAGCGGATCACGGCTGGGCTCGTCATTGGCGGAGGTCACGCTGTACTGGGTGACGACCGAGTTCGCGGGGGTTTGTTGCTGCAACCAGGTGCTCGCAGCGTTGTACGCGAGGTACTTGGTGGCGACGGAGTTGTCCGCGCTCCACTCCGCGCCCTCGAAGCCGGTCTTCGCGGTCTGATCGGTGGTCGCGACAGACGAGAGCGCGGTCAGGTCCTTTAGGCCGGTGCCTGCGACCGGTGCCACGAGCACTCGGCTCGCGGCCGTCGGAAACGCGCGCAGCGTGTTGTTGCGCGCCTGAACTCGGTAGATGTACGGCGTGCCGGGCGAAAGGTTCGTGTCGCTGAAGGTCGTCGTGGTGACGAGCGTTTCCACCAGGCGCGTGGCGTCGTCGCCTATGCGTTGCACGTAGTAACCGTTGGCGCCGCTTACGGCTGACCAACTCACGGTAGCGGTCGTACCACTCACGCTCGCGACCACGTTCGTGGCGGCGGGCGGCGCGGTGCCGCTCGGCAGCGAGCCGCCGACGCGCAGCTCGGAAAGTTGAGTCTGCCCCTGCCCTCCCTGATTGGCAGTGATGTTCAGCCGGTAGTACAAATAGGGCGTGGTATTGGTGAACGTGTAAGCGTTCGTCGTTTGGCGATTGGCAAAGGTCTGGCCCGTACGCGTGTCCAGCACCGCCCAGGTGAAGCCATCGAACGAACCTTCGAAGGTCCAATCTTTGGGATCGCGCTCCGGGGCATCGTTGCCGGATTTGATGTCATAGGACGCGATGATGGTCGGCCGCGTCATCTGGTAACGCAGCCACAACTTCAGTCTATTGACGTTGTATTTGGTGCTGGTTGAGCCGTCGATCAACTTATCTAGGCCTTCACCGGCCGACAACGAGCCCGCATACTGGCCGGAGACGTTGCTCACCGTGGTCGGGGTGTAGTCCGTACCAACGAGCGCAGAGGCGCTCGAGCCAATCGTCTCCCCCGCCGGCCCGACGCTGCTACACGCCGCCAACACAAGGGCGATTGCAGAAACGCCTCGCATACCGAAAGAACGTCGCTTGATGCTTTGGGTCATTGCGGCTTAGAGCCCGCGACCGGGCAAACCTTCGGGTCGTTACTCAGCTATTGGCTGATTGCATCCGACTCCAAGGCCGCCACGGGGCGTCCCAGCTGCGCTTCGACCGAGCCGGTGGCGAGATTCGGCACTCGAATCACCAGCGCGGTGCGCGAAACAAAGTCCGAAGGCATGATGCGCCTCGCTCGTCATGCCCCGTCGCATCGAAACCTACGATTGGCCGAAGCTCAGCACCCAACTCGACGGCTTCGGCTGCGCCGTCCTAGAAAAGCTCCTCGCCCCCGACGAGTGCCGACAGCTCGCCGCGCGCTACGATGAAGACGCGCTCTTCCGCAGCCGGGTAGTCATGGCGCGGCACGGCTACGGCAGAGGCGAATACCGCTACTTCGACTACCCCCTACCCGAGCCCATCGCCGAACTGCGCAGCGCGCTCTATCCGCAGTTCGCCGCGATCGCCAACGGTTGGAACGCGCGGCTCGGGCTCGAGCGGCAATTTCCCGCCGAACACGCCGCGTTTTTGGCGCAATGCCACGCCGGCGGACAACCTCGCCCCACGCCACTCATGCTCAAGTACGTCGAGGGCGACTTCAATTGCCTGCACCAAGATCTGTACGGCGAGCACGTCTTCCCCCTGCAAATCGCCATCCTTCTCTCGCAGCCCGGGGGCGACTTCACGGGCGGCGAGTTCGTACTCACCGAACAACGCCCCCGCATGCAGAGCCGTGTGGAAGTCGTGCCGCTCGAACAAGGCGACGCCGTCGCCTTCGCCGTCCATCAACGCCCCATCACGGGGATCAAGCGCACCTATCGCGTGAACTTACGCCATGGCGTCTCGCGCCTCCGCTCCGGAACGCGCTACACGGCAGGCATCATCTTCCACGACGCGAAGTAGCGCGCCGCCACAGTCGAAGAGGGGCGCCCGCGCTCCCGCCGCGCACCTCACAGCGAGCCCTGTGCCCGTAACAGGTGCGAGCCGCGTGGGTTCGCTACCGGTTGCTGCGTCAAGTCGCATTATCGCCCCGCCCGCTGGCATGCGTGTATTCGCCAAGGTCGGCGGCGCGTTGCTTGCAGTGGAGCGAAGCATGAAAGCGACCGACCTGCTCAAACAACAGCACCGTAACGTGGAAGCCCTCTTCGCCAAAATCGAGGCGGGCGAGCCCGAAGCATTGAAAGACCTGGCCAGCGCTCTCGCCGCTCACATGGCGATCGAGCACGAGTTCTTCTACCCAAAGTCTCGAGAGGTTGACGACGACGCAGTGCTCGAAGCGTTCGAAGAGCATTCGATCGCGGAAACCGCGTTGAAGCGAGCTCTTGCCACCGATCCGGACGACGAATCCTTCGACGCCCGAGTCAAAGTGCTCAAGGAGCTGATCGAGCATCACGTCGAAGAAGAGGAAGACGAGCTATTTCCGGAAGTCGAGAAAGAGATCTCGAGCGAGCAGCTAGAAACAATGGGCGAACAGATGGAGGCGCGCTTCGAGCAAGTGCTCAAGCAAGGCTACGCCACGGTTTTGCCGAAGAACTACGAAGAGACCACGGCAGACGCCGCGCTGGCCACTCAAGACGCGGCCTGAGTGGACGGGGCGCGGCACGAGCGCCTAAGGAGGCGACTTGCCGCGCCCCAGTCAAACTTACGAGCCGGTCGCGTTCCCGCGTCGCACGCGCCGACCGAGTCGCACCTACTGAGCGGGCATGACCCCTGGACCGCTTGTTGCAGAGTGTCCTTTCACGGAAGCGCCGGCCACTTTCAGCCGAGCCCTCAAGGAGCAACACATGAGCGATCCGACCCTATCTACCACGCCGAGTTCTAGCGATTTGGACACGGCTGCCCCCGAGATCGCCGGCGAAGCCACTGATGCGTCGCGCGATCTCGCGCTCGGCGTCGCGGAACCGGCCCGCGATGTCCCGGCGCCGGCTGCGCGAGCCAAGACGAAGGGCGTGGCAGATCTGGTGTTCGTCGTCGATGTCAGTGGCAGCATGGCGCCGTGCATCGATGCACTGCGCAAGAACATCGAGGCGTTCATCGATTCACTGAGTAAGGGTGATGGCAACAACGTCGCGCCGGTTCGCGACTGGCGGGGCAAGATTGTTGGCTACCGAGACATCGAGTCCGCGGAGAGTGAGGGCCTGCCGTGGATTGAAGAGAACCCCTTCGTGCGTGATGTCAGCGCGCTCAAAGCGCAGCTCGCGGCGCTCAAGGCCGCGGGTGGCGGTGACGAGCCGGAATCGCTGCTCGATACCCTGTACAAGGTCGCATCGATGCCTGCCATTCCCAAGGGTTCGCAAGCCGAGGATCCCGAGAAGTGGCGGTACCGCAGTGACGCGGCGCGGGTAGTGATCGTGTTCACGGACGCTTCGTTCAAAGAGACGATGAGCCTGCCCGAGGCCAAAGGCGGCTCCCTGCAAGACGTTGCCAATGCGATCATGGCCAACCGCATCATATTGAGCCTGTTCGCACCCAACTTCGAGGGCTACGACCGCCTGAGCCAGATCGACAAATCCGAGTGGGAAGTGGTCGAGTTCGAGGGCTTGAACCCGCAGGAGGCGTTGCAGAAGTTCACTTCGGACCCCGTGAATTTCCGTACCACGTTGAAGCAGTTAGCCGCGAGCGTGTCGCGTTCGGCCGAGACCGTCGCGCTGTGAGCCCGGAGCTGCGCGGCGGAGTGGGCAATGGCTAAGAAGCTCAAGGTCGACGACTCGATTCACGGCTACCGAATCACGAAGGTGTTCGGCCCGGGGATGATGGCCATCTCCTACGCCGCGCGCTCACCCTCGGGGGCGAAGGTGTTCTTCAAGCAATACAAGTCACCCGCGCCGTCCGTGGTTTGGTATCCCGCGTTCGTGGCGTACCAAAAGGAGCTCGCGAGACGAGTGCGCGCAGGAAAGGCCGCACACTTCGCCGTGCGCCAGGTGGATGCCTTCGAGGAGCGTTGGGGCGGGCTCTGCTACTTTCAGGCCTTCGAGTTCGTCGAAAACGGGGCTGACTTGCAGCAGGTGCTGGATGCCGAGCGCGAGCGGCACCGATTGACGAAAGCAATGCCGGCGCGCGAGCCCGAAGTTTGGGCGCGTCATCTGGTTTGGGCAAAAGTGCTGGTGGCGGCCGTGGCGGCTTTGCACGAATCGGGCGTCGTTCACGCCGATTTGAAGCCCGCGAACGCGTATCTGGTCGAAGACCGAACGATTGGCTCCGGCTATCAATTGAAGCTGATCGATATGGATTTTTCGCTGCTTGCCGATCGCCGAGCGCCTTGGCACGGATTCCAAGGTTACGTTGGCAGCGATAACTACCGCTCCCCCGAGCACGTGACGCGCGGTGAAGTGCCGGGACCCGCCTCGGACGTCTTCACCTGCGGACTGATGCTGTACGAGCTGCTCGCGGGCGTGCATCCCTATTGGAGTGAAGACCAAAGCGAATACGCCGCGCGAGCGAAGGCCTACGGCGCGAAGCCTCCCGCCCTATTGGCAGCGCTGCCGGCACCGACGAGCAATGCGCAAGTCAGCGCCGCGCTGTATCGCTGCCTATCGCCCGATCCGGCGGCACGCCCGACGGCCGCCGAATTGCGCGATATTCTCAACGGTCGCGGCCTGAAGACCGAGGCGCCCGCGAAGCCCGTGGCCGCAGCGGCGATCGTAGCGGGCTCCATTCGACCCGCACCGCCCGGACGACCATTGATGGCCGAGGGAATGCAACTGCTCGGTCCCGGTGGCCGCGCGGTGAGGATCGGCGTGCGCACCGAACTCGGCAAAGCATTGCTGCGCCAGTTTGGCCCGGAGAGCGAATTCTGGGACGACCGCCAATGCGTGCTCGAGCGCCGCACTGGCCAACAATGGGTGATCTCACCCCTGGAAGGCACGACGAACGAGACCCTGATCAACGGCCGCACGCTGACCGGCCCCCGCGCCCTCCGCGAGGGCGACCTGATCGCCGTGGGCCGCGAGCAAAAGGGCATCGTCAAGCTGGCGCTGACCGCGCGGGCGGGCTGACGGATGGACGAACCACCGCTAGTCGAAGTGCGGGATCTCGACTGGCAAGCGATCCTCGAAGCCGCAAACCAAACGGCCATTGTCAACCGAATGCCGGCGGTCGTGGAGCGCATGGAGCGTCTGATGAGCCGCGACGGCGGCCCGGGGCTGCTGTTCGATTCGGATCGAAAGCACGAATCCGATCGCGCCGTGCAGGTGTCCGCCGCGAACGCTGTGGACCCATTGTGGATCATCGGCGATCTGCACGGTGATTTGCTGGCCCTCGAGGCTTCCTTGGCGGAAATTCGGCGCTGCGCCGCGGTCGGGGTGGGCGCTGGGCGGCTCATATTTCTCGGTGACTTCTTCGACGACGAGGGCTTCGGTTTGGAAGTGTTGCTGCGCGTGTTCGAGTTGATCATCGAGGCGCCGGACTCGGTTTGCGTGATCGCGGGCAATCACGACGAGGCACTGTCTCATGACGGGCTCCGCTTTGCCTCCAGCGTGTCACCTTCGGACTTTGCCGACTTCCTCAACGCGAACACCAGCGACGACTGGATAACTCGCGTGGGAAAGCTCGCGATCCGGCTCACCGCGCACGCGCCGCGTGCGCTATTCTTTCCCGATGGTCTATTGGTTGCGCATGGCGGCTTCCCGCTTTCGGATCTGCACGCTGGGCTGCGCGAGACCGGGGATTGGAACGATCCCCGATGCTTGTCCGACTTCGTTTGGGTCCGCGCTCACCCCAAGGCGAAAAAGAAGCTACCAAACCGATTTTCGCGCGGTAGCCAGTTCGGCTACGAAGACTTTGCCGACTTTTGCGCGCTGAGCGCCGAACTGGGGCGACCCGTCACGCATCTCGTGCGCGGCCACGATCACGTCGAGGAACGCTACGCCATCTATCCGGCGTACAACGAACATCCCGTGCTGACCACGGTCGCCCTCTCGCGGCGGTTGCCGCGCGAGCACATCGGCAGCTACGAGCGAACACCGACTTTTGCGCGCGTGATCCAGGGAGCATTGCCGCAGGTTCATCGCTTGCACCCGCCCGCGGATCTCGTCCGCGAACTATTCCCGCCCCCGCGCAACACCGAGTCAACCGACGAAGCCGACGAAGCCGACGGAGAAGCTCGAGCATGAGTGTCGTTCTGCGCTGCCCGAACTGCGGCACCACTCAAGCGGCGCGCGGCGAATGCGAGGCCTGCACGGCGGCAGAGGTGCGGTACTATTGCAGCAATCACCCGTTGGGCCTCTGGCTCGACACGCCGAGTTGCCCGCAATGCGGGGATGCGCCCGGGCGCCCACCGCGCCGCCCAGCGAGCGTATCGCCATTGCGGCCGACTGCAGTCACAGCGCGGCCAGCAGCGCGAAGCGATGTGCCGGCGAGGCCCATTTCTCGACCTCCGTCGCGTCCACCTCGCGCCAAGCTCGAGTACGAAGAGAGTGATGACGAAGCGGCACCAGCGGGTGTCGAGATGCCCGCGGGCGTTGCGCCGTGGCAGCGAATTCTCGAGCTTGCACTGCGCAGCCGCTCCCCAGCCTTACACCGCTCTGAGCGGCCCACGATCATCACGCGCCCCGGTGGCTGTATTCGTCGCTTCTTGCTGATCGGGATTGTCGCAATGCTGGGACTGGCGGCAGCGGCGTTCTTCTTCATCCGCGCGCTGTTTCACCTGCTCCAACCGTACTGACGCAGCGCGACTACGCCCGCGGGTAAGAAAGCGGCGCTTGCCCCTTCGAACAGCGCGGTGCACACGGGTCGTCGCCAAACTTCGGCGAAGTTACACGAATCGTCGCAATTTCGAGATGTTTTGCAGCGAACGAAACCTCGCTACGCTGGGCGGGCGAGAGTGCCCACGCCATGATCATCGTCGAAAAGGCGTTTGCGTATATTACCAACGGAGCACGGTTGCTCGTGTTCACGCACGCCGAATTCCCAGATGCGGGTGTTCAAGTTCCGGCGGGAACAATTCGTCATGGTGAATCCCCCGGCTCCGCCGTTGTTCGCGAGGTTCACGAGGAAACCGGGCTGAGCATGTTCACGACGGTGGCCTTCCTCGGCATGACAGAGTTCGATGCGAGACCGCACGGCAAGGACGAAATGCACCGCCGGCACTTCTTCCACCTTCCTTACACGGGTCTCGTGCCCGACTATTGGAGGCACTACGAGCGACACGCTTCGGATGCAGCCCACGAACCGATTGCGTTCGATTTCCATTGGCTGCGGCTGATCGACGCCGCTACGAGCCTGAGCTTTGGTCACGGCGCATTTATCGGTGCCCTTCAAAATCGAATCTGACACGGCTCTGGCGCCCACCAACCGTTGAAGCAGTCGGGCGCTCCTCATCGCCAGAAGTCGCCTCCCTCTCGCTAGGCGTGGTGTACCCGGACTCGCTGGACGCGCTGATTGCTCTGTTTCCTGATGCAGCCGCGGCACGACCGCGGTAAATTGCCAGGCGAGATGGGCGTCACATTTCGGTATCTTGCGACGGAATCGGAGGGTGACGCCGTTTTGAGTTGGTTTCGCGGTCTGTCCACTCCGCCACGCGTACACGACGCCCCGCACGGCGCTTTATTGCACTTCGCTAACCTGGGGCCCCTGGTCGGTCTGCCCGGGCAGCTCGATAGCGCGAAGTCTCCGGTTGCAACGGTTTTCCTTCCCCGAAGACGTCGTGGTGTTCTGTTGACGGCGGGGGAAGTTCATTTCCTCCCGAGTCCACTCCGCAAAGCGTTCCCCGCGCTTCACAGGATCAGCCAAGACTTCCACCGCTGGTTGCGACAGTTTGATTGCGCCTTCTCTCAGTCCTCGAAGCTCCGGGAATGGGACTACTACCTCGAGGGGCGCCTACGAAATTTCGACCCGGATATCTTTGCCCTGCCGCAGGCGATGGCAGCCCTGCGCCGCGAACAGTACTTCATCGCGGACGACGATACGGAGGCGACCGTCGACAAGCTTTGCAAAGCCCTTCGGCTTCGCGGTGTCGAGGGAATTCTCGCGGAAGCGGACGACGACGCTGGCTAACTGAGCGTTTTGAGCATTGCAGAAGTGGGCCTTGTCGCTCGTCGCTCGCCTTCGGCTCGCTCTGGCGCCCCCGTGCCGCTCGCACTCGTTCTGGCCATCTGACCGCCACGCTGAGCTCCGTGAGCGTTCTGTTGTGGCCATGTGCCCGCCCAGCCTCGCGCTATGGCCGTCCATTGTGGACGCACGATCGCCTTTTCATGGCGTTGGCTCCGCTATTCTGACCGTTCGTCCCCCTTTGATCAGTCGCACCGGCCGCGGAAGGCGGTATCATGGCCTCAGTTGAGTCGTGACGGGTGGATGGGGGCCGTCGGGTGGTGCCATTCAGAGCTTGGAAGGGATTGGCAGGATGAAACGTTCAACCTTGGCTGAGGCCATTCGTGCCGCCCGCCTCGCGAGCGGGCTCACGCAGGAACAATTGGGCCGAAGGCTCGGGCTGAAGGGTCGCGCGGTCTATCGCTGGGAGCGGGATGCCAGTGCGCCGCGTAGACGTCACCGGAGCGAGCTCGTGACTGCCATCAACGCCGTCAATCAGTCAGCCGCGGCCACTCTCGCAAGCGTGTTCGCAAGTGAGGCGAAGGGGCGGCGTGACGCGGGCCTCGATCTGGGCGCTTCCACTCTCGTTCCCGCGCCGCCGCCCGTGATCGATCCCAAGCTCACGCTCGAGCTCGCCGTGTTCGCGATGGCAGATGCCCTCGACGTTCCGGCGCGGCGGCTGCGCGGCGGGCTCGTTGGGCTAATCAAACGGGTGCGTGAAGCCAGCATTACGCTCGACGCGGTGCAGCGGCACCTCGAAGAGCGGCTGCAGTGACGGCGTCCATTGGGCTACGCGACGGGCAGCGCAGGACGCGCCCGCTATCCCAAAACTCTCGAGCAGATCAGCAGTTGATCTTTCTAGCCTGTGCTTGGCTCCTGCCTTTTGCCTGCACGCCCGAGCCTCGGCATGCGGCGGTCGCTCCGCCGAGTCGCGCGGTAAGCAAGGCCGTACCACCCGCTGCGAGCAGCGCGCAACCGACGCGGACAGCGAGTGCGGGAGCGGGAGCAGATACGGGAGCAGATACGGAAGCGAGAACAACGACTGCGGCAACCGCCGAGCCCAGCCCGTTCGTCGAGGGAGTGCGCCTCGGTTACCGCGCGCAGTTGAACATCGCAGGCCGGCGCGCGTTCCTCACCACCGACAACCTGCTGCTCGGTTTACACGACGACGGCGTGCGTATCGAACCCGAGTTGCTCGAGGGCCTACAATGGGATCACGCGGCTTATCCGCGCGTGTTCGGTAGCATGCCGAAATCGGGCTGGCTCGTGCGAAACAAGTACGTCGATCACGAAAGCCGCAGGGCGCTCTCGCGCTGGTCCGGCTCGGAGTGGGTGAACGTCGATCGTTTGCTTCGAATCGGCGATCGGGATGTGATCGCCGTCTCGCCCTGGAGCAACGGGCGCATGCTGATGCTCGTGAACAGTGAGTTCGAAGGGCAGCCCTATCTCGTCCAAGTCGGCGGCGCCGGTGGCGTGCTCCCGCAATTGCCGAGCGCGGGGCGCGACGAGTTCCTCTGCCTGCACGCGCTGCAGCCCGGTGCTTTGAGCGCGCTGCCGAGCGGTGAAGTGTACCTCGCAGGCAGGCGTTGTTCGGTCAAAGGCGGCGATGGGCTGACCAGCCATGGGGTGACCATCAACAGCTGGGCCCCCGGACAAACGCAGGCCAAAGTCACGGTCCCGCCCGGTCTGTCCGAGAAGGAAGTCTCGGCCGGCGAGATCAGGAGCATCCTCCCCATTTCGAGCAAGGACATCTTCATCGCGGGCACGCGCCAGCCGTACACGGAAGACGGACAGCAGCCAGCGAGCGCGTACCTCGCACATTTCGACGGCAAGAGCTGGCGTCCCTTCTCGGTTCCGCCGGTCGAGCGCATCGAAGAGCTACAACGTGCGCCCGACGGTCGATTGTGGGCGCGCGGCGACGGCCAGCTTTGGAGCACGGACGCCCGGGTTTCGGAAAGCGCGCACTGGCAACGCCTCGTGCTTCCGGAGTTTGCCACGGAGGCCGACGAGAATTCCGTGTCGTCATTCTGGGTGCAGGACAACGAGCAGGTGTGGGCGACCCTCGGCGGGCCAGAGCTCAGCTATTTGGTTCGCACCAAGCGCGGCAGCGCGCCACTCTCAGCGCCCAGCGACCAAGAGGTCGCGCAGCTTTCGAGCGCGCTCGAGGCGACGGCTGGCTGCGAGAGCTTCACCCTGGTCCTGCTCACCCTGCCCCGAAACGCGCCCAAGGACGCCGACATGCCGAGGATCCGCGCAGCGCTCCGCGGCCATACCGAGCTCGAAGGCAATGCGCAATTCATCGAGCTGCCATTCCTCACGCGCCGCTACCTGGGCGTGCGCGGCGATCTGGACACATTGCGCGCGACTCGGGAGATCCTCTCCGAAGCACACGTGCCCGGCATTGCGCCAGAGCTACGCTGCTTGAACGGTGCGCCGACCCGCACATTTGCCGTCGATTTCAGCCCAAAGCCCGGCCAAGCTCCCTCGGGCAAACGCATCAGTCGGCGCTCGACTGGATTTGTGTTCGATCTGAGGAACCCGTAGACCATCGACCGGCTGCGAACGTTGAACTAAGTGTATCCGATGCTTGAAACGGTCCGCCGAGCGCTGCACAGCATCCTGATCAGCGGGGTCTCCGTCGTCTCGTGTTGGGGGTGCTCCAGCGCCCACGAACCGTGCCCCGGTGCGGTTGTAGGAGCCCAATACGAGTTGATCGTAGGTGAGGCATTGGAAGGTGAATCCGGGGATTGCCTCGCGCCTTGGGGCTTCCAGAAAGGAAGCATCACCGTCGCTCACGTCGTCCGCACGGAGGGGCGGGACGACTGTTCTTCCGGCGATGCTGACCTGACCGTCGCGAGCGGGTGGACTCTGGCGCGGCAGAGCCCATCGGGTGCAGGCGGTGGCGGGCTGATCGAGAGCAAATACAGCATATCGAACGAGGAATGCTCCTCGACGCTCAGCCTTTCGCTCAGCTGTAGGTCGAGTTGCGTCCCGACCGATGAAGCCGCTTGTGAGTGCCGGCTCTACGTGGGTGTCGACGGGCTGAATGGTTGCCCCGCAACCTGTCGCGTCATCGTTACTGCCTCGGTTTCGAAGTCGTGAGCCTTGCCAGAAACAAGCGAAGCCAGAGCTATCTGATGCTTTGAGTCGGGCCGGCGCGAGCTACTCTGCGAGCCGCAGAGTGGCGGTCGAAGAGATGTTATAGTTCGCGCCGCTTCCGCTCGTTACATCCCATGGCTCGCCGACGGGGGCCGGGTAATGCCCGCTGTCATCCGCGCCCTGCTCGAGCGGATCCCACGTGTTGCCCGAGGCGTTGACGAAACAGTCATTGCTGCAGCCCACGCTGAGATTCGCGCCGTAATGGGCGAGCTGCCCAGTGCTGCTGAAGAGGTTTTGGCCGGGATCGCCGGCGCTGCCGAGGTCCGCTCTCAGCATTCGGCCCCCGAGCGCGAGCCCGCCGCCGTTGCGCTCGAAGGACGTGCGCCGCATGGTGAAAGATTCGGCCCCCACTCGGATACCGTAGTACCTGCTCCCGACGAGCTGGGTATCCCGGATGCTCAGGCTATTCACGCTGGCGGCGACGCCACTATCGTTGGCTTCGAACAGCGAATCGGCGATCTCGATGGTACCGTTGGTTCCGGTCACGAACACGCCAACTGCACTCTCACGAATGATGCTGCGTTCGATTCGAAGTGAAGACTGCGTATCCTTGGAACCGATTGGTATGCCGGCCAAGGCCCACGCCGACTGACTCGCAAACTCGCTATCGGCCACCGAAACGCGCGCATTGCGAGCAAAACGACAGCCCATGGTGAAGCCTTCCACCAAGCTTTTGTCGGTGAAGGAGACGGACGGCAGCACGAGGGGATCCTCGCCGTAGGCAAGGACCGCCTCGTGGTTGTGTTCCGTATCACCACGCAAGGTCACTCCGCTCAGCTGCAAGACAGCGGCATCCATCGCGAGAAACACCCGTTGTGCGACGGCGCCGTTCGAAGGAAAGATACCGAACTCCCCACCGACGACGCGCAGCCGCGCTTGATCCTTCATCGAGGCGACGGAGCCTCGACCGAGCGTCTGCCGCGCTGGCTCGGCGATCCAATCGACGGAGCTTTGCCCGCGCAAGATCAAGACGGGTACTGCGCCGCCCGTCGAGTCGAGGTCGGTGATCGGGCCGTCGAAATTCTGGAAGGACACTGCGCGTAGCTCCGCGCGGCCGCCATCGAGTTCGAGCAGGCGACCATCGCTGGCTGCGCGCTCGAAGGAAATATTGGAAAAATTGCTGCCGCGTGCACACAAGCCGTGCCGGCCTCGCACGGAGATCGACACCGCCTCGGCGGAAAGACCGCGCACGTCGACTCCTTCGGGAATCATGATTCCGCTGATCGCTCCACAAGCAGAGTCAGTGGCTTCGTCGTCGACCCCGTCCAAAAGCGGTTCTCCGGCAGCGTCGAACCTGCCTCGGACGAGCCAAATGGTGCCCGGAGCTGCAGCCACCTCGGCGGCGTGCGTCAGAGTCTTGAACGGCATCGGCAGCGTTCCCGGGTTGGCGTCGCTGCCGATCACAGGGTCGACGTACCAATCTCGATCGGATGCGCCCGCTTCTCCGCCGCTTCCGCCGGCTCCGCCGCCGCCGACTTCGCTCCCCCCCTGCGCGACATGCCCAGCGTGCCCAGCTGAACTCCCGCCGGAAGCGGGCGCACCGCCAAAGCCGTTCGGCTTGCCACCATGCGCTTCTCCGCCGCCTGACGACGCGCCAGCACGCGGGGACGGGACGTCGTCATCCACGCCTTGCGCGGCGCCGAAGGCGAGCGAGCTCCGCCCGCCGCAGCCGGAAATCGAGCCCAGCCCGAGAAGCACGCACAACGCCCACGATCCCCTACGAGTCACCCCGCGGGACTAGCATCACTCGTGGCGCCTGGCGAGTCGCCCGTGCTTTGGTCACTCCGGGCCGCGGCGAAGCGATGCTTCTGGCAGCTGACCTCGACGTAGTAGCCCTCGGGGGCGGTGAGGTAAATCATCGTGCCGCGTCCGTTGACGATCGGCTCGCTCACGGGTACGCCGTCCGCCTGAGCACGAGCGTGCAGCGCGTGCACATCGGCAACTTGCTCGAGCAGGAACCCGAGATGAAATCCCTCCGGGTAGCGCTGGTCGGAGTTGGCGCGCTGGAGCACCAGCACGAAACCGGCCTCATCCGTCATGATGACGAGCGCGGACGAGCCCGGGTTGGAACGAACACACAGGCCGAAGTAACGCTCGAAGAAGGCGACGCTTCGAGACACATCTTGAACTTGTAGATCGAGGTGGTTGAGCTTCATGGGCAAAGCGTGCGCCGCCCGATCCGCTTCGAGTAGTGATACTTTCTGCTATAATACATCACTGTGGTGAATATCGAAAACTTGGACCTGAATTTGCTGCGGGTTTTGCAGGCGGTGCTGGCCGAAAAAAGCGCCACCCGAGCCGCCAAACGGCTTCATGTCACCCAGTCCGCGGTGTCCAACGCGCTGGCTCGGCTGCGCGCGGTGTTCGGCGATCCGCTGCTCGTGCGCAACGCGCGCGGCCTCTCCCCCACCCCGCGCGCCCGAGAGCTCGAGCCTCGGCTGTCGAGCCTCATGCGCTCGATCGAGTCGCTGCTCGGAGACGAGCCCAGGTTCGACCCCAACGCCACCACGCGCGAGTTCACGTTGGCTTGCGCCGACTACTGCACGACCATCCTCGGGCCCCAGCTGAGCGAGCTGCTCCGCGAACGCGCGCCGCGGGCGACCCTCCGCTTCGTACCGCTCGAGCAGCTCAGCACTGGCGATGGCTTGGCGGGGAGCATCGACCTGCACCTGGGAATGCCTTCGCAAGTGCCGAGCGGCTGTGGCTCCGCCTCCCTGTTCAAGGATTCCTTCGTCTGCGCCCTACGCAAACGCGCCAACCCCGGCCCCAAGCGCCTGTCGCTCAAAGCCTACCTGGCCGCGGAGCACGTGCGCGTCAGCGTGCTGAGCTCCACGCGCGACGCCATCGACGTGGCGCTCGCGAAACGCGGCCTTTCACGGCGCGTGGTGCTCACAGTGCCGCACTTCTCGGTCCTGCCGCTGCTGGTCGAGCGAGGTTACGTCGCCACGCTCTCACATCGTCTCGCGCAAGTTCAGGCCCGCGACTATGACCTCACTTTGTGTGAGCCCCCGCTCGCGCTCGGCCAGCGCGCGACGCGCATGATCTGGCACGACCGCACGGACGCCGACCCAGGCTCACGCTTCCTGCGCCAGCTGGTGCGAGACGCAGCGGACGCGCTATAGTAGCCACAGCGAGTGACGGTGTTGCGCCCAGTTTGGAAACGTTTGGCCCCTTGGGCGTGGCAGCTCGCGCTGCTCGCGGGCTTGTTCGTTGCCATCTCGGCGTACCAGACCCGGCATCACCTCGCGCGGCAGCCCGCGCCCGATTTCACGTTGCGCGATCTTGCGGGACACTCGATCTCGCTCTCTCAGCACAGAGGCAAGAAGGTGCTGATCCACTTTTTTGCGACCTGGTGCGGCGTCTGTCGAGCCGAGCTTCCGTCCGTGCGAGCCGTGGCTAGAAACCTTGGCCCGAACGAGGTGCTCCTGGCGATCGTCGAAGACTCGGAGGACGTGGCCGCGATTCAGCGTTTCGCGCTCGAACACGAACTCTCGTATCCGATCCTGCTCGGGACACGGGAGACTCTGGCCGCATATCGGGTCAGCTCATTCCCGACCAACTACTACGTCAATGGCGACGGCAGCATTCAGACATCGACCGTCGGGCTATCCACGCGCATCGGCATGGCGTTCCGACTTTTCCGGACGCACGCACTCTAAAGGCGCCGGCTTTCACGCAATCAGATCTGCCACCGGCACCGCCGGACAGCTCCAAGATCGTCGCGTGCAGGTTGCGCAGTGGAACTTCGATCGTCGGATCGCCGATGTTGGTCGCGGAATGGCGCGCGGCGAGCGATCAACGAAGGCAGCCGGTCAGGGCGCTGTGATAGCAGCAGCGAGCGTGACCACCGACGAATGGGTCAACGTCGAAGGGTGTCGTATCGAGCAGGTGGTAGACACACGGGCCGAGCCAAAAGTCCCCCAACTGACCAACTGGACAGGCTTCGCTGCTGCTTGCGCCCGCGTCCGCGTCCGCCCCCGCGCTCCACGCACTCGGAATTTGCTCGGGCTCGAGGCATAGATCGATGAGCCCTGGATCGGCAGCTGGCGCCCCCGCGCTACCATTCAGGTCTGCACCTCCGATGCTCAAAAGTGAGCCTGCCGTTCCACCGAGCAGCGTGATGGAGCTCCCGCCATAACCGGCACTGCTACTGCTGCCAATGCCGCCGCTGCCATTGCCGCCGCTGCCATTGCCGGCCGCGGCGAGCGATCCCGCCTGGCCGGCGTCGGCGTCAGCGTCGGCGCGATGTTCTGAACTTCGGCCCCCGCATGCGAGCTGCGCAGCGCAAAGAGCGGCCACGAGCCACGAGCGACTCCCCACACCGAATCCGCCGCGTCGCATCGCTGAGAGCCTAGCACCTAGATCCGTTGGTTGGTTGATGGTCGCGCGCTACGCCGCATCGCGTCGAAGCCTTCGGCGTCGCGGACGCCTGGGCCTGCAGCCTCGAAGTGCGAATCTCACATCAGGCAACAGTGCGCTGAACGCCACCCGGTGAGCGTGAGGTGGTCGCTACGTACGTCCAATGGGAAGTCGCAGATCGGGACGGAAGGGAGTGCCGATGACAGACCCAATTGAGCGTCGTGGGCACCGCGCGTGAGCGCCCCAATCATTTCAAGCTCGGTTTCGCATGCCAGAATGGCCATAAACATGCGTTTTGAGAGACAAATCCCGAAGGCATCGCACCGACGATTGGATCCAAACGGAAACAACTCAGAAACATAGCAAGGCTCATGGTGGACTGCATGACGCAGCCCCTGCCCCTCAGTACTCGACCATTGGTCGCCGACAAGTCCACCGTCGTGCCCTCACGGGCGAAGAGCTTCGTCGCAGTGATCGGGCACGGCCCGATGCTCGAACGTGAGGAAGGGGCGTCATCGACGTTGAAGCAACTGGGCGCGACAGTCCGCACACTCGACTTGTGGGATGACCCTGTTGAACTGATCGGCGACGAAGACGACGAACAGGAAATTCGACCGCGCGCGCTGGTGTTCGAGGCGTTGGATCGTCCGGACCTCGCGGTAGCTGCGCTGCGCGCGATTCGCAAGGAGTCGTACTTCGACAACGTCGGCGCGCTGATCGTCGTCACCGTCGGGCAGATCGCGCGCATCGATCCATCGAGCGGCTTCGACGACTTCTGTTTGCACCCGTACGTACCGGAAGAGCTGTATGGTCGCATCCGCGCGCTGGAATGGCGGCGCAGCGAGTTCGCGACCGAAGAGCGCCACAAGGTCGGCGGCATCGTGGTCGACAAGGGCAGCCACGAAGTCTACGTCGACGGCCGTGCGATCGCGCTCACCGCCAAAGAGTTCGCGCTGCTCTCGTACTTGTTCGAGCGCCGCGGGAAGGTGTTGTCACGTGAGCACCTGTTGGCGCGTGTTTGGGGCAACCGTTACGAAGGGGGCCCGCGCACCGTCGACATTCACGTGCGCCGCCTGCGCGCCAAGCTGGGAGAAACGCTGCCGCTCGAGACGCTGCGGGGTTCTGGCTACAAATTGCGCGCCCCGAACAGCGATGACAAAACCCGCGTTGGCGAACGCGCCGACCACAGCGACACGCGGGAAGGCGACGCCGACGACGAGCCGAGCAGGGATTCGCTCGCGTCGAAGCTCGCTTCGTAGCTTGCAAAGCGCCGTTCAAGGATGGCGCGACTCCCGTTTAGGGATTGGTCCGCCCACGCTGCTATGCTCGCGCCCCCGATGGCAAACGAGTTTCGCAGAAAATCGATGAGCCCTGATCAGGTCGCGCCAAGCGACACCTATCCGCTCAGTGCGACACAAGTCGAGAACTACCAACACGACGGCTACCTGACCCTGCCGGGCGTCGTGAGCGATCCGGAGCTACGCGCGCTGGAACAGACGTTTCAGCGCTTCATCGAGGGTCGAGTGCCGGGAATGGGTCGCGACTTTTGCGACATGAGCGGTCCGTATGGGCGCGCGTTCGAAGACTTCAACCTCGTCAACGCCGTCTTGCCGAGGGTTTACGATCCAAGCTTGGCGGGCAACGTGTTCGAGCGGCGTGCAGCTGCCATCGCCCGGCAGCTCATTGGTGATGACATCGCGCTCGACTACGATCAGTTCCTTGCCAAGCGTCCGCAGCGCGATCGAGCCGTGTTCGCCTGGCATCAGGACCTGGGCTACTGGCCAACTGGCACGCCCGACACACGCACCGTAACGTGCTCGCTCGCTCTGGACGACGCCACGCTAGAGAACGGCTGCCTACAGGTAGTGCCCGGCACACACCGCGAAGCAGAGCTCCGGCCGCACCGGCCTTCCGCTTGGTCTTCCTCCCCGGAGCTGCGCGAAGAAGCGCATACGCTGACCGTCGAGCTCCGCCCTTCGGATAGCCCCGTTCCTCTGCCTGTACGGCGAGGCAGCATTACCGTTCACAACGAGCGCATCGTGCACGGTTCGCCCGGTAACACCACGGACGGTTGGCGCCGCACCTACGTGGTTGCGTTTCGTAGTCTACGGACGGTCGAATACGAGCGCCGCATCGGCTTTACGCATTCGCACAATGATCTCGTCAATTGGAAAACGCATCTCGAAGCGCTCGAAGCGGAGCCCGAACTGCCTCGAGGCTAGAGCAGCTGATGAGCGAAGCAGATACACTTCATGTTCGACTCATCGAAGCCGGTGACTCGCTCGAAGCGCTGACCGCGCTACTGCACCGCGCCTACGCATCGCTGGGCGCCATGGGTTTCAACTACACGGCCGTGGATCAAAGCGTGGCGACGACTCGCGAGCGAATCGCACACAAGGAATGCTACCTCGGTTTCGTCGGCGAGCGGATGGTTGGGACGCTGGTGCTCGGCCCCATGGGGCAACGACAATCGGAATGTGAGTGGTATCGCCGACCCGGGGTTTGGATCATCGGTCAGTTCGGTATCGAGCCGCAACTGAGTGGGCGGGGCATCGGTAGCCAATTGCTCGCGTTTGCCGAGCAGCGGGCTTGGGACCAAGGCGCCCTCGAAGCAGCGGTGGACACCGCCGAAGGCGCAGAACACCTAGTCGAGCTCTATTCAAAGCGTGGCTACCGCCGAGTCGGTCACGTGCAGTGGCCGGGTAAGAACTACCGGAGCTTGGTCCTGAGTAAGGCACGAGAATCGAGGGCTGTTCTGCCCGCGTGACAACGACGATAGGCGGGAACTTCGCGCGCCGTGAGTTGCGCTGCGGGGTTGGGATCGCCCCCCTCGGCTCGACACTTTTACGCGCGCTTGCATGGCAGCGGCGATGCGTCGCGATACCCGAAGAGTTGGCTTGCGAGGTCAAAGGGATGCTGGCACGGGCCACGGGTATTTACCCCGGGCAGGGTCGTCCAGCACTTCACGAACTTTTCGGAGCAACGTAGCAGGAGTGATCGGCTTCGGCAGAAACTCGATGCCGTCATCGAGGACCCCATGATGGACGATCGAGTTCTCCGTATACCCCGACATGAACAAGACCTTGAGGTCGGGGCGTAGTCTGACCAATCGATCCGCCAGTTGCTTGCCGCTCATGCGCGGCATCACGACGTCGGTGATCAAGAGCACGATCTCGCTCGTATAGCCCACGCACACGCTGATGGCTTGCTCCCCATTGCTAGCATCGAGCACGTGGTAGCCTTGGCGTGCGAGGATTGCTTGCGTCACCACTCGCAACTGCTCCTCGTCCTCGACGAGCAGCACCGTCTCCTTGCCTTTCAAGACTTGTGGCGTTCGAGTCGCGCGTGCCACGTCCGCGGGGGCCTGCGTGGTTCTGGGGAAGTAGATCCGAAAAGTGCTCCCCTTGCCGACCTCTGAGTCGACCCAGATGTGACCCTTGCTTTGGTTCACGATTCCGAACACGGTCGCGAGGCCAAGCCCCGTTCCCTTCGCCTTGTCCTTGGTCGTGAAGAACGGTTCGAAGATCCGTTCCTTGGTCTTGGCATCCATGCCAACCCCCGTGTCGGAGACGACGAGCATGACGTACTCGCCGGGATCGACGCCGTGGTGTTCGCCCGCATAGGCGCGATCGAGTTCGGTGTCGCCGATTTCGATCGACAGCTTGCCGCCGTCAGGCATCGCATCTCGAGCGTTTACCGCAAGGTTCAATACCACCTGCTCGACTTGACTCGGGTCTGCGTAAACTCTGCCGTTCGCGCGACGTGTAAGAACCGACAGCTCGATGTGCTCGCCGAGCAGGCGTCGCAGCATGCGCTCCATGTCGGCGACCGTCTCGCTGAGCTTGAAGATACGCGGCTGCAGAACCTGCTGACGGCTGAATGCGAGGAGCTGCTGCGTGAGATCTGCCGCGCGTTCGCCGGCGCGCTGGATTTCCTGCACGTCGTTCCGCGAGGGATCTCCGGGTCTGAGCTGCTCGCAGACGATCGCCGAATAACTCAGGATGACGCTCAGCAGGTTGTTGAAGTCGTGAGCGACGCCCCCTGCGAGTTGGCCGATGGCCTCCATCTTCTGCGCTTGCCGATATTGCTGCGCGAGGCGCACCTGCTCGCTGATGTCTTGCAATGCCCCCTGAATGCGAATGATCTCACCGTCGTCATTGCGAAACGCCTCGGCGACGACGCGCACCGAGAGTCTCCTGCCCGCCGCGGTGTCGAGCTCGAGGTGGACGTCGAAAGACGTACCCTCGCGTACGCAGTCTTCGAACTTGACTTGCAGCACGGATCGCGACTCTGGCTCGTACGATGCGAACGCCTCTTCGATCGTCGGCTGGTGATCCAACGGCACATCGAGCAGCTCACGGACCTCGTCGGACCAGCGCACGACTCGCTCGGGTAGCGTGACGCTCCAACCGCCCACCCGCGCCACGCGGCCAGCGATGCGCAGAAGCGCCTCGCGCTCTGCCAATTCACCCTGTGTCGCCACTTGTTGCTCGGTTCGTGCGCGAAGGTCGGCCTCGGCGCGCTTGCGGCCAGAGATGTCGATCCCCACCCCGATCAAGCACTGTCTTCCTTCGATTTGCGTGGCGATCCCCGTGAAGAAGTAGGGCGTTACCTTGCCGGTCTTGGAGACGAAGTCGGCCTCCACGCTCGATTGGCCCTGAGCGAACACGTCTCCGATTCGTGACTGAACGAGATCCACGTCTGCGCCAGCGAAAAACTCGAGCGGATGCATGCCCGAGATCTCCTCGGCGCTGTACTCGGTGACGGTCTCGAAGCTACGGTTCCAACGCAGGAATTTGCCGCTCAAATCGTACAGATACAGGACTCCCGGCAAGCTGTTGATGAGGTCGTCGGAAAAATCTCGCTCTCGCTCGAGTTTCTCCACGGCACGAGCCCACTCCTCATCGAGCCGCAAGCGGTCGAGCGCAAAAGAAACGGAACTTGCCGCGTCGGCGAACAAACCCAACTCTTGCTCACCGAACGCTCGAGGCCGCGCCGAGTACACCGTGAGTGTCCCGACCACGTTGCCCCGCTCGCGAATCGGGAACGCCGCCGCTGAGAGCAACTGCGCTTCTCGTTCGACATCGCGCCAGGGTTCCCCCGAGGCGTCATTCGACAGGTCATCGAACGTAACCGGCTCACCGCTCCGAAAGGCGGCGTACGCTGGCCCCTGCGTCCGCGGTTGACCGTCCGGATCGACGGCGATTCGGGCGAGATGCGCAGATTGGTCGCCGAAAAGCGCCATTGGCTTCAGTAGGCTAGTCTCGGGATCGAACCAGCCGACCCACACGATCTCGAACCCACCGCGCTCGACCAGCAACCGGCACGTGCGCTCGAACAGGTCTACTCGACTCGAAACGCGGACGAGTGCTTGATTGATATCGCTCAATGCCGCGTAGAGGCGCGCAAGCCGCTTTATCTCGGACTCGTTCTCACCGCCCAGCTTGTGCATTGCGCTCCGCTCCGCTCGAGGTGGCAGATACTGAGCATGGAAGCTAACGGGCCTAGTTCTCCCGCGTCAAACGCCTTCGTTCTCACGCCTTTCCAATGTCGCGCTCGGGATGGTCGCGCTGCAAGGTAGTGCCATGTTGCAAAAAGGGTCACGGCCCAGCGTTCGCGAGTTCGGCCTACGGCATCCGCGGCTCGACCTGGCACTTGGAGGCAAGATCGAGATTCAGACACGGCTACCTGCCGGAACTCGCGAGCCCGAGTCTACTGGATGTTCGCGGACATATAAGTCCAGCCACGGTCCGTGCAAAATTTGCACGAGGAGCCATACAGGAAGCCCTTGCCAGTCGCACCGACGTCACCCCTTAGCTTCAACCAGGCCAAGTTGACCGAGTTGAAGTTCCATCGCCCGCGAAGGAGGAAGGTGCCGTGCCGTTACTAGTCATTGCACGGTTGCGCGTGCCGCGGCGTCGATCGCGTCGGCGACGGCTTTCGGTTGCGAGATGTACACGGCGTGGCTCCCTGCGACCTCGGTGATCGCGGCCTTGGCGCGGGTTGCCATTTCTCGCTGTGCTGCGGGCGGGATGATCCGATCCTCGGAGGCGATCACGTACCAACTCCGCCGAGCCTTCCAGGCCGGTCGCGAGACTTTCGCTTCGAAAGCGGCGGCGGCGGGAGGAACCTGCGTCGCGGCCAGAAAAGCGCCCTGGGCAGGCGGGAGATCCTGGGCGAAGGCTTGCGGAAAGATCACGGGGTCGAAGAACAAGAAACCATCGGTCGAAAGTTGCACGGGTGGCGGCTGGCCGCCCTCGATGAGAGTCGACACGGACTCACCCGCGTCAGGCGCGAACGCCGCGACGTAGACGAGACCGGCGACGTTGCCGGCGTTGCCGGCTTCGGTGATGACCACGCCGCCGTAGGAGTGACCAACCAGTAGCGCGGGGCCGTCTTGACGCGCGAGTACGCGCGCGACCGCCTCCACGTCATGGGCGAGCGACGTGACGGGATTTTGGACGATGCTCACCTGGTAGCCGCGCGCGCTCAGGTTGTCGTAGACGCCGTGCCAGCCCGAGCCGTCGGCCCACGCGCCATGTACGAGGACGATGTTTTTCATCTCATGGTTCTCCTGCGTTCGAACGATTGCCGAGAATTTTCATACGCACGACGCTGACCTCGCCATCGGCCAAGTCCGACAATCGGGCAAACCAGCTCTGCACGTGAGGCGTCGCGTTGTGGGCGTCGAAGTCGGCCTGGCTGGCGAAGATTTCGTAAAAGACGAAGTGCCCGGGGGCTTTGCGATCTTCATGCAGGAAATAGAGTCGGTTGTTCGGCTCCTTTCGGACCTGCGCGACCAGCGGCAGCGTGGCGTTGCGCAGCTCGTCCTCCTTGCCTGGCTTGGCGCGGATGTCGGCTACGACTGCGTAGGCGTCGTTCGGAATGTGGGAATAGCGAACGCGAGCTTCGTAAGCCTCTTTCTTGTGGGCGCAGCCGACGAGAAGAGACGAGAAGAGCAGCGCTGTGACAACGCGATTCATCGACCAACCGCCTTCTGTCGCGCTGCGCGCGCGCCGTCGAAGACGCGCTTCACGGGGCCAAGCGCTTGGACGAACTCGAGCTGCTCGCCTTCGCAGCCTTTGCAGTAGATTAACCGCCAGCCGTTCGATTTGCCGGCGGTGATGGCATTGCTGTTCGCCTCGACGGGCGTCGCGCGTCGTTCCTGCTCCGTTCTCACCGTGACGACGCGGTTAGCGCGAACCTGCGTCATTCCGCGTCGCGCCGCCTCCGCTTCGAGGTCGGCGATGAACTTGTTGAAGTCCACGTCGTCACGGATGTGAAAGCAGATGTGCATCATGCGCGGAAAGGCCGGGCTCATATGGTCCAGCGGCTCTGCAAACGCCGCGCCGCCGCCGGCTGGCTGCTCGGCGTCGCGATACTGCAGGAGCTCGATCACGACGTTGTCGAACTGGACGAAGCGCACGTCCAAGCGCTGAGCTCCGCTCTTCAGGTCCGGGATCCCCATCACGCGAGGATTGACCTGGCGCGCACGCGCCTCCACTTCTTGATCGGTCAGCAACGTGTTGTGAATGCGCTCTCCCTGGAAGTCACCGTCGCGCATCACCTCGGTGCCACCCAGCACCTCGGTGTAGAACGCGAAGGCGCGTTCCATGTTCTGCACCGTAAGACCGAAGTGCTGCACGCCTTGGAGGCGCGCACCGAGCGGGCCCTGGTTGCGCGCTGCGCTGCTGGTGGGTCGCGCGTTTTGGGCAGAAGCGGGCTCTGCCGCAAGCATCAGGCCGCCGAGCAGCGCGAGGCCCGCGCTTCGAAGCGCGCCTCGGCGCTGTAGATCCATATCATCGTGCTCATCACTCATGCTGCGTCTCCTTGCTGATGGAGCGCCTAAGCATCAGCCGTGCCAGCCGATAACCCTCGCGGATCGACGACGTTCGTCGCACGTGCATCCTCGACGCCGCCGAGTATCGGACTTGGCTGACAAGCGGCCGCCTCGCTCATCGTTTCAGGCTGCTGCAATCGCCGCGGCCGTCGACGGCGGTTTCCGGTGCATTGCAAGCGCAGCGTCGGGGTGCCCCGATTGACCTCGTTTAACCCGGATTCACGCCACTCGCTGCCCAGTCTTGGTCAAGATGAGCCTGCGAGTCGGTGGTCCCCCGCCTCACACCGCGGCCTCAAAAAGGAGAATTTGTCGTGAATCAGCGAATCCATCTCGAGCTCACTCACGCACAACTCGGAACGTCCAGCGTGCTGCCAGGCATCGTGGGGACGAGCCGGGCTTTGGTCGACGTGTTGCAGCAGGTGGAGCTGGTGGCCCGGACGACCACGACCGTTCTCATTCTGGGTGAGACCGGCACGGGCAAGGAACTGGTGTCGAAGGCCATTCACGCGCAGAGTCCGCGCGCGGACTCGTCGTTCGTGAAGGTAAACTGCAGCGCTATTCCGAGCACGCTCTTGGAAAGCGAGCTGTTCGGGCACGAGAAGGGCGCCTTCACGGGCGCGGTTGCGCGGCGCATTGGGCGCTTCGAGCAGGCCGAGCGAGGCTCGATCTTCCTCGATGAGATCGGTGAGCTCGCGCTGGAGGTGCAACCCAAGCTGCTCCGCTTGCTGCAAGAGCGTGAGTACCAACGGCTCGGGAGCAATCGCACCGAACCGGCCGACATCCGCCTCATCGTCGCCACGCACCGCGATCTGCTCGACATGTGTAAAGCCGGGACGTTTCGCATGGACCTGCTCTTCCGGTTGAACGTGTTCCCCATTCGTCTACCGGCGCTGCGTGAGCGCCGTGAAGACATCCCGCTGCTGGTGGCCCACTTCGTGCCGCGGTTCGCGCGACGTTTCGGCAAGGACGTGCGCACGGTCAGCCCGGCCGCCCTTCGTGAGCTGGAATCTTACGACTGGCCGGGTAACGTACGCGAGCTCGAGAACGTGCTCGAGCGTGCGGTGATTCGCTGTGCCGGCTCCGAGCTCGGGGTGGAATGCGTGAGCGGCTTCGAAGGCGCCGGGCTCTCGCCGCAACTGCTCGACCAAAGCTTCGAAGCGGCGGTGCGTGCGCACATCGTGTCGGTGCTGAAGAGCGCGAAGGGCGTGGTCGGGGGGCCGAACGGCGCCGCTGCGCGACTGGGCCTCAAGCGGTCCACGCTCAACTTCAAGCTCAAGAAGCTGGGCATCGAGCCTGCGGTGCTCCGCGGTACCCAAGACTGCTGCACCTCCGACCACCGCAGCCAAGCTCGGCCGATACGCTCGCCACACGCTATCACAGTTCTGCCAGGAGCTTGGCCGCGCTCCTGAGGTCGCGCGTTTCGAACCCGTCCTGGAAGCCATCGAAGACAGGTTGAAGCAGGCGCTTTGCCTCGAGCGTGCGCGATTGCGTCTGCCATAGCCGGGCCAGATCGCTCGCGGCTCGCAGTCCCCACGACGACGCGCCGAGCCGCTGGGCGAGCTCCATCGATTTCATGAGCGCCGACTCTTGCTCTCTCGGCTCGCCCTGTGCGGCGTGAACCAGCGCCCGAATGCGCAGCAGCTCCGGAAGACTCCAATTGTCGTCGTTCTTGTGGGTCAGGGCAAGCGCATCGACGATCACCCTTTCGGCCTCTGGGATGCGGCCATCCATCGTCAGTGCTTCCGCTAACACGGCCATGTAGTAGGGCAGCCGCGCGATATGACCGATCGCGCGGCACTCGGCGACGGCAAGCTCGAGCGTCTCGATCCCCTCCGACCGCGTCGCGTCGTGCAGGCTCGCGAGAGCGCCGCGGCAGAACTTGGCGACCGGGCGCCAGGTCACGATGCCGTGCCTTTCCACTAGATCGTCGAGCATCGCGGCGTATCGACGGCACTCCTCGTCGCGCCCTGCCCAGAAGAACACCAGACAAATGAAGGCCAGGCCAATGCTCTGCGATAGCTCGTGGTGGGTCTCGAGCCCATACTCGACGACCATCGCCGCCGTTCGCTCTGCCGCGCCGGGAGATCCCGTCAACCACTGAACCTGCGACAGCACAATCATGACGCTGATACTGTTGTTGTAGAAGAAGCGCAGCGAGGCCGCGTCGTCCAGGTCCTGTAGGCCTCGGGCGTAGAGGCGTTCCATGCGCTGCCGGGCGCCGTCGAGACGGCCGATGAACATTTCACCACAGCCGAGGTGCGTCTCGCCTTCCGCCACTGCGGATGGGTCGACCGCGATTGCCATGGAGACGAAGGTTTCCAGCGTTCGAATCCCAGTCTCGTTGTCGCCGCTGAAGAGCTCGTAAGTTCCAATCATCCGCAGGCAGCTGAGGTGAACCTCGGTGTCCCTCAGCTGCACGGCGAGGTCGCGGGCACGATCCATCGCCTGCTTTGCTTCGGGTACGATGCCCCGCCAGAGAATGGCACCCGCGAGCGCATGCTGGAGGTTCATCTCTACCGCGCTCCCGGCGGAGCCAGCTTCGCGGAGCTCACTGACCGCACGGCGGAGGTGATCGTGGCTCTCCGCCGTGAGCGAAAAATGGTTCCAAAGCACGACTCCGCAGCTGGTCAGGCGAATCAGCAAGGCCCGCCGGCTGGAATCGGCACCGGCCCACGCGAGCGCGGCGCGCAGGTCGTCCAAATAGCGTCCGTACACCGCGCCCCACTCGCGCGCCGGGCGCTGAGAAAGCTCAGCGGCGGCAGTTTGGATCACTTCACAGATATGTTCCGCGTGCCGAAGACGAACCGCCGCGTCTTCGCCGTTCGCAAAAAGCTTTTCCAGACAGTAGGCACGTGTCGTTTCGAGCGGACGATAGCTCGCGTTCTCGGAATCGCTGTCCACGGAGAGCAGCGACTGGGCGGCCAGCTCCAAAAGGCACGTCGCGGTTTCCGCGCGCGGGACGTTCGAGACCGCCGATGCGTCGTCGAGGCTGAATACGCCGGTAAACACGGAAACGACGCGCAGCAGGGTTGCCTCGCGTGCAGGCAGCAAGCCGTAGCTCCAGTCGAGCGTCGCAGCCAGGGTACGGTGCCGCTCGAGTCCCGCGCGCCGTTCCCCCAGTAGCCGAAACCTGTCATCGAGTTGCTTTTGTAGGCCGCGTACGCCGAACACATCGACGCGCATCGCGGCCAGCTCGATCGCGAGCGCAATGCCGTCGAGGTTCCTGCAAATGTCGGCCACGGCGGGCGCATCGGCGTCGCTCAGGCTGAACGATTCCAGGCGGTCTCGTGCGCGCTCCATGAATAGCTCGATCGCCGCAAAGGTCAGCGCGTCTTTGGCCGTCAGATCGGGCGAGAAAGGTGGGGTCGAGAGGCCCGGCAGCCTGTGAACTTGCTCGTCAGGCAAGCGCAGCGGCGCGCGGCTGGTCGTCAGAACATGCACGCCGGGCGCTTCTTCCAAGATCTGCGCGACGCATGGGCCGATGGTGTCCGTCATGTGCTCGCAGTTGTCGAGGACCAACAAAGTCTGGCGGTCCCGCAGAGATCTACAGAGAGCGGGCATGACGTTCAACGAGTGAACGACGAGACCGGTCGCGGCCGCTAGCGTATTGGGTACCAGGGAGGATTCTCGCAAACGGGCAAAATCGACGAGCCATACGCCGTCTTTGAAGGACTCGATGGCTCCTTCCGCGACCGCAAGCGCGACCGTGGTCTTGCCGATGCCTCCGGCACCGACGATCGACACGAGTCGAGCGGTTTGCAGATTTCGGATGATGAGCTCGATGCTCTCCCTCCTTCCGACGACGCGGGTCGTCGTAGTCGGCAAGTTGCTATTCGCCGTGGCGGGGTCCCACACTGCGCCCACCTGAGCATCGGTCATGGCTTGTTCGCTCATTGAATTGGCCGTCGGTTCGAGAGTGCTGTCGCGGAGAGTCGCGCTGACGATGCGCGAGAGTTTGTCAGGTTGCTTTGCCCGACGTCCACGGTGGCAGCGCGCTTTTGACCTGAATTTACCGCGTTTGACCGCCGACGACGGAACGGCTGGGCATCGCCAGCGAACGCGGAGGCGTCGTGAGCTTTCAATGTTGGCCTCGGGTGTATCGACGTTGCTTCACGTCGACCGCTGCGGCCGGCGACGGTTCGGCGATCAGACCGGCCGCGACTACGAGGTCACGCGTGGCGAATCCTTCCGTGAAAGCCGAGAAGACCGGCAAGAGCAGTTCGCGAGCATCGGCGAAGCGTGAGCGAGAACACCACAACTGTGCGAGATCGTTGGCGGCGCGCAGCCGCCACGAGAGTGCTCCGATGTCGCGAGCCATCGCGATCGACTCGACGAGCGCGGCCTCGGCCTCCTCGGAGCGCCCCTGCACGGCGAGAATGGAGGCGTGAATCCGTAAGACCTCGGGCATGCACCAGCGTTCGCCGTGTGCGCGCCCCCAGTCGATGGCCTCTTCGATGGTGTTCGCCGCTTCGCTGACGCGTCCCCCCCTGGCGAGGGCGTCGGCCAGCACGGCCAGGACCCAGGACATTCGTGCCCAATGATTGATGGCGCGATACTCTTCGACCGCGAGCTCGAGGTCAGCGATGCCTCGTTCTGGCGGGTCCTTCTGCGCGCAGGCCAGCGCGCCGCGATAGAAGCGGGCGGTGGGAGCCCAAATGACGATGCCGTGCTGTCGCACCTGCTGGTCGAGCATGACGAGGTAGCGGGCACACTCCTGGTAGCGCCGACTCATGAAGAAGACGGGGCAAGCGCCCACCGCGAGGGCGTTGCTCAGTGACAGCCAGTGCTTGGTCTTGAGCCCCTGCGCCACCGTCGCCTCGGCTGTCTGCGCGGCGGTGTCGGGAGAACCAGTCAGCCACTGCGCGTAGGCCAAGACAATGCCGACATCGACGCTGCGGTCATGGAGAAACCGAGCGAGTCGAGAATCTTCGAAGCCTAGGGAGCTGCGGCGGTGTAAGCGCTCCAGGCGTCGTCGAGCGCTTTCCAACCTTCCCGAAAAAAGTTCGCTGATGCCCAGATGCGTTTCGCCGTCCGGCAAGGCAGAAGTGTCGTGCTCGGTGGCGAGGGCGGCGAACTTCTCGAGCGTCACGATCGCGGTCTCATACTCGCCGACGAAGGCTTGGTAGCTGCCGATCGTGCGGAGGCTGCGCAACCGGTGGTCGATATCTCCGAGCTGGTCGGCAATGAGCAAGGTGCGCTTCAGCGCCGTCAGCACTTCGGGCACGAGCCCACGTGTGAACATCACCGACCCAGCTAGCGACATCTGCAGCTGCATCTCCGTCGCCGTTCCGACGAGGCCCGAGCCGCTGAGCTCCTCGAGCGCCCGTGCTACGTGCGCACGGCAGTCTTCGGTGAGCGAGAGATGATCCCATAGCAGCGTGCCGGCGACGGTCAGACGGATCAAGAGACCGCGGTTCTCGGCGTCGCTGCCCGCCCAGGCCAGCGCACGGCGGAGATCATCGACGACCGGACCGTAGCTTGCTCCCCATTCCCCCGCTGGACGGCGCGCCCACTCGATCTTCGCTCGATCGAGCACCGCGACGACGTACTCCGCATGGCGCCTGCGCACGGTCTGTTCCTCGCCACTCCCATGCAGTCGCTCGAGAGCATAGGCGCGCGTCGTTTCGAGCAGACGGCAACTGAGGCCATCGCCGGCGGGCTCTACTGCGAGCAGTGATTTCGCGGACAGGCTCACGAGGGCATCCAGCACGTCCAGCGAAGCTCCGGCGAGCACGGTGGTCGCTCCCTCGAGGTCGAAGGCCCCCGCGAACACCGACACCGCGCGGAGCAACGCCGCTTGCCCTTCGTCGAGCAAGCTGTAGCTCCAGTCGAGCGTCGCGGCGAGCGTGCGGTGTCTTTCCGGACCCGCGCGGCGCC
>Ga0247772_1000069_pt1 | contig 52065 bp, 76 predicted proteins | sample UWRJL151409C6_FD_179945 | JGI IMG/M metagenome (GOLD analysis project Ga0247772, IMG submission 179945) | Plant litter microbial communities from Arlington Agricultural Research Station in Wisconsin, United States - UWRJ-L151-409C-6 | ecosystem: Environmental > Terrestrial > Plant litter >...
GGTGTGAGGCCACTCACTTTAGAAGGGAAAACTGATGCGGGAATTTGATTGGCTTCCTGAACACGCCCGCGAACATATGCGCGATTGGCTGAATAGGTATGCACCCGGCATGCCCGAAAAGATAAACGCTCTCGGTGATGAGGAATTGATCCTCTTTTTCATCGCGTACCATAAGATCGATAACGAATGAAAATTCGTCAGTAAGACCTAAAGGTAAATAAGATGTTTGGGTTTCGTACTCGTAAAGCTCTTTACTTGCTCGAACAAAATCGTTGGCTTAATTCCAGTTTTCCTCCTTCGTCTATTACGTGGAAAAAAGCATCTAAAGGACTTTGGACTCCTTTTCCTCCTCCCTCACACTGTCCGAAATGTGGTAAAAGTTCAGTTATAACTTTTTGTGATTGGTGGGCCATTGAGGATAGTGGCCAGTATATGGTTCGCATTCATTCCTGTCCTATTGGACACGGTTATTCAATCTGGATTGCTTAATCTATCATCGTTCTTGGAGTAACTGGCGAAATGAGCAGATGGAAAACAGCGGCTTCTGCCGCTCGCTACAAAGCCTTTCAGGAGTTAGGCGTCTCTCCAAATACCGATCTATTAAAAGCTGCTGCGTATCTCAATGCAGCAGAACTTTTTGAACGTGAGGTAATTCGGTCAAAACTTTAATTGTGTTCATCGGAGTAAGTAACATGTCTCTTCTCCATAGGTACGATGTCAAGATCATTGATGGACACTCTATGTGTCTGTCTTCTTCAGGCGTACGATTTGAAGTGGACATGGGTCTACTCATCAAGCGTCTTGCGTGGCAGGGATATATGAGGAAGGGGTTTTAAGATGAACAAAAAAGGAAAAGTTCTCTATGCCCTTCTTGCCAAAGAGATTTTGAAAAATCCTCTTTTGTGGTCCTGTTATAGTAGGGGGGGTGACACGATTTTTCATCTTCAGAGAAACGGAAGAGACACTTTAAGATGTCGTTCTGGTTTTTTTAGGTGGATGGGCAGCGTCGAGTATAGAGGAAGCGTAGTTCCTCTGTCTGCTTCGGCTTTTTTTACTCTTTATAAAATTGTTGAGAATGCTTATATAGATGAAGTAAAAAAGAGAAAGAGAGAAAAGGAGAAACAAACGTTCTCAACTTTAATTTCCTCTCTTGCTGAAAATCAAGGGCTTCAAGAAAAGAAAATTGATCTCTTACTTTCCGACTTATTTAAGGAGAATGAACATGATTAAGACCGATAAGATTTTCATTCATGTCACGAACCCGTTTGGTGAAACTTTCGCAGCCGCAGGTCTGACGACTTCTGTTCCCGTGAAGAGGGTTCCTCGTGTTTCCTATCCTTTAAGGATTCATGGGTGACCCATCGCCCTCAGCGAAAATCCCATGAAGGAAGAAACTCATGAGCGGGCTCCTCGACAAATCCAAAAGGTATTCGGCCTGCGCCTTGGACTTTGAGGACCGGCTGAAGCTTCCGGGTTGGTATCCAGGTCGTCGGATCGAATGGCGTGACGGTGCCTGGAGGTACGCATGACCCCCGACTCTACCATGCTTAGGGGATTGGCCGAGAGGGTCGAGTCTGCCACCGGGGACCAGCCAGACAAGACTGCTTTCAAGGACTGCGGCCTCTGATGGTCAAGCCGGGCTGCGCCGTAAGATAGGCTGCGGCGTCCGGTGGGCCGGATGTGAGATGGACACCCTTGCCTACATGGTGGCGTCCGCAGTCCTTGAAAGCAGCCACCCGAGGAGGACTGTAAGGTCCAAAGAACGATCTATCATTATTTGAAAATTGTGGTGGCTACCATCATGGCGGGTAGATTAAATGTCGCGAATAAAATGTAACAAGAACAGCCACAAAATTTCTTCGCTAGAAGGATAATCTATCATGATCCGTAACCATCCTATCTTTGGTGTTATTGGTTTCGTCGAGAGGATTAATCGGCATGTCCATTTCATCAACGAGGAAGGCCAGACAGGTCGTATTCACATTACGGCTTGGAGGAAATTGACATGAGTAAAAGGACATATTTTAGAATCAGTACTTTTGCTTTAGGAAGCACTGATGGGGGTTATTGGGAGGCCGATGAAGTTGTTTCAGGCAACACCCCTGAAGAAGCCTTTAAAAATGTTCTTTCATGGATTTCTTCATTGGGTTTTGCTTACGAAACAACGATAGCCCTTTGTAAGGCTAATGGGGAAGACTTTGATGAATAGTAAAAATCTTCCTCCTTTTCTTGTTTATCATGAAAGTATTATGGGAACGGGGGTGGATCGTTGCGATACATTAAGTAAAGCGGAAGCACTTCATCAAAACTATAAAAGAGTTGGTGTTGCAATTTCTGCTATCTATACAAGGAGTGGATCATGATCCTCTTTGTTTATGGGTCTCTTCGTCGAGGTCTTCATATGCACTCTGCGTTGGGGCTTGCAGAATATGCTACGTTTCAGGGGGAATTTAACCTAATTGGTTATTCAATGTATGATCTCGGGGCTTATCCGGGAATTATCCACGATCCTTCGGGCGTCATTGTTGTTGAGAAGTATCAGATTCAGTCTTCAGAGATTCTCCATCTTTTAGATGAATATGAAGGATATGTTTCCCCTTTAAAGGCTTATAAGTCTAAGCATAATTATAAAGAGGTCTCTCTTTTTCTTCGAGAAAAAGTTTGGGATGGACCCCGCCTTCTTGGTTACATTTACGTTTATAATCGTGATGTAGGTGCCGCACCTGTTATTGAAAATGGAGATTGGTGTGAATACAACTTGTCGAAAAGCAATTGACCTTGCTCTCAATAATCTAAAGACCGATCCTAAGAAATGGGAGGTAGGTATTTGTGCAGGATATCTGTACGGAACAGAGGGGGAGATCATTGCAAACGCCTCGTCTGGAGACATTTGTCATGCTTTTTATCACAGGGGTAAGCAATCTCGAACGGATGTAGAAGTGGCTACATCAACTCTTTCTGAAAGAAAGAGAAAAGTCGGTGAAGAAGAGCATCACCGTGAATTTATGAAGTATCTTGCTCAGGAAAATCCTGTTGGTCGCCAATTCATTATTAACAAAGATGATCTATCATCGATTTACGAGGGTGGTATTGTCATTGATGCTCGTAGAGCCGGCCATAATCGGACTCTTTGGCTTGGTAAAGCCTTTCGTTATTGTAATGAAGAGCCTTACCGTGTTGAACATTGGATTAAGCTTGTTGAAAAAGGTGTTCATCCTCTTGTTGCTATGATTTCTGCATCCATTTATACACAAAACGGTTCTTTTACTGATGCAGGGTTGTTTACTCATGCACAGGTTTTTGCAAATCCAGAGAGTATAGAAGCTCTTTCTGAGGCCCTTTTTGTAAAAAAGTTTAACGATCTGAAAAATTATAGTGAAATTGGTCGGAAACCTAAAGAAGACACTTCCACTGTTTTTTGGGCACGACAATGGAAGGGAGACGGTTACGGTTTTAGACCTGAAAACAAGAGGGGAATTATTGAAAATTGTCTTAAAGAAAGACGTGAGAAAGTTTCTGATGGGTGGGGAGGTTATATAGAGAAGAAAACACCGGGAGATTTTAACTGTCTTGTTGAACATCTTCAGAAACTTACTTCGGAAGCTGAAAAAATTGGTCAGAAGAAAAAAGGAAATAAGTAAATGAAAAATGAAGAAAATTCCTCTCCGCGCGTCTATGTCATTGGGGGAGGTTATGACTACATTCGTTTCCTCTTTGAACTAGGTTATAAAGGTGCGAAAGGCCTTGGAGACGCTGATTTTCTCCTTTTCACAGGAGGAGAGGACGTTTCTCCAGAACTTTATGGCGAAAAGCCCCTTCCGCGTACGAATAGTAGCGCTTATCGCGATGAACGTGAAAAGAAAATTTATGAAGAAGCTCTTCGTGCGAAGATTCCTATGGTTGGAATTTGTCGAGGTGGTCAATTCCTAAATGTGATGAATGGGGGTAAGATGTGGCAGCACGTCAATAACCATTGTGGAAATCACAAGATGACAATTCTTTTGGAAAAGCCTCCTCGAAGGATTGAAGTTACCTCTACGCATCATCAAATGATGATACCAAACGAGCCTAAGGCTTTGGTTCTTGCTGCTGCTGGTTTGGCCACCACTAAGATTGCGTTTGGAACAGAGATCGCTGTTGGAAATCCCGCAGATGACTCTGATGCTGAAGTAATTTGGTATGATGAGACGATGTGCCTTTGCTTCCAGCCCCATCCGGAATTTAAGACGGCTCCTCAGGCTTGTAAGGATTATTTTGAAGAATGCTTGAATGATTTTATCATCCCTTCTCTTGCTGTTACAGGAAAGGCATAAGTAAATGTGTGGTTTGGTTGGAATGATGGGGGATTTCTTCGGCAAGCATAAGGATATGATGGGCGACCTTCTATATCTTGATACGCTTCGAGGACAGGATTCGACAGGCGTAGCCGCTCTTCGTCGTGACGGGACATTGGAATGGTATAAGATGACCATTCCGGGATATGAATATATCCAGTTGAACGGATATAAAGACCTGTTGAAATTTAATGATCGCGTTTGGCTTGGGCATAATCGATATAAAACAGTCGGTAATGCGACAAGAGCTAATGCCCATCCTTTCGTAGTCGAAAACGAAAAGGAAAATACGTGGACCATTGTTGGAGCTCACAACGGAACGCTTAAAAATAAGAGTCAGATTGATCCAAAGAATCTGTATGGTACTGACTCTGAAGCGTTGATTAATCTTATTTCGGAAGTAGGTCCGAAAGAAGCAATTGCTAAGATTGAAGGTGCGTGGGCGTTGGTTTGGTTCGATGGTGTTGAGGATCAGCTAAACATTATTCGAAATGAAGAACGCCCTATCACTTTTGCTTTTTCCGAAGATCGAAAAGTTCTTTTTTGGGCTTCAGAGTCGTGGATGCTTCGTGCCGCTGCCGCGCGACGAGATATAAAACTTTTGGATGGGGCTGTATGGCAGCCTCAACCAGATGAACTATACGTTTTTGATCTACCTGTTAAGATAGGTGACCCCATTAAAGATGCGAAAATAACAGGAGGTATCTCGGGTAAAGTCCCCGTTACTCGATTTCCCGTCCAAGACAAAGGGTGGAGCAGCGACAACAAACCAGAATTCCTCAAAGGATACTGGACAACCGATAATGGGCAGCGAAAATGGGTCGAATATACGGGGCCTCAGTCGAAAACAACTACGGAAGTTAAAACGAAAAGCGAAACAAAGGCATCTTCGGACAATCTAATTGGATTTGAAGGAAAGGAAGTTTCTCGACAGGAAGTCGAAGAACTTAAAAAATGCGGATGTGGTTGGTGTGACAAACCTGTTGAAGGTGCTAATCCTATTTCATGGTTGAATGAAACAACCGTTCTTTGTTATTCATGTCAGTATGATCGACATTTCTATAATGTGCAGGTGCCTGACAACGTAGTTGTAAAACTTACAGATCGCCAGACTAAAGCTCTTCTTACTGTAAAAGAAGCGCGTGAATCTGGAAAGAAGTAATCTATCATAAGGAGAATGGATAAGATGGACATTTTGGTCGGGGCTGATCCTGAAGTTTTTGTTAAGGATCGACATGGACGTTTTAGGTCTGCTCATAAACTAATTCCTGGTACGAAAAAGGAACCTTTTGTGGTTCCGAAAGGAGCTGTTCAGGTAGACGGAATGGCTCTTGAGTTTAATATTGATCCGGCATCATCGGAAGATGAATTCGTTGAGAATATTGTGACAGTGATGGACGAACTTCGTCATATGATCCCTAACTATTATGAATTAGTTATTGAGCCTACGGCTCGTTTTCATGGTAATCATTATCGAGTTCAGCCCGAAGAAGCCCTAGAATTGGGATGTGAGCCCGACTTTAATGCATATACCGGAGAAGAAAATCCTCGTCCTGATAATCGAACGACTATGAGAACGGCGGCAGGACATATTCACCTCGGTTTTGGTGAAGGATTTGATCCTCGTTCTCCTGAACATATGGATCGATGTTGTACACTTGTGAAGCATCTTGATGCGTATCTTGGACTTCCTAGTCTTATGTGGGACAGTGACACGAAACGTCGATCTATGTATGGAAAGGCGGGAGCTTTTCGCCCTAAGTCATATGGACTTGAGTATCGTACATTGAGCAATAGGTGGCTTTCAGATGAACAGTTAATGCGTTATGTTTATCGTCAGTCTGTTCGAGCAATTGAAAAATTGATTGAAGGTGAGCGTTTCGAAGAAGATGATTATAATCTATCACGACAGTATATAAATTCTTCTAGAGTTCATTGGGCTAAAGCAAGAATGAAGGCTCTTGAAATTGATGCCCCTATTTTGAAAGGTTGAGAAAATGAGTCTTAAAGTTCCAGAGTTTGAAACTCTTCACGATGCAAAGCAGCGTCTTGAAGGGACTGTTGTTATGTATGATAATGAACCTGTTTACATAACAAGAGTTATAGAAGCTGAACCAGATGAGGTAAAGCCTGATATTTTTCGAGTTATTGCTACTCCTCTTCCTCTTAATATGCGAGAAGACCCCCGCGATCTTAAATTTCGTAAGTATATCTCGTCAGGTAAATTTGATCTAGCTACAATTCCTATGGGATTTTTAAATTACGAGGGAAAAGCTTTATATTGTACTCGTATTCCTCGAAGGCAGTACAAGCAGGGAATTTCAGAGACAACTTTGAGTGTTGAATCTCTTGGTGAAAAAAGAGAATATGCTCTAAATACACCAAAGCTTTCGAGACTTGTTCGTGAAAAATCATTTGTTGAAATGATTAAAGGTAAGTATCCTTCGTTTGCAGAATGTATTCTTCAGGCACAGAATGGAGGGTCTTATGCTTTTTCTCGACATTTTGCAGTATCTGTAGATGAGGACCTTGATGGTCTTGTTTACTTGTATCATAAGACTGAAAAAGTTGGTTTTATTTATGAAGAGAAAGTAAAATTAGCAAAGACAATGAGGTGTCTTGAAGAAGCGCTTAGAGAATTAGACATTCGCGTTTAATCAACAGGAAATGAAAATGGCTGACAATAATCTTATTCTACGAAATCTGTCTCAGTCTATTTGTTATGTGACAGGCTGTCGTCTCCACGAGGGAGAAAAATATGGGCTTGAATTAGAATTAGAAGGCAGGGGTGTTAAGTTGGAAGAAATTCCGACAAAAGGATGGCTTCGCCATGAAGACGGTTCTCTTCGAGGAGAAGCTATTGAATTTGTTTCTTCGGCTCCTGTCACCAAGGAAGAAGCTCAAAAGAGGGTTAATACTTTGTTTGAGCTTTTTAAGAAACATGATGTAAAATTGAAAAATTCATATCGATGCTCAACACATGTTCATATTAATTTCTCGGATCGAAAGCTTGGAGAAGTAGTAAACTTTTTCATATTGTTTACTGTCCTTGAGGAATTGTTAAACTATCATTGCGGTCCTGATCGTTCAGGAAACCTCTTTTGTCTTTCAAATCGAGAAGTTGAAGGTGTTGTGAAGAATCTTCAAGAAGCTGTTCTAAGGGGAAATTTTGGAGCTTTTGGTGAAGAACTTCGTTATTGTGGTATCAATCTATCAGCTCTCAATAAGTTCGGAACAATTGAAATTCGGACAATGAGAGGCGCTGACTCCGCTGTTCAAATTACAGATTGGCTTGAAATTTTGAGTCAGATGTATTCGTTTGCTGTAAATAAAATGGAATCACCCGTTGCATTAATTGAAAGTCTTTCTAAATTAGGCCCTCTTAACTTTCTATCTGAAATTTTCAATGAAAAGACAATTAATCTTCTTTTGAAGAGTTGGGATGGGGACCTTCAAAGGTCGTTCTATGATGGAGCTCGTCTTGTTCAGATTATGTCTTATCGTTTTGACGACGGTTACAAAAAGTATAAAGACAAAAACATTAATCGATTTGAAAAAGTTGAAGTAAAAAATAACGAAAAGGCTTTGAGATGGGTCTTGTATCGGGATAGGGTCGTTCAGGTTCCTATTCCTAAACGACACGGAGAACTTTATCATATTGATAATCAAGAAGAAAGACAGATTTTTGTCTACAATCAAGACGTAAGTTGCTGGATTTGCAATAGAAAAGTCTTAACATGGTGTTCACCTGCTGGGGCTATAATTCCTTCTTTGAGAATTGTAGATAGAGGAAGAATTATAATTGTTCCTGGATATCCGTTTAACAGACAAAATGCGCCGCATCATCCTCATATTATTTGGAGGGAAGAAGACGGGAGGTGGTATAATGAAGATTTGCAGACGTTCTGTGGGTTTACACTTGAAGAGGAAGAGGAAAATGAAGATGAAGATTAAGATTTATCCTTATAAACAGGGTTCTGTTGGTGCGAAGAACTTGTCTAATGAACTTGGGTGCCGCGTTCTAAAACGTGTTGGGTCTAAGTACAAACACCGTGACGAAGATTTGATTATCAATTGGGGAGCAGTTGATTGTCCTTTTGTTGGTGCAAAAGTTGCAAATCAGCCCGAAGCAATTAAGAACGCTTCAAATAAACTTACTGCATTTCAGAAAATGGAGGAAGCCAATGTTAACATTCCTGATTTTTGGACAACTTCCGCTAACATCCCAGCAGAAGCATACCCCGTTATGTGCAGGACTGTTCTTAATGGTCACTCTGGTCGAGGTATCGTTGTGGCTAATGATCCTAATGAGGTTGTTCCCGCCCCCCTCTACACCCGGTATGTAAAGAAGAAGGACGAATACCGCATTCATTGTTTTCGTAAACCGGGAGAAGAGACATCTATCATCAGCATTCAGCGAAAAGCCAAACGTCATGGTGAAGAGAATGTTGACTTTAAGGTCAGAAATCTCGCTAATGGCTTTGTGTATGTCCGAGACGGCGTACAGCCTCCCCGAGCAGTTCTGGAAGAGTCTAAAAAGGCGCTTGAGGCTCTTGGTCTCGCCTTTGGAGCTGTAGACGTAATCTGGAACGACCATCAGCGTAAGGCGTACGTCCTAGAAATTAACACGGCTCCGGGGCTTGAAGGCCAGACTATTAAGGATTATGCTAATGCCTTCCGAGACATCTAAAGAGGAAAGTCTTTTTCCTCCTACGGATAAACGCTATCGAATAGCACCAACAACCTCGTGGGGTGCATACATTGAAGATACATACACTATGGAAGAAGTTGCTTGTTGTGACAGTGAGGTTGACGCAGAGGTAATCTGTGACTGTCTCAATGCAATAGAGTATGTACGATGAGGGGTGATTATAAAGCTCAACATCGAAAGACTATGAAACGAATAATTAAGAAAATTGAAAAAGAAAAGAAAAATAACATCTGTCTTAAAGGAAAACTTTCTAATGCCAAATCCAAATGAAATGATGCGAGATATTGAAGAACGGGCTGAATATTTGAGGCGTATTCTCACAGATAGAAATAGTAAGTTCGTTAAGCGAGCCGCTCTTCGGCAACTTCGACAGCTAGAACGTGAATATGGTCTTGACCTGTATGGAAATTATAATGGATAAATATACTAAAAAAATTCACTCTTTAATAAAGAAATTTTGGAACCAGCTTGATCCTGATAATGAACCAGAAGAAGGTTGGAAAAAAATTGAAGTTGATGCACATGAATTGATGGACTTGTTGTCGTGGAACCACCATCTTTGGAATAAGGTAAACCCAGATAAAGAAATGGTGAATGCAGAGCGAATTATCAAAGAAGCGGCAAAATTGATTGAAAATCCCGGCGAAGGAAACGTTGTATTTACTCTTCGACTAACAGATAATAAGTCTACTCTTAATACAAAAGCCGGAAAAGGTGTTGACCCTAAAAAGGTTTTAGAAAAAGCTATAGATATTTTTTCGAAAGAATTGGAAGACCTAAAGAATTGTCCTGTTCATAACAACCGCTAATATAAGGAGAACATAATAATGCGGTGTGCTATTTGTGACGGAATTATTGATAAGCCCGTATGGAACCGTGATCGCGATACATGGGAGGACTGTGTGCCTTGCCTAGAAATTATCGCGGACGTTTTTCCGGACGAACCAGACAATGCAAAGGAGGCTTCAACGGATGATCCAGATACTCCTCTGCAAGATGTTGAAATTCCACTGGATTAATTTTGTCCTTGACAAGGTTCGCAACCTGATATATAATATCTTTAAGAGGTTGCAGCCGGTAAACCTAAGAGGTAATTATAAGATGCCTATTGATTATGTTGACGCATTGGCTAGATATGAGCGAAATGATTTATTGCCCATTAATAATGATGTACGGCTTATTCGTCCTTTTGGAAGGCCTATGATGGTCTATAGAGCCTTTGATGAAGTAATGGCCGGTATAAACTCTACAAAGCGTCCACTAATTGAAAATGGTCCTCCATACTGGAACAAACTTCTTTCTTCTGTTTCAGAGATTTTTGAAACCCGATGTTTCATCGGAGGAGGGGCCATACGAGATTTCCTTTTGGACATTCCTCCTAAGGACATTGATATTTTTGTAAATCCGTGTAAAGACACTGACATTGAGGGTTTGAAAACTCAGTGTGAAGAACTTGGTTGGGGACCTGCGCATCAGGTAAAAGGCTCTGGGTACGATGGGAAGGAAAGAGAAGGAATGGACGCTCTCTCTGTTTTTGATCTTCGTCCTTCGTCTTCTCCGTGGACTCTCCAGTTGATCTTTGTCAAAGGAGATGTGGAAAATTACGTACAGGATGTCGTGAGTCGTTTTGACCTTGACATTTGTAAGAGTGCGTATTATAATGGTGATAATGGTCCCGAGATGTTTGACAGTGATCCTGCTCAGACTGATCGGAACAATAAGACCATTACATACTCTCTTGAAGGACCTCCTTTGAATAAGTCAATTCAAAGGGCAAAGAGAATTCAAGCTCGCTTTAAAGAATTTGGTCTAGAGTTTAAGTGTAAGAAACTTTCGCCACCTAGAAAGAAGAAGGAAGAGGGTCAAAAGATGAGTCTATCTTCCTTTGAAAAAATTGAAAAAGCGAAGAGGTTTGCGAAGCTTTATGGAATGGACGGGAAAAAAGTTCTCGTAGATAACCCTTTTAATGAAAGGCCAGAATGGTAAAAAATCAACATATTAGCTGCCCTAAGTGCCCCAGCTCGGATGGATATTCAATTGATCCTACAACCGGCTGGGGTCATTGTTTTGTATGTGATGTAAATATCCCGCCTGAGAAGGCCACTAATGAAAAGAATGAGGAGGAACCCATCATCGAAAAAAGAAACCCTGCCAAGCGTCGAGAGATTACTCCGCTACCTGAGGTTTATTCAGCCCTAGAAGATCGTAACATTTCTAAAGCCGCAGCCGAACGATATAAGATTTTTCGTGTAGGTGATAAAACCTATTTCCCTAATTTCAAAGATGGTAAGCACGTTGATAATAAAGTACGTGTTACAGACAATAAGGAGAAACAGTGGCATGAAGGTGAAGATGATGGCCTTGAGTTGTTTGGACAAACTCTTTTTCCGCCGGGATCAGCAAAATCTATTACCTTGGTCGAAGGAGAATATGATGCTCCCTCCGGATTTGAGTTATTGGGTTCGAAGTACCCCGTTGTGTCAACGATTAATGGAACGGGATCAGCAGAACGAGATGCACGAAACAACTTTGAGTACCTCAACAGTTTTCCAGAAGTTGTCATCAACTTCGATAATGACGAACCCGGACAGAAAGCTGCTAAGAAGGTGGCTGCTCTCTTTGCCCCCGGCAAAGTTAGAATTCTTAGCGGACGAAAGTTCAAGGATGCGAATGAATATCTAAATGATCGAGCGCACGGAGAATATACCAAGGAGTGGTGGCAGGCTCCTAAGTTCACACCGGACGGTCTAAAGTTTGGTACGGATATTTGGGACGAGATTGTCAATCGTCCTAATCATTTTCAGGTTCCGTATCCGTGGGAAGGATTGAATAAGCTTACGTATGGAATTCGTCTATCTGAATTGACTGTTATTACGGCTGAGACAGGTAGAGGAAAAACATCTATCATCAAGGAAATTGAATATACACTCCTTACGAACCCTGATATTATCGAAAAAGGTTATGGAGTTGGGTTCATGCATCTCGAAGAGCCTAATTACGATACCGGTCTTGGTCTTATGTCTATCCATAATGGTAAACCTTATCACCTTCCTGACACTGAACGTAACCACGATGAACTACGTGCCGCTTATGACGCTGTTGTTAATTCCAACCGCGTTATCATTTGGGATCACTTTGGAAGCAATTCTGTTGATGCAGTTTTGGACAAGGTACGTCACATGCACGCTTTGGGTTGCAAGTATATTGTTCTTGACCATCTCAGTATCGTGGTTAGTGACCAATCTGGCGATGAGCGTAAACAGCTAGACGAGATTTCTACCAAACTTAAAACCTTGTGTATGGAGTTAAACATTGCCCTCATCTGTGTTATTCATCAGAACAGACAGGGGCAAATTAGAGGAACAGCAGGTGTCGAGCAACTGGCTAACATTGTCATCAAAATCCGACGAGATATTACAGACCCTGATCCGTGGAGACGAAACATTACATCTGTCATGGTCGAAAAGAACAGGTTTAGTGGTCGAGCTGGTCCGGCGGGATATTTATGGTATAATGAGATGACCGGACGATTAATGGAACTTAACGAGGAAGAATCAAGGAGATTTGAAAATGGTGAAAGACAGAGAGATGATGAACGCCCTTTCTAACTATGTCGGATTGAATATTAGAGAATATCTCATTGCGGCAATTGAGAGTTTTGATTATGATCCACCGAGCTCTGATTATCAGGAAGGTTATCTAAGCGCTCTCAAAGATATTCGTCGAGAAATTTTTCATCTTGAAAAAGGTACAAGATGATGAGCGACCATTCTAAATATCTTGATAACTTAATAAAGTACATTGAAGAACGATATTCTTCAACAGGGAAAAATGGAGTAGCTAGAGTTTATCTCTATTATGAAGATATTCAAACATTAAAAGAGATTAAAGATGTACTATACACACATAAATCGTAATGTAATTGATAGCAACAGAAAGCATGGAAGAAATGATCCGCCAGTACGTTTCCAGAAAGGTAAATACGGCAAGCCAACTTACGCTCATTCTGTTAGTTTGCCTGCTGGTTCTCGGGTGGTTTATGACCATAAGGGAACTATACTACCTTGTGGTGCACGTCTTGTCATAATTTCAGAAGAGGAACCAACGATTGTATTTAACGCCAACGAAGAAACACTGGATAATTGATATCGAAACAGACAGCCTAGATGCAACCGTAATCTGGGTAATGTGTGCTAAAAACGCTAAAACAAAACAAGAAAAGACGTTTACAAGCTATGAAACAATTAGAGACTTCATACAAGGAGAGCTTGCCCGAGGGTGTGTCTTTGTTGGGCAAAATATCCTCTCGTTCGACGCCCCTGTTCTCAATCGTCTTGCTGGTACTAGGATTGCCAGTGTACGTCTGGTGGATACTTTTCTCTTGTCTATGTTATATTCCCCTTCGTTGCGTGGAGGTCATAGCTTGGATGCTTGGGGTGAGAGACTCGGGGAAAGGAAAATTCTCTTCAAGGACTTCTCCCGTCTTACTGATGAGATGATTGAATACTGTCTACAGGATGTACGCGTCACTTGTAAGATGTATGAACGTTTGACAGCAAGAATGCGAGAAATCGGTTTCTCTGAGGATAGTGTTAAGATTGAGCATCTTTCTTGGAGGAATATTCAGAAGCAGAAGAAGAACGGCTTTAAGTTTGACCAACCTAGAGCTCACGCTTTGTTTGCTCAACTTCGTGGACTTGAAGAAGAAATCAAAGAAGAAATCTATCATGCCTTCCCCCCTGTATTACTCCCCTTCAAAACGTACTCTAAAGCTTATAAGCTCGATGGATCACCAACTAAAAGTTATGTTGACGCATTGGCTAGATATGAGCGAGTTGAACTTATCGACGGAGGAGGGTATCAAACGTATGCGTTTGAGGAGTTCAATCTTGGATCACCTAAACAGCGAGTTGAGAAACTCCTTGAGCTTGGATGGGAACCTTATCCCGACGAATACACAAAAATAACTGAGAAAGGTGGCGGAGGAAATCCTACACCAACGTACAAAGGAGAGCTTGTTCCTTCTCTTATGAAATTTTGTGAGGAACATAACGTACCTGAAGTGAAGCTTATTGCTGAATGGATGGCTTTTAACGGTCGAGCTAACATGATTGGAAACTGGCTTGATCTTTATAATGAAGAAACAGGATGTATTCATGGAAACTTGTGGCTTGCCAATACTCTTCGATATCGTCATTCTGATCCTAATACTGCTAACATTCCTGCTGTTCGTTTGGATAAAAACACTAAAGAAGTTTTGCGAGGACGACAAGGATTTTTCACCTATGAGTCGCGTGATTTGTGGACTACTCGGTGTCCCGCTACTCATAATTTAGTCGGTGTTGACGCTAAAGGTATTCAGCTTCGTGTACTCGCCCATCACCTAAACAATCCAAACTACACAGCGCAGGTTCTTGGAGGTGATCCCCATACTTATACACAAACAATCACAGAAACAGGTACGCGAGCCCAAAACAAAAACTTCATTTATGCCTACCTTCTTGGTGGCGGTAATGCGAAGCTTGGTGCCCTTCTAGGTGTTAGTGCCCAAAAAGGCGCAAGGATTAAGAATAAGTTTACGAACAGCTTTCCCGGTCTTAAAGAGCTTCTTCAGAAAATTCAGGGAGAAGTAGATCGTACGGGACGATTGACTTTGTGTGATGGAGCAAAAGCTCTTGTACCTGAAGCGCGACTTGCTCTTGCTTATCTTTTGCAAGGCGATGAAAGTCGTATTATGAGACAAGCAGGAATTTATGTAGATGAAGACGTTCGAAGAAAAGGATTGGATGTCCTTAAGGTTGGTGACATTCATGATGAATGGCAGTCTGATGTCAGCATCGGGGACACAGAAGAGTATCTCAGAGTTTGTACAGAAGCGTTTAAACGAGCGGGAGAGACGTTTCGCTACAATCTCCCTATTGAATGTGACGGAAAGGTAGGAAAGACATGGGCAGAAACCCACTAGCGTTTTCTGATGATTGGGCAGCTTGGTCATATCTTAGTAAGAAAGGATATGAAATGACAAATGGTGTTATTAAGTTTCGCCCGGAAAAACTAGGAAATATGCCAAAGGATGAACAAGAAGCAATTGATTATCTTGTTTTTGAATGGGATTGGGCTTATGAATAAAGACTCATTAATTGAACGATTATACGAACGAAATGATATTTTAGCTGGAGAGGATGGGTTCTTTATTTTCTGGCCTACAAGAAATTACGGATCATTTACTGAAGAAGACCTTCGAGAAATTGCTGACGAGCTTGAACGAAAAAACAAGATAGTTGAAATAACATTTTATGGAATGCTTTAAGAGTTGACAAGAGATGAACAAAGACACACTAAGAGATTCAATTATTCACGGTTTAAGGATGGCAGGATGGTCTCGTATTGAGGCAGAACAGGAAGCAGATAATCGTATTTTAAGACAACATAAAAAGGTTGACAAGACCCCTTAAACCTGTTATAATACCCTATTGAGCCAGAGATATAAGGAGAAAAATTTTGGCAAAAGATGGTACATACTACATTCGCGGTAAGGCTTTTTATGCGAAGGTTCTTGGCCGACCTGTTCCGAATTTTGGAAAGGATGGGTTTGAATGGACGATTGAGCTCGAACCTAATAAGGAAGGCAAGGCTCTTTTGAAGGACCTTGGTGTTGATGACCGTATCTCTAAGGGAGAAAAGGGTAATCGAATTCTCTTCCGACAGAAGGAGAAGCGTCTTGATGGAACGCCTAATAGGCCGATCACAGTGGTTGATGACAATAATCATCCGTGGCCACAAGATAAGTTGATTGGTAACGAGTCTATTGTTGATCTGAAGTTTAATTACAAGGATTACGGCAAGGGTAAGAAGGCGGGTCTTTATCCTCAGGGTATTCGAATTCTTGAACACGTTCCTTATGAACGTGTTGAGTTTGCGCCTCTGAAGGAAGATGATGAATTCTTCCGACGCGATGATGATCCTGCTCCTGATTTCAGGAACGATTTTGACATCCCTGAAGACGACGATGACATTGCTTAAGGCAGGTTGACAACTAGGGGGACTTAGTTGTCGAACGGGTGTTTTACCGAGCCCGTGTCATAATTCGGTATCCTGCGGTCAAGCACACGGATTGTGTCGTCGGTCTTCCAAACCGTACTGAGAAGGGTTCGATTCCCTCTGGCCGCTCCGCCGGTTTAGCTCAATGGTAGAGCAACACCTTTGTACGATGTAGATGTGGGTTCGATTCCTACAACCGGCTCCAGTTTTAGAATTAGATGCGGTGCCTGAACTGAGACGCATCGATGCCCCTAGTACAAGGAGTCCGGCACCAGAAAATATAGGAATGTACCACCGCATCTAAACATAGGAAAAAGTATGCCAAGTATTGATACTCTTGTAGAGGATATTTATGCGCTATTTGACGACGAAAATCACCACGAGCCTAGTCAAGAGAACCTTGAGGAGCTTGGCCGTAACATTATTGATCTCGTTCGCTCACGAGTGGCTAAGAACGAAAGAGAAAGAGGCGCACTAAGATTTTCTTCGCTTGGTAAACCAGATCGTCAACTGTGGTACGAACATAATACACCCGAAGATGGTGAAAAGTTTTTACCTAAAACACAGTTTAAGTTTCTTTATGGCGATGTAATCGAACAGCTTCTTTTGTTTCTGGCAAAGGAAGCAGGACATGACGTACAGCGAGAGCAGGAGGAGATTGAAGTAGATGGAGTCAAAGGACACATCGATGCTATCATTGATGGAGTTACGACAGATGTCAAGTCGGCGTCTCCATTCTCTTTTAAAAAGTTCGAACAACGAAAATTATTCGATGACGATCCATTCGGTTATATTGGACAAATATGTGGCTACGCTGACACGCTTACTCCGAATGAAGGGGGTGCGTTTTTAGTAGCAGATAAGGTTCATGGTGATATCGGCCTCATGAAGGTCGATGAAGACACCGTGAGGCTTAATGAACCACAGAAGAGGATTACACACCTAAAAGACGTTATCGCGTCTCCTGAGCCTCCTCCGCGCTGTTATGAGCCTATTCCTGAAGGCAAGCAGGGCAACATGAAGCTTGGACTGAATTGTTCTTATTGTAAGTTTCGATTTAAGTGCTGGGACGATGCAAATAATGGTCATGGGCTTCGTACGTTTCTATATTATGGAGGACCTGTTTACTTTACTCATATTGAGAAAGAACCAATGGTTCCGGAGTTAAAAGAAAATGACGAAGAATGAAGAAAAACTCATTCGTGAGAATGAACGATTGAAAGCTTGTATTAGAGCTGTTAAAGGTTATGCAGTTTCTTCAACTTTCGGTAGTTGGAGGTTTGACATTGTAGAGATTATTAATAGGACAATAGATGAATAACGAATTGAAAATTAAACCTTTGCTTGAATACCGAGTTGAATGGGGAAATGGAACACACATTAAGTTTACAGCCGATAGTCATTCAGATGACGGTGAAAAGCTTACATTTTTTCGTACAGGAAATGTGATTAGAGAAATCTATCATAAGAACGACCCCGTTACTCAGTTGATTGTGACACCTGTTGAGCAGGGGGAATAAGACAAAACATCCTGACGGGATGACGTTTCGCTCCGATCTCGAACTCCGCGTCTATCAAGCGGCCAAAAGAAGCCGTAAGACGTTGGAGTACGAGCCGGGATTTATTCCGTACATTATCAAGGGAAACTATCTTCCTGATTTCATTCTTCCTAACGGAATTGTTATTGAAGCAAAAGGACGACTTGACGCAGGTACGTGTCGTAAGATGCGTTGCGTAAAAGCTAGTAACCCTGATCTTGATATACGATTTGTATTTCAGGATGCCCGTCAGAAACTCAATAAGAGAAGTAAGCTTCGATATTGGGAATGGGCAGAACGATACGGATTTCAATGGGCCGAAGGAACAATTCCTCTGGCATGGTGGAAAGAGGAAAAGAAACTTGGATAAACCAAAAATTCTAGTCTTGGATATTGAGACACGACCTACGGTTGCCTATGTATGGCGATTGTTTAAGGAAAATATCGGGCTTCCTCAAATTATTGATCCAGGTGGCATGATTTGTTTTTGTGCTAAGTGGTTTGGTGAAAAAGAAATGTTTACTTATAGTGATTGGGAACATGGTCATGACGAAATGGTTAGGCAGGCTCACCGGCTTATCAGTGATGCTGACGGTGTTGTCACTTATAATGGCGATAAGTTTGATCTTCCTAAACTCAGTGGAGAGTTCTTGGTGGCAGGGCTCGCCCCTCCTCCTCCCGTTACTAGCATCGACGTTTATAAGACTGTTCGGTATAAGCTTGGTTTTCTCAATAATCGTCTCGCTTTTGTGGGGCCATTACTCAGGGTGGGGTCGAAAGTCAAGCACGCGGGATTTGAATTGTGGGCGAAGGTAAATGATGGAGACCCTATTGCTCAGAAAAAGATGGAGAAGTATTGTGCACAGGACGTTCGACTCCTTGAAAGAGTCTATAAGAAAATCCGTCCTTACATACACAATCATCCCCATATGGGTGAAGTCAAAGCTTTTGCCTGTGGTGCTTGCGGGTCTCATAAGATACAGAGTCGCGGTTATCGACGGACCAAGAGTTTCCGAATTCAGCGAATTCATTGTCAGACCTGCGGTAGTTGGCAGGACGGAAAGCGTGAGAAGGTAGTTTAAATAATGCGTAAAGAACTAAGAGATCAGATTATCGATTTCTTTGATCCTTGGGACCTTGTAGAATATCTCAATATTCCCGTCGAAGACATTGTAGATGCCTTTGAAGAGTATATTGAAACACTCGAAGAGGATATTGAGGAATTTATTGGAGTCGTACGGAATGAAGAGGGTATAGAATAATGTTTGGTTTGATAATGACTTACTACTTTTGGCTAGGTTATGAGGCTGAGGAATTTCATAAAGATGACTGAGGAAGAGTTTCGATATGGGACAAATAAAGAACAGGACCCGACAGGTAAACAGCCTAATGAACCCGGAGCTAAGCTCGATGCCGGGAAAATTGCGGTGTGGAGAGGGGCATTCAATTATTTTCCCTGTGCAATCGAGCAGGTTGCTGCCGTTTCTACTTTCGGAGCTCGAAAATATGCTTGGAAGGGATGGGAAACCGTACCGGATGGAATTAATCGTTACTCAGATGCAATGGCCCGACACTTAATTGAAGAAGGTCAAGGGCACGTCGACGATAAAGATAGTGGTTTGTTGATTGCTGCTCATACTGCGTGGAATGCTCTTGCCAGACTTGAACTTATGTTGAGGAAAGATAAGAATGTTGAAAATAATCCAGAAATGGTCTAAAAATTACCGAGCTTCTCATAAACCAGATGTCATTATTGGAGCAGATAGAAATCCTCCTTACATGAAGCGTTGGTGGATTATTCCTCGTAATCGATGGTTTAACATTTATCTTCATGAAGTCGGGCAGGATGACGATGATCGTGCTCTTCATGACCATCCTTGGGTCAATATGTCATATGTGATTGAGGGTGGTTACAATGAACATACTATTGAGTATGGAGGTATTCATAGACGTGTTCCGAGGTTGCCGGGCGCAATCAAATTTCGATTACCCTCTGCGGCTCATCGTCTTGAACTTAGAGGAGATAAAGCCGTAAGTTTGTTTATTACTGGCCCAAATATTAGGAAGTGGGGTTTCCACTGTCCTAAAGGTTGGAGGCGATATGAAGATTTTGTTACAATGGAAACACTCCCTGATGGGACGGTAGTATCTAATCAAGGAAAAGGATGTGGTGAAGGGAATACGAGCGTACGAAATGAAGAAACGTCGAGAAATCAGGAGAAGGAACGCGATAGCGCACGATCTAGGAAGTTCGAAGTACCGACAGAGGATTATGTCCCCGAAGGTACGTAAGGAACCCGATATTGATGAATGGGACGATGAGGAAGAAATTCGCACCCTTCATACTAACGACGATATTTATTATCATGATTATGATGGATCAATTAAAAGGTATTAACTAATGCTTAAAGACGGTTGGGATAAAATTCAGCGCGAGTGTTTTGAAGTTTCGTATGATGCAGGTTGGTGGAACGATGGAAAGGGTAAGTACGTTATTCCTACAAAGCTTTGTCTAATTCATAGTGAAATTTCTGAAGCTATGGAAGGTCATCGTAAGGATTTGATGGATAGTCATCTTCCTCATCGTAAGGCAGTAGAAGTTGAACTTGCTGACGCAATCATTCGAATTGCCGACCTTGCGGGCGCTCTTGGTCTTGATGTTGGCGGAGCTATTGATGAGAAAATGGAATATAATTCTAATAGGAACGACCATAAGCTTGAAGTTCGAGCGTCCGAAGGTGGTAAATCTTACTAATGTTTAAATATGAGTTGATGCAAGAAGGACGAACAGTTGCTTTTGTTTCTTCAAGCTCTCAAGAGGATGCGCTACGAGAAATTCAGCATTATGCGTTTATGTATGGTCAGGATGGACCCGTTGAAATTCGAGAAGCTAAGGAGTGTAGATGGACGACTATCAGGCAGTAATTCACAAGACCCGTTATGCACGGTGGAGGGATGATCTAGAGCGACGAGAGACGTGGGAAGAGACGGTTGAACGTCTTGTGGATTATTATGCTAACACAACTGTGAATGTCGATCCACACGGTGAATGGGCCAATACTTTTGATGAGATAGAGGAAGCCATTCTAAACATGGAAGTCATGCCGTCTATGCGTTGTATGATGACGGCTGGGCCTGCTCTTGATCGTTGTAATGTTGCAGCTTATAATTGTGCGTATCTTCCTGTAGATAGTCCTCGCTCGTTTGATGAGGCTATGTACATTCTTATGTGTGGAACAGGGGTTGGTTTTTCTGTTGAGCAGAAGTATGTAGATCAACTTCCTCGTATATCGGAACATTTTGATGAAACAGACACTACTATTGTCGTTGGAGATAGTAAAGAAGGATGGGCCAAATCTTTTCGGGAACTGCTCACCTTACTCATTGCAGGTCAAGTCCCAAAATGGGACGTTTCCCGTTTGCGTCCTGCGGGAGCAAGACTTGTTACATTTGGGGGTAGAGCCTCTGGACCTGCGCCGCTTATACGTCTGTTTCAATTCACTGTTGAACTTTTTAAACGAGCTTCGGGACGTAGACTAACATCTCTAGAATGTCATGACCTTATGTGCATGATTGCCGACGTTGTTGTTGTAGGAGGTGTACGTCGATCTGCAATGATTTCCTTGTCTGATCTTGGTTCCGAACCGATGGCAAGGGCTAAGTCAGGGCGTTGGTTTGATGATTATGTATATCGCCAGCTTGCGAACAACTCAGCTGTATATGAACAAAAACCCTCTGTTGGAGAGTTTTTAAAAGAATGGAAGGACCTTTATGACAGTCATTCTGGAGAAAGGGGAATATTTAACCGAGAAGCAAGCCAACGAATTGTTGAACGTTCTGGACGGCGTGATCCGAATTATGACTTCGGTACAAATCCGTGCAGCGAAATCATCTTGCGACCCTTCCAATTCTGCAACCTCACAGAAGTTGTGGTTCGAGATGGAGACAGCCTCGACGATCTTAAGAGGAAGGTTCGATTGGCTACGATCCTTGGTACGATCCAATCCACGTTTACCAATTTTAGATATCTCAGAAAAATCTGGCAACGAAATACAGAGGAAGAACGACTTTTAGGAGTTTCTCTTACAGGAATATCAGATCATAAAGCGGTCTTCTTTAATGAAGGAAATCTTTTAAATGTTCTTAAACAAGTTGCTATCGAGACTAATACAAAATGGGCGGATAGGCTTGGCATCCCTTGCTCTGCTGCTATCACTTGTGTTAAGCCTTCCGGTACTGTTAGTCAGTTGGTTAACAGCGCTTCTGGTATTCACCCTCGTTGGTCTCACTTTTATATTCGCACGATTAGGAACGATGTTAAAGACCCTATTAGTCGGTTTCTTCAGGATAGCGGAATACCTTTCGAAGTCGATCAACGGAACCAATCCTCATTGGTATTTAGTTTTCCTCAACGGGCTCCCGGGTCAGCTATTGTACGTTCCGATATTGAGGCTATTCCGTTCTTAGAACGCTGGAAGGATTTTCAAGAGAATTGGTGTGAACATAAACCTTCTGTAACAATCTCTGTTGCTGAAGATGAATGGATGGATGTGGCGGCTTGGTCTTACAATAACTTTGATCTTCTTAGTGGTGTAAGCTATCTTCCTTTTGATCCAACCGAATATCCACAAGCACCTTACCAGACAATTACTGAGGAAGAGTACGAGGAAATGATAAAGAAAATGCCCAAGCTTAATTGGGACAAGCTAAGTGAGTATGAGAAAGAAGATATGACTACCGGAAGTCAAGAGTTTGCGTGTGTCGGAGATAAATGTGAAATCTAACCCCTATATAGGAGAATAAAACTAATGGCTAAGAACGATATTGTTACTGTTAACGAAGGCGGTACGTACGAGAATAACGCTACTAAGGATCGTGTTGTTGCGTGGCATGTAGATATGGGCCGAGTGGTCCGTTATAGCCCGCAGTCGATCGGTTCTGGTCGCGAATATCGTATGCCGGTAGGTGAGTTTCTTGAAAACTTCACGGAAGTTGAAGAGAAGCAGCCTGCTGCTAAGATTAACAACCCTGATGGAACGGAGAAAAATAGTAAGTAATGAACGACATTGATCTGAACGGAGCTACTGAGCTTCGTGAAGGTCGTCGAGAGATGGTGTCCGGGCAGATCAAAATCACACCTTATGGCGAGATTAAGTTCAAGCTTAAGGTGGATATGCCCGGACGCGTCTCGGAAGACGACTTTAAGAAGTATATGCGTGAGTATGGTGAAATCATAACGGAGGCTTTTAAGAAATGAATGACAATGAAAATGTAATTGATTTTCCTAAGATTTTTCCTATTTCTGTTGGTGATGTCATCGACGGTGTGATAGACGATGATCCTGAAGCTGTCTTTATTATTAGTCGTAATCGTGATGGACAGGTGAATATTTATTCAAATCTTGAAGCTGAATATGCTGATGATCTTCTCGATGAAGGTGTTGAAGTGTACGAAAGGTTGTTTGAATATTCTGAGGAGGACGATGATCGTGGCGGAAATATTCCGGCTTGAAGCTAAAGAACTTCTTGATCGGGAGTGGGAAGACGGATACGCTTCCGGTGTACATGATGTTTGTAACGAATTGAGATATTCTATTGAAGATACTGAGCGATCTCTTATTCTTCTCAGAGAAAAGTATTTAAAGGATAAATATGGAAAACGATAAAGGTGCTTTCTTTCTAGCTGATTTTGGAGATGGAAGAGTCCTTTCATACGACAACGCCGAGGCTGCTAGGAAAGTTCTTCGCGCTGATGCGGAAGTTAGTCCTGACATGCCTCGTCGTCTATGGAAGGTTCTACCTTACCATGATCCCGTAGAAATTATGATCTAATGAAACAGTTCTTTAATGACTACGGATGGATCATCGCTTTTCTTGCTTTGTTTATGATTATCTGTAGTCTTCCAATGATTGGATCAAAGTAATGAAACCAGATGAAATTGAACGTATTCGCGACTATCTGAATCTTTTATCAGAAAAACCTCTAAAAGATTTTACTGAAAAAGATGTCGATTTCCTTCTTAAGTATGCTTCTAGATATGTAATGATGTTAGACTAATCGTCCAATCTTCTTAAAGATTGATTTTGACTTCTTTTTTGGTGTATCTTCTCCACTAGAAGAGGAATCAATAGTGACCTCAGCGTTGGGTTCTCCCTGTACTTTTACAGTGGTTGAACCTGATGCTGAGGTTTCTTTTTGTGTAATCGACCCACGCTCAACACCTTTAACCTTCTCATATGTACGAAGACCGCCGAAGCCAAGCATACCCATCATAATAGTCATGATGTATTCCATGGGCAACTCAGGAAACGATCCTTTATACATAAAGGCCGTACGAGCGAAGAATTCCATGAAAGGATTGAGAACAAATGAATATCCAAGAGCTGATGCTCCAATCCATCCAACAGCCGGTCGCCAACCCGCTACGAATAGAGAGTCGGATTTTGCTTCCTCAGTGTTTACAGCAATCTGACCCATCTGTTCATCATGGGCTCTCTGAGAAAGCTTGTCTTCGAGTTCAGCTAATTTATAGTTGATCTCCATTCTCTTGTCTTTATCGACAACAACCTCAGAAACAATATCTTTTACAGGGGAAAGAATTCCACCAATAATGTCACCTAAACCAAAAGCCATTTTATTCAACTCCTAAAGAAAGGGCAGCACGAAGTTGGACACGAAGCAAACGACGCATCCAACCATTGAGAAAAGCAAGCTGGCTTGGCTTGCGTTTGATAAGGCTTACGAGGAACTGGAGTCTCGCATCTATGATGCGGAATATCAAGACCCCGGGTTCATTGGAAAGTACATCATTGAGAGCCTTGAGCGTCTTAGGGCCGAGTTTACCGTCCTGCGTGACATGGAGAGCCTCTTGGAGCCACTTCGATCCCCGTGAGGGACCAGAGTTAACTGCGGCGTCAAATACCATATAATTGACAGGCCAAGGTAGCTTATCACAACCAGCCTCGTCCCAATACATAGACTTATAAAGCCTAAACGCTTCCTCTTTTGTAATCTTAGACACAGCCTGAGGGCTAGCCTTAATAGCTTTCCTCCAACCATTATAGGTCGCCTGTGTCACACCGTACATCGTGGCTCCGCCCGTGTCCGAAGGATGATTACTAAATCCCCCCTCCTCTTCAAGTAACCACTCTAGACTCTGTTCTAGTGCTTCATCGTTAGTCATTTTCCAACCCTATGCTTTAGACCCTGAGGATCAATCGTTTTAATTCGTGTAGCAGGATCATACGGATTAGGCGTACGAGAAGCTGCCGCTACACGAGCTGGTCTTGTCTTTATTGCCCAACGGTCTAAGAACTTGGCGCGTTTATCGCTGTTTGGCATTGTGGATGGCCTCCCTTACTTTGCTGTAATGGACAGGATGACGGTGATAAAGAATACTAAACAACTTATCCGGATGATAGATTCCCGCCTTCATCAATGTTAGAGTTTCTCTTTCAAGGTTCATTATGCCGATTCTCCTTTAATAATAATATCTCGGGCTTCTTCCCACGAACTATTCATAAGCTTTGCCGCTTCATCTCTAGAAAGGGAAACCCACCTACGTCTGAGGGCTGTAGGGCCTTTAGACTTAGCATCATTAAAGATTGCACGAGCGACCGCTTCCTGATTTTCAGGGGTCAAGGGCGCATTTCTCCAATTCTTACCAAGGGCCTGTTCTCCAAACTCTTCGTAAGTACTCTGCGTGATTTGGAACAAACCAGACGCTGTAGACGAAACACCGTGATTGTTAATCAGTCCTTTTCCCCATGTGACAAGATCACCAAGGGTTTGAATGCTAGCAGGAACATGGGTAATACCCGTCTTTCCTTTAGCTTCGTAATTAACTACTCGGTCTTGTCCGTGTCCAAGGGTAAACTGACCCGGAGTGAATTCTTCATTATTGATTGCGTCCATCGTTTCTTTAATGGCTCGATCAACATTCTCACCCCAAGTAGCAACCTTCTTAGACGAAGGAGAACCTGCGTTTTCTTTTTGACGAAGCTTTTCAGGAACTTCTCCAAGACCGTACAAACGACGACGTTCAATATCTGTAAGACCAAGATTAGCAGGAACGTCTTTATCATAACCATTTGACTGCCTTCCAGACATCCAATCTAGAGCCATATTCAGTGCTTTGACCTTCATTTGGGTTAATTCATTGGGTCCATAGTTTTCACTTGTTGGCCCAATCTTACCGATCATATTATTGCCAGCACGAGGACGAGGACGACCAGTAGGCTCCGCAACAACGCGACCTGTACGATTGTCCATAGCAATGCGGAAGAACTGATCTCCTGTCGGGGCTTTCCGAAGAGATTCAATAACATTCTGCATTCCCGGTAGAGCAACATCACGGACAACAGGAACAAGGTCTCCGTTAGCCTTTGGAGGCCCACTAAAGAGAAGCTGGTTTACATTACGATTAGCTGTACGCATTACAAGACCTGTGAGGTTGCGAACACCCCACTCAGGAACGGCATCACCCATACCATCAAAGACAGCACCAGCAGCAAGAACCGCCTGTCGGTGAGCTGTAGCATTGACCCCTGTTCTAACAGCTTCATTCTGTGTAAGCTGCTCCATATGTCCGAGCATGCTAGGAAGCTGCTGACGAGCCTCAGCCGGGGTCAAATCCTTAAGGTTCTTTTCTCCTTTAAGAATAGCGACAGCATTAGCAATATGCCTTCGTGCATCTCCCCGATCATTAAAGTTAAAACCCTGAAGCTCTTTCTTCAATGCAGCAGCGTTCGGACCACCAAGAACAGTATTCTTAATAAAAGATTCCATCTCCGTACCCGACACCATTCCTAGACCAAAGCTTTCCTTAAGCTGATTGAAAAGAGGAAGGGCCGTAGTTACATTCATCTTAAGTTCATTCTGCATAAGCTGAAGGCCACGCATAGACGCTTGCACATCGCCAAGAGGGCCTGTGTACATCTGAGTAATGTTATTAAGCTGATTGGTGAGAGTCTTCCGAAGTTCTTCTCGACGCTCAGGTTTCATTGATCCGCCTGCACGAGCCATGATATTCTCAATGCGCTGCTGACCAAGAGTCTGAATAGACCTTACCATCTCCGTCATACGAGGTTCTTTCTCAGAGGGAGGAATGTTTGGGTCCATCATCATGTTAAAGACAGTACGATGAGCAGCCTGAAACTGCGGACTAGCGAAATTAATCGCAGCCTGATACGTCTCTTCACTTGTATCATCCCTTGCGTCTTCCGATTGTGTTCGAGCCGTAGAGACAAGTGTTGCGTTCAAATTAGCGTTCTTGACTTTAAGGTCAAGCATATGCTCTGCTTCAAGAGCCTGCCGCCCCAAAGTAAGAAACTCGGTTTCAGGCATTGTTGAAGGATCAAGACCAAGTTCGACAGACTTGTTATACCACGTTTCGTATGTTTTCTGTCGAAGTTCTTCGTCTTCACTAACAGCTTTACTTGCACGATTGTAGTCTGCCATGATAGGAGACATCAATCCGTGCTTATCAAACTGCCCAAGAATAGCCGCTCTTTGATTAGGATACTTAGCAAACAATCGACGAAGAGCAGCCTGAGTACGGACTTCTACTTGGTCACGACGAGCCCTTCCCTGCTGAACCGCCGAAGCATGTGTAGCAAGACTTCCGGCTTCCTCAGCAGCAGCAACCGTAGCAGCCTGTTCCCCGGGGTCTACAACAGCATCAATTTCCTCAGCAGCAGCTTCGTTAAGAGCAGAGTCCTCTTCTGCCTTCTGTGCATCTAATCGCGCCTGACGAGCGTCCTGCGCCCTCTGACGAGCCCTTGCATTCATCCTATCCCTCGTCTGTTGTCCACCTTCATAGGTATCAACAGCTGTACCGACAGCACCGAGAAGACTAGAAAAGATACCCGGGCCTGTTTTAGGGGGAGCAAGAGTTTCTTTGCCAGACATAGGAACAGAAAGGGTTTCAGTAAGATCAGCCATTATTTAGCACTCTTTCCTTCTTTGATGTATCTTTTATCACGATTACGAATTAGCGAGGTATAAAGAGAAGGGTCTGTAACCTTATGAGCTTCCTTAAGAACATCTTCACGAAGCTCCGGGGGAATCATATTAACAAGAACATTTACCTTCTTAGCGTTAGTTTCAAACAGAGACGGAATTGCAACAGCTTCCTGACGAAGATTTGTAATCTCTCTAGCAAGCTCCTTAATGTCTTCCTTTCTGTTTTGGTTGTACGCCATCATGACACCGATTTCAGTGATTTCCGCTGGAGGAACACCAAGAGCAATCCATATAGCATCTTCAGGAGGAAGACCAGAAGCAGTCACGCCGCCTTTCTGTGATTTATAGACTCCGTACTGCCAAACCATCCGAGCTTTAAGAGCGTTATTAACTGTTGAAATATTCTTAGCCAGTTCAATAACTTCATCTTCAGACAAACCAACATTATCTTCAGAACCGCTCTCGTGTGTCATCCAATACGTTGCAGCTTCAATGGCTGAACCAAGCGCTGTACCCATAATAGAATAAGTAGCACCACCAGCGATATCAGCAAAAGACTTTTCATTATGAGCCGACATACCAAAGAGATCGCGGACAAGATCAGAAGACCAGTTACCCGTTCCCCACCTCTGAGAGACTTCAACATCGGCTCCAAAGAGTTCTTTAATCATGAAGTCAGCAACACCACGATCCGCGACTCCAAGGATAGACTCAATATCTGGTTTAACTCCATAATGTTCCTTTACCATTTCTGAAATACCCGCAATGATTGGAAGACCGGCTGTTCCGGCCATACCCATCTGAGCCGCTGCAAGACGAAGCTTTTGAGCGGCTGTAAAATTACCACCAACAAGAGCCTCAATCATTCGAACATTATAAGCCCAAAACTGAGTAGGAATTGACATCAAACCTGTCTGCCAAGCAGCTTTAGACTCGTTACTCATATTGAAGGCGTAGTTCTCAGCGCGACCAGAAAGGAAGTTGTTGAATTCAAATGTTCCAACTTTGTCCTTACCGAGACGTTCGATAGCCTCACCGTACGCAATTCTCCAAGCAGTCAGCCGGTTCCAAACTTCGGCTTCATAGAAGAAGAATCGACCCATTTCTCTTGCACTTGAAATACCGCCCTTAAAAGAACCAAAGGTATTCGCAGGGCCAATATTATTAACAAGAGCGTGAGTGTCGCCAAGATCAAAGAAACCTGACCTAGCAGCTTCTCGAACATAATTCTTGAATTCTGTAATATCGTCAAAACCAGATAGCTTAGCGCCTCCACGCTTGACAACAGTATCAAGAACGTTCTCTGCAACTTCCTTACCCATACGAGCAGCAGTAAAATAAGCACGGACGAACGGAACAGAGGCAATACCTCTTGCTCCCAACTTAGGACTAAGAGCCATAGCAGAAATCATTGTTGAAGACTGAAGAAGTAGCTGTCCCGGGTTCAACATACCAAGCTTCATATCAAAGGCCATACCACGAAGGAACCCAATAGGGCTTCGATCCTGAAGCCAGTAGACACCCTTTGACAACTGCTGACGAAGAACACTGTCCGAGTCACCAACAATCCATTCAGCTGTCGAGCGCATGAAGTTTCTCAAGCCTCGATCAAAGTCACTTTCAAAACCAAGGATACGTTTAATAGACTCTCTCTGCGCTTCGATCTGCTGACGAAGCGACACAGGAGTAGAACGCTTAACTGTCGCCGAGTTGAAGATATGAACAGGTGACTGAGCAATATCCTCAGGTAGGTCACGAATGTTCAACTCACCCTTGTACTCTCTGTACCAACGGTCAATTGAAGAGACCTTGAAGTCAGAGAAGGACGACATCTGAGCAACGTTGTTCAAAGCTTTTGACTGAGCCTCGAAAGGATCAATTGTTGGAGCCCATTCACCTGTGTAGTCCTTAAGAGCTTCGCCCTTAGAACTTGTGAACATCTTACCTGTCGTACGATAATAGCCGTTAAAGCCAACCTCTTCTTCATCAATGAAGTTTTCAATGTCTTCTGATTTGTTATATGCAGATGGCATCTCACGATCAAAGACGGCTTCAAACGGTTCATCTTTATCAATATGACCGGCTTCAAGGTCTTTAATAAACTGTTCACCGTCAGGAAAACCCTTTTGCGCCCTGAAGATGTTCTCATCAAGATACACCGCACTCTTACCGTCATTGACAGCAAGACGAGCAGCATTCATAGTCTCAGCCCAATCACGCGCTATCTTAACATTCGGAGCCGTGATATGAACGTTCGGGTTCTTTAGAAACTTCTTCCCTGTGTCCGGCTGAGTTCCATACACAGCCTGCTTGACGAAATATTTGTCTGCATACAGACGATGACCGCCCGCCTTATAGGGGAGCTGAACAGTTTTCAAAGGCTTACGAAGAACATCATTCCTCTTTGCAATGAACCAATCAATTGTTGTTCCGTCCTTAAGCTTCATCGCTTCTTCCATACGGAACATAACGTAACCCTGTGCCTTCAGATCATGAAGACGATCATTTGTTAAGTTTCCAATCTCACCGTGAATATCACTATTTGTGTAGTGAATGTCGTCGGAAATATTATAAATACGAGCCTTCGGTGCGTTACCCATTTCATAGAAACGAATGTTCGCCTCCACAGGATCACCCATTACAGAGAATTCACCTGTTTCAAACCCACGAATAACCTTCTGACGATACACATCAGCATTTCGAAGCTGATATTCTAGGTCATTGTTAAGCCGGAATTGCTTATAGGCATTAACAACACGTTCTGAAGGAAGTTTTCCTGTCGCTCGCTCGTATAGAACGTTGAACTCTGACGGCTTAAACCAAACAGAACGCTTATCTCCTTCAGCAAGAACCTGATTAAGCCACAGGCGTTCTTTCTTATCAAGCGCTCTGTAGGCTTTGGTGAGATTACCTTGAATAAGACTGTAAAGACGATTACGCTTCTGTCCCGAACGAGCCGCCTGTTCAAACAATCGACGATCAAGGATATTAGAAGTTGTCTCCCAAAACTTACTAGCAAAGTTCTGACGAGGAGGGTTAATTGGTGTTGTGTACAAACCTGTCTCAGGAATGTCTACATCAATACGACCGAAGTACTGTTCGGAAATATCCTTGATAATCTGACGATCAAAAACGGATCGGATATTGTCCGGTTTAAAGATAGCATACTCAACATCGCCCCACATATTTCCAGCAATACCGTGATAACCAAGCTCTTCGAGACGACGGTTCAGCCCTTCACCAATAGACAACATTCCTTCAATTTCTTCATCATTAAAAGAACGCTGAAGAAACTTAGTAAATGTCTGGCTATCTAGTTTTGCAGATTTACGTTTTGCAAGACTATCTTTAGCTTCCTTTAGAAACGCTTCGGCTTTATCTTTAGGTACACCAAGTTCTTTGACAGCTTTCCTCATTTGAGGAAGAGTCCATCCTTCAATGTTGTTTACACCAAAAAGTTTCTCGTTGTTAATCAAATAAGGACGTATATGAGGTGATCCATAAGAAGGTCCCGCATTCCCCGCTAGATCAGGAATACCTTTAATATCCCCTGCATAAGAAGCCGCAACTTCTGCTTCAGGAGTAGCATAAACTCCCGGGCCAAGTTTACCTGCATAAGAAGGCTTGATTTCATCAAAAATAAAATTTGTACCGTGAAAAACAGGCTTAGTATATCCTAAATCCTGAGGTTTAATGTCAGAGACAATGTTCTCAACTTCACGAATAAGTGTGTCTTCTTCAGTTGTATAGAATCCATGACTCTGCATGTAACCAACAAACTCCTGACGAGTAGCGAAGCCACCCCCTTCAGGGTGTCCAATGGTTGCACGAACACGATAAGTTGTCGTACCGTCAGGAAGATTATGGGGAAGAAGCTCGACATCCTTAACTACATCCCCAAGCTCAGCACGAAGCTGTGTCGTACGAGCTTCCATGGCTGCGTCGAGTTCTTCCTGAGAAGTAAAGCGAGAGGTATCCGAGAGACGCATGTCCTCGATTACTTTTTCAGCAACTTTCAAGCCATCATTAGTATCACCAGCAAGAGATACCGCCGGGAAATTAAGAGGGCGTCCGGGGTTAATAATTGTTGGCAGAATTTCATCCGTAGCTTCGGCAGCTGTAATACCGGTTCTTTCAGCAGCAACTTCTGCACCTTCACGAATAGTAAGTTCTACCGCATTACGAACAGAGTCTTCAGCAGCCTTACGCGCCCCAGACGAAAGAAGAATTGACGGAACAGAAAGCATCTTACGAGCTGTGCCGAACGGCAGAAGACCTATTGCATCAGCCATCGCCCACAAGTTTCGCTGCCCCTGTTCAACATCAGTGAGACCTTCATCAACATCTGTAATAAGATTGTTGATACGTCCCGGATCAGTCAAACCAAGAGTAGTAGCGTTAGACTTAAAAGACTCTTCGAGTTCAGGAGCGTACTTAGCAAAGTCCTCCGCTGACATTCCCTGTATGGCTTCAATCTGCTTCGACCAATCGGAACCCGGGGTAAAGAGACGATGCCAAGCGCCCGTATAACCGTTCGTCCCTTCTTTAACATTGCCAAGATGATAAAAAGATTCACCTAAAAGAATAGTTTCAGGAACAGAGATAATTGAAGAAATGATATTATGAATCCATCCTTCATTCTCTACACCAGCTTCAGCTCTTTCTCGCATCTGAGAAATAAGCATACGTTTAAGTGCATGATCCCGAAGAACTCGGAGAGTAGAGCCTTTATCTTCGCTAAACTGCTTAAGCATGAGACGAGCTTCAGTAGAACGCCCTGCACCAGACAACTCTCTAATCTGATGAAAAGCCTCTTCTTCCGCCGCAATCTTCGCTTTGTCTTCAATATTCTGCGCATAGTGAACATCCAAAGAATCTCGAACCGCCTGAGCGAGGGCGGGATCAACAAGATGAGAAGGAATTCCTTCTGTTAACTGCTTGATGTTCTTTGCTTGATTAATCATCTGTTCGCCCGCGATACGATAGCGAACCATCTCTTCTTGCTGAAGGTCAAGCAACTCAGAAGCCGTCTTATTAGCCTCCATGAGAGCCATATAAGCTCCATTCTCAGTCGTCGGTGTTTTAGACATCGTGGCCAGACCAAGAATCTGTGTACGGACAGGCGTAGCCGGAACCTTAGAAGGAAGGCTAGAATCAGTTACAGCGAGATCATTATCTGGGAAAGGATTCTCTTCCGGATTAATATCAGGCGCATCCTCTGAAGGAGGAATATCAACTTCTTGAATAGGGGTGAGAGACTGTTCCCAATCACCTTCATGCAAATTAATTGTTGGCGTGCTTGCCATTATTTTCCTTTTCCTCCAAATCCGCCGGACATTTCATAAGCCTTCTCACCGATCTGAGCGACCTGTCCCCACATTGAAGCGTTATTTTGAGCCGACTGCATCTTACCAAGAGCCTTAGAGGCTTGATCGGACATAAAACCGTATTGATCTAGAAATGATAGATTGCCGCCCATTTGAGAGATGATCGATCCTGAACCACCCTCAGCTACAGACGTTGAAGCAACACCCTGATTTTCAGCCGCTTGCTGAGCCTTCCCGTACGCTGATCTTGCTTCGCGAATAGCTGTAGTTTTTTGTCGAGCTGAAGCTAATTCATTCTTCTGTCTCTCAAATTTGTTAGCAAGTTTTGCTTGTTTATTTGCTTTCTTTTGCTCTTTGATTGACATGGCTGTACCAACAGCAGCGACACCTACACCAATAGCAGCGATAATGGGAAGAGCAGGCATTATTCAGTTTCGTCCTCTAATGGAAAAACAAGAAGCATTTCTGCCATTGTTCTTTCTTGACCGTCTTCAAGTTCAAGAAACTTCATGAAACCTGTAGTTTCAAAACCAAAGAATTCGGCCATTCGTTTTTGTTTGTCATCACCGTAGTTAACCCACGTTGTAAGAGAAGTCATTCCCTTATCTGCAAGAAGAGCAATTAGTGTCCAAAAGACTTTATCAAAATGCTTCATACGAGAAAGAGTAATTTCTCCTTGAATATCCGCATGAAACTGAATCTCACCATCTCCTACATCTATAAGGAAAAGAGAAAGACCGGGCTCCTCATAAACTTTATTAAGGGACGGTTGCGCCGGTAACTGCCACTGACCAACCGTGGAGATCAAAGTTCTTTCCGGGTTCATCGGTTCCAAATCTAAACTGGATTGATTTTCCATTACCACGCACCTTATTCTTTGTGATTACAATAGGAAAGCCAGTATCATACTCTGGCCCATCTTGAAGGATAAGACGACTCTGTCGATAAACTTGAACAGGCGTCGTCCATTTGTTTGAGAAAGTGGAAGAAGCCCAATCCCATTTTACTGTCATATAACAGCTAGAGGGATCATCAAATTCTTCTTCGTCTACGAAACGTGTTTCGGTTCTTCGCAAGTAAGTAAAAACATACGTAAGGGCTTTCTTTCTCATTGCATCGTTGAACAGCTCGTACCCTGCTTCTACGTATGAATTATACCCAACACCTGTTCCGTCTTCTGTCTCCCAATCTTTGAAGTCAATATTTCTAACTTGAGCAAAGCGAAGAGACTCATTTTTCATTGTTGTGTATTCAATGGATGAAGGGCTGATATCTGTAATAGTTGGATTATCAGGATCACCAATTGTATTTAAACGTTCAGAGATAAAGTAACCCTTAACAACAGGGGCATCTTCATCATCAATCTTAGAGAACTTCCAAGGATAAAAGGCTTTTAGTGAAACATCAAGAATCAAAACTTTATTGTACTGATGTTCGTCTACATCTTCATCCCGAAACAACCATGTAATTGTATTAGATTTCGCGTCAAATAACCCTTTTGCTTCCTCTTTAATCTCATCAGGAATACTGTTATAGTATGTTTGAATTGTTAATTCGCTAATATTACTTCGATCAAACTGTCCCGGAACAGGGCCATACATACCCATTGCCTGCGACATCGCAAGAATGCCTACATCAGACCACCAGTAAACACCTGCATCGGTTTCAACAATTGACATTGGAGAATGACAGCCAACAGGAGATACCTTATTTACAGAGATATCAAGAGCAGAAAAACCTGCATTTGTTCCGGTAATATTCCATACACCGTTCAGCGCAAAAACAAGAATACCTCCGGCGTTCGGAAGAATTCGAATGATTTTACTTGCTTCAGGAATAGGGATAACCCCCCCATCCGTAGCAATCAAATCAGAAACATCCTCAGATGTAGGGTCGGCTTCTTGATAACAAAGACCGGCTTTAAAACGATCAGTCAAAAGCTGACTAAAATAAACGGTAGAATTACAAGCGAACCAAATACGTCCCGCAAAAAAACACGTAGTATTTGGTCGTTCAGTCGTAACTTCTGTCGTAAGGCCAACAACACCTGACACCGCTGAACGATTCTTGTTAAAAGCATCAAGAATATAGTGTCCACGAGGAGCGTGGTTATTACCAGAGAATAGCTTATCAAGAATAGCCGGTAAAAAATCACCAGCCTTGATGCTATTATCGTCGTCATCTACTTCAGCACGAGCAATCCACCACTGCTTGTTATTGCCCGGATACCTCCCCATCTTTTGATAGTAGGTATTAATAGGATTAATAGCCATTAGGGCTCAACCTCATTGTTAAAGTACCTCACATGGATTTCTCCTGTGTATGGATCATAACTTTCAGTTGTGTCAGCATCAGGCGACCCACCTCCACCAGAGTAATCGCCACCGCTTCCTCCGTCTTCACCTTCCGCATAATTCGGAATAGTTCCCGGTTCAACCCAACCTTGGTTACGAAGATTGTAATGATGTTCTTTACTTAGCGTCGCGGGTTCCTCGTCATTAGCGAGTCCGTCGTTTACACCGTCAAAATCACGCATTTGAATACGTACACGAACAACAAGGATCGTATCAGAATCTGGATCATAATCTACAACAATAGGATCAATAAACTCTTGAACGATGAATAAATACCCTTTACCCGCTGACATTTGAATCCGGTTTTGTTGAACCTGTTCATCTGTTGCTGTCGGTGATTTATAATCCGTCAAGTCAATTGTGAAGTCTTTTTTCCCGCTTGAAATAGGGGTTTCACTTACATCAAAGAAATGAACAATGTTTCCAACCTGAACAGCAAGATAATTATACTCCGGTTTATTCGCCGCCGCCTTCCAAAGATATTCTGTTGTAACTTCTGTCGAATTAAACAGTTCAAGGGGAACAGCCGTGGACTCAGGCTCATAATCAAGCCCAAATCTTCGTGACCTGTTCCCCTTTCTATGGATAACTGTATTTAACTCGTCAGTACTCGCGTCTTCAGGGTACGTAAGGAACCCAGCCTCAGTAATGAGACCTTTGTTAAACGTACGATAAAGTTTGTTAAGTTGACCGCGAGCCATTAATTACCATTGACTGTCTTGTTAAGTTCACCGTTCTTAAGTTCAGCAGCAACTTTACGACGTTCGATCCCGGCTGCCATAATTTCTTTTTTTCGAATTGTCGGGCTATTTTCCGCGACGAATCGACGGATAGCTTCTTTCGCTTTATTAAGGTTAGTAAATAACTGTTCACTGAGCCTAGGGTTTGCGCCTGGTCCGTCAGCGATGATACGATATAGACCCGTGGGCGTAGAGATAATTTTAAGTTCAGCCCCACCGATTGTGCGTTCTCCGGAAGACACTACGCCCTCCTCGGTTTCTTGAGTAGTCATGTCGAGCAAAAACTCCTTCTCGTTGATCTAAGGTTTTATTTAAACGTGTTTGAGAACGAACAAGCTGTCTCCTTGCTCTCTGCTCTTCTTTTGAATTTGCAACTTCTTTCACATTAATGAAACAAGCTGATTTTGCTTCCGCAAGAAGATGAGGAAAAAGTCCTGCATCAATTGGGGGAACAGCATCGTCTTCTAAATCAAAATCTGCCGCAGAAATACCCCACGCGATAGCGTTACTTCCTGTGAGATAACTCTCTTCATCAGCATCGTACGAATCAAAGACCAGTGTATTATCCTGATCAAAGATCGTATAAAAACTAGGACAAGAATTATTCTTAATTGAGTATGTTATTGGAGAGGTTGAAACAAGAGGAACATCAATGTAATTGTTATTATCATTACTCATATCAATGATGCGTCGAATGAATTCTTCCGGAGGAAGATAATCAATCGTTTCAAACTTGGCTGCATCTGAGGTTCTGTAGTTTCGATACTTAAGCCATTTAATGTGAAGAACATTCAAAGGAAGAATAAGACGATTCGGTGTTGTGGGATCGGCAACCGATTCGAGATTTACAAGACTCTCAAATTCTGTAATGTCTCTGTTACTGTAAAGATCGTAGAAAGTATTTCGAATTTCTTCTGCAACCTGCATAGACTCTATAGTATCACCAATAGAATTTACCTCGTCAGAGTTCATACTCGACAAGATATTCTGTGTCATTTCAAGAAGAGTCATCTTGCGCATTAAGGGGTAACTCCAATGAAAGTTCTAATTTGATTTCCGAATACAGCCCACGCTGCAAATAGAACAACAAGAATACCAGAGAATTTAGCTACAATAGCCGTTTTCCAATTTTCCAAGGCTTCAATTTTTGTTTCAAGATTATCAACAGAAACAATTCGACGCTCAATTGAATCAATAGCATTGAGTCGTTTTTCAACAGCATCAATTCGACTACGCTTTAAAAGAAAGCGAGCGTCAACCGAACTTTCTAAACGGTTTATACGATCATTTGTTTCAATTTGATTTTCATGAAGATCGCTCTGAAATCGGTCCATCTTCTCGTCTAGTCTTCGAAATCCTGATTGAACTGCGGCATCTAAAGCAGCAATCTTGTAAATAAGCTGTTCAGGAAGACTCATAAAAGGAGAAGGGGTTTCTGAGTTCTTTTTATTCTCGTTAGAGTCCATAGAATACATTAAACCACCGTTTTAGTTAAAGTGGGGAGTAGCCACAAAGACCACTCCCCACCTGTTCACAACCATATAGATTGTGAGATTAACGAATCATATACTTGATTACAACCTTAACCTGTCCAGCGGTATAAGTGCCGACCGTCTTAGCTGTAACATACAAGTCCTGAGACGCCTGAGTACCAATCTGAGCGCCAGCAGCACCAGCTGTCGTCAAGATACCGTCATCGTCAACCGCAGTACCAGTGAGGGTGTACGTACCAACCTGATACGATGTACCTCCCGCCGGAGTCACAACAGTAATAACGTCAACCGAGAGAATCTTGGAGCCCGCCGGAATGGGGGTATCCAGACCACTAAAGCCGTCATTAGTATTGTCGTTATTGCGGTCAGTCGAATAGAGCGTACGGGCGACACCCGCAAGATCAATCGTCATGACCATCTCATTCGTCTTAGTCGTATCAGTTGTCACGGCGGTCTTAGCACCACGAAGACCCTGAGATCGACCGAAACGGACAAGCTGGCCGTCGCTATTCATAAAAGCAGCCATTATATTAAGTCCTTTCGATTAGTCGTGAACCACGACGCCGGTCTGAGTCAGAACCGTGACGAAGTTCTCAGGACGATAAAGCTTAATACCGTAACGAGCAGTTGTAACATACTCCTCACGCTGCCTGTCCTTATTGAACTCAGCATCCACCTTCGGATACTGTCGCCACGCGCCAATGAACGGCTTCATATCCGCCGAAGCAGAGAAGAAGAGGTTCGCTACCGCATTCGTGCCAGAAGCAACACCATTAATGGTCTCACCCGCAGCAATCGTCGGCAGATACTCAGACGTGTAGATGTCAAAACCGAAGATGTTCCGGCTGAACTTCATACCTGTCGCAATAGAATCCGACACGATACCTTCCCACTGAGGGTTATAGGTAACGTCAAGAGTCGGGGCCTGCGTGTTAAACACAAACTCGACCGAAGGATCAACAATAGCAACAAGGTCCCGCATCGGAACGTGGGCTCGCTTCAGCGCATGACGCGCCATCGCAAAGTCCTCGAAGCCGAGAGTACGGACAGAGTTAACAGTCGCTCCACCAACCCAACGGTGCGCTTCACCATTGTAGAGATTGAGGCTGTTAGCCGTCTGACCGTTCGGAGTACCGGGCTGACCCTGATCGAGAATATCACTCTCGACGCGGACCTGAATAGCACGGTTTTCCTTCGGAACAAAGCCAGCTTCAAGACGAGCCGCATACATCGAGTCCTGACGGGCCTTCATCGTAATGTAGGTCGCGGAACTCACGTACTCGGTAATCGAGAACTGGAACTCACCAGTAGCAAGAGGCGTGTACTCGATAGCCGAGTCTTCCTCGTAGTCCGAAACGTCCATATCACCGACGCTCGGGATGGTCATCGTCTCACCGTCCGGGAAGCTGATCCAATCAACGTACTGCTGAGCAGCAAGTTCGTCCTGAAGGGTATCCTTCAACTGATTAGACCAAACCTCGGCACGGATGAGAAGACCCATATTAAGGGTATTCATACCAGCCATTAAATTAAACTCCTAGTTTAACGTTTGAAGAAGTCGTTCCCCAATCGCATGGCATCGGCCATAAGAGCCTGTTGAAGCTCCGGAGATCGATACCGCTTTGGGTCTGTACGACGAATGTTATCGTACCAAGCATAGGTGTTCGGCTTGGGTCCGCCAAACTTCTGTTCAATAGTACGAGGGTTAACATCAGAAGACGCGTTAGGAGTGCTAGTAGAGCGAGGAGTCTCTTCAGAAATACCCATTACACCAAAGAAAGCTTTAGGACTTTGGAAAGCTGAATCAGCCAACCACTGCGGAGAAACATTAAGTTCTTCCGCCTTTACCCTAATTGCTTCCACAGCCGCTTCTTTCGAACCGTAATGTTTCAGCATAGCTTCTTCTGTAATCTTAGCATTTTCCTTGAGACGCTTCTCTGTGTCGCGTTCCTCAAGCGCCTGCTTGATTCGCTCGTTCAGATCAACTTCCTCACGTTCCTTAGGAGGAGCCGGGTTCGCGGGGTTAGGATGCGAACCGTCTCGTTCGTTCGGATTAAGGGGAGGATCAGGTTGATTTGGATTCGATGCGTTGGCCCGACTAGCCAGTTGTTCAAGAGTGAATTCCTTGAGCGCTTCCATATCAGCTTTTAGAGTAGGGATAAAAGCATTCGCGTTATCATAAGCCTTTGCAAGCTCTTCGACATCCTTATACTTCTTTCCTTCTCCTACGTACTTCTCTAGAAACGAGTCGGAGGGGGTGTTCGTTGGTGCGCCGGGGTCAGTGTTGGCGACTTCTTCGAACATTGTTGCCATTGGTCATGGTCCTTTTTGTAGGGGTTAAGCGGGGTCTCGCTCTTTTGCAGGGGTGCAAAGCTCGATAACTTTTGCTAACGCCCTACGATAACCAATTGAGTCTGCTTGTCTAAGAGCCCAATTGGGAGAGTCAAAGTCATTAGAAGTTTTCTCTGACTCTTTACACATATTATAACATATCTCAACTAGTCTGTCAAGTACTTTATTGTTAATTCCAATTATTTCTTCAAAACGGGACTTTTCTTCATTTGAAAGACCCGCTGTCCATCTTCCTGAATACTTCATTTGTTACCTTGTATTCTGATCCATTGTTGTCGGTTGTGGTGTCTGTTCAGGATCAGGCTGATACAGACCTTCAGGATCAGAAGCCTGCTGCTCCTGCGCCATCATTTCCTTCGCCGCCTCCATCATCTTCTGTGTTTCAATCTGTTCAATGAGACGAATGTTCTCGCTTACAAGACCATAACGTTCAAAGCCAAGAAGATGTTCGAGGGTTTCTGCAATCTTCTTACCGCTGAGGTGGACAGTAACAGCCGGGTCTTGTCCGATTGCTGATCCATAGAGCTGAGTAAGGTTCTGAACCATCGTAGCATTCTGAGCAAAGTGACGGGCACCCACCGGACGAATCTTGCCGTTGGCAGTAAGGTCTTCCTTACGGACGTTCTTGAATACAATCGCACCCGTATCTCCATCAAGAACTCGAATAGAATCCTCTTCATTGAAGTTTCGACGAGCCATTTCTAGCATGTCGTTCAGGAGGGGCTCAAGAAATATCTCTTCGAAATACGCAGTCTTGTTCAAGAAGATGCGATTTGCACCATTCTCAAGAACCTGAATTTCATAGGCTGTCTTTTCACCCGGAGTACGGAAACCCATGGCTTGCTTAGGAGCGCCAGCCATTTCTTCCATCTTCGCTTCATACATAGCAATCTGTGTATCGGCATTAAGCATTGTTGTATCGGGGGCCATAAACTCTACGTCCCCTTCGTCGCCTACATAAATCTCTTCGCCCGGTCCATAACTAAACTTTTCAACAAAACCTCTAATCTTCATTACAGGTTGAATGATTAGATCAAAAGCGTCTGATTTGGCGTTTTCGAGATGATCGATCCTGTATTGCATTCCGACAAGGTTTTCAAGGGGACCCATTGCATATAGATTGTCCTGCCGGGGCCTCCATCCACAGTGTCTAATCGGCGGGCTACCCAACCATGACTCATCCGCATGATCTCGGACGATGAATGTCCTGTCAACAACGGAGATAAGATGATTTCTCTTAAGTTCATTGGCTTCGCTGTCATAAATATCTCCATAAAAATCGAGAACTTCAACATAACTAGAATTGAAGTAATTCCACCAAGAAGTGAACCCTTCCATGATAAAAGCATCATTCTTAGCAAAATCACCTTCAGTATACCCAGCAAGCTTCTGACGAGTCTCTCGCATCTTATTAATCCCGTCTTCGAGATAACGAAGTTCAGGTTTTGATTCAATCTCGCTCAAGAAAGAACCAATACTTTTAACAGTCCGAACTATCTTAGGAGCAGATTCAAAGTTATTTGCTGTCGGATCAAAAACAATATCAAGAGGACTAATTCTTTGAAGCTTCGGTCCAATATAAACAGGATAAATTTCCCCGTCGTTCGGGTCTTTCTTATAATCAGCTACGAACTGAGGCATAGCAAAAACATTACCAAAATCAATATAATCATACAAAAGTTTAGAAACTTCCGTACGAAACTTTGATTGCCTCATTTTATTCTGCATGTACTGTTCAATAATGAGACGTTTATCTTTGTTCTCACTATCTTTATCATCTCCTTCCCACTGAATTGCATACTCAGAAGGAAAAAGGGCTGCCATGTAATTAGCATGAAGGTTGTCACGAATCTGACAAAGCTTTGGAATATGCACCTTATTCTTCCACGGAAGAGACGCATTGGTCGTATTGTTCGTGTCTGTCGCAAAAACATACTCACGAATTTCTTTAATTGTATCAAGCCAATTAGACCTGAACATTGACCATTCATGGTACTGATTAGAAATAATCTTAGCCAGATTATCGGGCGGTCCAATTACTTCATTGATTTGAAGGGCATTAGCCATTGAGTACATTCTCCAAAATATGTTCAGCTAGCCCATGAAAAATCTTATAAGTATCAAGAGGCGATAGCGTAGATTCGTAATTAATACTTCCATCTCCGCGAAGAGCAATACCAATGACAGGAGTTCCCTCGTCATGATTAATTTCTTCAATAAAGATATGGTCATCATCAATAATCATTATGCGGCTACTCCACCAAAACGAGGGTGATACACAATATTTCCTTGTCCTGCTGGGCGATCTCTGCCCATAATACCTTGAGGAGGAACAGCAATAGAGATCGCTGAAGCAAGAGCGTCTTTACAATCGTCGTGAGGAGGATGCCTCATAACAAGTTCATCTTCAAGTGTCTGGCAAAACCCTCCTCGATAATGCCAGACTGCTTGATTATTATATCTAGGCTCTAGAATTGCTTCCATTCGTTCTTCTTTAGAACCTTGATGTTTTGTTGGCTTCAATTCAATAATTGAAATATACAAACCATTTGGACGAAAGTAATTATCTTTTAGGTCGTTGACGATTTGCTTTTGGAAAGCTGTGACTTCCGCGCCGAGTTTCCTGAAGCCCCACTTTTTGTGGAGGTCGAGAATATGTTTATAATATTCCGAAATCCTATCGGTTTTAAATCGATCGACATCGAGAACGTAGACGTTGTTTTCTCTATCGACACCAACGACGACAATCGCCGTATAGTCTGACCGAACACCTGTAGACGCCGCGAAATCGACTGAGGCGAAAAGATTGAGTTTTCTTCCATTTATAAACCAGCTCCCTTGATCGTTGATTAAACCTTTTGGTGAATAGTATTGAAAGTTATCTCTACTAATACCTACATCACCGCCTCTATTGGGGTTATTGTAATACTGCGCATAGAATTGAGCTTTATCAATATACTTAGCTCTTTTCTTAGCAAGGATTCCTGCGTCGAACCCAAACCATTTTCCATCATCTCTCTGCTGACGCGGCCACAAAAACACACCTGAGCCGTCACCGATGTCCTCTACCTTTCGCTCGAAAGTATCGTACACCGAAGATTTATGGATCACCTCCCCTCGATTATTGTAAATCTCTTCCTCCATCTCCAACATTTTGGAATAGAGGTCTTTGGGATGATAACGAGTGCCAACAACCCACTCTTCCATATCTGCGCCCTCAATGGACGAAAGAAGAGAGTATTGACGTTCAACTTTGTCACGACCTTCTTCTGTGTAAGCATTCTCTGGAACAACAACGTCATCCAGAACAGCTACATCACAGTGAAGACCCGTTAGACCCGTGGTGAGGCCCCCGGTAAATACTGTCGGATCGCGAACACCTTCCGCTTTACGCTTTGGATGATCGACCGAAATTTCGCTCGAAGTCCACCGTTCTCGGTCATTCTCGTTCTCCTTTACCATTTCAGGCCAATATCGCCTGTAAATGTTTGATGTGATTAAATCTTTAATAAACTTTAACTGTTTCTCAGCAAGATTACTAGTAGCAGAAATATACAGAATGCGTACATCTGGTTGCTTAGTGAGTCTCCATGCTACTCTAAACGCAATCATACGGCTCTTCCCGTGATCTCGGGGAAGAAGAGTAAGCTGATGATTAGATGTATCTTGAGAAGTTGCCCACCGACACCATTCCTGATGTACGGCACCAAGAACTTGGTAAGGAGCGACGAGACGAATAAATGTCTCTAAGTCTGCTTCAGCCGCTTCTCTAATTTCTTTAATCGATGACAAAAATGCTAACCTTTAAATGGATAATCTGAACCGCTGAAATATTTCTTACTTTCTTTTTCGATGGGCATTTTTTGTTCTTGGAAAACTTCTGTTTTTTGCTTTCGATTGGACCGCAAGATTACTACGAGAATTATTAGCTGGATTGTTATTAAGGTGTGCAACATCTTTACCATCTCCCTTTCTAACTTTACCGGCTTTCATCATCTTCCGACGAGCAGCATTTCTTTGAGCTCGACGCTTCTTCTGTTCAGGTTTACTATTATATTTTGCTTGTGCCCTTCGGCGTGCTTCAGTAGCCATTAAATACTCCGATAACTAATAGCAGACAAATCTGCTTTCATTGTAACCTGTGATCCAGAGACCTCAGACGCGAACACCAATTGAACCGTACCTCCCGTAACCCCTACAGATATAATTGCTCGCCCAATTAGAGGGATATTCGTATTTGAGTTAGAGACGGCTGTAGTTGTATTGACTGCTACCGCGTCTGCTCTCTGAACAGTACCAATAATACTGCTCGCTGTTCCAAATGAATAATTACCTCCGGATACCGAACCTGAAGGAATATCCCAAGCAACACCAATACCTGTTGTTGTCGCAGCAGTTTGATAGGTCAAGATATAATCAATAATGTATGTAGTACTTGCCGTCGCCGTAAAGGAGAGACCAGTAACATTTACATACCCAGCCGTAGGGTCATTAGTTGTGGAAACATCAGCAGTAAGCTTTACCCATGTCCAAGGGTCAGAACCACCGCCTCCGGTCGCACTAAGCGTCGTACCCGACATAGAAAGACCACTACCTACCGTGATCTCTTCAAAATCTCCCGCGCCTGAAGCGGAGCCTCGACCAACAAGCTTAGACGCAGCAGAAGAATTCTGTATTTTTGCGAACGTTACTGCATCATTAACTAAACCGGCTGTAGGAAGACCTGTACAATTAGTTAGTGTTCCTGACGAAGGTGTTCCTAGAGGTCCGGCGTCATACAAAAGAGTTGCATTGGCATTAGGAAGTGTAAAAGTCTTTTCAGATGTTGCCGGACCACTGAATTTAGTAAACCCGTTTCCTGTTCCTCCTCGCGAAGAAGCCAGTGTTCCTGTCCACCCTACAGTAACTGATGTGGCCTGTAAAAGAGCTGTTGCCGGAGTTCCACCTAAAGTTAATGTAACATTGGTGTCATCTGTTTTGGTCAGAGCTGCCGGGGTAACACTACTACCGGGAGGTGCCGCCCATGTTCCATCCGCTCTAAGGAAATTAGTTGTACCTCCTCCTGAAGCAGGAGCAAGACCTTTTAGAGCAGACGTAAACGTATCAAGAAGAGTAGTTGCCTGTGTCCCTGTTAAAGCCTCAGGAACACCTGTCGCTGCTGTAACACGCCCAATGAAGCGAGCCGTAGCAATGTCCGCCATTTTAGCAAGGGTAACAACCCCCGATTGAATTGTTCCTGCCGCTGTGACGTTACTAGAACCATTAAAGGAAGGACTTGTCCAAACAACGTCCCCTGTCATTCCAATTGTACGACCAGTGGTCAGTGTAGCCGCTGACCCTGTTGTATTCTGGTTAAGAGTTGGGAAATCCGCAGCAACAGCAATAGACGGAACACCTGTTCCTGTCGTATTCTTTAAAATACCTGTCGTAAGACCTGAAAGAGCAACGCCGTTAATCTTTCCAACGGTTACTGCAAAACTTCCAGTTCCTGAGCCAGTTGCATCTCCTGTAAGCGTAATCGTTTGATCTCCGCTATTCGTACCAGAAAGACCAAGGTCCGTTTTTAACGTAGCAAGACTTTGTACCTCAGGAGAGCCCGTACCCGCTGTTTTACGATAAAACACCGTTCCTGTAGCAACGTCAGCCATCTTAGAAAGAGTTACAGACCCTGCATCAATTGTATAAACAGATGCAGAACTTGAGATGGTGATGTCGCCTTTGTCACCATCAGTGACTCCAGGTCCAGCAGGCCCAGTGGCTCCTGTTAATCCTGTAGGTCCGGTGGGACCAGCGGGTCCTGTAGCGCCTGTAGGACCTGCCGGACCGATTGTAGCCACATAAGGTAATACAGACCAAAGACTCGTTCCGTCTCCAATTTTAAGTTTAGGCGGAGAGCTGTCTGTCTCAATACCCAACTCACCAACGGCAAGAATCGGATCGACGGATGTCCAGTTCGCCGCTGTATCTCGGCGTGGCCTTATTCTTGCATTCTCGCTACTCAAGCGCCGCCTCCGTCTACATCAATTAAAAAAGAAGAACCTGCATTTGCATCTCCACCGTCTAGATCAAGAGAAGTTGAAGAACCGCCGATTGAATCTAGTGCTGCTTGCAAATCAAGTTGGTCTGACAACGTACCAGTAATATCTCCCCAGGTGGAGGAACCAATACCCCCAACAACATCACCTTGAGTAACATTTGGTCCGTATGCACGACGGACTTTTCGCCCTGAAGGAAGGGGGAATCTTGAAAAAGCCATTATTTAACCGCTTGAATCCTTTTAAAGTCGTCAGCTAGCTGTTTTTCAACTTCAGCCGCTTCACGAGCCTGTCGAGTGACCTCCGCATTCGACGGACGGCCTTTCGAAGCAGACTTATCTTTACGATATTCTTTATTAGCAAGGTACTTAGCTGCCGCAAGTTGCTGAGCAGGGAGACCCTCTTTCAAAAGCAAGCGAATCATCGCCATAGCTTCAGATGCAAGCGCTGCGTCTAGCTCTCTATCCCATACTTCTTTAGCCGCTACAAACCAACGGCAATTCATAAGAGCCGTCCAAAGATTATAATCACCAAGAAGCTCTTGAGCAACAGCATATCCTGTAGGGTCACGATGCTCAACGTACTTCTTACCGAAGTTAATCAGATTCGGCTTATCTTTATACAGGCTAAAAGAAGGTTCAATTATCCGAAGATCAATAGGAAGATTAATCCACTCTTCCCAAAAGAGCTGTTTCGTATAATATTTACCGTTTGTTGCTTTGAAGTTCTTCATTCTCTTTCCTACTTAAGCCGCAAGAGTTCCGAAGGTTTTCCAACCTGAAGCTGTCATTCCCCAACCAATATTTCCTCCGGCAGTCGGGACGCTGTTGTAAACTTTACGACCAATTGCCCATGTTCCAAGGGAAGGGGTTGTGGAAGCTTCATCGACACCCGAAGCAGATACAGTCCAGCCATTATTGAGACCGTCCCAACGGAAAGTCAATGTACGATTAGAACCAGAAAAAGGATATCCTGTTAGACCGGGTGAACCATTAACAAGAGTTGCGTCATCCGTTGTCTTAACAAGAAGAGTCTTATTATTTGTATTAGCCATGTGAATTGTGAATGTTTCAGGCAAAGTCGGATTCAGCGGAGCATTTGGAATAATAACCGAACCGTCATTTGTCATTGTCACAATAAGCGTTTTAACGTAGTAAGTAACGTAAAGCGTAGCTTCCATTACCGGATAATTGACCGGATTGTGAACAGCCTTACTTGCTTCCGCTGTGACAGCGCCATCAAAAGAGACTAGACCAATAGTAACCCTAATTCCTTCAGACGAAGCCGGGACAGGATCGTGAACAGTGTAATAAGCTCCGTTTTTAACCCATTCACTACCAGCACCATTGAACTCGCTGTATTCGCCCGTACTGGTCGAACTAAAGACAAGCTCACTAGAACCCTGAATCTTTCCGTAACAACCGTTACCTTCAAAAAGATTACCTCTTCCCTGCGCGCCATACAAGGAAAAGTCCATCAAGCCCGCCGTCGAGTTAGCCAAGAAAATACAGTTAGCAATCTCCCAAACGTTGTTATCACTTCCTCGGGCAATATTCATACCCGACCCCTTAAAGATCGTGAATTTTGTATTTGCAGGAATCGAGGGAAGGGCAGGGCTTACAGTCAGAATCTGGCCTGCAACCGCAGTAATCATTGAAGGATCGTAGCCCTCCACCCAAATAATGTCCTTACCTACTTCAATATCGAAAGTAGAAGGAACAGCGCCAGAAATCGTTACAGAAGTTCCTGAAGCAGAGCAGCGGGCAGGAGTTGAGATGTAGTTAATTCCGTTGAAGAAAGCGGTTCCCGCGTTGATTACCGTTCCATTTTCTTTAAAAACACAGTTACGAAAAGAAATTGTATTGTTGTTATCACTGGCAGCAAGAGGACGAAGACCGTCTCTTTTCACACCCCGGACAACTACTCTCTCAAAAAGAGAACCTTTCATCGCAATTGGGCAAATACCGTCTGTGGCGAGAGCGTTTCCGTTAAAAGTAATCCCAGCGACTCGAAGATTAGCAGCAAGGTATCCGGTAGCACCTCCTTGGAACGTCGCCATTACGGCCATGGGGGCTAGAGCTTTAATTGTCGCTCCTTCTGATCCCTCAATACCCGCTGTAAACGTAAGACCTGAAGTGATTCCAAAGGTTCCGGTAAAGTAAAGCTTTATACCAAGACTTGCAGCGGCTTCAATAGCGTCCGTATCGTCTGTACTTCCATCCCCTTTGGCTCCGAACATATAAGGAGTAATAAACTGTTCTAGAGAAAGCTTAAAACCTCTCCCGTTCTGGTCAATAAAAGAAGTAAGGGGGTTATTATCTACGTAATCTTCATCTACATCTTCGTCGTAGAAGTAGAAAGCAGCCCCTTTCCCGCTTTCACTGAAACCAGATGTACGAATATTGTCCGTACCCTCGCCGATCTCATAATTTGAAAGGTCATTAAAAAGCCCGACAGAGGTTACATTTCCGCCGGGATCACCTTTTGGTCCTGAAAGACTTTGAGCCTGAGCAAGGTTTACTGCATCTTTAGCATTAACTGCATCCCCCACGTTCCTAATACGGTTGTGGTTCATGTTAAGCTGCGATAGCATCTCATTAGGAGAAGACCCATCCCTTGACAGAGTATTGTCAAAGCCCTCTTCGATCCTATCGAAATTCTGGTTGATCTTTGTTACTGCGTTCAAGTTCGCAGAAATGGGGGGCAAGTTAACCTTAGACAAGTAATAGAACTCCTTCTAACTATTAACGGTATTATAACATGATTACGTACGAATGTCAAGAAAAAAGACCTGCAAATACGATTTTACTTGACAAGGTAGGCAAAATACAGTATAATACTATTAAGAGTCTCGCCGGGGGTAAATGTATATGTATTCTATGTTTGAATGTTAGGGGGTAGGGGCGAGTAAATACGAGCCCCGGGGGAACAACTCGTCAACGGTGGGCGAGACAGTTATAGACATTATAAGGCTCCGCCGTGGTTGGTGAGAGCCTTTTCTTATATATGGGCGGGAAATATATTTGTCAACTGTACTTGTCCAAGACGAGCGATAGATTTCAATATTTTCTCCTAGCGAATTTTAAGGGGTAGTATGCATAAACGAAGGCACCCCCACACCCCCCGGGCACCCCGTCACGATATATTGTCACAATCTCCTCATCATTTGATATTGCTACTCATTCTCATTATCAATTGTGTAAGGTTTGCTTGACACCTCTGCTATTGAGAGTCAACCTCAACAGGCTGTCCTATCCAGCTAACACACTGATCTGGCACGATTCTTGCTCCTCACGTGCGCGGGTTCCTCCTCTCTCGCGACAGACCATCTCTTAACCTATGTTAGTATCTTTTTTCTCACCTTCCTTGGAACCATCTAACCCCTCTCTCGTTTTGCTTGCATCGGTTGGTTGATTGCGTCCGCCCCTCTCTGGCGTTGACCCGCACTCAGGACTAACCACACGGCTAGAAAGTTTCTTTGGAACCTTTCCTTTGACCACTTGTTTAGCCATCACATAGTCACACAGGGTAGCACTAGCGGCCCGTCTCGAAAGGGAATAAAATGACACGCCATCAAAGGCGTAAGGCTTCGGCACAGCGTAAGCTTGCTAAGTCTCACGCTGAGATAGTCCGGCGCAACCTCTCTTCACCCCGTCCTATGGACATCCGGGTGCGCGGTCGCCAGATTAGCCCGGTCTATGATAACAACATGGACCGTGCGAGGGGTCGGGGAACTACTCCGATCCATCCGTTGGTGGAACGAGTAATCAAGCGCGAGCTTGTGAACTGGAACCCCTACTGATTGTTAAAGAGGGTTGAGGCAGGTATATCCTACGTCTCGCTTTAACCGCCTAGCCAGCGCAAGCGGCTTATAATAGCGGCTCTGTCTGCCGCACTTGGTAGCGCCTTGCCGGTGCTATTCTCCTACCCCTTACAGGGTCGAGAATAAAGCTGGCGTACGGGTTAGCGGCCCTTGTCCTAACGATAGTAAGGGCAAGAATGGATGCACTCTAGGGAGTGATGAGGGAGGTAGCAATCTATCATCACGTCTAGCGTCCGCTTCTTTGCGGGTGACTAGTTTACCTGTAGTCCAACCTAGTCACGACAGTGGCGTCAAAAGGGGGGAGTGTATCTTAGACGAGGGCACCTTGCTGTGCCTACGTCATCCTGTTAAGCTGTAAGGTGAGGCAGGTGAGCGTAGGGTGACACACAGTTGATTGCATAAGTCCCGGTAGTAAACCCGGCCTTGTCACTGAATTACGCTACTCACTGTAGCGTTGAAGAGTGGTCTAGCTAAGCTGGTTACTTAGTGAAGCGGACAAATGATTAACCTAAAAGTCTGGCGAATAAATAAACGTCCACTCTTCTACCCTACAGTGACTAACCGGAGTTACTCCGATGTATGAATATTTTCAATTGGCCGACGGTCAATGGGTTGTCACTAATAAAGTGACAGGTAATCTTCAAGAGAAAAAAGTTTTCTCAAACGGGAGATGGAGGTATTCCCTCTGTGAGTATTCGGATGTCAATGACTTGCTCATGGATTATCCGGGTGCAACTATCTGCAAGGAGATGATGCTATGAGTCTCCGTAATCGCCTCAATGACATGGGGATTGATGGACTCATGTGCGAAGAGCTTATCCGTGAGTACCTCGAACTCACTCGCATCGATCCATCCGTGGAGATGTGGGCCTTTCTTCAAACAGTGAAGGACAGCATAAAATGATAATCGGTGCTCTCATCGGTGTCGTGTTCGTAACACTCATAAACAGCTATAAAGAGCATGTGGTGAACAACGTTATCTCTTTCAAACATTTTGTCATTGACTGGGTCTTCTTCGGATCAGCAGGGGCATTGTTTGGATTTGTCCTTACTTAAAGTAATCTATCATCATCAACAATGGAGGAAACTATGAAGTTGTTCAAACAGCGTCGCCGTGAACGAGCTCTTGCTCGTTTTGCCGTTCGTGCTCAACGTCCCGACGAAGAGGATGTTCAGTACGAAGCGTATCTTTTCCGCAAGAAAGCGGAGAAGGATTCTCTTGCTCAGACGAGGTCGGCGTGAATTGGCAAGGCTATCCTAGCGACGAGCCTTGTCGCGTTTGTGGGCTTCATAATGAAAATGAGATCGAGCCGCGCTTTGGCTACACTGTCTGCGCGGAACATAAAGACACACCTCCGGTAAAAATTCCGCCGAGGATTGTGGCTCGCAAGCATAAGAAGTAAGACCGGTTAGACCGTCGCCGGATTACAAGTACGGATGACCAGAAAAATGGAGTTGAGAAAATGGAACTTAAGGCAATTAACAGGAATATCGGTCTCGTCGCGAAGGCGGGAACGAAGTTCAATGAACTGGTGCAGACGACTGCCGTCGGCATTCTCGTTCATGCGCAGGCGACCGGCGATTGCACGGCTGCTCTGCGTCTCGTTCAGGCGATGCCGAAGTCGGCTCGTCGTGGACTTCTCATCAATTTCTTCGCGGCCTATTCGCCCATCGGCATGAACGTCGGCACTGGCAAGGTGGCCTTTCACAAGCCGACGGCGAAGAGCTACAAACCCTTTGACATCGAGGGCGCGACCAACAATCCGTGGTACAACTCGGCAGAAGCGAACAATGAGGACCTTCCGGATACCACGCTGGAACAGACCAACAAGATGATCTTCGGCCTCGCTTCGCGTCTTCAGAAGCAGCTCGACGAGGGTCATGTTGCGGCCAATGACCGTGAGACGGTGGCCGAACAGGTCGCTCAGCTCAAGGCGCTCGGGCGCACGGTTGCCAAGGTCGCTGCCCCGGCGGGGCCTGTCGCTATCGCCGCCTAACATGAGATTATCTCTCTTTAGGCGTGGAAAAATCGTCGCCATCCTACCAGAAATAACCCCGGTTTGGAATGATCGAGATCAACTGGTAGGATGGCGTTTAAGGTGGAAGATAATTCGAGAATAATCTATCTAAAAGATGGGGTCCTTGCACCGGATGTAAGGCTAAGTCATTTATAACGTGTGAGAAATGAGCCCCTAACAATCTATCATCATGCCGTGTGGCAAGTAGAGACCTGAGAAGGCGTCGTAAGGAGGCGGTATAATGCGTTGAAATGAAATAGGTCGTTAAGTTCAGCGGACGATCTTTGTTAGGAAAAAAGAGAGTAGATGTATTTAGGTTGTTAGAGGTGTTACAAG